>Ga0272441_10001002_pt1 | contig 61117 bp, 39 predicted proteins | sample SSMProp6N_FD_193582 | JGI IMG/M metagenome (GOLD analysis project Ga0272441, IMG submission 193582) | Marine sediment archaeal communities from Little Sippewissett salt marsh, Falmouth, MA, United States - SSM-Prop-6N | ecosystem: Environmental > Aquatic > Marine > Wetlands > Sediment ...
ATCCTTCATGCATGAGATTATATTCCAATCCAACTGCAAGGTTTTCTTCATCTTCGACCAGCAGAATATGATTATTATTCTGTTTGTTCTTCAAAATCTTCCTCCTGTTGGCGTCGTTTTCGGGCGATTTTCAGCAGATTCTGAATATAACGTTTTTTCGACGCCTGGTAAATAGGCAGCTCAATATGAAAAGTTGTGCCCTTGTTTCGACCCTTGCTGCTGACAGAAATTTTACCACCGTGGTAACGGATAATATCACGTGTCCAGTAGAGACCCAGCCCCGTGCCCTTGACATTGGGGCTGTGACGGCTTTGAATCCGATAAAATTTATCGAATACCTTTTTTTGACCTGCTGAAGATATTCCGATGCCCTGATCGTTATACTCAAGGAAAAACTTCTGTGATCCGCAAGCCATACTGATCGATATTTGCGCGGAGCCGGCACTGTATTTGATAGAATTGTCCATAAGATTGTCGAGTACAATCTTAAGTGCATTCCGGTCCACGACACATTGACAGTCTCCGGACCCATGAATCTGAACAGCCTCCCGGGGTAAATTGAATTGCTCCATGGATTCCGGAACGAGCTCACGAATGAGTGGAATCATTGGGTAAATATCGTAATTGTGGGCGATCTTTTTTTGCTCGAGCGCCGGTATTTCAAGAATGGCATTGATCAGATTGTTCAGGCGTATGGTGTCTTTCAGCATCATGTCAATAAATAATTTGCGCCTGGATTCGGGAAGATCGTGTAAATTCAGGGTCTCGAGAGCCAGTTGAATGGAAGTCAGAGGAGATTTTAATTCATGGGTGACATTGGCTATAAAATTGTCATAGAGGCGCGCCAGATTCACCTGCATATTCAACCGGTGAAACAGCAGGGACATCAGTACAGAAACAACGATCAGGAGCACCAAACCGCTGACCAGCACAAACACGTTCCGTCCTTCCGAGATGATCTCAGCAGAAAACTTGTCGTCCGCTTCGCTGAAAATAATATAATTGGAGATGTACCAATAAATCCAGATTCCGAGCAGCGAAAGGCTGGCAATCTGTGCCATGACAAAGATAAAAATGGAATAGAAATAGGAGCGGGACCGTTTCATGGAGGGCTCCGACGGTTTTACACTACTTTTACAAATGAAGCTGCTTTTAATCTGTATATTATAATATAAAATTTGAAGCGGAGAAAAAAGCAGTTTTTTTTATTTATCAAAGAATCATCATCATTGATTGAATCAGGAGTAAAAAAAATGAATATTTTAATGGTTAATCCTGAAATGCCTTCGACATTCTGGAGTTTCAGAAACGCACTCAAATTTGTATCCAAGAAATCTTCGGAACCGCCTCTGGGATTATTAACCATCGCTTCCATGCTTCCGGAACAGTGGCAGGTGAAATTGATCGATATGAACGTGTGCACCCTGAAGAATCAAGATCTGGATTGGGCGGATTTTGTTTTTCTTACTGGAATGAATGTACAGCGTGCTTCTTTTCAGGAAGTGGTAAACCGGTGCCAGGCCCGGAATATCAAGGTTGTGGCCGGCGGTCCCATGGTCACCACCGAACATGAAACGTTCAAGGGTATCGACGTTATGATTTTAAATGAAGCCGAAGAGACTCTTCCGATGTTTATCAAGGATCTCGAGTGCGGATCTGTCCGGCCTGTTTATACTTCCGATCATTATCCGGAGCTTCATCAAACGCCTTTGCCCCGATGGGATCTTTTGGAAAAAAAGAAGTATGCGAGCATGAGTGTACAGTATTCGAGGGGTTGTCCGTTTGATTGTGAATTCTGCAGTATTACGCTGCTCAATGGACGCAGACCGCGGACAAAAGGCACGGAACAATTTATTCATGAACTGGATGCGCTTGAGCGGTTTGGATGGCGCGGACCGGTCTTTATTGTCGATGATAATTTTATTGGTCATAAAAAACAGCTGAAACATGATCTGCTGCCTTCGCTTGTTCAATGGTCAAAGGTTAGAAAATATCCCTTTCGTTTCACGGCTGAAGCCTCCATGAATCTGGCAGATGATGAGGAACTGGTTGAAATGCTGGTCAAGGCCGGATTTGAACATGTGTTTATCGGCATCGAAACCCCCAATGATGAAAGCCTGGCGGAGTGCGGCAAATCACAAAATCTGAACCGGGATATGACGGTTTCAGTGCGTCAGCTTCAAAAGTGGGGCCTCCGCGTTTCCGGCGGATTTATTGTGGGATTCGATCATGATCCGCCGTCCATATTTGAAAGGCAGATTCAGTTTATCCGAAAAAGCGGGATTGTTACGGCCATGGTCGGCATCCTGAATGCCCCGACCGGATCCAAATTATTTCAGCGCATGAAATCCGAAAAAAGATTGCTGGGGTTTATGAGCGGTGACAATATGGACGGATCCACCAACTTCATTCCCAAAATGCATCCTGAAAAATTGATAGAGGGATATAAAACAATCGTGAAGACGATTTATTCTCCCGGAGAATACTATATGCGGGTGAAATCCATGATTCAGGAGTTTCATCCTTTTCCCGAAATAAAACCTCATGTGACTTGGACAGATATTCAGGCACTTTTTAAGTCCATGTGGATTCTGGGAGTATTGGAAAAGGGGAAACGGTATTACTGGAAATTATTTTTGTACAGTCTGTTTCGTTGTCCAAAAAAATTTCCCCTGGTCATTACTCTGCTGATTTACGGATTTCATTTTCGTAAAATTACAGAAGCGATTTAATTTAAAATCATATAAAGGAGCTGTATGCTAAACTCTATGATTGCCCCATTGAAGATCGGTTCTTTAAGCGCACCTGTTCCGATCATTCAAGGTGGTATGGGTGTGGGTATTTCAGGTGCCGGACTGGCCTCGGCGGTTGCCAATGAGGGCGGTATCGGCGTCATTTCAGCAGTGGGCCTGGGATTTCATGAACCGGATTTTAATACACATTTCAAGGATGCCAATAAACGTGCGTTAAAGCATGAGATAAGGAAGGCGCATGAAAAAACAGAGGGTTTGATCGGTGTGAACATTATGGTCGCTTTATCCGATTATGACAATTTAATGGAAGGCGCTGTAGAGGAGAATGCGGATTTTCTATTTCTTGGTGCAGGATTGCCACTCAAATTTTCAGAATCCTTTCCTCCAGAACGGTTAAAAACCATGACGACAAAAATTATTCCGATTGTTTCTTCGGCCAAAGCCGTGCAAGTAATTTTTAATTTCTGGCAAAAACGGTTTGATCATATTCCAGATGGAGTGGTTATCGAAGGACCTTTGGCTGGTGGGCATCTCGGTTTTAAACCGGAACAAATTGAGGATCCAGCCTATGCTCTGGAAAAACTAATCCCTGAAGTGATTCGGGTAATTCAACCTTTTCAGCAGGCTTTTAGCAAGGAAATTCCTGTGATTGCCGGCGGCGGCATCTATACAGGCGAAGATATCTATCGTATACTGGAATTAGGCGCCCAGGGAGTGCAAATAGGCACACGGTTTGTAGCAACACATGAATGTGACGCAAACATCTGCTTTAAAGAGGCTTATATCAAAGCCGAAGCGGAGGATATTGTGATTATTCAAAGTCCGGTCGGACTGCCGGGCCGGGCGATAAGAAACACATTCTTAACGGATGTGTCTGCGGGAGTCAAGAAGCCGTTTCAATGTCCATGGAAATGTTTGCGTTCCTGTGATTACCGGAAAGCTCCGTATTGTATTGCCGCTGCATTAACTCAAGCCAAAGACGGCCGCCTGCAAAACGGATTTGCCTTTGCCGGAGCAAATGTCTGGCGTGTGAAAGAAATTATCTCGGTAAAAGCGCTTATGAAATTGCTGCTTAAGGAATATGAAAATATCGTTACGGTATGCGCAAATACGAATACTCAAGGTTTTAATGAATGACTTTGTCTCTGGATGTCATGATAAAGTACTATCAATGGTTCCTTTTATCCTCTTTTTCGCAATCTGTAAGAAATATCTTTGTATCGGATTTGATTGTTACCAAAGTAGCGAAAGGATATTTGATATATGAACAAATTTGTATTCAGCCTGACAGTGATTTCAATCGGTTTGCTGAACTTAGTGATATTCAATTTCAAATTATACACTCAAAGCGGGGAGACTTTGTCTCCGGATATTGAACTGGTTTTTATTGAGGGGAATACAATATCAAGGATACCTTGTAGTAATCATGAATATGCTTCCGGTCCTGTTGTGGACAGTTTTATGATGGGAAAATTTGAGGTTAATCAAGATCAGTGGTTATGGGTCATGTATTTATTTAATCCATCCAGATTTAAAGGTTTTAATCAGCCGGTTGAAAATGTCAGCTGGTATGATGCGATTCAATTCTGCAATTCGTTAAGTCATATGGAAGCGATTGATCCTTTCTATAATATTGATGGTATCAAAATTACACGAAATTTAAATTCAAGCGGATACAGACTGCCAACTGAAGCCGAATGGGAATATGCGGCCCGGGGTGGCAAATGGTGTAAAACCTACCAATACAGCGGAGGTGACAGTGCGAATGAAGTGGCTTGGTATTCAGGCAATTCAAATAACATGGCCCATAATATCGGTCAGAAAGATCCAAATGAACTGGGGATGTATGATTTTACCGGTAACGTGTGGGAGTGGTGTTGGGATAGTGTTATAAATGAAACCACAACCTCGTTGACCGAGGTTCAAAAAGATTCTGACAAATCTCTCCGGGTTATACGGGGTGGCGGCTGGCGATGTCATTCGGATTCGCTGGGTATTACCAATTACAAGAATTTTCAATCTTCGGAAAGGCGCAGTGATTTAGGATTCAGGATATGCAGATCAATTCATGAGTAAAGTTTTTAATTTTGTGTTTGGTAAACTTCAACGTATTTAAATTATTCAGGCTAATATTTGCGACGTTTCCTGGATTTATTCTTGCGGCCGGATCTGTTGGATTGAACGGAAACTGATTTATTGTCCACAGGCTGAAATGCCGGTGCGTGGAGTACTTGCTGATAATGATCATCCAGCAGCATAGCGATAATAGCCGATTCGTCTTCATTATCCGCAAGGGCCCGCCCCAATGCCTCGAAGCGCTGACTGCGTTCAGTCTTTAATGCATCCCGGTCACGGAGACGGGCTTCGAGCAACGCGGTGAGGCGTTCTGTGACCACGGCTTGTACATCGGCGTCGGAGGGTAAGGGCCATTCCTCCATGTTGATATCATATCGTTTTACAATTCGATTTAATGTAAATTTTTCCTTCTCATTCACCAGAGAAATGGCCACTCCTGTCGCACCCGCCCGCCCGGTCCGTCCGGCCCGGTGAATATACGCTTCAAAATCTTCAGGGATTTGATACTGAAACACATGGGAAAGGCTGGGAATGTCCAGTCCCCGGGCAGCCACATCTGTGGCCACAAGAAAACGAAGCGTTCCCCGGCGCACCCGGTCCAGCACCCTCTCCCGATGCTTTTGGGATAAATCAGAAGTCAGCTCATCCGCGTCATATCCGAATCGCTGTAATACAGTGGTTACATAATGCACTTCCGCCTTGGTGTTGCAGAAAATGATTGCCGAAGCCGGATTTTCAACTTCAATGATCCGGACCAGGCTGCGGTCTTTATCCATACCCGGAACCGTATAAAAGACATGGGTGGTATCTGTGACGTGTACATGATCGTTACTGAGAGAAAGGAATTCAGGTGTATGCATAAATTCTTCGGCAATGGTTCGCACCTGAGTTGGAAACGTAGCAGAAAACATACAAGTATGCAGGGGCTTCACCAGATGTTGTTTCAATTTGATCATATCTGGATAAAATCCCATGGAAAGCATCCGGTCCGCTTCATCAAAGACAAGTATTTTCAAATGTTTCAAATTCAGGTTTTTCTTCAAGAGATGGTCTAAAATTCGCCCGGGGGTTCCTGCGACGATCTGTGCTCCGTTTTTTAAAGCCTGGATCTGGGCTTTGTACCCCACACCGCCATAGACCGCTGCGGCGCGGAGCCCTTTGTTTCCCAGCAGCATTTCCGCTTCCCGCCAGACTTGTTTTGCAAGCTCCCGGGTCGGCACCAGAATGAGGGCCTGACAGTTTGGCTGAGATGAATCTAAAAGTTCCAGCATGGGTAAAATAAAAGCCCCAGTTTTGCCACTGCCTGTCCGGGCCTGAATCATCATGTTTCGTTTTTCAAGCAGGTGAGGAATGGCGCGGGCCTGAACAGGCATAAGTGAAGACCATCCGGCACGGGCAGCGGCTTTCTGTAATGTGTGCGGCAGTTCTTCCAGAGACAGATCTGATATGGAGCGGTTTTGTGGATTCACATTGACTCCGATTCAATTATTGACTTTTGTCTGCAGGTCCCGGCTCGAAGCATCCTTTGACAGATGCCTTGCCGGCTAAAGTTATCAGCAGAATCGATCCTGGTCGTTATCATAGACATGATCGTTACTTATCCGATATATCCCTGACTTGTCAGGAGCTCGGCAGTGAGAACAGAGCCGCCCGCTGCCCCGCGAAGCGTATTGTGTGACAAGGCTATAAATTTCCAGTCCAGAACCTGATCTTCACGGAATCTTCCCACAGTAATGGTCATACCCCGTTCAAGATCACGGTCGGGTTTGGTCTGCGGGCGGTCCTCTTCTTGACAGTAGACCAGAAATTTATCCGGGGATGAGGGCAGATTCAGATCTGCAATCGGATTTTGATAACATTGAATAGCGCTGATGATTTGATCCAGTGCAGGTTTTGTCCTGAATGCCACGTTGACCGCAACCAGATGCCCGTCTGAAACGGGAACACGTACACAATTTGCGGAGATGACCGGTTTTTCAGCGAGAACCAGCTTGTTATTCCTGATTGTCCCCCAGATTTTCAGGGGTTCCTCTTCACTTTTTTTCTCTTCACCTGCGATGAAGGGGATGACATTGTCGATAATTTCAGGAGCCGTATCGAATGTTTTTCCGGCCCCTGAAATGGCCTGATAGGTAGATACGATCACTTTTTCCGGACCAAACAATTTTAAAGCCTCCAGTACCGGGACATAGGATTGAATGGAGCAGTTGGGTTTGACGGCAATCAGGCCTTTTTTCCATCCGCGGTTCTTACGCTGAATGTCGATCAGCGCCATATGCTGATGATTAATCTCCGGCATGAACATCGGAACGTCTTCTGTCCATCGATGGGCCGAATTGTTGGACACCACAGGGATGTCCCTGTCGGCATATCTGTTTTCAAGATCACGGATTTTGGCTTTATCCATACTCAAAGCAGAAAAGACAAAATCTACCTGACCGGCAATGACATCCATGTCTTTTTCGACTTCATATACATTTAACCGTCCCACAGCGTCGTTTAATTCTGTTTCCTGTGACCACCGGCCTGCAACCGCTTCTCTGTAGGATTTATTCGCTGAGCGGATTGAGGCTGCCACGCAACTCACCTCAAACCATGGGTGATCGGCGAGCAGGTGAATGAATTTCTGGCCGACGGTTCCTGTTGCTCCCAGAATGCCTACGCTTAATTTATTTTTATTCATCAATCACTCCCCGATCGCCTTCGGTTCTTATCAGAGGACGGATTATTTCGGGCTTCATTAGTATGGATTTGAATTAAAAATTAATATCATGAAAGATAATTAGCAATCCGGATAATATCTGCAAATACTCCGGCTGCAGTCACTTCTGCCCCGGCACCGGGTCCTTTGATAACCAGGGGTAATTCATGATACCTTTCGGTTGTTAATACGACCATGTTATCACTGCCAGTCAGTGCATGGAAGGGATGGTCTGCGTCCACACCTTTCAAGCGGACTGTGGCCTGATTGTTTTCCAAGGCGGCGATGTAGCGCAGCACCTGACCCTGTTTGGCTGCAGCGTCCCTCCGTTCCGAAAACTGGGGATCGGCCTGTTTCAGCGCCTGAAAGAAGGCTTCAACATCACCCGCTTTTTGGCAGGATTCCGGAAGAATATTTTCCAGCCGGATCTGTTCGGGTTCCAGAGGAAGTCCGGCTTCACGGGCAAGAATCAGTATCTTTCTGGCCACATCCAAACCATTCAGGTCATCCCGGGGATCCGGTTCAGATAATCCCCTGGCTTTGGCTTCTTTGACAACTTCACTGAATTTTTTCTCTCCGGTAAATGAATTGAAAATATAACTCAGCGTTCCGGACAGAACTGCTTCGATTTTTACGATTGTATCTCCAGAACAGAGCAGGTCATTCAATGTGCTGATCACGGGAAGACCGGCGCCCACATTGGCTTCATAGAGAAATTTTACACCTTTTTGTGCTGCTGTATCGCGCAGATTTTTATATTGGGAATAGGGTCCCGAATTGGCGATTTTATTCGGTGTCACAATCGATATGCTGGCATCCATAATATCTTTATAATATTCAACAACAGCGGGACTTCCTGTGCAGTCCACAAACACGGTATTGGGCAGATTCAGGTTCAGCATCTGTGTGATAAATGCATGCAGGTCCATGGGGGCTCCCTTTTTCAGCGTATCCTGCCAATTGCGGGGAGGGAGGGGGATTTCATTTATCACCATATGATCAACATCGCCGATTCCCATCAGACGAATATCCAGGGCATTATCAGAACGAAGCTTGTGTTGCTGATTTCCTATTTGTTTTAAAAGGGTTCCGCCAATCAGGCCTGTACCGATAATAAACAGGTGCAGCGATTTGGTGTCGGAAAGGAAAAAAGCTTCGTGGAGCGCATTGAGCGCTTTGGATTCATCTTCGCCGGCAATAACGATCGAAATGTTTAATTCCGAGGATCCCTGGGCAATCGCACGGATGTTCACACCGTTTTTTGCCAGCGCCTGGAACAGGCGGGATGCGATTCCCGGTGTCTGGCGCATATTTTCTCCGACCACGGCGATAATGGATACATCGGTTTCCACATGGACCCGATCCATATGTCCGGCAGATATTTCAAAGTAGAATTCTTCTTCAATGGCCTGTTTGGCGGCTTCAGCCTGATCGGGCGCTATCGCGAAGCAGATGGAATGTTCAGATGACGCCTGAGTGATCAGAATAACATTAATCGCGTTTTTTGCCAGAGCGCTGAACAACCGGTTTGCGATGCCGACGACTCCCATCATGCCGCTGCCCTGCACACTGAGCAAAGCGATTTGATCAATCGAGGAAATACCCCGTACCGGCTGATCTGATCCGGCACTGGATCCGATTACCGTTCCCTTAAAATCCGCGTGTAAAATATTGCGGATATAAATAGGCATGTTGTGCCGTGCAGCCGGAATCATAGCCGGAGGAAAAATCAATTTTGCGCCGAAATGGGACAGTTCCATGGCTTCGTCCCAGCTCAACCGGTCAATAGGAAAAGACTTGGCGACTTTTTTGGGATCAGCGGTCATAATTCCATCCACATCCGTCCAGATTTCGACGGCTTCGGCTTTCAGGGCTGCTCCGATCAGCGTGGCCGTATAATCAGAGCCTCCGCGTCCCAATGTGGTGATCTCACCCTTTAAAGTCATGCCGATAAATCCGGGTACAATGGGAATTGATTTTTTCCCGATTAATTGTTTCCGAGCGTTTTTTACAGTGGGATCCCATTCAATTTTTGCTTTTCCAAACTGGTCATCTGTCACAATCAGTGTTCTCGGGTCAATAATCTCGACCGGAACGGATCTTGCTTTCAGGCAGCCGGCAAGAATTACAGATGCGAGTCTTTCGCCAAAACTCAGGATTAAATCGAGAGATTTGGGGGAAAGCTCCTTGAGCAAATGGACACCATGAATCGTATCTTTTAATGCAGACAGCAGGGATTGTGTATTTTCGGTCGTCTCATTCTGTTTTGATGCCGGAATGAGTGTTTGAATGACCTCAAGATGCCGATTTTGAATGATCTCAAAAGTCTGCAAGTATGCATCATCCGTGTGGACAGCCCCTTGACTCAACTGAATCAACTGATCGGTTACACCGCCGAAAGCCGAAAAAACAAGAACGATATCCGAATGGGACTGAATGGTTTTCTTACAGTGAAGCAGCACCTGCTCAATTTGTTGAATCCCGGTCAGGGTTGAGCCCCCAAATTTCAGCACTTTCATGATGTTGCCCGTTTATTTATCCATATTCTGAATGACAGGAAATATACGAAAAAAACAATGAGAAGACAAGAGATAGATGGATGGATCCGTGGTTTGGAGTTTTCACTGAAGACGGATTTGTCGGATCGGAAAGTCTGTCAGATCTGAAGGCTGAAGAAAAAAATCCGGATGGATTCAGCCATGTCATATATCGGCCACATGAATCCGGTCTCTTTTCTTGGCGAGGCATAAAATGTTCAAATTATGAATGATGCTTTGCCCAGTATAAAACCGCTTTAAAAGTTGCCGAATTTTAATGTGATGATCAAAGTAGGACCGCTAAGATCACTGTTTGACAGCTCACTGCCGTTATTGATACCGGTGACGAAGCGATGACTGCCACCGAGACCGATCCGGAAAAATTCCGTGACATTCAGCATCATATGGACTGAAGGCTCGGCGATGAAAAATGTATCATACTCATAATTTTCATCCCAGTCGGATGTATGATGTTCAGAAAAACCGGCGCCACCTCCGCCCAGCAATGTCATGAAACTCAAATGTATAAGCTTGTTCGGCCGTTTGATATATTCAATTTCAACACCACCGTATCCCATATTCATTTCAAGATTTGAATCTTCTTTTGAGGCGATGTCGGTCATCAGTCCGTATCCACCTGCCCCCAGTACAAACTGATGATTAATCACCCATCCGCCACGACCGCCGATCATAAGCGCCGCTTCCTGATAGACGGAACCAATCTTGCAAACGGGTCCTCCGAATCCTCCATTTTCAATATCTCCACTGATAAGTGTCTCCTGCTGGGCGGGCAATACACCCGAGAAAATGAGCCATACAAATATGCATGTAAAGGTTCGCACTTGTTTCCTCCAAATCAAAGTCATTGGTAATTCGATGATGATTAAAACAATCCCCAATCCTGTTTGCCGGGAATCCAGGCAGACGGATAAAGAAATTTAAAGGCTTTTGCCGCTTTGTCTATCTTTTCCGATTTTTCCTGCAATGCGTGCTTTCGGACAGCCAGCTCCGGCCCGAATTTTTTTTCAACAAAGGCTTCTGCTGCTCTCTCACGATCTTCTTCGGAGGTGAATTGCTCACGGATTTGCTTCAATTCACCTGCATCAAGCCAGAATCCGCCGCATTTGGGGCACTCATCCACGGCTACGGCCATTTGCGTACTGAAAAAATGCCGCATCATGGTGACATTTTGGCATTTGGGACAAGTTCGCTTTTTACTGTGATCCACCTTGATTTCCGGATTTTTTTCAATATTCAGCAGGGCTTCGCCGATCTGTTCACTGGGTTCATCGACTTTTTGAAGTTCAAACCAGTCGAACCAGATGCCTCCGCATCCCTGTTTACACACATCTACAGTGAGTTTTTCAACAGTGAACGGCTGCAGAATATAATCGCATGCCGGGCATTTCATAGTCTCCTCCAGAATCAGTTAATTTATGGATGAAATGATAAATTCCATGTCATTCCAGTCAAATTGTTTGGCCAGTTTCAGGGCCTCTTCAACCGAGATATTTTTATAACTCAGCGCAAGAAAGGCCCCTTCGTTTTCTTTCCGCTGGATTACGACGATAATCACGACTTCATTTTTATATTTTCGATTGGCTCGAAAAATCTGAAATCCATCGATGGTTTCTGTGATAATGGAAGATCCGGCGGATTCAAAATTGAGATTGCTGTCGAGCCAGCCGGTTTCTTCAACCTGGTTTGTGAGGAACAGGACTGCATCGATGGATTGATTTCCCCGGGTATATCTTCGGGAGGCATTGATCATTTTAATAGGATCATGATAGGAATTAAATCCTTCTGCCGGTTTGGCCTGCCATCCCGGAAGATCCAGCAGCAGGGGTTTTATAGAATCAAGCGGATTGGCCCATCCCTGCGCAATCAGACTCAGGCCGATCCAGAAAAGGCATGCTTTTTTCATGGTATGATTCCTTATCTTGTCAATGCTTTTATTGAAGACGATTTTTTTTAAAATATCTCTCATTCGCCTCCAGAAAACCATCAACCGGCATTTTGGCCTTATCACAAAGATGTACTACATATATTCAGCGATTACGGATTGGAGTATCAAAACAGAACCATCCATCCCGCTCCTATCTCAAGACCGCTCAGTGGCACGTCGGTACTGTAGGAACCTGTCCAATATTTCAATTTTCCGGAAAGGCGGGACCTGTTTGATAATTTAATTTCCGGTGCCAATACAATGCTGATCAGTTTTGAGCCTTTATAGATGCCGGTTTCCTCATAAAATCTGCCTTCGAGTCCATAGGACATGAAAAAAGAGACACTGTGACGATGCTTATACCAGCCGGTCAGTTCGATATGGTTCGGATAGGATTTTTCCCGCTCAGCGATCAGTTCATATGTTCCTGTGGCAGAATTTCTGTCAATGATCTGGCTTTTTGCTTTGCTTCGATATCTGAACGAAAGAAATAACAGATCATGGGTATAGTAATTTTTAAATTGTACGCTTGTGACCAGTTTATTCCCGGATTTATACACCTCCATCGTATCTGCATAAGTATCCGGACCATAGGAGTTGAAGATGATATCACCTGAAAGTGTGCTGAGCCTGCCCAGACGCAAATCGAGACCACCGGTGAGCAGCACTTCGTTCCCGGGTTTGTATACGTCTTCAGTATATTTCACAGGCAGAAATCCACCCCGGAACTGATAAGACAGCCCCAGTCCCATGACAGCAGCGTCACTGAGGGGAATCGCCCAGGTGATCCCCGGAGAAAGATTAAAACCTTGTCCGAAACTGGGTACTGTAAAATTCCAGTAATACTGACTGATGAACAATGAAGTTTGAAATTCCAGACTGTCCAGAGCGGTTTTTCCTGTCGGCATTCCCAGGCCGAGGTTAAAAACCAGGTTTTGGTTTTCAAGGTAATAATTCCAGGAAATTTGCGTATCGCTCAATCCGCTGACTTCGGTCAGATTGTTGCCGGCTGCGTTGGCGTAACTCGTATATAGAGATAGAGAGGTCTCCCGGGAAATGGGCCAGTATACTTCGATCGGCATGCTGAATTCACTGAGAGAACTGTCATTGTCGATCGTATAGCTCTGGTGGATTCCCTGTACGCGAAAGAATCCCTGCTGGCTGATTACATAACTGTCCTCAGCCGTGAGCGATCCGGCAATGATTAATGTAAAAATCCCGATTGTTTTTATCCTCATGCATGCCTCCGGATGCCTGAAGCGGATCTACTGCAGGCGAATCATTTTTTGGGTTGCTGTGAAAATAGGGGTGGACAGCCTGTAAAAATAGAGCCCGCTGGCGCATCGTTGTCCCGACGTATCCCTCCCGTCCCAGGACTGTTCATGGCTGCCGGCCGGCAGGTTTTGATGAATCCAGGTCCGGACGCGCTTGCCGAGAATGTTGTATATTTCCAGTTTTACCCGGCTCCGTTCCGCTAATTGAAAAGCGATGGTCGTCGACGGATTGAATGGATTCGGATAATTTTGTCTCAATTCGAAACGCTGGGGCATCAGGGGAACATCTTCCCGCTGGGTGTCCGCATATTCCTGAGTGCCGAGGATCAGTTTCAGCTGACGCGGTGCCTGAATTAAAGCGCTGTTATTCTGAATGGGAATCGGGGCGCCGCGATCCATATCGAGCAGCCAGGTGTGAAAATGGTCCGGCTTATTCTTTTGATAATCGAGACAAATTTCAGCCAGTTCGCCTCCGGCCGAAGATTTTACTTCCAGCTCCCAGCACGCGCCGTTGGCTGATATTTTTTTATAATTGGCCGCAAACCGCATCTGATTGTCGATAATATTCAACTGCATTGCGTTTCTGATGGCCGGCGGTTCCAGCCAGTCATTGGGATCCCGGCAATCGCTGGCGTCCTGAAGCATGCCTACATAATTATACCGGTCGACGACTCCTGAATTCAGGCCGGTGGCGCGAAGCTGAACTACCCATTCATCGGATTGATAGGACCGGATTTGTCCGGATTTTGGCACCGATCCTGCAATAACAGGCGGTATTTGCAGTTCAGCGGGTCCGTCGGCATATACAAAATAACCTTCCCATGGATTGAGAATGGATTGATTATAAGAATACGTTTCCTGATCTTCCACCACATAACTGGCCACCGGCTCATACACAGTGGCGCCCCGTATGGAAACGCTGTTCCAGGCGACCGGGAATGTAAATGGATTTCCGATCTGATTCCATCCTGCTTTAAGCATAATTTGATAGGGTGTCCGGGAATCCACAGAGAACGCATGATCAATGTCGAAACGAACGGTATCATAGGTGATTACCCAGAAGCCCTTGCCCGGCTCGGAATTCCACACTGCTTCGAGCGGATTGTACTCGCGGTAATACGCCGTATCTGCTTCACTGTCATTCCACCAATAGTAAATTCGCCATAATCTGGGATCATAACTGCCCAGTTCATCGGAGAAAACCCGGCCAATATTCCGGTCTGTCAAATGATAGGGAATGGTGACCATGCCATAGGTGCCCGATATCATCACTTTGTCCGACAAGACAGAAGGAGATTCGACTGTCAGCCAGTTGGCCGTGGCGTCAGGACCGCCGGATATGACGGTTTCTTCCTGAGTGACAAGATTGACCCGGGTGATATAATAGGCCAGACCCTCCGGCGGAATTTCAGTAGATTCCAGATCCACAGTATAGTTTTCCAGGAGATTCCGGCTGAATTGCCGGGAAAGCCAGTCTGTCTGGCCGGGGGATTTATAATAGAGAAACAGGTTGCCGAATATGAATTCGTCTGGAACAAGTGTGATGGAGAAGGAGGAATCCGAAGAAAGTGTGCTTGGAAGCATGTTGGTATCAATTTGGTAAACAGTGCCGCGGCCTGTGATCCGGACTGTATCCCTCCCTGTTATCGTATTCGTTTCGAGGATCAGATTGGCTGTATCGGGCAGTAATTCAGTGGGTTTGAATGCAATGGACATCAAACTGGTATCCCCCGGGTCGATCCGGGTGGGTGCGGGTCCGCTGGCAATGGAAAATGCGGATTGCGGCGGATCGATGTAAGGCGCAGCAATCTGCAATTCCTGATTTCCGATATTCATCAGCAGAATTGTTATAGTTTTTGTCGTGTTCATTTTGACCCGTCCGAAAGTCAATGGATCCGGATTGACGGTCATAATCGGTAAATCCTCTGTGAGCACCTCGGCGGATCCCTGCATATGAACGGTGTCGGGACTGGTGGGTGAATTGGAAATAACAACCACCATGGCCTGATAGGTGCCCGCGAGAAGGGGTTTGAATTTGACTGAAACAGATCCATGCGCTCCTTGTTCAAAAGGACTGGGTGCATCGGATGACGATTCGTATAGCACACCGGCCTGAGTATTGATAACGACCGCGTTGTCGATCAGCAGCTCTTCATTTCCGATATTTGTCAACTGAATGGTTCGGGTTGCAGAATCACCCACGACCACCTGGCCGAAATCCAGGCTGGAATCCGATAATACCAGCTGGCTTCCAATTTCCTCAATGGTATACAGGGCCAGTCCCCGTTCCGTGCCCGCCCACAGGTTTCCGTTGATATCAAAGGTCAGATCATTGATGCTGTTATCGATCAGTCTGGAATTTTCGACCGTATAATCGTCTGTGTCCTTGGGCGCGATTTTCACCAGCCCCTGGCTTGTGCCGACCCATACATTGCCGAGCGGGCTGACGGCCAGGGCACGAATGATCGGCAAATCCGTATCCACGGCTTTCCATTCCCCGGTTGTGGTTTTCAGCACCCATAATCCCTGATCCGTTCCTGTCCATAAGTTGTTCTGATAGTCCACGATCATGTCCGTCACAAATGTGGCGGGCATGCCCCCGGGAGCCGGAGTGACTTCCTGAGTAGAATAATTGAACTGACGAATGCCGGCTGTTTCGGAAAACAGCCATAATTTTTGCGTATGATCCGCCGCTATGATCGGGTTTTGATCGGTTTCAAGGTCCGGATGTGTATTTGTGGTGTAGGCAGTCCAGTCTGTGCCGTCAAACCGGCTAAGTCCGGACTCGGTGCTGACCCAGACGGCCTGAGACGCATCCATGACGCCTGTAACGATATAATTACCGGGTATATTGTAATTAAGCGAAGTGTAATTTTCCCAGGTTGAGTTGCTGAACAAATAGACACCGGCACCTTCTGTGCCAGCGAACAGGGTTTCATTGTTATCAACCCATATGCTTCTGATCGGTGCCGTAGGCGCATTACCGCCTTCATAGGTTGTCCATTCTGTCCCGTCATAGAGCGTGACCACATCTCCCGTACTGATCCAGAGACCGCCGGTCTGGGTTTCCGGGGCCAGATGCTGCACGGACTGATGTGGCAGCCCGGAGTTGGATGTGATATAACCGGTCGACCAGCCGATATTATCGGAATATCTGGCAAGCCCTTGTGTGGTTCCGACCCATGTGTTACGGAGGTTATCATTATAAATAGCATGCACCGCATTGCTGGGGATACCGGATCCGGGCCAGCTGTAAGTCTCCCAGAATGGCGGCACGAGATCCTGATAGTAATAACCCAGGCCGCCTGTCTCCGTACCTACGCAGATCTTATTTTGATTGTCACAGGCGATCGAGCGGATATCATTGGCAGGGAAATCAGGATTGATATTTGTATCGTATGAATCCCACACATTCACACTGACCTGACGGGCGGCTCCTGAATTCTGCGTGCCGACCCACGGCACACCGTTCAGATCGAATGTCACTGCGGTGAGGTTATCGGAAGGGAGCCCTGTCGATGGAATCCAGTTATTGAAAACTTTACTGACAAGGCCCTGGTCCGTAGCGATCCAGAGCCCGTTATTGATATCGAAGGCCAGGTCGCTGATGTTGTCACTGGGCAGCAGGCTCTGGCTGGCGGTATTGGTAATCGTGAAATGGTCGTTGATATCATCATAGAATCCCAGTCCGTTCGACGGGGTGCCGACAATGGGCAGTCCGTCCGTATCCAGGACCACTGTATTGATCTCTGAAGCAGGTAATCCGTCCTCTGTGTCATAAACGGTCCAGTTGCTGCCTTCCAGTTTGACCAGCCCCCGCCGGGTTCCGATCCATTTCTCGCCGTTGATTCCCACCACAATATCCCTGATCTCAATATCGGGCAACTCAGAGTTTGCCCGGTGATAAATGCTCAGGGTGTCTCCGCTGATTCGATCGATTTTAACAAGGCCACAGGTAGTTCCCACCCAGAGCGTGTCTAGTTCCTGGGCGATGGTCGTGATTTGATCGCCATTGGTGAAATTAAACCATTCCGGAGTCTGGCCCGATATCGCGCCGGCTCCCAGAAGAAGAATACAGCTTATATAAACCAAATTTTTCATAAGGCGTTGCCTCTCGGTCATCTGACACATGGTTTCAGTCCTGATCAATACCGGCATTATGGTCCCGGCGGTTCCGGCACATCCGGTGGCATGTCCAGATCGGGCAGTGTGATGGTGTTGAAAAGTGCCTCCGCATCAAAATCGAATAAATCCAGCGGATTGGAGATCCTTTCATCCAGGGTGCTCGAGAGAATTTGAGCGGTCGTGAATTCCTGACTGGATTTCCGCGAATCCTGACCGGGGATAAATGTGGAACCGATATTCCGGCTGACATTTTGCAGGCGGTTGTGGATCAGGGTCTGGCGGTTGACCAATACCGGTGCCATTTCCGCCCGGCGGGAAACGGCAGCATCGGCATACCGGGAAGGTATTTGCCGGCTTATCTGGGCCATGGATTGATTGACCATCATTTTATTTTTAGCTTCCTCATAGCCGGGATCCATTTGTGCCGCCTGCTTAAAATATTCACCGGCCTGGGTAAAATTCCCCTGGTCCTCCATTTCCAGTCCCATGCTGTAAGCCATAAACGCCTGAATATTCTTTGTCGGGATATGCTGTATCTGCTGCCTTTCCTGTGCCGACAGCTCGATTCCCATCTGATCGATCATTTGAAAAACCAGATCTTTTTCAAGTTTGAACAACTGTTTCAGGCGGTCTTTCATGGTGACCGGACTGGGAATGGTATTGCTGACAATATCTGTATAGGTAACATCCAGATGTATGTCCCGTTTGTTCAGCACTGCGAAATTGCCCTGTACCACCTTGCCTGCACCGAGTAATTTCCCCATTTTGGGCGTGGATGTGACATCCATCAAACCGGTTTGCGACAATTGCATTTCATCGTACAGTGCCTGTACACGAACACGCTCAACCACATCGAGACGCTTGACCTGACTCAGATCGGTTATGATCATTTCGGCCACGCCTTTTCCCATGGGGGCGTATTCCTCATCGGGACCCATATATTTTAATGGCAATACAGCGATTGCTTTCGGAGATGTCGTTTTCACCTGCAGCAGGGCTTCACTCTGCAGCATCTTGTGAATTTCCTGCCGTGAGTCTGTCCGGGAGAGAAGCGTATGCCGGGCTTCCATTTTATATTTGTATTGCGCCGGGCTTTGTACGGATTTATACTTTCCGTAGATCATGAGGGCCCTGTCGGTCTGCCCGCGGATTTCCAGCAGCTGAGCCAGATAGTAAAGTGTTTGCGCATCTTTCCGGTTCATACGCCAGGCTCTGATCAGGCTTTTCACAGCGAACTTATACCATTTCATTTCGAAAAGAGCCGTACCCAGGTCGCGAACCGCTTCAGCACTGCGCGGATTCTTTTTCACCTGGTAAATCAGATATTTGAGTTTTTGACGCTGTTCGGCCGGAGAAGGTCCCTGAGGGGTGGCAGCACATGCCAGCCATAGCATAAAAACCGGCATGATCCATCCCGTAAGGCGTGCTTTTTGACGCATGCAGATCTCCTGAAAGTTCCTGTTAATATTCAATTTCTCATGTATTATACAAACATTTTCCATGAAATGCCAGAATATTCTCCGTTCCGGAGAACAGAAAGATTATTCAGCTATTGGCGGGGAAATCGGATACAGGCGGGAAAAATAGATCGCTTTGCGGATTCCAATCTCCCCCAAGGCTTTTTATTTTAATAACAAACATTTTCGGTGCTGCCGGTTTCGGCCGGCAGTCAGTCGAATTAAATACATATTATTTGCAAGTTTTGTTCCATTCCAGCGGAATGTGTGTGCTCCGGCGTTTATGGCCTCATCAAGCAGGGTTTCAATTTTTTCTCCCCGCAGATTAAAAACCTCCAGTTTGATATGGCCCGATTTGGGTAAATAGTACCGGATTCGCGCGCTTTCATTGAATGGATTGGGTGCGATGGGATAGAGACAGAATCCATCCGGTTTGCCGGAATGAACACCATTTGAAGACCTGCAGGTCCATGTCAGCAATGTCCATGAATGGTCGCTGAAACAATGGGTGTATGGCAAATTTTCATTCCCCTCATAAAGGGTTTCCAGCTTGATGTCTGCGTTTTCTGCGGTCATAATTGACCAGAGAGAGGGCGCATTCATTTCCTGCAGGGTGAGCTGATTGTATTCCGGTCCGTCTGTCATATGAATGGCGGCTTCTATGGGACCATATTCATCCTCCAGTTCCTGCAGACCGGAGGCACGATTTAATACATACAATCGCAGCGTGTCTCTGCCCGGGCTGACAGTGGCCAGCGATTTCAGATAGGGGATATGCAGCGTGTCCGACTCCCAGCCCTCTCTGCCTTCCGGATCGATATCCTGAACAGGTAAATGATAAACGGGTCCGTTTATTATGTCCGATGCGACAATCGTATGACGAAGGCTCTGAGACAGCTGGCTGTAGATCAGGGCGGAAGGATTGAGATAAAACACGGGCGAAGGACCAATCATCCCCGTCACCGGCCAGTCAGCGAGTGCCGTATCAGAATCCGTGAGCAGGGCATGGATGTTCAGACCCAGGAGCCCGGTATGAAAAGCCTGGTTCAGCATGCCTGTCAGCGCACCCGCAATATAGAGTCCCTGGTCCAACGACCGGCCGAAAAAATCGAGCTGCCTGCCTCCATACCACGGATTGGATGTCTTCCCGGTCCGGTCAAACATCCGATAGACCAAATTGTACTCGCTGATCCATATTCCCAATGTTTTCTGTCCATGGGACAGAACGTCCAGAGTGCTCCGATGATTCTGAAGATTTGTTTCATGACGGTCTGCAAATGCATGGATGCGCCAATGCTCGCTTGCCAGGGGCAGATCCTGCCCGCTGTCATACGGATGTTCCGTAATAAAATCAAAGGGAATGACATCAAAAGCGGCCGCCTCCACCTCTTCGAAAAACAGATTATCCGAAAACGGCACCCCGATATAAACAGACGGATCTGCCTGTTTCATGGCAGAATAAAAATCGATGAGTCCTTCCTGATTCACGGATTTGTATTTAATCCGAACCGACTGACCGGAGGGTGGAATCGCCCCCTGTGTGCCGTTTCCAAATGTTATCTCTCCTGTAACCGGATCGAGCTGAAAGACCGGATCCTCCGGAGCGGCCCCCGACAGATTGTCAATCTGCATCCATTCCGGCCCCCAAAGCGCATCCCCACACAGCGCCAGATGAAATGAGTCCGGATCCACAGGCGGATATTTCACAAAAAACGACTGACCGGGCTGGCCATTGCTGATTGCGGCGTTTACGGACCAGTTGTTATTTTTAACCACCCGCTGGCCCTGCTGTGAATTGTCCATGTCCTGGTACTGCCATTGAGAACCGCCAAACAGATAGTTGCGTATGGTCCTGGCATCATCTTCAGATCCGTCAGGCCGTTGTCCGAAATGCCAGGAAAACATATGATTATAATGTATCCCCAGTTCATTGCCGATTTCCCAGTACCGGATATGGAAGGGTTCAGGAATCCCGAGATCAGCCCGCCATTGCGCATAATCCACACCGTCTCCATTTGGATCCACACCTGTATTCGCATTGGCGAATTCCACCCAGTCGGCTGCCTCGGCCGCAGAAGCCAGTCCGAAATTCACGCAGATGATGGGATCGGACGTTTCAAGACTGCGAAGAAAATCCATAAATTCCAGGAATCCAAACCAGTAGTAGTCCTCTTTTAAATAACCGGTAGAGCCGTCGAATCCGGCCGGCCGGTCTTCCAGGGGGCCAAGTCCGTTTTTCCAGAAATAACTGCCGCTCACATTGCCGCCGGGAAATCGCAGGCTTTGAATGCCTGTTTTCCTGACCGCGTTGATGAAGGGTTCCGGAAACAGTCCGGTCAATGGATCATAATCCGCCCGGTCGACCATGGAAGGCATCGGATTGTTGGCCCCTATCAAAAAAGGGGTGAGCGTGCCAAATGGTTCCGCCGAACAATGAATATGAATTTCGATTTCGGAACCGGAACAGAGCTGCATGGAAAGCAGAGACGATAGTAACAATATCCATTTCATGGGTATGCTCCACATGAATGATCTGGCAATTGATAAAATATCGTTACCAATAATAAGAAAGTTCGATATTGCTGTAACAATTACTGATCCAGATGATAGACGAGCCAGTCCTTGGTCAGATTTTCAAATCCGCTGGCTGTGGTCAATGGATGAATTTTAATGCGGATGTCTCTGCCGTCCAGTTCCATGACCGCGCAGCTGCTTTCATTTTTCCCAAAGGCCCTTCCGGGATTGATGAACAGCCGGTTCTCTGTAAAATGCAGCTTTGGCCAGTGCAGATGGCCGAAGAAGACAATCTCTGTCCGGGGCAGGATTTTTTCGCAGCGTCGAATCATGCGGCCTGCCACAAAATCGAAAAAACCGGCACGTCCGAAAATGACGTCTGTCAGCCGGTGCCAGGGGGTCTGCATGCCGTGCCACATGGCAATCTGAATTCCGCCTGCCGCCCGGACGATACAAATTTCAGGTAAAGGCGGATCAAATAACCGGTCTCTGCGATTATTGCCTTTCACCGCAAGCGTTGGAGCAATTTTGTTAAGCTGATCCAGCACCGGCTTTGTGGTAATATCCCCCGCATGCAGAATCAGGTCCGCCTCCCTGAAAATATCCCCGATTAACGGGTGAAGCCGTTCTGCACGGTCAGGAACATGGGTGTCTGCGATTAATCCAATACGCCTGGCCTCTGGATGATGAAAAATCGGAAACCTGTCCTGATTATCAATAATTTTTCCTGAGCGGTCCATGATTAATAATTCAAATGGTTAAAAATCAATATTCAACTTTAAAGGACCGGAAAAAACAGCCGCTATTCCAATTCGGATAAATCTTCAAGTTTCAACAGATGAAATCCCCGTTTCCTGGCGAGTGCATGTTCCCTCGGTGTGTTGAATCCCCATAATGCAAGATAACAGTGTATGCCCAGTTCCTCAACAGATATGAGATGCAATACTTTATCATCGATAAAATGAATTTGATCAAATGGCACCTGACTGGATTCCTGAAGCTGTTCCAGGTGATGCTTTTTAGAGTCAGACAAATCCTTATCCAGAATCCGATGCGCAGGAAACACGTCATCCAATCCATAGGATTTCAATTGGATATGGATGGACGGGCCGTCCTTGGATGTCGCTATTGCCAGCCTGAATCTTTCTGACAAACGCCTGATGGCTTCGATGATTCCTGGAAATACAGGCAGAAGTTTCGACCAGGTTTCAGGATCCTTCTGATAGGATCGTCTTAACCGGTAATAAGTCTCGTGGTATTTTTCCAATATGGCGGGATCAAGCTTTGATTTAAATTGATCATAAGATGTCTGATCAACAATATCCCGGGCTTTTCCGCACTCGATTATTCGAAGGATCACATAATAATCTTCCGCCCGGTTTCCGAGGGGCATTAAATGAGAAAAGGATTTATAAAGGAACGGATAGTCGTTTTCAATGGTAAAAACGGTTTCAGGAGGATTCACCGGACCCGATAGCGGAAGATGATGATCGGGAAAGCAATCCATATAGGCATTTAAGGCGGTTCGGAATGAGTCATGAACCGAGTTTGAAATGACACCATCGAAATCAAATACGATCAGCGGGTGCCGGGCACCGGATTTTGCATTCAGGGTCTTCATATTATCATGGCAAACATCTCAATTGAAGCAGATGATATTTTATGAATAGGTTTGTGTGTGGTCCATTGAAAGCGAGTCATACTTGTTCAGTAAATTGGTATCCAGCTTTTCCTTCTCAAGAAACCTTTGAAATAAATCTCTTCCCAGATTCCAGCTTTCCTGTTCAAGTTTTATTTTTTCCGAACCGTTGGGAGTCTGGATACATTTCCAGTAGGATTCGGATTCGTTTTTTTTTAACCACTGTTTATACTGAATGTGATGACCCGCTTCATGAAAGAGCAGGCACAAAGAGCCCAGGTGATTTTCAGTGCTGGAATTGTAGAACAAGACGATGCTTCCCATTTCTGCGGGAGGATAGTAATAGGCCGCTGATTCCCTGACGGGGATAAGCTGGATACTTAAATCATGATAACAATCCCAGCAGAGAAAGGCTTTTGCGGACTTGATAATTTCGAGTGAAACCATCATCCGTTTTATTTTTCACCGGCGTCGATAAAATCAGCGATGAACAAATACCGAAAGGGCTGATCCTTCCAAACCTGCCAGGCACCATACAGACTGTAGATGATCACGAGAATCCAGGCCAGAATATAAAAAGGTGTCAGCAGCTTGCCGATGAAAATAAGAGACAAGAGTGCAATCACAATGAGCAGGACAGCGGCAACAATATAGACGCAAAGCTGATAGAAAAATGCCTGTTTGGCATGAAACTGAACGAACCGGGACGATTTTGGCAACAGCCAGATAACCAGGGGGATCACCATAGTAAACGGTCCGATGAAAAAAATGGCCAGGGATGCATGAGAGGCCACGGCCATCAATTTTTCATCATGTGTGGCTGCAGATTTTGTTTCAACGACCATTTCAACCTCCTCCAATAATAAATATCCCTATTAAAATAAATGATACTCACTCCTGAACTTCACGATTGGATTCTCAGCAATATGATTGTTACTCAAGACAGTTTTCCCTGCAAGCAGGATGCAATGATATTTTCAAAGCCCGCTTAACCGGCTTTGAAAAACCGGTGCCAGGCATTATTTGGCCAGCGCCTCCAGGGTCTTCTGAAGCAATTTATAGAACCGTGCCACGGAATCGATGTGAACCCGTTCATCCGGTGAATGGGGATTTTGAAGATCCGGACCCAGACTGATCATATCCATGCCTTCAAATTTCTCGCCGATGATTCCGCACTCCAGGCCGGCATGAATGGCTTCGACTTTCGCTTCTTTACCGGTGACATTTTTATGGATTTCTTTCATGGTTTTCAGAATCGCTGAGTTCAGATTGGGTGTCCAGGCGGGATACCCCATTAAATGATTGACTCTGGCACCTGCGAGCGATGCAATGGCTTCGATTTTCTGGCGCGTGGCTTCCAGGGCAGAGAGGATGGAGCTGCGGCTGCTGGTATAGATCATCAATTCATCTGAAGCGTTGTTCACAATGGCCAGATTATTGGAGGTTTCGACCAAGCCTGAGATTTCCTGGCTCATGGCCATTACACCGTGGGGCAGTCCGATCAGACAATTAATAAGCCTGGCCTGATCTTCGGCCCGTAAAGGATTATCAGGATTGCTTTTAGCGGATTGAATATCCAGGGCGATCTCTTTTTCTACGACCTTGTATTCGAATTGAATTTCTTTTAAGGAAGCATGCAGCTGTTCCTTCATTTCAGCTTCTTCATCACACAAGAGCGTGGCAAATGCTTCCCGGGGTATTGCGTTGTGTTTGCTGCCGCCTGTCAGAGAGACGAGTTCAAAATCCACTTTTAAATGATTCAGCATGCGGGCCAGCAGCTGAATCGCATTTCCCCGGCCTGTGTGAATATCGATCCCGGAATGCCCTCCCCTCAGTCCTTTCAAGCACATGGAGAATGCCTTTTTATGAGAAGCAGGGTTGCGTTTTACAGGCAATATTATTTCAGTGTCTCCACCGCCTGCACAGCCAATGAAAAAGGTTCCTTCTTCTTCACTGTCCAGGTTGATCAGTATGCGCCCCTCAAGGGAATCCCCGCTGATTGATGTGGCGCCGTTGAGCCCGGTTTCTTCATCCGTTGTAAAAAGCAGCTCAAGCGGACCGTGCTGACCAGAAGGATCTTCGGCCACTGACAGAGCTGCAGCCACGCCAATGCCGTTGTCCGCACCCAGGGTTGTTCCGTTTGCAGTCACCCAGTCCCCGTCCACAATCGCTTCAATGGCATCCTTGTCGAAATCAAACTGCTTGTCCGAATTTTTTTCACAGACCATATCCAGGTGCCCCTGCAGTACAATGACGGGAGCATTTTCATGACCTTGTGAAGCCGGTACCTGCACCACCACATTACCGGCACTATCCTGCTTTGCCTGAAAACCTTTTTCCTGAGCATATTTCAATACATATTCGCCGGCCGCTTTTTCATTTTTCGAGCATCTGGGTATTTGCCGAATGGCGTCAAAATGTTTCCAAAGCAAATCAGGTTTCAGATCAGTAATTGATGCCATGATATCCTCCATCCATTTAACAGTGACTCAAGATGTGTGCTGAAATATAGGTAAAAAATTGACAAAGGGCAACCGCCAAGTTGGATATTCGTGTGAATAAACGAATGGTTATTGGTGTATTTATGATAAAATTTGATATCTTATGATAAATATGACAAATTTTGTGAACTTTTTGCTTGCTTTGTTCGTCGTATTTATGTACGATTAAGCAAGCAGAATATTGGAGGTGCATATTGAAGCAGATCTCGCGACATGAAGCGGAGAACCTGTTTCAACAGTCCGGGGTCCTTTCCACCAAGATTGAGCATCATTCTTCGGGATTGAAGGTTTCTTTGCAATTAAGTGAAGACCAGGCCTGTGTGGTCTGTTACAACAGAGATGATGGTGAGAAAACCTATTTTCTTGACCGAATTTAAACAACTGCGACTTACTATTTTATCAAAACCAATTTTCTCGATTCGTGTTTTTGTTTTATAATCCTGTATCCATGAATCAATTATTTTAGAATGTTGAATGATGCAGCATCCTGAGCTGTATTTTATTGAATACGGATCCATTTTGCTGTCATTCCTGACCATGCTTGAAGCATGCCATAGCCGATTTTACTGATTCTGAGCAATACAGGTTTGTGAACAGCCGTATGCCGGCCAAATTCAATCAGATTTCCGCCGAATTTTTCTTTGAACCGCCTCACACCATAAGGCTGATCAGAGCGTCCGGCCCATCCGAAATCAAACCATTGATAGCCGTTTCGATGTCCCCATTGGAGGATATGCCAGATAAATCCATCTGTAGGATAGTAATTGCGCATTGTGAAATCATCCGCACTGTACCAGAGATAAATCACATGACGATAAGCCAGAACAAGAAAACTGGCGAAGGGTTTTCCTTCTGATTTTGCCAAATAAAACATGGCCAGTTTTTTGGGGACCATAATATTATAAATATTCCGGAAAAGCGAGATATCCGGAAGCGGTATATGTTTCATAGCAAACGTCTGTTCCAAATTCTGATAAAACAGAGAAAGCATGCTGCGGTCCCTGATGGATTCAAAAATTACCCCTTTTTTCTCTGCCTGACGCGCGTTCCGGCGGGCAGATTTATGGAACCGTTGCCAAATCTCCTCCAGTGGCCTGTCCAGCCGTATCCAATAGTTGATATGGGGTTCCTTTATCAATCGCCGTGCTTCGAGAAGGGACACAACAGATGCGGGATCCGTGAGGTTTCTGAAATCTGAGAAAAGCGCATTTCCCTTGATATCCCTGAGATAAAAATTAAGCAGATGGGATAACGCCTGTCGTCCCTGTTCCGATTCCTGATAGAGAAGACCGCCATAGTGAATGGCCCGGGTCGTGAAGGGCTCCAGAAAACCCGATTTTAAGGTGACGAGAACGGGAAGGAGCATTGCAAATATGCTTCCCTCTTTTTCCGCCGAGTAAATTCTTGGCTGATAGCCGCGACTTTGCTGAAAAACCTGAAACATTTCCGGCGTATGAAATACAGTACTATGCTGTGATTGTAAAAGGAAAGCGTTCCATGCAGAGATTTTGGGGTGTTGATTGATGGAGAAGCGTGTGGTGGATTGAGTCATACCTAAATCCTGTTAGAAACGAGTTCTCTTTATTATTTTTATATACTTCAAAAATTATACCGAAACTGAATAACCGGGCCATAAATATAGATATGGATCATCAACCCTTGACTTTATTTAAAAATTCTCTTAATTTTAGCCGGTTCTATTAGGAGACATCAGCATGACCAAAAAGAAAGTAATATTTTGTGAAAATCATCCGGATATTGCAACAAGCGACAGTTGTGAAGCCTGCGGCAAGAATATTTGTTACAATTGCCTGAAAGTTTTTGCCGGTCATACGTTTTGCAGCCGTCAATGTATCCGTCGATACGCATTGGATCATATCCGTCAATTTATCATCAATTTTTTTAAAACAACGGGCTGGATTCTGACCTGGCCGCTTCACGGATTGCTGAGAATACAAAAATGGCGCGGATTGGAATGGGGTCTGGTTCTGGGGCTTGCCTTCAGTATCTATCTGAACTTTCAGTTGAAAAAGGGACTGGATTCTCTGCGGTCTGTTGTCGAGCCCGGGACGGAGCAGGAAGCAGTGATCGATATGGACGATTCGTCTCCTGCAAAAGTCTTTTCGCCTGCGGAAGGCGGCATGGTTCAATCCAACCGGATTGATATTTCCGGTGAAGCGGAAGAGAACTGGATCATTTCTCTCTCGAGGGATGATCAATTGATCTCTGCCAAACTGCCGGAGAAAGGGACTTTCGAATTTACAAATGTCCGGCTCCATCGGGGCCAGAACCAATTGGTCGTGCGCGCATTGAATCAGGAGGGCAGGGTGGTCGTGCTTCAAACATTGAATTTACGGTTTGGTCCACCCACCCTAAAATATCTCCTCTCCGAAGTCAAGCGGGGGCCATTAAGCAGGAAACGGGTGGCATTCACTTTTGACGGAGGCGCCGAGGACAATGCTGCCAATGAAATTTTGGATTATTTAAAAGCCGAGAATGTCAAATCCACATTTTTTCTGACGGGCCGGTTTATTCAGCAATATCCTCAAACGGTTCGCCGGATTGTTGCAGAGGGACACGAAGTCGGAAACCATACCTTGAACCATCCGCATTTGACCACCTATGAGAAGAACCGGAACCATGAAACGCTTTCCGGTGTCACCCGGGATAAACTGTATAATGAGCTCAATAAAACAGCACAGCGGTTTGAATGTGTCACCAAAAAGAAGATGGCCGGTTTATGGAGAGCGCCGTACGGCGAAAGAAACAGCGAGATTCTAAAATGGGCGGCGGAAGCCGGTTACAAGCATATTGCATGGACAGTCGGGCGGGGCTGGGAAGAAAATATGGACACCCTGGATTGGGTGGCTGATAAAAATTCAAAAGTGTATCACAGCGCTGATGAAATCGCCGAAAAAATTCTTACCTATGCGGACAATAAAAATGACGGCGCAAACGGTGTGATTATTTTAATGCATCTCGGAACCAACCGGAAAGATGATTATCCGCATAAAAAGCTGCCTGACATATTCAAGGGCCTGAAAAAGAAAGGCTATGAAATGGTCACAGTAAGCGAACTGTTGAGCATGAAATAAAGGCGGATGTTCTCATTATTGAATTTCAGCAGGATTGGCTGCAGTGTTGATTATGTCGCCGGAAAAAATGTCCGGTTTTAATAAAAGAGCGGCTCAAAATCCCCCTATTAACTGCCCTTTGAGAAAGTTGCGATGCGAATGAGTTCTGTCCCTGCCACGCTTTCCCGATATGACACGCTTCATGATATGCTTGAACATCTCTATCGTCAGTATCAGACCGGTTATCTCGATATGGATCCGCTGGAGCTGGTCCGGCAGTATGACGATCCAAAAGATCAGGAAATTTCGGCATTTATTGCAGCCGGTTTGTCGATCGGACAATACGAATTAATTCGCCGGGCCATCCAATCCGTACTCGACCATATGCGGCCATCTCCCTACCGGTACGTTCAGCGCTTTGATCCGTTAAAGGAGGGGGCAGCTTTTCGTGATTTTAAATACCGGTTCTATCGGGGCCGGGATATTCAGCTCCTGATCTGGTGGATCGCACAGATGATTCGCCGGAGCGGAAGCATCAAAGGTTTTTTTCTGAACGGTTACTCGGCGTCTGATCCTGATATCGGCATGAGTCTTTCCCGGTTTGTCCGGGCCATTCTCAAACTGCCTTCCATGCCGGTTTATCCGGCGCCTCCTCCAAAAGGAGCGGGTATCCGGCATTTTTTAGCCGATCCAATGGACGGCAGCGGGTGCAAGCGGTTGAATTTGTTTTTGCGGTGGATGGTGCGGAAAGATGCTTTGGATCTCGGGCTCTGGTCCGAAATCTCCAAATCAAAGCTTGTGATTCCCCTGGATACCCATATTACGCGGTTAGGACGGTATCTTGGCCTGACGGAACGCGCGGCTCCCGGATGGAACATGGCGAAGGAAATCACACAGGCGCTCCGGCAGTTCGATCCGGCCGATCCTGTGAAATATGATTTTGCACTCTGCACACTGGGAAAGCTCACAGATTGTCCGAATCCGCCGGATCGAATCAGGTGTCGTTCATGCTTTCTGTTTCAGTTTTGCAGACAGGCAGCGGTGGAGTGAGCTGTCATCCTGAGTGGAATTCCAGTATTTTTTCGCTGGAATGGAACGAAGGATCTGTACCTGTATAAGATCCTTAAATACAACAATCCTTGTTTCAACGGAACAATTAATATCATGCTTTCTTGTCAAGAAAAATGAATTGAATGCGCTTTAGACATTTTTATTTGCCTTCATCAATCAAAATGGCTAAATTGATCACAATTTGTGAATACATCGAATAAAGGGCGGGCTCCATGCGTATTCTGATCATGATTCTTATTTCCTGTACGACACTGTATGCGGCTGAATGTCCGTTTTCTGCGCGTGTCGATTCACTGATCCGCCAGGGGACACGGCTGAATTCCTTTGCGCAATTTGATTCGGCTTTTGCAACTTTTCAGCAGGTGAACCGTTTACTGCCGCAGCATCCGGCCGGATCCTTTTATCTGGCGGCCACCCTGCATTCGAAAATGATGCATTATGAAACCAACCGGTGGGAATCGGCGTTTTCCGAATACAGGGACAGCACGATGTCGCGGGCGGACACCTGGCTGGCCAGCCGAGGTGAGGATCCCTGGATCTATTTTTACCGGGGAATCATGCAAACCTATCAGGGACATTATCAGGCCAAACGCGGCAGTCTTGTCAAAGGTTTTGTCAGTGCGGAGAAGGGGGTGGATGATCTGATACGGGCCATCCGTCTGGATTCCACCTGTTATGATGCCTATATCGGCATCGGCAACTATAAATACTGGTCCGGCAAGTTTTATAAATATTTGCGCTGGCTGCCGTTTATCCGTGATGAGCGAAATCAGGGTGAGGATCAGGTCCGTCTGGGTATGGAAAAAGCGTGCTTTTTTTATTGGGTGGGTGTGAACAGTCTTGCATGGATCGAATATGACCGTGAGCATTTCGAAGCAGCCGTCCGGCTGTTTGAACTCGGAGCAGCCGAATTTGACAGCAGCCTGATCTGGGTGTGGGGATTGGCGGATACCCATAAAAAGGCAGAGCATTATCCAACCGCTCTGAAATATTATGACCGTATCATCCGGCAAGTCCACTCAGATTCGCTTGAAAGCGGATACAATGAGGTGCTGGCCAGGTGGAAAGCGATTCAGTGCCTGGAGAAACTGGAATTGTATCCGGAAATCATCAATCATGCAAACGCGATTCAGAACCGGCCAGTGGAAGCATGTATGTTTGACAAAGCCATGGAGTATCGGAATAAGACCCGAAAGGCGCAGCAACGGGCGGAGAAAAAGTTGAAATGACCGGCAGGCCGGCTGAAATAAAATCAGGCGTTCAATGGGACCGTCTGAAAGCACCAATATTGCCCTGGATGCTTTTTTATATCTGTATCATGCTGCCCGGGATGATTCATGCGAAATCATCACTGTCCCTTCTGGAAGTGAAGCTTCAGAATGATATTGAAGATGCGCGATTGGATGATTTCTTAAAAATTGAAGCCGCATTCATTCTGTCCGGTGTTCACCGGTCTGATTCACTGCAGTATTATACCGGATGGTATTATCAACTGCTTGAAAAAATAGAAGGCTTCCCATTTGATAAATTCAATCAGGCAGCGGCTGCCGGCCAGGTGTTCAGCTATCTGCATACGTCCTGGCTGAAAACCTATCAGCGGGAATCGACAGACCTGTTGTCGATTGTTCATAAACAAGAGTACAATTGCGTAGCTGCAACCATTTTGTATAATCTCATTTGTGAAGATTTGGGATGGATGACCGAGGCTTTTGAAACGCCCACCCATGTGTACACAATTTTCAGCAATTTTACTCAACCCATTACTGTGGAAAACACCAGCCCCCTCGGTTTCGGCATTATGAAAAATCTGCATGAGTACTCACGGTATCTGGCCCGGTATTATCCGGAAAATGAAGTTTACCGAATCGGTCTGGATCGCCTTTATGCTTATGAGAACAGTCAGGGGAGGATGATTAATAATACCGAGCTCTTAGGGCTTCTGGCATATAATCGGGCCGTTTTTACGCGAAAAAAAGAAGACTATGCACTGGCCTACGAGTTTGTACTGTTAGCGCAGAGTTTTAATACAGATTCCCGGTCCAATATCCGTTTTGAAAAGAATCTCTATTATGCCTGGGGCAAAAAATTATTTGATCAGCAACGGTATCATGAGGCCTTTTCAGTATTTGCCGATGCTGTGTATCGATATCCGGACATGCCGGATTTTATTCAGAATACACGCGCCTCATTCTTTCAAAGTCTGAACCGCTTCTGGAAAGACCGGGACTGGAAGAACACAGGTCAAATGATTGAAGAAATCCGAATGCTGAATGTACTGGAAGAGAAAGACCGGAGTCAGTTAATCCGGCTTTTGGAACAGTGGAGTTACTATTTTCACCGGCGCTCTGAAACCTCCCGCCTGAATGATGTTCACGAGCTGCTTGAAGCCATCAAGTCAGATTGATATTTTTTTAAAAATAAAAGAAATGTGATAAATTAAAGTCAAAACGGATGATTTGCTCATAATTTTTTTGCGAATTTGATTCGTCGGTGATAAAATCCTCATGTTTTTTTTTGATGTTTTGCATTTTTTTTCTTGACTATCTCATGAATATTGTTTAACTGTTATTGTCCCGCCCATTATTCAGAGAGGTGCCCCATGATTTTGCATCATGAATTTGTCTGCATTGCAAAGAAATACAGCAAAAAGACTGCTATCGTGGATAAAACGAGAAACAGCGAAGTCTCTTACAGCAAAGCTTTGATTGCGTCCCTCATGCTTGCAAAAAAATTCAAGGCTTATGAAGAAGGCGATATCGGTGTGATGGTGCCTACATCCGCCGGCGCCATGCTGGGTGTGCTGGGTATTTTGATGGCAGGCAAGACACCGGTGATGATAAATTATTCCACAGGGGCAGCAGAGAATTGTGAATACGCGCAGAATAAAGTCGGGTTTAAAACGATCATCACATCAAGGGCTCTGCTGGAAAAAATAAACTGCAGGGAAGTAGAGGGCATGATTTACCTGGAAGATATCATGAATCAAATTACATTGGGAGACAAGCTCGGAGCCGCTCTGAAATCAAAAATGCCCACCCGTATGATTTTAAGAGGTTTTCCCCGGAAAGATATCGATGATAATGTTGTGATTTTATTTACCAGCGGCAGTGAGAAAGATCCCAAAGCCGTGCAGCTGACCCATCGGAATATCGGTTCCAATATCACGGACGTTCTGCAGGTGATGGATCTTTCGGATAAAGATATCATCATGTCGATTCTCCCAATGTTTCATGTGTTCGGGAATACCGTGGATTTTTGGCTGCCCCTGCTCACAGGCATGACTGCAGTGACCTACGCCAATCCGCTGGATTATAAAACGATTCCAAAAATCATCAAGGAACAGAAAGTTTCCATGATTGCCGCCACACCGGTATTCTTTTTAGGCTATCTGCGTGAATCGCAGCCCGGTGATTTCGAAAGCGTGCGCCTTGCCGTGGCTGGTGCGGACAAGGCATCGGATTCATTGCGCGAAGGCTACATGAAGAAGCACGGCATGGAACTGCTTGAAGGATATGGGACCACGGAAACCAGCCCGGTCGTTTCCGTGAACCGACCCGACCAGAACCGGCCCGGAAGCATCGGACCGCTGCTTCCGAGCGTACAGGTAAAGATCGCGAGCATTGATACCGGCGAAGTACTGCCTGCCGGTAAAGAAGGCAAGATCCTTGTTAAGGGGGATTTGGTGATGAAGGGCTATTACGACGACATCGAAGAAACCTCTTTGCGGATCGAGAACGGCTGGTATGACACCGGTGATATGGGACTGCTGGACAAGGACGGATATCTATGGCACAAGGGCCGTCTGAAACGATTTGTGAAAATCGGCGGCGAGATGGTTTCTCTGGTGCGCACGGAGAGTATACTGCAGGATTTGCTCCCGGAAGGAGAAAACTGCTGTATTGTGGAGCTGCCGGATTCCGTAAAAGGCGCAAAGCTTGTCGCAGCCGTCACCACGGATATCAATGAAAAAGAAATGATAAAAAAGATGCTTGAGAAATTGCCCAGTATCGCTGTACCCAATCAGTTTATCAAGTTTGAGGATCTGCCCAAGATGGGAAGCGGAAAGGTCGATTTTCGCACGGTTACAGAACTGGTGAAAAATAAATTTAAAAAAGGATCCGGATGAAAATAAAAGATATTGAATGCTGAACTATAAAAGTCAATGTTGAATATAAAAACTCCCGGGATCATGGTACGCTTGGGAGTTTTTTTCGTCTTCCTGCAGAGAAGTCCGCACATCGATTCAAATTTTTCCGGATGGATCGTGTGTGCGTACAGTTGTGGCAAAGGGAGACTCCAGTGAAATTATGGATGGCTCTTTTCCGGTTCCAAGGGACTCCTCCTGGACTGTTTTATTTGATCAAGAAAGCAGTTCGGATTGTGAACCGGTGGGCAATGATTGTTACCGGCATCATTTGTATTCTGCTGATGACAGGCCTGATTTCAGGACCTGTCTTACGGAGAAAGACAAGTGAGATCAGGAGGGCCTGAAAAGAACCGGTGGAACACGTTCATGCAAATTCATCCGTCTTTACCTCGATTTGTCCACGCCGATCCGTTCACAATATTCAGATACCTGGCACCGGCTGCAGAAAGGGCTGACGGGTTTGCAAAGCCCCTGACCAAATGCGACCAGAATGTCATTGATGGGTATCCACCATTTGCGTGGAAGTTTTTTTCTGAGTACGAGTTCCGTTTCATCCGGATAGCGGGTTTCGACATAGCCAAATCGGTTGGTAATTCGGTGCACGTGTGTATCCACACAAATGCCCGGCTTGCCGAATCCCAGGGTGATTACCAGATTGGCGGTTTTACGGCCCACGCCGGGCAGCTCCAATAACGGATCCAGGTCATCGGGCACTTTCCCTTGATAATCATTGAGTAAAATCCGGCAAACCTGAAGTATATTTTGAGCTTTACGTTTGTAAAATCCAACCGGGAAGATGAGTTTTTGAATGGCCTCTTCGGTCAGGTTCAGCATTTTTTCAGGAGTGCTGGCCTGTTCAAACAGCCTGCGGGACGCCTGTGTGGTGACTTCGTCCTTTGTACGCAGGCTGAGCAGGGTGGAAATGAGAATCTGAAAAGGATCTTTGGATCGCCCGGCCACCAGTGTGACAATGGGCACCTGCCAGTTTTTGGATTCCCGATCAAGAATTGTGAGAACTGTATCGAGTGTTTCCGTGGTCATGGGTCAAATTCCGGTTTATTCATTTAAAATAAAGACTGCCGGTTAAAAAGTGTCTTTGTTCCTGTGTAACCTGTCCATGTCTCTGCGCTGTTTTTTGGTGGGACGACCCTTGTATTTGGGCTTATTCCGCCGCTCCAGTGTCCGCATCATTCGCATCAATTCGAGGTCGTCTTCAGTGAGCCGGGTTTTTTCTTTTTCATGGTAAAGTTCTCTTGCTACGGTCGGCGGCAGACCGCGATCCGCCAGGTCGAGCACCCGGATATCCCGGTAGCGGTCCCGGTGATGAATGACAATTGAATCTCCCTTTCGGATGATTTTATGTGATTTGGCGGTTTGCCCGTTCACCTTGACTTTTCGTCCGTCACAGGCTTTTGCAGCCTGAGAACGGGTCTTGTAAAACCGGGCAGCCATTAACCATCGATCCAGGCGTACTTCTTCAAGAGGCGGCTTGGCCATAAAATACTCCGGCAGTATTAATACATTGCTTGATATTCAATTTGCTCTTTTAAATGTAATAAGCAAAGAAATAAATTAAAAACAGAAAATGATTGGCATGAAACATCACTTTGAATTTATCGTAGGAATCGTTATATTTGTACAGACTGCAATACTTATTTCACGCATGATCATCAGGGAGGTCTTTCTGGCCGTATTGCTTGATAAATTTACCGTTGTGTATGGTAAAAAAATGGCAGTTGATCATTTGAGTGTGTCTTTTCCGGAGGGCGCGACCGGACTTCTGGGTGTGAACGGAGCCGGAAAATCCAGTCTGATTAAAGGGCTGCTCGGTCTGGTTCCCTTAATAGACGGATCGGCCACAGTAATGGGAAAAGACATTCATACAGATTCGAGACAAGTTCGCCAAATTATTGGATATATGCCGGAAGACGACTGCCTGATTCCCGGTCTGACAGGCGTGGAGCTGGTTCGGTATGCCGGTGAACTGGTGGGTATGCCGGGAACGGATGCCATGCAGCGGGCTCATGATGTATTGTTTGCTGTGGGGCTGGGAGAAGCACGGTACAGGAATGTTGAATCCTACAGTTCCGGGATGCAACAGCGGGTCAAACTGGCTCAGGCCATTGTGCATCATCCCAAGCTGCTTTTTATGGATGAACCCACCAGCGGTATGGATCCCAAAGGCCGCCAGGAAATGCTTGAATTGATCCAGTATATTTCCAGTAAATTTGATATGAGCATCGTGCTGGCCACGCACATTCTGGCGGATGTGGAACGAACCTGCGATCATGTGGTCATGATTCATGAAGGCCGTGCTCTGGTGCAGGACAGGGTGGATGATTTACGGGGAGAATACATCAATACAGTCACGATTCGTGTGGAAGGCGACAGGAAGAAATTTCAGGAAATTTTAGTGAAAAAGGGATGCACCCTGCTGGGAGAAGACCGTCAATTGCTGGACGTGAAGCTGCCGGATAAAGGAAATGAGCAGCTGATTTTGAAGGCGGTTATTGAAACCGGGGTTGTGCTGCGTAAACTGGTACCAAGCATTCAAACCCTGGAAGAAGTTTTTGTGAAACGGGTGAAAGGCCAACATGCCGATTTATGATCAAAACTACAGACCGTGGAAAGGGCGGCTGATGCCCTATCCGCGGGCATGGTGGGTCATAGCGAAGACCCATATCCGGCTTCGATGGAAACGCGGAGTGATCGCGCTGCTCATTTTTGCTGCCTTTCCATTTCTGATGAAGGCGCTTCAGATTTTGGCAATGGCGCGTTTGGATGATTACGATTTTCTCAATCAGTTCGCCCGGGATTTGGAAATTGACGCCGGGTTTTTCAGGGATTTTCTTCTGGGTCAGTCCTTCTGGTTTATTTTGATGATTATTCTCACCGGTGCAGGCCTTATTGCCAATGACCATAAATACAAGGCCAATCAGCTCTATTTTTCCAAACCAGTCACCTACTGGGATTATATGGCCGGAAAATTTTTAACTGTCGGATTTTACGGAGGCACCATTACCCTTGCCCCGGCGCTTCTTCTTTTCGGAATGAAGCTTGTTCTGGCAGAAAACAGCGAATTCATCAAATCCTTTTTCTGGGTACCGTTTTCGATTCTTGGATTCGGATTGATCGCACTTTTGATATTCGGCACGCTGATGCTTGTTTTATCCGCACTGGTATCCGCTCGCTCAGCGGGCATTTTCTTTTTTGCGATATTGATATTTCCTGATATCATTCGTGCAATTTTATCAGGTGTGCCGGAAATCGGATTGATCTCCATTGGAGCGAATGTCAAACAGGTCGGAGCGGTCCTTTTCGGATTGTCCGCTCCCTATCATTATTCCGCCTGGCTTGCCGGAGGCGCGCTGCTTGTTATTTTTGTGCTTTGCCTGGCGATTCTTCGGTGGCGCATCCGGCCCAGTGAGGTAGTGACATGATTATCAATGTGTTTGATTTGTCCAAATGGTACGGTCAGGTTATCGCTGTGAACAATTTGACCTTTTCTATCGATCCCGGTGTGACCGGATTTCTCGGACCCAATGGTGCAGGCAAAACCACATTGATGCGTATGCTGATTGGCCAGCTGAAGCCCAGTCAGGGCACGATTACAATCAATGGAGAAACCATCTGGGACAATGATCAGCTGATGCGCCGCATCGGATACTGTCCAGAGCAGGATGCGTTCTGGCACTATCTGACCGGACGTGATTTTGTTTATGCACTCACTCAGATGCACGGTTTTCCTTCGGATCAGGCCATGGAAAAGGCTGAAGCGGCCATTCACCTCGTCAATATGGAACAGGATCAGGATCGCAAAATCGGCAGTTACAGCAAGGGTATGCGCCAGCGGATTAAACTGGCTCAGGCAATTGCTCATGATCCGGAAATTTTGTTTTTGGATGAGCCGCTTAATGGATTGGATCCAATGGGCAGGCATCAGATCATGCAGCTGATTAAAAAACTCGGCAATCAGGGAAAAATCGTTGTGGTTTCCAGTCATATTCTTCATGAAGTGGAGGCCATGACAGACACGATTTTATTGATCAATCACGGCCGGCTCCTGGCTCAGGGCACGATTTATGATATCCGGCAGCTCATTGATTCGCATCCGCTTCAGGTCACCATCCGCTGCAGTCAGGTGGATCGCCTGACCGCCCTGTTAATGGCGTTTTCGGATGTGCTCAGCGTTCAGTTTGACCGGGAAAAAAGCCAGGTGACTGTCGAAACCAATCAACCGGAACTGTTCCATCAACGTCTGCCGAAACTGGCCATTGATGAAAACTTAAAGATCACCTCTCTTTGGTCGCCTGATGAAAATCTGGATGCGATTTTCGATTATCTGGTGGGGGGATGAGCATGCTTTCTCTGTTTCTGTTTTTTCTGAAATGTTTTCTGCGCAGCCGGCGCATGTTCTGGATGATGCTGCTGGGCCTGGTTCCGGTTTTCTATGTGATCATGGTTTACCTGCTCAAACCCATTGCATTAGAAGATACCTTTTCGATAAGCGGTGTTTTTCCCAAACTGGCTTTTTCTATGTATTTGCATTTTTTACTGCCCCTGACGGCAGTATTTATCGGCACTTCGGTTATCATTGATGAAGTGGAGTCTGCCACCCTGCCGTACCTTCTGGTCCGGCCCCTTCCGCGCTGGCAGGTGGTGTTTGCAAAAATTTTAGCCAGTGAATTGTTGCTGGCTGCCATTCTCAGCGGATCGCTTACTCTGTCATTCGGGCTGATGAGTCTGGACGGAGGTATGCGGGATGTATGCCCGGTTGGATCTTTTTCATCTGCGGCTCTGGTTTTAACGGCCGGCTGTTTTACTTATGTTCCGATTTTCAGTTTTTTAGGCGGCACAATAAAAAAACCGGTGCTGACCGGATTGCTGTTCACATTCGGCTGGGAAAAAATTGTTGGCTCATTGCCCGGAAGTTTGCGGTTTTCCACACTGATATACTATTTAAACAGTTTGTTCCCATTCAAGGAAAAAGCGGAAGCTTCCAATATGTTCAGTCTTCTGAGAGCAAACACTTCCACCGTTTCCGCCTGGAAAGCTATCCTTGTTTTACTGATATTCTCGCTTGTTTTTCACTGGCTGACGAATTCACTTCTGTCCTGGAAAGAATACGCACATGAAGAGGAGTGATCCGGACTATCATAGTTGCTGTTTTCAGATATTTAAAAAGTATTCCATGTTGTTCCACCATATACTCTATAAAGATGTTTGTGAATTTGCTGGATATTAACAGATTCATATCAAAAAATATTTTATCTTATTACTTACAGTCGATCACCCCAGTTGTCATGATCAGGTATTTTCATGCCCGGAAGTATGCGAAAGAAATATGAAAAAAAGCTGATCCGCTTTCTGGATCAGCATCCTGAACAGAGCTATAAGACACGGGCATTGTCCCGTACGCTGAATGTGCCCAATCAGGATTACCGTGTTTTTCGCGAACTGTTGAAATCTATGGCCGAATCGGACCGGATCTCTCGCTGCAAGGGGAACCGATACAGAAAATATATCAGCCGTGAAATGCTGACAGGCAAACTGCATGTAAAGGCTCAGGGATACGGGTTTCTTATTCGTGAAGACGGTGGCGAAGATATTTTTATCAGCCAGAAAAATATGGGATCCGCATTGCACGGCGATCATGTCAAAGTGGAATTGTGGGCGCATCCGGCTGGAAAGCTTCAGGAGGGTAAAGTACGGGAAATCGTCAAACGAAGCCGGGGCCGTATCGTCGGTCTCTATGTCGAATCACACGCGTATGCATATGTGATTCCCGATGATTTTAAAATCACGCGTGATATTTATATTGCCCCGGATCATAGCGGCAAGGCTTCACCGGGTCAAAAAGTGGTTGCCGAGATTCTTGATTGGGGAGAAGCTGCGCGTATGCCTGAAGGTTGTATTCTCGAAGTACTGGGCTATCCTGACGAGCCGGGTGTGGATGTGCTGTCTGTTGCCAGGCAGTATGATTTGCCTCTCACTTTTTCAGAGATTGTGGAGAATGAGGCAGCCGTTCTTTCAGAAGTGATTGCAAAAGACGAGATTGATGGCAGAGAGGATTACCGGCACTGGCTGGTCTTTACGATTGATCCCGAAGATGCCAAGGATTTTGATGATGCGGTTTCGCTGGCTGTTATGGATAACGGGAATTATCAACTGGGTGTGCACATCGCGGATGTGAGTGTCTTTGTTTCAACCGGCTCTTCGATCGACAGGGAAGCCTTGTCCCGAGGGACCAGTGTTTACCTGGTGGATCGTGTGATTCCCATGCTTCCGGAACGGATTTCCAATCAATTGTGCAGCCTCAAGCCCGGTGTGGACCGGCTGACTTTCAGTGTGATTATGGAGCTGGCACCGGACGGAAAGATTGAACAATATCGAATCCATGAATCGGTGATTCAAAGCCGGTATCGATTATCATACAAACATGTGCAGAAAATATTAGACGCCATCGATTCAGGATCCCATGAGCGGTGTTTCGAAGTGGGAAATCATGGTTTGGATAAAATCGAACCGGATGCTTTTCGGACCTTGTGCCGGGTGTTGAAACAAATGCATATATTGAGTCAGAAATTATTCGAGAACTGGCATCAACAGGGGGCTATTGATTTCGATGCTCCTGAGCCGTGCGTTCAGCTCAATAAAAGCGGAAAACCGATTGCATTGGGCATTCGCCCGAGATATGACAGCCATCGCATGATTGAAGCCTTTATGCTGCTTGCCAACCGAACTGTGGCCGGTCATGTTCAACAGATCCGCCAATCCTCTGGTAAAAAAATGCCGTTTATTTATCGCGTGCATCAAAAGCCCACCCGGGAAAAACTTGATAAATTTACTGATTTTGTACGGGCTTTCGGATATGAATTTGATCCGGGGAAGAAAGTAACATCAAAGAAGTTTCAGCAATTTTTAAGCGGAATTTCAATTCCCAGTCATAAAACCGTCATCGATGAAGTTGCGGTTCGGACCATGATGAAGGCAGTCTATACCACAGCAAATCATGGGCATTTTGGCCTGGCGTTTCAGGATTACACCCACTTTACATCTCCGATTCGCCGATATCCTGATTTGATGGTCCATCGTCTGTTGAAATCCTATCTGAAGACGGATCCGCAAAAACTGGCTGTGAAACCCACCCTTGCTCAAATTGCCGCCCAGTCCACGGAACGGGAGATTATTGCACAAGAAGCCGAACGCGAGTCGATCCGCTCTAAACAAGTGGATTTCATGGCCGAACATCTGGGAATGGAATTCAACGGAATTATTTCCGGTGTGACTTCGTTTGGATTTTTTGCAGAAGTCCCCGAATACCTGGTGGAGGGTCTGGTCTCGGTTCGGGATTTGCAGGATGATTATTATGTGTATAATGAGAAAAAATGGCAGCTTAAAGGCGAAATGACAGGAAAAATATACAGACTGGGAGACCCGGTTCGTGTTCAGGTTGTGCGTGTACATCGGGAAATGAGAAAAATTGATTTTATTCTGGCTGAAGCCGGGGATCATAAGGGTCGTGTTAAGAGTAAAAAAAAGGTGAGTAAACGAAGGAGGTGATCAAAGCTGCATACCTCACTTCTTCTATTCGGGAGTATCGGACAATATACAGGGAATGGTCATCGGATGTTGAGGGCCGGCTCTGTTTTGCTGCTTTTGGGGATCCTGTCTGTTTACGGTCAGAACCACCCGTTTGAATGGAAATCGGATGCGGCCAATCGCGCCCGGTCACGATTGGCGAAAACCCAGTTTGACAGTACAGATATCTTCGATGTGCTGCACACCCGTCTGGATTTGAATTTTCCCTATGAATCAAGCGCTTTTTCCGGCTCCGTCACTTTAACATGCCGCGCTCTGGATACATTGGAAGGCATTGATCTTCATATGGGAGATTTAACCGCCGATCATATTTTTATGCGGGGTGAATCCGTTTTATTTGCCCATGACAATGAGATATTGACTCTGATGTTCCCCAGGGCAGTGTCCATGAATGATACATTCTCAATTAAAATTGAGTATTATGGAGCGCCATCTGAACGGGGATTTTATTTTTATGACCGATGCGCCTATACCATGTCGGAACCGGAGGACGCACGGTACTGGTTCCCATGCCATGATGTGCCGTGGGACAAGGCCACTGCCGAACTGTGGATTACTGTACCAACCGGCGTGGAAGCCGCCTCCATCGGTCTTTTGGAGAGCCGGACAAAATCACCGGACGGATCATGTGAGATCTTTCACTGGTCCACGGATTATCCGGTAGCGACGTATCTGATCTGTGTCACTCTTTCTGATGAATATGTTGTCTGGTCCGACTGGTTTGTTACCGAGACAGGAGATTCCCTTGAAATGCCTTATTATGTTTTTACAGAAGATTCGGCCAAATCCAAAATCGATGTGAAAAATATGAGAGCAGCCATGGCCTTTTTTACGTCTTCTTTCGGATTCTTTCCATTTGGGAAATACGGCACGGCCACAGTCACCAAAGCCTGGTTCGGCGGTATGGAACATCAGACCATGACCACTGTCGTACAGAACTGGTTTCAGGGGGACGGATCGATAGAAGAGGGATTTGTCCATGAACTGGCGCATATGTGGTGGGGAGATGCTGTTACCCTCAGTGACTGGCCGGAAATCTGGCTGAATGAAGGATTTGCCACCTATTCACAGTTGCTGTTCACCGAATATTATTATGGTGATGAAGTGTTTCGATCGGATCTGCAGAATCATAAGCAGACCTATATCAAGCAAACCGCCGAGTTTGATTTTCCCATTTACGATCCTCCCAGAGAATCGCTGTTTAACTGGGCAATTACCTATATCAAAGGCGCCTGGGTGCTGCATATGCTGCGGCATGTGGTGGGGGATGTCTCTTTTTTTGATATTTTAACAGAGTATTATGATCTTTACAAGTACAACAATGCAAGTATTCGTGATTTTCAGACAGTTTGTGAGTCTGTATACGGTCAATCGGTGGACTGGTTCTTTGAGGAATGGCTGTATCGGACAGGATACATGCAGTTAGCGTATGACTGGGAAAATGATCTCAGGGACAACGGCACCTATCAGATTCGTTTGGCCATTCAGCAGAGACATGCATCCTTTGTTATGCCGGTTGATATTCGTATTCATACATTTGGTTTTGATATAGACACCACTCTCTGGATCTCGGCAAGCTCGCAGCGGTTTACCTTTATTTTACCCGATTCGGCCATTGAGCTCCGGCTTGATCCTGAGGGAGAGGTGCTGATGACGGACACATTGACAGAGGAGTTAGTACCCGATTATATTCTGCCGGAACCGGTCCTGTCTGCGGTGTCTCCCAATCCTGTTGGTGTTGAAACATGGATTCAGTATGTTCTGCCATGGAACCGGGTCGACTGGTCGGTTCGGCTTGATATTTTTAATATCCGGGGGCAGAGAATCCGCACCCTGGTGAATGAAAAACAGACACCGGAAACCTATTCACTGCTTTGGGACGGTACAAATGCATCCGGGCATCGTGTAGCCTCCGGGATGTATTTTGTGAAACTGCATGCTGATCAGTTTCTTCTTGAGCAAAAAATGACGGTGATTCGTTAGAATGACCGTTACCGAATTTTCACCCTGAATCATTCATCTTCTGCGAAATGGCATAAGCACCTGTTTTTAATGTAAACTGGACCTCTGTTGATTAAGGATTTATATCAAATTTGACAGGCCATGCCGGTTCAGCGTATGAATAATTTCAGTAAAACTGTATCATTATGAGACACTTTTTTGTTGATTTGTTGGAATTAGTTGATTATATTAAACTTTCGAGAAAATGATAAGAAGGAAACTCTGATTGATGAAACCATCGAAGCACACAGCTTCCTTTTATAATAGTATTTGGGAACGCGGACTGAAGCGGGGCAAAAAGCAATTTGGAGATCAGGAAAAAAGCTATCAATTTTTAATAAAGACAGGTGTGCTCGATTCCCCGGGTTGTTTGCTGGAGGTCGGATGCGGAATGGGCGGTTTAAGTCATTCAATCGTACAGCATACGGATTATAAAGTCATTGCCACAGATATTTCACACAAGGCACTCCTGGCTGGCCGGAATCATTTTAAGGATGTGGATTTCTTAAATTCCGATGCGACTGCTTTGAGTATCCGGTCCGGGTCATTTGATGTCTGTGCCTCCTTTGATGTCGCGGAACATATCGTTATGATCGATGACTATTTTTCAGAGATACACCGGATATTGAAATCTCGGGGAGTATTTGTTTTTCAAACACCCAATGCTGTGATTAATCCCATTGCTGAAACCATTCGCTGGAAGGGATTTGGATGGAAGGCACATCATCCTTCTCTTCAAACCAGGAGATCATTGCAACGAAAACTTATTCGAGCCGGTTTCTCATCGGTGAAAATTTATAAAGAAGCGCCGTACAGTCCGGCCGTTTTATATAAAAAATTACCCGGACCCGTTGCTTTTTTTATTCAGCGAATACCGTGGAAGTATGTTCCCTTGAGTTTATTACCGCATTTTTGGGGAGTTGCCTATAAATCGTAAAATGGTTTAAAAATGTACATTTGACTTATTTTCGACTATTTGTTCTGTGGATCATAAGCAATCTGTAAACGGTTTAAGTAATTGTTATTTAATTAATTAAGGCTATAATTGATTTTTTTATGTCGATGGCATTTAATTTGCCTGTAATGAATTATCCTAAATGACTTTCATTTTTATGCTTTAGGGGGAAACCATGAAGTTTTTGAAACAAGATCGAATTATTCTCTCCATATGTCTATCTGTTTTTCTTTCAGTATTGTCCGCACTCCGGGCAGAGGTGACCATTATGCCTCTGGGCAACTCGATCACCTGGGGAAAGCTGTTGCGTGAAGATCCCACAGTGACAGGAACCCATGGCTACCGGAAACATCTTTTTGATAAGCTGTCTGCGCAAAATGTGGACATCAATTTTGTCGGTCCGCAGCCGAGCAATCCAAAATATGATGCCGGTCATCATGATCCGCCTTATGAAGGATATTTCCGCGATGGTGCCCGCCTCGGTTTTTTTCTGCCGGACAGCACCTGGGATGTTGAGGCGATGCTGGATAACATGGATGTCGATTCGATACCCGAAATGGTGATATTGCATCTGGGAACAAATGATATGCTGCTGAAGACAGAAATCGGGGATCATAATACGCCGGGAACCATTACGTACCGGCTGAAACGATTGATGGATGTTTTATTGGGTTATTCCAGAGGCGGCCATCAGATAGATTATATCTTTTTATGCACCATTATCCCCCGCGGCGAAGACGAGGGATTGGGAATCACCTATCCGGAAATCAATCAACGGATCAATACCTATAACTCAAAAATCCGGGTCATGATGAATGACAATGCGAGCTGGAATTTACCGGTGGACAAGCCGCGGGTTAAATTAATCGACACGCATTCTCTGTTTTTAGCCAATATGAGTGAATATTATACAGCGGATATTGACCCGACACATCCCAATTCGGATGGTTACAGAGCCCTGGCCGAAGATATTTTGTTTCCGGTGATTTACAAGTACATCGTACCGGGACAAATCGATGAATTCGACCGGGCGGCCGGCGCATTGGACGGATCAAACCGGTGGCAGGCATCTTCTACCATTCAGCTTTCAGGAACAAGCGGATCGTATGCCAATGCCATTTACAACAACAGTGCAACCGGTTCCACGTGGGATAATCTGGCGATCTGGCCGTTGAGCGAGAATGCCTCAACCATTGAAATGACTATTCATGAGGATGCGGGCAAATTTAATACTTTTGGAATGGCAATCGCATTAAATGATACGGATGTCACGAAGGCAGACGGTTATCTGATCTGGCATGCGGGCGACCGGCTGCGTTTATGGACGATCAACAACGGCCAGGCAGCGAATGAAGTCACATCTGTGGTCACGTCCAAAACCTATTCGGGAGGAGACCGGTTTCGTGTGAATTTCAGGCACAACAAGAACAATACGAACTCGTTTGATATTATGATCAATGGAGAGCCGGTAACCACCGTTCATCATGCGGCCGGCACACCGCTTTATTCCGACCCGTTCTATTCCGGCGTATTATTTAAAGACGGCTCGGGTTCCCCGGCAGACGGGGCGGCGATGGTGTCGAAATTTAATGCCCTGTTCTATGAAGACAATATAGACCCGGGACAAATTTTGGGATTCACTGCTATTGAAATTAAATATAACAGTGTGATTCTTCGGTGGAATGCACCGGGGGATGATGCTTATGAAGGCACGGCCACCCGCTATGATTTGCGGGTATCCACAACCGCTCTGCTTTCGGCCGAAGATATTGAAAATGCCGATGTGGTGGGCGGCCTTCCCACGCCCCTGTCGTCCGGCAATGCAGAAACCTTTATGGTGCGCAATTTAAGCAGCGGGCAGCAGTACTTCTTTTATATTCGCGCGATTGATGACTGGGGCAATGCCGGTCCCTGGTCCGATGGTGTCGAGGCGGTCACACAAAAACGGGAGCCGCTCTGGTATTGTTTTGAAAATATTTCGCTCATGAGTTATGATCCGGACGACTATAAACTGGATGACAGAACGGGCACGGAGGGAGAGTTTACCAATGCCCGGGGCAATTTAAACTGGCCCCAGTCCGTGGCTGTTTTTAAAGGCGCGTACAATCCGTCCACGGTTCAATTAGTGTGGGGTGATGAGGTCACATACGGCAATCCGCCCTCTATTGATAACGGCGGCATTGCCTGCATGCTGAACAGTGACCAGCCCAATGCGGACGGATATGTCATTTTTATCCGGACAGCCGCGCAGTCGATTTTTTTATGGACGATTTCAAACGGTCATGTGGATGAATACATCGGGGGTGTCCCTTATATTATCAAAGACAGTCAGGGGAATCCGAAATATCCGGGCGCGGATGATACCTTAAAGGTGGTGATCGACTGGAGCAGTGCTCTGGTCAACCGGTTCGATGTGTTCGTGAACAGTGAGGCTGCCGGGGAAGGCGCCTTGTTTGACAAAGAAAAAAAGCGGACAGCCACCGGCCAAACCTATGCAGGTCTCTATTTAAGCGGTCTGTTTGGAATTTCAGGCCGGAACAATAATGTCAAATGTTTCGGCACGCTCAGCGAAATTGATGACAGAAGGAATTTTGAAATTATTTGTCCCGCCTCGAATGAGGGACCGGTGAAAACCGAATTGCCGGATCCTGTCCAGGGACTGGTCACGGACGGCAATAATAATCCTGTGAGCAACTGGCCGGTCTATTTTGAATTGACCGAAGATCAGACCGGCGGATCCATAGACGCGCCGGCGGTTATCCATGATCCCATCCGGATGGAAGCGGAATGGGGAAGCATTGAACAAAATTCTTCAACGATTTTAGCACCGGAACATCATTCGGCATCCAGGGGAAAATATGTGGAATTTTCTGGCGGCACCCCGCTCAGTGGATATGTTGAGTTCAATTTCTATGTTGCAGAAGCCGGTGATTATTATTTCTGGGCGCGTGTGGTGGCCGAAGACTGGCAGCATTCGGTTTTAGGGGTTCAACTGGACGGCAAGCCTACAGATCTTGCCGATGCAGATTACTGGGCGCTTTGGACCAATCAGATGACTAATTATTCGGATGATGAATATGATTTCAAATGGGACCGTATCCGGTTTAACCAGGGAGGAGACCTTTTTCATCGCCAGTTAAACGTGGGTATGCATAAGCTGAAGATTTTCAAATGGTACAGCGGAGTCAAACTGGATAAAATTCTCCTGACCCGAAATACCACGTATCAGCCGGTGAACGTCGATACAGTTCAGACGCTGTTTACAGACAGCGACGGACTTGTGACCACTTCCTGGACCCTGGGTGAAGAAGTGGGCGCCAATGTGATCAAGGGACGCGCCTTCGACGTGGCCGGAGATGAAATGTGTACGGCTTACGGCACCCCCGGCGCTCCGAAATATATCAATCCTCTGGATCCGGATGAACAGACCGGAGCCGCGCGGGACACGCTGGACCAGCCCTTTGGCGTGGTTTTAACCGATCAGTACGGCAATATCACACCCGATGTGACAGTGAACTGGAATGTAACTGAAGGGGATGGGATCTTTAAGGCTACTGGAACGCAAACCTGCGATGCCGTCACAGATGAAAACGGCCAGGCTTTTGTTGAATTCGTGTTAGGGATTATGGATTCAGTGAATACGATTACAGCCACATTTACCGGGCATACCGGATCTCCCATTGAATTCGAGGCCAGAGTCACCTCCGGATTGATTTACCAGATTCAGGTGATTGCTCCGGAAAAAAAGAAACATTATGTGAATGCAACACTTCCGAATCATGTAAAAGTCAAAATCGTGGACGATGACAACAAACCTGTGCAGGATGTCCCGGTTTATTTCAGTATTGCGGAAGGCGATGCAGAGGTCGGCGCACAACAGCCCAAGATGACGGCCGCGGACGGGACTGCGCAGGATACCCTAAAGTACGGACCGACATCGAGTGTGGTAAAAGTGCAGGCCCAGGTAAGCTCGCTGACTCAGGAAATTTTTACGGATTCCGTTTTTTACCGGGCCGAAAAAATCAAATTACATGCCGGCCAAAATGGTATCGCTCAGCTGAATGACACACTGCAGTATCGGATGTACGTGCGCGTGTCGTATACATACAGCGGTTACAGTTATGCGGTTAAAGAGCACCCGGTCTGGTTCAGAACACGCATACCCCGGGATCAGCATAACTGGAAATTCCCGGGGGAACAAGACAGTGTACGGGCGTATACCAATGCCAATGGAGTGGCATCCGCCACGATCCGGGCGCCAATGGTGCATGGATTTTATGAGGATATTGTCGAGGCGGTCGCGACCAACGGTTTTTCTCCGTTATCAGGGAGTCCTGTTAAATTTTCCCTGCACGCCCAGTCAAAAGCGAGCAAGCTGATAAAATTCAGCCAGGACAGCCTGGAAGGGGTGGTCGCTGAACCCCTGCAGGACTGGATTGTGGTGCGGATGCTGGACGGCGTCGGCGATTCAGTCACGTTTCAGCCGGTGAAGTTTTCCATTGAGGCAGGCAATGGCCATTTTCAGGGCATGTCTTCCATGGAAAAGGATACGATTGCTTATACGAATGAACATGGATATGCGGGCGTGCGGCTCTGGCTGGGGCCTGAACCCGGGGAATTTAATAACATTGTTAAAGTGACAGCGACCGACGGGGTAACAGCACTTGATCCCAAGGGAGGGCTGTTTTATCGATTTTCCGCCAAATCCAGCCATGCGGACACCCTGTTCAGTATTTCTGACGAACATGTTTCCGGCCGGGTCGATGAGGTTATGAACAAACGTGTTCAGGTGAAAGTGGCGGATGCCGGCGGCTGGGGTGTGGACGGAGTCTCAGTCACTTTTTCTGTTCTGTCCGGCGGAGGTTCTCTGGGGGATTCAGGGGATACGACAGCAACCGTTCAGTCCCAGTCTACAGAAGGGATCGCCTCCGTGCAGTGGAAACTCGGGAATAAGTCAGGGACAGACAACAATGTGCTGGAGGCGAAATCGCTGAGTGCAGATAAGCATCTGAAAGGTTCACCTGTCCTCTTCTATGCCAGCGGACTGGCCGCGGATGTGGATCCGGATACGTCGATCATTGCGACCTCCGGAGCCACGGTCGCATCCGGAAAGGACACCTGCTGGATTACGGTGACACTGCGTGATCCGTATGAAAACCCGGTGGACGGCAAAGAAATAAAGATCAAAGTAACGGGCGGTGCGGACGGGACCAATTTTTATGATACCAAGATCGGTCCGACCAATGAACAGGGACAGGCTGTGGGGCACCTGATTTCACTGAGTTCAGGGGAAAAGGTGATTGAAGCCACTGTGGTCGGCGATAATATTCAACTCACGAATAATGCTGTGGTGAATTTTGATCCCAATAATGCAAGTAAAATTCAGGCGGTTTATTCACCCATACAGGCCGGCAATGTGGGAACGGTCTGCCAGGATTCCCTGGCGGTCAAAGTGATGGATTCCATGGGAAATCCGGTACCGAACAAACGGGTTTATTTTAATGTTCAGGGGAGCAAGGGCGGTTCCCTGACCCGAAGTCAGTGTATCAGTGATGCCAACGGCATTGCCAGTACCTATCTGATTTTTGGCGATGAAACCGGAGAGTATATTGTACGAGCCGTGTGCAATGATCAATACGGCAATCCTTTGGACGGAAGTCCGCTTTATTTTACTTTGTCCGGCAAGCAGGGAACGCCGGTATCTATTTTTCTGTTTTCAGGAGATAAACAGGAAGGACCGGCCGGCAGTATTCTTCCCGATCCCCTTGTCGTGGGCGTGCTTGATGTGGAAGGAAAGCCCGTCGCAAACGTCAAAATTCAATTTGAAGTGGAAGAAGGCGACGGACAGATTATGACAACACAACCTGTCGAAACCGACATGTACGGGCATGCGAGCGCCTTGCTCAGAACGGGCACAAAAATGAGTGCGACCTGCTGGGTGAAAGCCGAAGGCGCCAATAATCTGGTGTTGTCGAATGCGCCTGTGCGGTTTTCAGCAAAAAGCATTTCAGGTATCGGCAGTCAGCTTGTCAAGGTATCGGGGGATGAGCAGACCGGTAAAATCGGTGAAACACTGCCCAATCCGCTGACGGTGAAAGTGACGGATGCTTACGGCAATGCCGTGTCCAATAAATCTGTGAAATTTACTGTCGTTCAGGGAGCGGCCGATTTTCAGGGGGAATCCTATGTCAACGGGACAAGCAACAGCGCCGGACTGGTTTCGAAACCATTGACCCTGGGTTATACGACAGGCGACGTGATAGTACAGGTCAGCGGTTCACTGCTGGAGGGATCTCCAATGACTTTCTCAGCAGAGATTACGACAAACCAGGCAGACGATATTGTTCCGATATCAGACCAGGATCTTGTGATGAGCACCGATCATTATCTGCCTTCATCCATCAAGGTTCAGGTGCAGGATCAATATGGCAACGGCGTGCCGGATATATCTGTTTATTTCAAAAAAGATGAAGGCGGAGGACAACTGGCAAACATATCCGACCTGTCTGATTTGGGGGATCAGTTTGCTGAAAGCAACGAAAATGGAGTCGCGGAAATTCAATACAAGGCCGGTGACAGCCCCGGTTTATGCAGGGTCCGGGCCGTTTTAGGCGCGCATACGATTCAGTTTACGATCGATGTCCGAAACAATGGCAGCCTTCCGGTTTTAAACAAGGCCATTATTCCGGACGAGCAGAATGTTCATGAAAATGATCAACTGAATCCATTAAATGTCATTTTATCCGCAACAGACGCTGACGGCAATGCACTTCATTTTGAAGTGGAGCAGGTCGGGGCTCCCGCCTTGCCGGATAATATGTCTTTAATCAGAGAGTCAGCTTTTACCGCCCGGATTCGCTGGGTGCCCGGTCTCGATGATGCGGGGACGTATGAATTTATTGCCAGGGTTGTAGATACCAACGGCGGATTTGATGACAAACAATTTACGGTCGTTGTGCTGAATTCCGCACGGCCTCCTTTAATTACCGATCATATTCCGGTACCTACTGATACAGTCCTGCTGGCCGGTCAGGAATATCGGTTCTGGATTGATGCCTATGATCCGGACTATGAGCCGCTGACTTATACATGGTCACTGGATGCACAATCCATGGGTGAGAATTCTTCTCTTCTGGTCTGGAATATCCCCATGAATCTTTCCGGGAGTATTCATACGGTGAAAGTGATCGCATCGGACGGCCTGTTAAGCGCCAGCCAGTCCTGGAGTATCGAAGTGGTCAGAACCGGTGTCGAATTGACCGAGTTCTATGCGGAATTTGATCAAAAAACAGGATGTGTCGAATTGAACTGGTGCACTTCCTGTGAAACAAAGAATACAGATTATGATGTCTATCGCAGCACACGGGAAACGGGAGAATACATGAAGTTGACAGAAACTCCGCTTCCATCCAACAGATCGCAACAATATCGTTTTTCGGATAACAACGTAAAAGCGGGAGCGCAATATTTTTATAAGCTGGTAGATATCGATCAAGATAATCTTGAGAGTGAGCATGGGCCCATCTGCATACGGCTTCCAAAACCCGATAATTTTGTGCTGTATCAGAATTATCCCAATCCATTCAATCCGATCACGACAATTCGATATGAAGTGCCCCGGCCCGATCATGTGAAAATCATTATCTATAATATGTTAGGGCAGATGGTTGTTATTCTGGTTGATCAGGACATGGAACCCGGCTACTATCTGGAACAATGGGATGGCCGGAATTCCCTGGGGCATGAAGTCTCAACGGGACTCTATTTATATCGTCTGCAGAGCCGTAAAGACATGATCACTAAGCGCATGGTGAAAATGAAATAGTGAATAAAGAGAATCATTAATGAAAAGGGCAGGCTTTCATTTTAATCGGAGCCGCCCTTTTCTTGTATTGAATAAAAGAACAGATTTTGTATAAATTAAAGAGATAAAACACTTCCAAATGAATGTTATATTATTTATATTACAAAATTATTTTTGAGCGGGAGTGTGCTGTTCGATGATCGCGAAAATTCGAAGGAACCGACTGCTTTGGCTGCTGCTGTTTCTCAGCTGGTTTTCCATGAATGATGGAGCGGTTCATAAAATTCTATTTATTGGAGACTCCATTACCTATGGGAAGGGAGATGTTCCCGGATTTCGGGGCGATGTCTACTGGTCGCTTCAGAATATGGGATTTCCCTTTGAATTTGTCGGATCCGTCAATGAAACCCCGCCCTTTCGCGGATACTATTTTATCAGCGCATATACTCCTGATTTTTATGAAAAGAACGGCCAATATAATATCGCCGGAGAGATGGACTTCTGGAAGCCCACTATTGCGGTCATTCATTTGGGAACCAATGATTTCTGGCTCAGTTTATGGATAGAAGGCGGGCCGTATTCGAATGACGGCGGACAGACCTTCACAGATCAGGTTTCCGGACATCTGGCCCGGTTATTAGCCTATTTGACGCAGTGGCATGACGGCCGGCTGGGGACGCATCTTCAGACTATCTTTCTTTGTCAGATTATTCCGAAAGAATGGCGCCATATGGGTCCGACGGGGATTCCCATGCTGAACGAGGATCTGGATAAGATGGTTCAGGATATTGAAGCCGGACAGGTGCCTTCTATTCCTGCGGGGCTGGTTCGACTGGTGGATCAATTCACGGGATTTACCAATGATATGCTTTCGGACGGCAATCATCCGAATGGTACGGGCTATTATTTTATGACTAAAAATTTTATCAATGCCTTCAAGACGCTTCCCATGCATTTGATATGCGCCGAGGGATGGGACCAGCAGGCCCTTCCAGGACATCCGCTGCCAGAACCCGTGGTCTTTCAGGTCACAGATGGTTTTGGCAATCCGGCTCCAGGAATTCCTGTTCAGCTGCAGGTGTCTTTCGGAGATGCCGATATTCTCTCTCCGGTTGAAGCGATGAGTGATGCAAGCGGCCGGGTTTATGCCGATATCGCTCTGGGATGGACCGATTCTTCCGTTGTGCGGGCACATGCTTCCGGTCTGATCGATTCCATTGCAACGGGGGCCGTCTATCCCCGTGATCACGTGATGCTGTCCGGTAAAATCGATTATTTCGGAAATACACAGCCGGTTTCAGAGGTGGCGGTCCGGTGGGAACAGACAGATCAGGTGACCTATTCGTACTCAGACGGCTCTTTTGAAATGGACGGCGTCGCCTTGCGGGCTTCTCCCACATTGATTCCGGGCAAAGAGACGGCCGGACCCGTAAATATTGACATATCCATTTTTGAAGCAGCCGTCATTGCCCGGCATGTGGTCGGCATTGAGCCGTTTGCGGAAGCTCAGAAATCGGCCGGAGATGTAAACGGAGACGGCGAGGTCACTATTGAGGATGCAGTCACGGTCGCACGACTGGTTGTGGATTTGATACCGGCCGACAGTACGGCCATTGGTCAATGGCAGTTCTGGCCGGCCAGCACGACCTGCGATTCAGTCACTGCGGATATCGATTCTCTGCACTTTACAGCGATTCGCGTCGGTGATTTACAATCCAGCTGGAGCCAGCCCGGTGATGCCGTGTTTTCGGTCGAGCCTGGATCTCAGGGGCTGTCCAAATCCTCACATGCCCAGGGCACCCTGCATGTGCCAATATGGATTCATGGGGGATCGATTTTAGCAGGTCAATTTACAGCCGCCTGGGATACGAGTGAAATCGAACTCGCTGATATCAGGGGCATGAATCCTGAATTTTATTTCAGCCATCACTGCATAGAACCGGGACGGATTCGGGTGGCTCTGTTTTCTCCGGAACCGGTGAGCGGGGACGTCCAATTGATCACCCTCTGTTTTCAGGTGAAAAATGAAGCTGACATGCCCAATATAAAAATTGAAGCAGCCAGGATCAACAATCTGGCAGTGACACAAATTGCAGAGAAATCCCATATCACGGACAGACATTTTGAATTGGGAGCAAATTATCCGGATCCATTCAATGGGCAGACCGTGATCCCTTTTCATGCCGATGGAAAAGGCGAACTGTCCATACAGGTGGTCAATATACTGGGAAAGAAAATAAAAACGCTTTATCAGGGATATCAGTCCGCAGGGAATAAACAAATCATATGGGACGGACGGGATGATACAGGAATCGAGGTGCCCTCCGGTATCTATTTTCTTCTTATTCAAAACGAACAGCAGCGAATCACAGAGCGCATGGAGGTAATTCGGTGACCTACAGGTTTTTTTCAACCATTAATAAACCAGACATGATCATCAGGGTGATGGCTTCGATACTCCTGTTATCCATTTTTGCGGCCGGTCTGCCCGGCTATACTCCAAAGTGGGATCGTGTCAAACCCTTGGCGGTTTCCCTGTTTGAAGGAACGGCCGGCACTCCGAATGAGGCGGCAAGACGACTTCAGTTAAAAGAAGAGATCATCGAGATTCTCTATGAACAGGAAGCGGATTATCCGATCGTTTATGTAGACAAGAAAGCCACAGGCGCCAATAATGGTACCTCCTGGGAAAATGCATTTACGAAAATCCAGGACGCCATCTGGACGGTGTATAATCAGGAGAGCGAGGGATGGGTATGGGTCGCTGCAGGCAATTACGCGGAAGCCAGCTATTCTGTGAATATTGAGCCCAATTATACATTGGACGGCGGCATTGTCATTCCGCCCAATGTGATGGTTTTTGGCGGATTTAATGGCACAGAAACAAATCTGGATGAGCGGAATTATGAAGACAATGTGACGATTGTCCGGGGATGGGTCGGAGACGGCGGCGGCGGACTCAGGGGGGTGGATATGGGTCCCTTTACTTTGATTGACGGATTTACAGTGAAGAGTTCCGGATATGTTTACAGTTTGACAACAGGATGGGGAGGCAAGCTCGCACAGGATATTGCAGGAGGCGGCATCCGGACCCGGGACTGGCTCAGTATTATCCGGAACAATGTGGTCACTGCAAACCATGCCAAAGGCGGCGGGGGAATTTCGGCCATGAACCGGTATGGTTATTCAAATGAAACCATGCCGGGTTATTCACCGATTATCGACAGGAATCTGATCTATGACAATCATGCCGTCTGCGGCGCAGGCGCCCAGCTCAGACATTCAGAAGTCCTGTTTTGTCATAATATTGTTGTGGACAATACCCACCTTCCGCCGGATAACGGGGAGACCAAGCATAAAGGCATCGAGGTTCTGACCGATAAATCGAAGTCGAACCGGCCGCTGATTGTGAATACCATTATCTGGGGGCATCCCTTCAAAAATTTATACGATTTTCCCTATTACGATTATGAAGGCTCACATGCCTGTTATTCTGTGATTGAAGAGCCGTACGACAAGTATTCAGGGGGCATGCGATACGCAATCAGTTCCAGTAATCCCCTGTTTGTGAACCGTCTTGACAAGAATTATAAACTGAGCCCGACTTCTCCCTGTCTCGGGGCGGGGCTGCCCCTGCCGGACGGAACACCGACAGACATCGGATTTTATGAACAGCGGTATCTGCTGACCATCGATGACGGCGGTATCGGCGCGGATCAGACCGGAGAAGGCTGGCAGATCGAAGGCGAATGGGTGACCATTTCAACGGACAGCGAATTTGTGGATTCCGCGGGGACCACCCGGTATCTGTTTCAGCGCTGGGACGGCGAAGGACCCGGCGCTTACAGCGGAACCGAGCGTATGAAGGAAATTCAGGTCAACGGAGAAATCACAGAGACGATTACCTGGGATCGCAGTTATGCGCTTGAGATTCATTCGGATACAGACACGGATCAGCTTTCCGGCTGGTATCCGGATCAATCATCCGTACAAGTCGTGATTCCCTCCCGCCTCGCAGAGGCCGATGTCAGACGCGTATTCTCCCACTGGGACATGGAATCGGACGGAACGGTCACGACATCAACAGACACGAGCCTGGAGATCACCATGACACAGCCGGTTGTGCTTACCGCTGTATGGGAGACCGAATACCGGGTTGATATTGCCTCTTCCCGTGGTTCGCCCACACCGTCCGGTGAGCAATGGATCGTCGCAGGAACCGATCTTACGGTTTCCGTCGAAACGCTGGTTGCCGGTGGAGCCGGCACACAATACCGTTTTCAGCAGTGGGAGGGTGATGGTTCGAGTGCCTATACCGGCGATGAGGCGGTATTTACAGTGACAATCAACGATCCGGTGAAAGAAACGGCGGTCTGGCAGACCGAGTATTATCTGACCGTGATTTCCGAGCAGGACCGCGGATCACCGCAAGGAGAAAAATGGTATGCCGAAGGCGCCTCCGCCTTCATATCCGTGGATTCAGTGGTTGCTGATGATTCTCAAAACCGGTACCGGTTTTCCAGATGGGCCGGAAGCGGATATGGCTACTATGCCGGTCCCCTTCGGGAAAAGGAGATCGTTATACACAATCCGCTCGTCCAGACCGTGATCTGGCAACGGGAATGCCCGGTCGATGTGATGATATCTCCTGAGAACAGGGGCCATGTAGTCAAAGAAAACGTGACGGACGATGGATGGGGCATTTTCGGCGAGCAGATCTCTCTGAAAGCAGAAGGGGATGCGGATAACGGTTATGGGTTTTCTGGCTGGTCGGGTCAGTTTTCGGGTCGTGAGAATCCCCTGTTATTTCAGATGAGCGGGCCGGTTACGGTGACTGCCAATTTTGAACTGGGTGATGTCGAAGTAAAAACAGAACCGGCCGGATTGTCGATCACCGTGGGCAGTGCAGATTTTTCAAGCCCCCGCATCTTTTACTGGCTGCCCGACGAAACCTATACTCTGGGAACGCCCAGCCCGCAGCAGCCCGCAGTTTTAACCCGGTACATTTTTGATCACTGGAGCAACGGCCAGGCGCAGCAGCATCAGGTGGTCATTCCGGAGGAGCCGGTGATATATACGGCCTATTTTCAGCCGGAATATCGTGTTTCTGTGGAAACCGCGCACGGCCTGGCGTCTGTACAGGGCAACGGCTGGCACGCTCCCGGGTCCGAGATCACCGTATCGATCGACAGTCTTGCGGATGAAGAGGACGGCACCCGCTACCGGTTTGCCGGATGGACTTCGGAAAGCGAGAACGGCGTGAATGCATCGACCCGGTCAATATCCATTTTTCTGCAAGCGGGTGTGATTCAGCAGGCACACTGGCAGGCCCAGCATTTGCTCGATATCTCCGTATCTCCCCCCTACGGCGGACATGTCACAACCTCTGTTGAAGGCCCCTGGTATGATGCGGGGACGTCTGTTCAGTTGACAGCTGTCCCCGTGGATACGCATTTTCATTTCACGGGCTGGAGCGGTGATGTGCAGAGTGATTTATCCGTGATTTCGGTGACCATGGATCAGCCGAAGCAGCTGACGGCCCAGTTTTATACGCATTCTGTGTTTTCTCCGGAGATCTCCGGATTTGCAGACACCACGCTGCTTGAAGATGGCGAGATCGTCTGGATGCGCTCGCGGATCGAAAAAATTGTGCACGACAAAAATGATCCGATTGACAGTCTTCAAATCTGTGTGAAGAATGAGGCGCCTTTTCTGGCGGACTGGGACGGCACTGCCCTGCATCTGGCACCGGATCCGGATTGGAACGGGACCGCCCAGGTGGTTCTGGAAGTGGCCGATCCAAGGGAATTGACAGCGCTGGACACGTTGAATGTGACCGTCATTTCACGACCCGATCCCCCGAAACCTTTTTCTCTGATTCAGCCGGAAAATCACGCTGAATTACCGGATTCCGCACAGATGGTTACCTTTATCTGGCAGACCTCCCGGAATGTGGATGCCGGGGACGCGGTCAATTATGAATTTTTACTCGGTGTGGATTCGACCTTTAAGAGCCCCGATACCTGGCACGTTCCCTCCATTCCGGACACGTTTCTGGTTTTAAACCGGAACGCGCTTCAGCCGGGCGTTTACTGGAGCGTCCGGGCAGTGGATCAACAGGGATATGTGACCGTATCGGATGTAACTTTTTATTGTTCTCTCCAGACGGACGTTGAGCAAAATACCGCAGATATTTCCCATTTTGCGTTGGCGCAAAATTATCCGAATCCCTTCAATGCCGGCACGCAGATCCTCTATCAGCTTCCCTATCGAAGCGAGGTGAGGCTCTCTGTTTATGATGCCCGGGGACGCGAGATCCGTACGCTGGTCCGGCAGCCGCAGGCCGCGGGGCAATATCAGATTTCCTGGGATGCCAAAGATCAGTATCATATGGATCTGCCTTCCGGTATTTACCTGATGAAACTGTTTTGGGGCGGGCATACAATTCATAAGAAAATGCTGTTAATCCGGTAAACATCACCCGGCCGGACCGGAATCCCAACTTTTTCAAATGGATAAAAACCACGGCTTCTGCATGATTCGATTTTATGTGCTTATTTTGATTTTTCTGCTTCCGCTTGCCAATATCCGGGCCGGTGTGCATGTCTGGTTTCCGGACACGCTGGCCTGTCAGGATACGGATATACACCTGCCTGTTTATGTGTCTTCAGTACAGGCCGCCGATTCGATTGTGGCCTATGAATGCACCATTGAATATGATTCAACCTGTCTGCAATTATTGCAGATCGATGAAACGGGCAGCATGGTTCAGCCGTGGGGAACGCCTTTTTTCCATTCGCAGGACGGCAGTTGCATGATTGCCGGATTTACTTCGAACAGCAGCGACCAGCAGATTCTGGACCTGACCCGTGTCTGGCTGTTTTTTGATTTTCAAGTGAACAGCGACACGTCACTCACGACACAAATCAAGCTTCCTCATTTCAGGCTTTATACGTTGTCCGGTGAAATGACCATTGATTCTCTGACATCCGGGCAGCTCAATATTGTGGTCAATTTTCCCCCGGAAGTCGAATCATTTCCGGGTGTGAATATTTTGGAGGATCATTCCGCCACGGTCCCGCTCAACGAATATGTGCATGATCCCAATGATGCCTGGAATGATCTGGATATTGTGTTTGAGCCGGTTTCCGGTATCCAGACAGATCTTGATCCGGACGGATTGCTAACCATTCAGCCAGAACCCGACTGGTCCGGTGTTGCCTCTATTTCGTTTGAAGTAACCGATATATTAGGCGAACAGGCAGTAGGGCATATTGATGTCCGGGTCATTCCGGTTTCGGATGACCCGCTCTCTTTTTCATTAATCGTACCTCAAAATGATACCACCCTGGCCTCCGGAACGCGGCTCTATCAATTTCAGTGGGAGCCCTCCGTCAATGTGGATCCGGCAGATGAGATTCAGTACCGTTTTTATTTAAGCGAGGATTCCCTGTTTCACTCGCAGGGAACCCTGGTTCTTTTTAATCTCAATACCACGGAGATTTCAATCAATCAGACATTTACTGAAGGCACCTATTTCTGGGCGGTCATGGCCGAAGACCGGGAAGGGAAGCAGCGGTGGTGCGACACAACCTATCGCTTTCATGTGGAAACGGTCAGCGGATTTCAATCCAGGCCGGTCCGCCGGTTTCAAATCGGTTCAAGTGCGCCCAATCCCTTTAATCATGCGACAACGATTCGTTTTCAGCTGGACCGGGCAGGTGACGTGACATTAGATATCATCGATGTGCGGGGTGTGCATGTCCGCTCACTCATGCACCAGAGAACGGAACCCGGGTATTATTCTGTCCGCTGGGACGGATTGAATGAGTCGGGACAGGCCGTATCGTCCGGCATGTACTGGGCGGTGCTGAAGGCTTCGGACCGAATCCGGTCTGTTAAAATCTGTGTTGTCAGATAAAATAACCGGGTCAGGCCCGGTTATTTTATCTGATTTCTGTTTTATCTGATCTGCTACAGGTCGATTTGCGTGGCCAGGGTCACCACATAGGCGCTGAATTTATAGAGGCCCGCGTAATTATCCGGCACTCCGGTTTCGGGATCATATTCATAATCCTCGGAACCAAGTTCCTTGTCCTGGAACATGACCCATTCGCCTGTCAGATTGACGGCGACTTTGCCGGTTTTGTATCCCACGCCGCCGGTCAGCACCCAGCGCCGGATCGGATCCAGAATCGTGGGTTTGATACTTTCATCGGGACAGGGGGTGTCGACCGTGTAGAGCCCGCCCAGCACGGAGAGGCATTCGGTTGCCTGATATTCCGCGCCGGCGCCGATCTGCCAGGTGTCTTTCCAGTTCTGCTTCATGGTCAGGGTGTCATATCCTGTTTTTTTCGGAAGAATGTCGATTTCACTCCAGCTCGCCCAGTTGGTCCATGCGGCATCCGCCGTGAGGGTCAGTTTCGGAGTGGCCTTGTACGCCAGCCCGATTCCCGCGGTCATGGGCAGGGGCAGGTCGGCTTCAACGTCCCATGATTCCAAGGGGGCATTTTTACCAGAGAATGATCCCATGGCTTCCTTTTTCTTTGTATCCCCTCCAAATGCTAAAGCAGGAATGGTATCCATTACAGCAAGCTTTTCTAGATCTCCAAATAGAATTTTTGTCCGGTCTATTGTCCCTTCGAGTTTCAGATCCGTATAGTATTGGGCAGAAAGCCCTATATTGAGTTTGTCGTTGATTTGATACATCATCCCGATATTAATTCCAAGTGCAGAACCATCGCCAAATAGATTATTTTCCACGGCCAGACGATTTTGAATATCAGTCAATGCCGGAAGACCCGGATAATTCGATTTCAATCCAGTCCATTTTGTAATAAACATGCCTGTTTCTGGTTCAATCAATTCATTGACAGGATTCAATACCATCACCACCTGATCGATGGTCATTTTACCCATGATATAGCTGCCGCCCAGGCCG
>Ga0272441_10001003_pt1 | contig 61075 bp, 40 predicted proteins | sample SSMProp6N_FD_193582 | JGI IMG/M metagenome (GOLD analysis project Ga0272441, IMG submission 193582) | Marine sediment archaeal communities from Little Sippewissett salt marsh, Falmouth, MA, United States - SSM-Prop-6N | ecosystem: Environmental > Aquatic > Marine > Wetlands > Sediment ...
GACCCGGTCGTCGCTCGGGGGACCATCTCGCCGACCTCGGCGTCGGCCTCGCCGAGATGCTCGCGCATGCGCTCGACGCGGTCGGCGGCATTCTTCTGGAGTTCCTTGGCCTGCGGGGCCTCCTTCTTCAGCGGCGCGGAGTCCTTCTTGGTTTCCTCCAGTTCCTTGATGACCTTCTCCAGGCCCTTCTCCAGGGCCTTCTTGTCGGCCTTCAGTTGCTGCATGGCGTAGGAGGCGGCGGAGCGGTCGATCTCGACCGTGATGGTCCGCGAGAAATCCTTCCCCGGCCCGCGGAGGTCCTTCGGCCGGTTGTCGGCCACGCGGACCCGGAAGGTGAACTCCTTCACGCCCCGCAGCGGCAGTTTCGACAGGAGCAGGTACCCGCGGTCGTTGGCCGAGCGCGGCGTGGCTTCGTCCTTCTCGGCGTCCGGCTTCGGCAGCGGGATGGGCACGCGCGTCCGCTTGCGGGTATCGGTGTTGACGAGGAACTCCGCCTTGGCGAGGCCGAAGTCGTCGGTCATGGCGTAATCGATGGGCAGGTGGTCGGACGGCTTCAGCCGCAGGCGGTTGTCCAGCGGTTCGAGGATCTCGACGGTGGGGGGCTTGTCGGCCAGGGCCTCGATGCGGTGTTCCTTCGAGGTGTTCTGGAACTCGTGCCGATCCTCCATCGCCAGGGCCCACCGGCCGCGGAGGCCCGGCTTCAGGTGGACCGCGAAGCGGCACAGGGTGGTGCCGTCCTCGGCGGCGGTCATCGTGACGGGCTGTTTCGTGACCTCGCGCCCGTTGATGCGCAGAACCGCCTTCGTCACGCGCTTGTTCAGGCGGGCGGTCACCGTCACGTCCGTGCCGGCGAGGGCCTGGATGTCGCCGGGGATGTCCTCGCGGGTCTCGTTGGGCCGGCCCGTGTAGTCGGGGTAATCGTAGTGGGCGTCGATGCGCTTGACCATCGGCGGCGGGACGACCGTCACGTCGTAGTACCGGGTGAGGGCGTCGCCCGCGTGGACGCGGTACCGGAAACTCTCACTGCCTGGCGGCAGGGTCATGGTGAACCGGGGGTGCCCCTTCTCGGTGGCGGGCAGGGCGGTCATGTAGGACGCCTGCTCCGTGCCGTCCGGCATCCGACGCCGCAGGCTGCACCGCTTGACGGCATCGTTGGCGACGGTGACCTGGACCTCCATGCGCCGGCCCTCGGGCAGGACGGCGTCGCCGGGCTCGACGGCGAGCATGTCGGCGGAGATGTTCGGCAGGTTCATGAACGGGGCGATGGCCCGGGTGAAGAGGCGCGGCATGATCGCCGGGAACGACACCCACAGCGCCGCGAGCACGACCACCACGCCCCCGGCCGCCAGCAGGTACGGGCGGGCCTTGCGCAGGGGGATCTCCATGCGGGGCTGGACGCGGCCGGCGTCGCGGCTGGCCTCTTCGGCCAAGGCGGCAATCAGGACCTCCGACCCACGGATTTCCGGGATGTCGTCGCTCGTCAGCAATTCCACGGCGCTGCTGAGGCGTTCCTGGAGTTCCGGGTGCCGCTGCTCGATGCTCCGCGCGATGCCCGCCAGCGTGATCGTGTGGGCCAGCGGAATGATGAGAAACCACACGATGGTCGCGAACGTCGCCCCCAACGCCACGAGCGTCAGCACCCATCGAAACGTCTGTGAGAAGAGCGTGAAGCCGGCGTCGATGGCCATCACCAGGAGAATGCACCCGATGGCCGTCGCGATAATGGCCGCCATACCGCGGAGCAGGATCACCCAGCGCACCCGGTGGATAAGCCGACGGAGGGCCTTCGCGATCGGTTCGGGCACCTCGCCGGCACGCAGAAGGGAGTTCCCAGTCATCAGGCCAACCCCACTTTCTTTCTGAGCAGCCACTCGCTCGTAGCCACGGCCACGATGAGCAGCAGCATCGGGAGCGAGTCCCACAGCACGTATTCGTGCCGTTCGATTTCCGTTTCGGTCACGGGGCCGAGGCCCTCCAGGGCCCGTTCGGCGCGGGACGGTTCAGCCACGGCGCCGCCCGTCAGGCTGGCCAGCCGGCTGAGGAGGCCCCGGTCCGGCGCCAGTTCGATCTGCTCGGCCGGCGTGGCCGGGTCCACCGAAAACTCCGTGCTGACGCGGTCGGCGTTCTGTCGGCGGAGGATCGGTTCGGCCGCCGGCGCGTCGAGGTCCACCCGGTACGTCCCCGCCGGCAGCGATCCCAGCGCTCCCTGGTACATGCCGGCCGACCCCTCGACGAAGTCGAGCGTGCGGCTGAGGATTTTCTTGTCGCCGGCGTAGACGTTGACGGCGACGTCGTCGCGGCCCGTGATGGGCGTGAAGTCTTCCTGGGCGATGCGGGCCGAGACGGCGATCGCGCCGCCCGTCGCGTATCGCGTCCGGTCGGTGCCGATCTTGACGGTCTGCGTGCCGGCGGGCAGTTTGTTGGCCGTCGCCCATCGCAGCACCTGGCCCCAGAAGCGGTGGTGGTACGTGTCGCCGACGCGGTACCGCAGCCGCCACGTCCGGTCGAAGCCGAGGAACATGACGCGTCCCGTGGCCACGGAGTGGTAGGTAATGAGGGCGTGCTCGCGCTGGAAGGCGCGGCGTTTGTCGAGGGTCTCGGCGTCGGCGGCCGCGTCGGTCGCGGCGGAGTCCGGGCCGGGGCGCGGCATGTAGGCCGGCGCCGACGGGGGCAGGGCGTACGCCAGGACGGTGGCGCCTTCCTTGGCGGGGGTCTTCGGATGCCGCCAGTAGATGGCCGGCAACTCGGACCACACCTGGAGGTTCTCGACCGGGTTCACTTTCTGCCGCATGACGACGCTCTCGCGTCCGCCGGCCGTCAGGAGGAGTTGGAACTTCTCCTCCGGCGGGGCCGGGATGGGGCCCGGCACCAGCGTCGGCGCGACCGGCAGAATCTCCGCCAGCGGACCCGTGGCGTAGGCGTGCGGCATGGCGTTGGGGCCGGCCACGACCACCAGCGTCCCGCCGCGCTGCTCCACGAACTTCTTCAGGATGGTCTGTTCCGGTTCGCGGAGGACGTCGGGCGGCACGTCGCCGAGGACGATCACGTCGAACTTCATCCACTCTGTTTCGTTGGCGGGCAGGGCGTTGGCTTCCACCTCCTCCACCGGACGGGAGGCTGAGGCGGGCACCTTCGGCGGTGCCGACAGGCCCGCGATCGTGTCCGGATCCAGCAGGACGTACTGGAGGTGGACGGTGCGGTCCCGGCTCGAGAACAGGTTCTTGATGTACCGGAACTCCCATCGCGGCCGGCCGTCCACGAGCAGCAGTTGCGTCCGCTCGTCGGAGACGCTCACCGCCAGCGGGTACCGGTTGTTCGTCGCCAGGACCTCGTTGTCGAATTCCTGGACGGCCACGGTGTACCGGTGGAGGCGGGCCTCCTCGGGCTTGTCGGCGAGTTGGACGCGGGCCCGGTAGGAGTCGGTCGGGACGCGGATGGTCTCGGAGGCGACCTGCTTCTCGCCTTCCAGCAGGGCGACCTGGACCTCCTGCCCGGCCAGGCCGTCGAGTTTGACCTGCGTCGTGACGAGCATGCGGTCGCCCTCGGCGATGGCCTCCGGGGCGGAGACGCTGATGATGCCTGCGTCGATGGGCGGCGCCTCGCCGCCGAAGACGATCGAGGAAACCGGCACCTGCTTGATGCCCAGCCGACGCACCAGCGGTTCCACGCTGGCGGGCGCGTTGTGCCGGCCGTCGGAGAGCAGCAGAATACCCGAGAGGCGTTTGCCGGACATCTGACCCATCACTTCATCGAAGGCGGCCGTCAGGTCCGTCTGCTGCTGCTCGGGCGGGAGGTCGGCGGCACCGGCGACGCCTGCGCCCTCGGCGTACTCGCCGGCCACGCTCTCGACGTCGGTCGGCGTGGGCTCGGAGGCGAACGTGTACATCTGCACGCCGTACCGTTCCTGGAGCCGGTCGAGGAGGCTGCCGCCGGCGTCGGTTTGCGGTGTGGTCTTGGGGGTGTCGGCGTCAGGCTCGGCCGTCTCCGTGGGAGGCGGGGCGGGGGTTTCCTCGCCGGCGCGGGCGGGCGCGGGGCGGAAGAGCACGTCGCGGGCCAGCGCCAGCCGCTTCCGCGTCGCCAGGGCGTCGACGTGCTTGCGGGCCTCCTCCGGCAGGGCGGCGTAGGCGGCCGCGTCGAGGGCGTGGCTGAGGGCCTCAATGCCTGTGACCGCCTCGTCCAGGTCCTGGACGATCTCGCGCAGCGTCTCGAGCAGCCGCGGCCGGGCGGCGTCCAGGGCCTCCGCGCCCGACTCCCCGGTGAGTGCGGCGGCCTCCTTCATCTTGTCACGGATGGGGCCGGTCAGGCGTTGGCGGACGGTGTCGAGGTCCTTGGCGACCTGGTCGTCGAGTTTGAGATTCGTCTGGAGGGCGGCCGCCAGCGTCTGGGCGCGGGCGACGAGGCCCTCGCGGGCGGAGGTCAGAGTTTCGTTCATCGCCGGCTGGCGTGCGGCGAGTTGGCGGCTGCGGTTCTCAGCGTCGACGGAGGCCAGCCCCGCCAGCCACGCCGCCTGGGCCGCCAGGTCCTCGCGGAGCGTCTCGACGGCCTCGGCCACACGCTCCAGGGCGAACGGGCGGTCGGCCCCGTCGACGGCCAGCCGCTCTGCCAGACGCAGACGCTGCCCCGGCGCCATTTGCGTGTCCGGCACGTGCATGGAGGCGGAGGTGTCGAGCAGGACGGCGACCCACCGCTGGACGGTCTTGTCGAGGTTCCACGGCCGGACGGGCTGGGCCAGCATGATGACGACCAGGGCCACGAGCACCGTCCGCATCGCCGCCAGCGCGAGGCCGGCCCGCCGGGAAACCGTCTGCCGCTCCCTCGCGTACAGGGCCACGACCACCTCGACGGCCAGGGCGCCCAGCAGGGCGATGGGCCAGAGCCACCAGTTCGTCGCCAGCACCAGGCCGCGCTGGAGCGCTTGCCAGAGCGCCTCCATCGCCCCGAAGCCGACGAGGACGCAGACGGCGAAGCGGACGGCCTGGGCGACGACGCCCTGTGGACGCCGCCACACGAAATGGATGCCGATCCACAGGCCAATGGCCACGGCCGCCAGGGCGTAGACGGCCGGCGTCGGAATCGACTCCGGCAGCACGTAATGGTCGGGGGTAGGGGCGGTCATCCTTGGCGTTACCTCGCAGAGTCCTCCGTCGCTCCGGCCAGCATCTCTTCAGCGTGGGCGCGGAACGCCTGGGCGTCGGGCATCTCGGGACCGAAGGAGACGGTATCCACGGCGTGCATGCGGCGTTGGGTGGCGATCCACCGCGTCAGGCCCACCTCGGCCAGCAGGCACACCACGGCCGCCAGGGCCAGGTACTTCCACAGTTCCTCACCGGGCACGTCGCCGGTGACGGCCTCCAGGACGCGGTCGGTGCTGTCGGTCCGGAACAGGTTGACGTGTTTGGTGGCGGCCGAGAGGTCCGCATCCGTGAGCGGGGCGAGGCGGCCTTCGTCGGCGTCGTCGAGGACGACGAACGGCAGGCCGGTCTCCGGCGCGGGCGGGACGGCGAACGCCTCGCCAAGCGCCGCCGGCAGCGTCAGGCGGTACAGGCCCGGCTCGTACGTCTGGGCGAAGCCGACCCGGATGCCCTTCGGCGTGGGGTCCAGGTCTGCCAGCAGCCGCTGCTCGCGCGGCCCGAGGACCTGGGCCGACAGGTCCGCGAACGTGTCGGCCTGCTCCAGGCCCTTCGGCGTCGTGGCCGCCAGTTCCATCGTGAACTCCGACCCCGGCCGGACGTTCAACTCCGCCAGCGTCGGCGCCGCCAGGTAGTACGCCAACTCGTGGACGAGCGGGACGTAGCACTTCAGCGACGGCAGGTTGCTGGCCCGGCGCTGGAGCGGCATGGCGGTCATCAGGACGTACCCGTTGCCGACGCGGCGTTCGACCAGCAGCGGGTCGCCGGTGTCGAGCCGGCCGCCCACGCGGACGGAGGCGTCCTTCTCGTCCACCTGGAGGGTCCAGTAGGTTTCGATGAGGGCGCGGTCGGCGTCGGAGCGCGGGGCGTCGGCCAAGAGCGCCAGCGCCGGATGGCTCAGCGTCTTCAGGCCGATGTGGGCCGGCGCCTCGGTCATGGACCGCTTCTGCCCCAGGCGCGCGGGGGCCATCGGCCGGCCCGACTCGGTCGTCCAGTTGCGGTAGAACTCGGGCACCGTGTTCGGCCCGGGGACGATCAGCAGGCCGCCGCCGTCGGAGACGTACCGGGCCAGGCGGCGGGCGGTGTCGGCAGGCAGGCGCGGCACGCCGGCCAGGATCACCAGGCCGAACGGGTCGAACGAGTCGACCGCCTCGATGTCCGGCGCGGCGACGAGTCGCGGCTCGACGAGGTTTCCGAGGGCCGGTTCGTTGGTCGGGAGCGTGGCCTCCTCGTCCTCGGCCTCGTCCGTCTCGGGTTCCGGCAGGGTGGGGAGCATGTCCTCGTCCACGGGGGCGAGGGCGATCTCGATGAACGACGCCGCCCCGTCCAGGGGGCGCGGCGACGGCTCGCCTTCGACGATCAGCACCGGCAGGCGGTCGGTGACCGGGACGGCCCGGGCGGCGGCGTTGTCGAGCGGGAGGCCGTCGTCCGCCAGGACCCGCACGAGGGCCTCGTGCGGCCCGGGGTCGACGAAGCGGTGCTCGAAGCGGACGGTCTCGGCCGCCTGCGCGTTCAGGGCGCCCGTGTCCTGCCGGCCGAGGCTCACGCCGTCGACCGCCAGTTCCACGCTCACGGGTTCGACGTCCGTCGTGCCGGTGTTGAAGATGGTGGCTTCGATGCCGACGGGCCGGTCCGTGCCGACGATCTTCCGGGAGAACCGGACGCTGCCGACGGCGACGTTCCGGAGGGTCTGCGGCAGGGGGAAGGTGCGGCAGACGACCTGGGCCTCTGAGGGCAGGGCCGCCAGGCCCGAGGCCAGGAACTTCCACCGGGCCTCGTTGCGGCCGTCCCAGCCCACGGCCTGGCCGTCGGTCAGCAGGACGATCTTCTTGGCGGGGTTGTGCCCCTCGGCGAGGCTGGTGGCGGCGGCGTCGATGGCGTCGACGACGTGCATCGACCCGCCGGACGGCTGGAGGTCGTGCAGGGCCTGGAGGAGTTCGTCGCGGTCGGTGATCGGGTTCGGAATGACCGGCCGGGGGACGGGCCCGGCCAGGATGATGCTGACGGCGTCGGCGGGCCGGCAGGACGCCAGGATGGCCTGGGCCTCCCTGACCGCCCGGTCGAAGTTCCGCTCGCCGTCGACCGGGACCGTCATGGAGGCGGAGCCGTCGATGAGGATGGCGACGTCGCGTTCGCCGCCGGCCAGCGACCACTGCTGTTCCTGGAAGGCGGCCTCCAGGGCCGACGTGCCGAGCGCAAAGAGGACCAGGAGCCCCGCCACGCCGAGGAGGGCGAACCGCGCCCGCCGGCTGGACCAGACGGCGGCGGCCACGCCGATGAGCATGGCCGCCACGAGCAGCGCGGGCAGCACCGTCGCCCACGGAATCGTGGTCCGGGTGGGCAGGAACGGGCGGGCCATCGCCAGGGCCAGCAGGGCGACCACCAGACACCGCAGCGCCAGCAGGATGATCTCTTCCAGCATGATCCGCCGACGGCGCATCGTGAGCGAGTCGAGCAGGAACCGCATGGCGCCCCAATCGACGATCGTCGCGCGGTGCCGGTTCAACAGATGAATGATGATCGGGATGGCCACGGCCGCCAGCCCGGCCAGCATGGCCCAATTCAGGAATGTCATAGTGACGTTAACCCCTATGTCGGGCGACGCGCAACCGCATCAGGCAACAGGCAACGGGCAACAGGCATTGGGCGAACGGCTACAACGACCGGTGCGGCAACCGCAAATACCCATAGCGTTTCACGGCGGCTCGCCACGTAGAACATATCTGCTACCCCGCTTGTCACTTTTTCAGAGCCTTGAGAAGGCCCTGAAGGAGTCGAGCGCATTCGTTTGTTTGCTGGGTCAGCGACTGTGCGGTCTCACGGGCGATGAACCCAAGGTCCTCCGCCAGAATCAACTGGGTCTGCATTTCGTACAAACTGCCCCGAGCCATCTGAAGGAACCGGATGTAATCTCTGAGGCTTCCGCGGCCATACCCCTCGGCAATGTTCGATGGCACCGATACGGCCGATCGCCTCAACTGCTGCGTCAGGCCAAATCGCTCTGCTGCCGGGAAGCCTCGTGTTGTTTCGTACACCCGCCGCACCGTGGCCCGGGCGGTCTGCCAAGCGAGGAGATCCGTGTAATCTCGAATCTCGGCAACGGGTTGCCCGTCCGGTCGGTCCCGGGGCCGCTTCGTATTGCGTTGAGCAGGTGTTTCCTCCGGCGCTGCTCTCGCCATGGCTCCCCCCGTTCGCGTTGTCGCTACCTGTTGGCCACGCGTGTCGTTTCGGTAGCCGTTGTTTTTGCCTGTTGCCCGTTGCCTATTGCCTGTTGCCTGACACCAGGACCTGCCTTCTACCGGTTTGCGACACTCTTCGTCCGCATCCGCCGGCTTGCCAGATAATGGGCCAGGGCGACGGCGAAACTGCGTTTGGTCGAGAGTTGGACGTAGTCGACGTCCATCCGGCCGCAGCCGTCGCGGAGGTCCTTGATGAACTGGCTGACGTGTTCCAGATACGCCGCCCGGACGGAGCGCGGGTCGAGTTGGACGCGGCGGGTGGGCAGTTCCAGGTCGCGGAACTGGCTCCACCGGTCGAACGGGAAGGTCAGTTCCTCCTCCGCCATCACCTGGAGCACGAGGACCTCGTGCTTGCGGTATCGGAAGTGGTGGAGGGCGTTGAGGATCTCGCGCGGGTCGTCGAAGAGGTCCGAGATGATGACCACCAGGCCGCGGCGGTGAATGCGCTCGGCGATGTCGTGGAAGACCGGGGCGAGGTCCGACTCGCCGCCCGGTTCCGCCTTGACGAGTTCTTCCAGGCACGCCCGCAGGTGCGTGATGCGCGACCGCGACGGGATGTACCGCCGCACCTCCGTGTCGAACGTGACGACGCCGACGGCGTCCTGCTGGTTGATCATCAAGTGGGCGAGGGAGGCGGCCAGGAACCGGCCGTACTCGAACTTCGACAGTTGCCGGCCGTTGTGCCGCGCCGCCTCGTGCCCCGTGTACCGCATGGAGCCGGAGGCGTCGAGCAGGATGACCGACCGCAGGTTCGTCTCTTCGATATATTGCTTGATGTAGTAGCGGTCGCTCTTGGCGTAGACGCGCCAGTCCAGGTCCCGGAGGTCGTCGCCGGGCACGTACTGGCGGTGCTCGGCGAACTCGACGCTGAAGCCCTTGTACGGGCTGCGGTGGCGGCCGGAGACGAAGCCTTCCACGAGGCCGCGCGCAATCAGTTCCAGGCGATGGATTTTCGCCAGCGCCTCCGGGTCCAGCAGGCGCATGTAGGCCTGGCGGTCGTGGTCGCTCTTGGCCATGGGTCGTGGACGCTCCTGTTCGGGTTCGGCCGGGCTGCGGTCTCCGCGGCGGCGCGGGCCGCGCAATCTCCGCCGCGCCGGGGCCCCGTCGCCGGAGCCGCCGGCCGGGCCATCAGGCGATGGCCGCCTCCGTCGCCGGCTGGATCTCCGCCAGCAGCCGCTCGACCACCTGGTCGGGCGTGATGCCCGCCGCCTCGGCGTTGAACGTCGTGATGACCCGGTGCCGCATCACCGGCAGGGCCATGGCCCGGACGTCGTCGGTGGTCGCGTGGTAGCGTCCGTGGAGGATGGCCCGGGCCTTGGCGGCCAGGATGAGGTAGATGCCGCAGCGCGGCCCGGCGCCCCACTGGACGAGTTCGTTGATGAACTCCGGCGCCTCGCCCCGGCCGGGACGTGAGGCCCGGGCCAGGTCCCGCGCGTACTGGACCACGTGGTCCGCCACGGGCACCCGCCGGACGATCTGCTGGAGCCGGAGAATGTCTTCGCCCGTCAACGCCGTTCCGAGTTCGGCCTCGTACGTGCCGGTGACCTGCTTGATGATGGCCATCTCCTGGTCGCCGGTGGGGTAGTCCACGAGGATGTTGAACATGAAGCGGTCGAGTTGGGCCTCGGGCAGGGGATAGGTGCCCTCCTGCTCGATCGGGTTCTGGGTGGCGAGGACAAAGAACGGCTCGGGCAGGCGGTAGGTCGTCTCGCCGCTGGTGACCATGTGTTCCTGCATGGCCTCGAGGAGGGCGGCCTGGGTCTTGGGCGGCGTGCGGTTGATCTCGTCGGCCAGGATCATGTTCGAGAAGACGGGCCCGTGGACGAACCGGAACACGCGCTTGCCGGTGGTCCGATCCTCCTCGAGTACGTCGGTGCCGGTGATGTCGGACGGCATGAGGTCCGGCGTGAACTGGATCCGCTTGAACGAGAGGTGCAGGAGTTCCGAGATCGTGCTGATGAGCAGCGTCTTGGCCAGACCGGGCACGCCGACCAGCAGCCCGTGGCCGCGGCAGAAGATGGCCACCAGCACCTGCTCGATGACCTCGTTCTGGCCGACGATGACGCGGGCGATCTCGCTGCACATCTGCTCGTAGGCGGACGCGAGGGCCTTGACGGCCTCGATGTCGTCGTCCTGGGTGATGCGCGGCTGGGCCTCCGGCGGCGGGGCCGCCGCTTCGTCCGGACTGGGGCTGGGCGTATCAGTCATGGATCAACCTCCGACGGCTCGGTTCGTGCGGAGGAGCGGCATCGGGCTACACGCTCCGCGCTCCTGTAACGTGTAACAGGGCCGCGCAGGGGAGGTAACGGCTATTCTCGGGCGGGGATGCAAACTTTCGCCCCGCCGCGCCGATGGCCCTCGCGGGCCCAGAATCCGCATTGACACGTCCGCCCCTGCGGCGTAGGATGACCGGCCGGACGCGGGCGTAACTCAGTGGTAGAGTGCAAGCTTCCCAAGCTTGACGTCGTGGGTTCGAATCCCATCGCCCGCTCCAGAAACCAGGCAACAGCAACGGCAGGCAATAGGGATTAGGCAATAGGCAACGACAAAAACACAGTGATGGCGGCGGCACGTGCCGCCCACAGTTAGCCGCCGGCCTTGGCCGGCGCGTTTCATTTCAAAGGAGTCTCAACCGATGCACGCGATGACCGCCACCAACCTTCGCAGCGCTTACGCCGGCGAGTCCATGGCCCACATGCGGTACCTCATCTGGGGCGACAGGGCCGAGGCCGAGGGCTTCCCCAACGTCGCCCGCATGTTCCGCGCCATCGCCTTCGCCGAGCAGTGCCATGCCACCAACCACTTTCGGGCCTTGAAGGATGAGGCCGGCCCGTTCGACGTGACGGGCGGCGGCGTCTTCGGCCTGACGGACACGAGCGCGGCCCTCCAGGGCGGCATCGACGGCGAGACCCACGAGATCGACGAGATGTACCCCGCGTATCTGGAAATTGCCAGGTTCCAGGGCGAGAAGCAGGCCGAGCAGAGTTTCCACTACGCCCTGGAGGCCGAGAAGATCCACGCGGAGTGGTACGCCGAGGCCAAGCAGTCTGTCGACGCCGGCAAGGATATCGAGCTCGGCACGGTCCGCATCTGTAAGGTGTGTGGCCACACGATCGAGGGCGACGCCCCGGACTTCTGCCCGATCTGCGGGGCCAAGGCCGAGGTGTTCGTGGCTTTTGAATAAGAACTCCCTCTCCCCCGGCGGGAGAGGGCGGGGGTGAGGGGCGAGGTGCCACGGCCGGTCTTGCCCGGCCGTGCGCCTGGGTTCCCGGCCACTGGCTTCGCTCATGGCCGGGCGTCAGGCCCGCGCCGTCATCGCCGCAGTTTCCTCTGGTCCAACCGCTCGCCGGCGGGGCGGCGGATGGGCACCACCAGGCCGCCGCTCGCCTCCAGTTCGTCGAACAGTTGCCGCTTCATCGCCTCGATGCGCTCCCGGCAGGCCGGCACGTGGATCAGGTTGTGCCGCTCGAGCGGGTCGGTCTCCAGGTCGTAGAAGCCGTCGTCGTCCCAGAGGCCGTGATAATAGATGTACTTGTATCGGTCGGTCCGGATGGCGAAGAGCGTGGGCGTGGCCGGGAAGTTCCATTCCCAGTGGTACTCGTACAGGATGTGGTCGCGCCACGGCGCCGGCTTGCCGCAGAGGAGCGGCAGGAACGACCGGCCGTCCATCGTCGGTTCCTCCGGCGGGGCGACGCCCGCCGCCTCCAGCACCGTCGGGGCCACGTCGATGTTCTGGACCATCGCATCGACGCGCGTGCCGGGCGCCACGAGGCCGGGCGCGTAGGCCAGCATCGGCACGCGGATCGATTCCTCGAACGCGTCCCGCTTGTCGTAGAAGCCATGTTCGCCCAGGGCGAAGCCGTTGTCGCCCAGGTACAGGAGGAGGGTGGACTCGGCCAGACCACAGGCGTCGAGGCAGGCGAGCAGCCGGCCCAGGTTCTCGTCCAGCCCGTGCACCGTCTCGGCGTATTGCCGGTACAGGGCGTCGAACGAGGGCACCGGGTCGTGGTCGTACGGGCCGGTCTCCATGTGGTCGATGCCGTGGATGCTGTACCGCCGTTCGCGGACCCAGTGCGGCTGGGTGCGGTAGTTGCGCTCCGTGTTGGCCATCGTCTCGGGACGCTGGACCTCGGCGTCGGCGTATCGCCCGCGGTGCCGCGGCGCCGGCTGGAACGGGTAGTGGACCGCCTTGTACGCCAGGTGCAGGTAGAACGGACGGTCGGGGTCCCGGCCGTCCTTCAGCCAGGCCAGGGCCTGGTCCGTCAGGACGTCCGCCGTGTACCCCTTGTACGTCCCGCGCGTGCCGTTGACGTTCAGCACGGGGTCCCGGTACGTGCCCTGTCCCTTGAAACTGACCCAGTGGTCGAAGCCGGGACGGGGGTCGTCGCGCGCGTGCCCCATGTGCCACTTGCCGACGAACGCCGTCTGGTACCCCGCCTTCTGGAGATACTGCGGGAAGAAGACGGTGCCCTGCGGCACGGGCCGCTGGTTGTCGACGACCCGGTGATGGTGCATGTATTGGCCCGTCAGGATGGACGCCCGGCTGGGCGAACAGAGCGACGTGGAGACGAACGCGTTGGTGAGGTGGGCCCCCTGGCGGGCCATGCGGTCCATGTGCGGCGTTTCGAGGAACGCCGGGGCCTCGTCCATGAAACTCATGAAGTCGTAGCGGTGATCGTCGCTGAGGACGACGATGACGTTCCGCCGGGCCGCGCGCCGAACCTTGGCGCCCGCGGTGCCGGCCGCTTTGCAGAGGCGCCGGAGCCCTCGGGACGCCGCGGCCCCCGCCAGGACCACCGAGCCCGCCTTCAGAAAGGTGCGCCGATTGAGGTTTCCCATGGAGGTTTCTCCGTGCCGATGGTCTGGCGATTGCGTGGGCAGCGCGGACGGCGCTGCGCTTCGCGGTCCACCACCTTGAGCCGGCGACGGTACGTCGCCGGTCTTTCGCGCGGCGGTGCCGCTCCCGGCCATTCGCTCCGCTCATGGCCGGCCGTTGAGCCGTGCCCATACTTCGGCGCGCCGCAGCGTCAGTACGGCAGGCTCTCCTCGTCCGCCCGTCGAGGCGGGGCGGCGTAGTCCCGGCCGAACTGTTTCTCGAGATCCTTGCGGCGGAGCATGAGGGCGGTCGGCCGGCCGTGCGGGCACGTCGCCGCCATCTCGGCCGCCTCCCGGTGGGCGAGCAGGGCCTCAATCTCCTCCGCCTGGAGCGGGTCGCCCGCCTTGACCGCCGCCCGGCACGCCGCCACGTGGACGAGGTGTTCCAGCACCTGCCGGGGCGAGGGCGGGGCGTCCAGCGCCAGGACCCATTCCAGGAAATCGCGCAGCGTCCCCGCCGGGTCCGCCCGCTCCAGGAGCGGCGGGAACGCCTGGATCCCGGCGTCCCGCGGGCCCATCGCCTCCACCTCGATCCCCAGCCGCAGCAGGGCGTCGCGGTGGGCCTCGATCGCCGCCATCTCCCGGTCCGAGACCCCCAGCGTCACCGGCACGAGGAGCCGCTGGCTCGCCAGGGGGCCCGCCTCCAGCCGCTCCATCATCTGCTCGAAGAGGACCCGCTCGTGCAGGGCGTGCTGGTCGACGATGAGGATGCCGTCCTCGGACTCGGCCACGAGGTACGTGTTGTGAAGTTGGACGGCCCGGGGTCCGGGTTCCTCCTCGTGCGACGGACCTTCTCCGCCGACCGTTTCCTTGCGATCGCCGCGTTGAGGGGTCGGCATTTCGAGCCGGGACCGGGAGGTCCCGGTCATCTCCCGGTGCCTTGCCGTCTCCGGGTCGCCGGTGGCGCGGGTGCGTCCCGCGAGCGGCAGCCGTTCCTGGTGCCGGGTCGGCGGGCTGCGGAGGAAGTCGGCGACGGCCCGTCGGACGCGGTCCTCGCGCTCGCCGGCCGCCTCGCCACCCGCGCCGGGTGCCACTGGCGGCTTGCCCGCCAGTGCGTCGCGGTCCTCGTGATGCGTCCCCGCGGCCGGCGCCGCCCCCGGCGGGGCGACGGTCGGCGTGATGCCGGGGCCCAGGAGTCGTTCCCGCACCGCCGAGAGCACCTGCCCGTACAGCAGGTGCTGGTCGCGGAGGCGGACTTCAATCTTGGTCGGATGGACGTTCACGTCCACGCGGTCCGGCGGCACGATGAGGAAGAGGAACGCGACGGGCTGTCGGCGGCCCTCGAGGAGCCCGCGGTACGCCTCCCGCAGGGCGTGCAGCAGCGACCGGTCCCGCACGTAGCGACCGTTCAGGAAGAGATACTGCGTGCCCGCGGTCGAGCGGGCCACGGACGGCGGCCCGACGAGGCCCGTCAGGCGCCCCGCGGGTTCGTCGCTGGCGATCTCCAGGAGGGCCTCGGCCAGGTCCGACCCGAAGAAGTGGGCGATCCGCCGGCGAACGCCCTCGCTGGGCGGCAGGTCGTACACGCTCCGCCCGTTGTGCGTGACCGTCAGGTGGACCGACGGGTAGGCCAAGGCGATGCGCGTGACGGCCTCGGTGATGTGGCCCATCTCGGTGGCGTCGGTCTTGAGGAACTTCCGCCGGGCGGGGACGTAGCGAAACAGGTTCCGGATCTCGATGGTCGTGCCGACGGGCCCGCCGGCGGGCTGCGCCGCGCCTGCCTTGCCGCCGCTGACGGTCACCTCCGTCGCCTCGACGGCCTCGGCGGTCCGCGTGACGAGCCGCACGTCGGCCACCGAGGCGATGGACGCCAGGGCCTCGCCGCGGAAGCCGAGCGTCGTCACGCCCTCCAGGTCGTCGGCGCCCGAGATCTTGCTTGTGGCGTGGCTCGCCAGGGCGAGGGGGGCCTCCTCGGCCGTCATGCCCGTGCCGTCGTCGCTCACGCGGATGAGTTTCTTGCCGGCCTCCTCCACCTCCAGGCGGATGCGGGAGGCCTGGGCGTCGACGGCGTTCTCCAGGAGTTCCTTGACGACGCTCGCCGGCCGCTCCACCACCTCGCCGGCGGCGATCTGGTTGACGAGGCTCTCGGGCAGGACGTGAATGGGCGGCATAGCGGGCGTTCCTCGCGGTGCGGCGACGGCATTATAGGAGCGGCCTATGGCCGGTCGCAAGGCGGATGTGTTGCCCCGGGTGACCGCCGCTCGTAGAATGCCGCGTGTCGGGTGCCACTGGCGGCTTGCCCGCCAGTGCGCCTTGGCATTCGAGGAACACTGGCTGACAAGCAGCCAGTGGCACCTGCGGGCTGTTTGCACCGACGAGGCCGCATGCCCCGCATCCAGAAACGCGACGACGGCCTCCCGTGGTACGCCGACGGGCTGCGCTTCGCCTGCCAGGCGTGCGGGCGATGCTGCGGCGGGGCGCCGGGGTACGTCTGGCTCGAACGAGAGGAAGCGGTCCGCATCGCCGAGTACCTCGGCCTGACGTACAAGGCCTTCCGGCGGACGTACCTCCGCCGCGGGTGGCGCGGCCTGACGCTTAAGGAGAAACCCAACTACGATTGCGTCATGCTGAGCGGCGGCCAGTGCACGATCTATCCCGTCCGGCCGCTCCAGTGCCGCACCTGGCCGTTCTGGCCGATGAACCTGGCGAGCCCGAAGGCGTGGGACGCGGCCGCGAAGCGATGCATCGGCATCGGCAAGGGCCCGCGCTTCGCCTTGGAGCAGATTGAGGCCCTCCGCATGGAGATGGAAGGGTGAACATGTCCGTTGGCGATGACAAGCCGGACGAGCCTCGGTTCGCCGCCGCGCTTGCGCGGCGCGGGCCGTTCTCCGCCGATGCGCGCAGCGGGTCCGGTGACCCGCCGCCCGGCACGAAAGGGCGCCCGCCGCGGCGCGCGTCGCCCTGGGGCGCGCCGCCCGGCTTCGCGGCCCCGTCCGCCGAGGCCGTTGCCGCCGTCAAGGACATCTACGCCGACGTGGAGGCCGCGCTCGGCCCGTCGGCGGGCGCCTGCCAGGCGTGCGGCCGGTGCTGCCGGTTCCGGGCAGGTGGGCTCGTCCTGTTCGCGAGCTCGCTGGAGATGGTCGTCCTCCTGGCCGAGGTGGGTCCGCCCGACGTTTCCCGCTTCATCGTCGGCGGGCCGGTGGACGGGAACTGGATCTGCCCGTACCAGGAAGGGAATCGGTGCGCGGCCCGGGACGCGCGCCCCCTCGGCTGCCGGACGTACTTCTGCGACGAGGAAGCGGGCCGGCGGGGCAGGGCTCTCCACGCCGATGCCCTGGGCCGCCTGCGCACCGTAGCCAAGGAGCAGGCGTATCCGTGGTGGTACGGTCCGGCGAAGGCGTACCTCGACGCGGCGGTCCCGCCCCATCCTGCAGAAGGAGAGACCGCATGATCCGAAGCCAAGCGACCCGACGGCAGTTTATGCGATTCACGGCGGCGGCCGGTCTGACGGTCCTCGGCGGAGGCTCCGTCGGGTGCACCGAGGCGGCCCGCACGAAAGCGCAAGGTGGTGCGCCGCCGAACGTCCTTTTCGTCGCGGTCGACGACCTCCGCCACGACTGCGGGTGCTGGGGCCATCCGCTGGTCCGGACGCCCCACATCGACCGCCTGGCGGCCGGAGGGATGCGGTTCGACCGGTCCTACTGCCAGCACACCATCTGCAACCCGAGCCGGTCGTCGTTCCTGACGGGCCTGCGGCCGGGCACGACGGGGGTGCACGATAACCGGACGCCGCTGCGGTCGCAGTTGCCGGACGTCATCACGATGCCGCAGCAGTTCCGCAAGAACGGGTACCGGACGGTCCGGCTGGGCAAGATCTTCCACGGGGGAATGGACGACGAGGGGGCGTGGGACGTGTCCACGGACTTCCGCCCGACGCCCCTCGGCCATAATAAGGGGGAAGGGCGGAACCTGACGGGCGGCACACTGCGCTGGTGTACCTGGAGAGCCGCCGAGGGTGCCGACGAGGATCAACCGGACGGCCAGATTGCCGCCGAGGCGATCCGCCAACTCCAGGCGCATCGCGACCGGCCGTTCTTTCTGGCCGTCGGCTTCCACAAGCCGCACGACCCGTTCATTGCGCCGAAGTCGTATTTCGAGCCGTACCCGTTGGACCGCATCACGCTGCCGCCCGAAGCGCCGGCATCGGCCGAGCCTGCACCCGGCCCCACGCGAGGGGGAGGCTTCGCCCGCGCGTTCGATGCCTTCACCGACCGTGAACGCCTCGAGTTCACGCGGGCCTATTACGCGTGCACGACGTTCATGGACGCCCAACTCGGCAAGGTGCTGGCCGCCCTGGAACGGCTCGGCCTCGCCGAGAGGACCGTCGTCGTCTTTCTGAGCGATCACGGGTACCACCTGGGCGAGCGAAACTGGTGGAACAAGAACACGCTCTTCGAGCACGCGTGCCGGTCGCCGCTCCTCATCCGGGCCCCGGGCATCACGACGCCGGGCCGGCCGACCCGCTGCCTCGTGGAGTTCGTCGACCTGTTCCCCACGCTGGCCGACCTCTGCGGCGTATCCCCTCCGCAGGGACTCCAGGGGTGCAGTCTCGTGCCGTTGCTGCGCGACGCCGACCACGCGGTCAAGGCCGCGGCCTTCACCGAGGTGAGCCGGGGCCAGTTTATGGGCTACAGCGTCCGCACGGACCGCTGGCGGTACACGGAGTGGGAGGGCGGCAAGCGGGGCGCCGAATTGTACGACCACGAGGATGACCCAAACGAGTGGCACAACCGGGCGGCTGATCCGGCTTGGGCGGGGGTCCGGGCCGATCTGTCGAAGCGTCTCGGGGCCTACGCCCGTGTGGGAGGTCGCGCCTGACATTCCCTTTGTTTTTCTTGTTGACAGGCCCGCGCCCCCGCCGTAGCATTCGGTCCGGTGGGGCAATCGAACCGACGATCGGTCCTCGGAAGGAGACACGAGGGATGAAGCACGTGTGCCTGATACTGGCCGGTTTGATGCTGGTGACGGTGTTTGCGGTGGGGTGTCAGCCCTCCGCGCACGATCGGTACCGCCAGATGACCTACCGCCGCGTCCAGGATGCGGACGCCCTCGGCATGCAGGACGACGTGGATGCGGCCGTCCTGCTGACCGAGCGGCCGACGCACCTGTCGCAGTGGTACCATCGGTAATGCCGACGTCCGGCACGTGAGAATCGTTCAGCCCCCTCGCGGTGCGAGGGGGCTTCTTGTTTGGTGGCCACCCGGGCCGGATCGCAGCATCTCGGCCGTCTCTTCACGTGCAGCAAGTCACCGCTTTCCGGGGCAGGGATGCCTTGTCCGGGAGAGTTGCCGGTTCCGGGTGGCGACGCCGGTCGGACGGCTTATGCTGCGGGTAGCGTCAGGACGAATCGGGCGCCGTCGGTGCATGTTTCGTCCAGGCGAAGGTCGCCGCCCATCTGGCGTGCCAGGCGCCGGCTGAGGGCGAGTCCGAGGCCGACGCCGGGTGCGGTGTCGGCGGCATGCCGTGCCGACTTCGAGAACGGGCGGAACATGCGACGTGCCTCGGCCCGTGGGATGCCCGGCCCATGGTCGCGCACGGCCAGGAGGACCGCGCCGTCGGCCGCCGCCACAAGATGTACCCGCCGGTCGTCCGCGCCGGCGGCGTACTTGCACGCGTTGTCGACGAGGTTTGTCAGGACCTGCTCGACGGCCGAGACGCGGGCTCGAACGCGCAGCGCCCCCACCGACGCGGACACGTCCAGGACCAGTTCCATTCCCGCCCGGTTCGCGCGCGCCTCGAGCCGCTGGCGGACCCGCTGAACGAGGTCGGCCACAACCACGGTCTCGGCTTCCGCGTGTGCCGAGCCGCGCTCCAGGCCGGCGTAGGCCAGAACGTTCTCGATAAGGTGGGAGAGGCGCTCGGCCTCGGACCGCAGGGTGACCAGGTACTGGCGGCGGCGGGCCTCGTCCGGCACCATGTCTTCGGCCAGCATCTCGGAGTACATCCGGAAGGTCGTCAGCGGGGTCCGCAACTCGTGGGTGACGGCCGAGACGAAATCGCCCCGACGTTCGCTCAGTGAAACGGTCCCCCAGAGCAGCACGCCGATGGCCCCGGCGGCCGCCAGCACGCACCCCCACGCCAGCACCAGCGACAGGACCACCGGCGATGGCACCTCACCCTCCGGAACGGGCACCGGGCCCGGCACGAGCCGGACCGGCAAGGCCGCCAGGCGGCGGGAAGGGTCGGCGTCCGGCCCGTCGGCGGCCGGCACGAGGTCCGCGTGGGGCAGGAGGTCGCGGCAGTCGGCGAGCAGGCGGTCGCGCAGCGCGGGCCAATCGAGCCACGCCCCCTGGACGTATGCGCGGCCGCGGACGAGGAACCGCCGGGCGAGGACGAGGCGGTCCTGGAGCCACGCCGGCCGCATGACACCGATGGCGACGTCCGTTCCGCCGAAGAGGTTGGCCGCCATCTGCGTGTTGACCATAGTGTTCATCGCCTCGACCCCTTGGGCGCGGCTGCGGAACTCGGTGAGGTTCCGTTGGGCCTGGTTGATGCCGGGGGTGTCCGTGCCGGCCGAGGCGAGGTCGAGCGATCCGGGCACTCCCTTGGCCGGCGCGCCCGTTTCCCCGAGGGCCGTGCGGAGCGCCTCGGGGCGGAGCGCCTCGCGGAGGTGGGCGAGCGTCGCCTCGGCCTCGGCGATGCGGGCCGCGTCCACGCCGCGTTCGATCGCCATCTCCCGGCTGCCCGTATTGGGGGCCGGCGTTTCCGGCGGGACCTGGGGGGAGGTCATCTCACCGTCGGGGCCGACCTGAAAGTGCAGGCGCACGAGCGGCACCGGCCGGGTCAGGAGCGGCGACGGCCGGAGCGGATAGCGCCGGGCGTGCGTCTTGCGCAGGGCGGCCGTCGCGGGGTCGGCGTGATCCTCGTGGTAGAACGGCTGATACACGTAGTCCGGCCAGGCGTTCTCGCGTGCGACGACGGCGGCGGCGGCCGACTCCATCCGCCAGAGGGCCAGCCGAATGTTCTCCTCTCGGGCCGCGAGGCGTTGGGCCCTGGCCCGCTCGCGGTCCAGGTGCAGGGCCTCGCGGGTGATCCAGCCCATGACGGTCAGCACGACCGCCAGGGCCACGGCGAAGACCAGCGCGATCTGCCACGGGCGTTTCATGCCCCCGCCTCCCGCTCGCCGAACATGTACCCCTTCCCCCGCACCGTTAGAACAACAGCCGGCTCGGCAGGGTCGTCGCGGAGTTTCTCGCGGAGGCGGGCCACGTGCATGTCGATGGTGCGGGTGGCGAGGCCGCGCGGGTCCAGGCGCCAGACCCGCGTCAGGATCTCGTCGCGGGAGATGGCCCGGCCGCGGTTGGCGGCCAGGTACTTGAGCAGGGCCGCCTCACGCTCGGAAAGGTCCGTCCGGGTGCCATCGTCGAAACGGACCTCGCGGCGTAGGAGGTCGGCTTCGCCACCGGGCACGGCCACGCGGGCGAGGTCGTCGGGCCGCTCGGGGCTCCGCCTCAGGACCGCCTGGAGGCGGGCCAGCAGTTCCTTGACGCTGAACGGCTTGACGACGTAGTCGTCGGCCCCGAGGCGGAGGCCCTGGACGCGGTCGTCCTCGGCACCCCGGGCCGTCAGGATGATGACCGGCAGCGTGGGCCGCTCGCGCCGGATGACCCGGAGGATCTCCAGCCCGTCGGCCCCCGGCAGGATGAGGTCCAGGAGGACGGCGTGGCAGTCGGCCTCACGGGCCAGCGCCAAGCCGTCGTCGCCGGTGGCGGCCTCCAGGGGCGTGTAGCCGGCGAACGTGAGGGCGTCGACGACGCCGGCCCGGATGGCGTCGTCGTCCTCGATGACCAGAACGGTCCGCGGTTGCATGGCGTCAGATCCCCGAAGCCGGTGCGGCGCTGTATTCTATCGGTTCTCGAAGGCCGTGTCAGGCGTGATTCATGGGGTGCCGGCGGGGGCGCAGCCCGTACGGGCCGCGCCCCCACGGTCCCTATTTAGACGGCACGTAGCGCTCGTAGGTGTAGGAAAACTCGCGGGTCTCGCCGGGCTTCAGGGTCACGCGCCACCGAATCCGGCCACACCGATCCAGGAGTTTGAGTTTCGAGGTGTCGACCCAGATGTCGCCGTCGTCGGAGGCCTCGATCGGCCTGCCGGTGATGCTCGGCTCGATGATGAGGTCGACGGCCTTCGTTTCGAAGTTGCGGACCTTGAGGTGGCCCGCGACCGTGACGAGGTCGAGCCAGAAGTTGTGGGCGGGCTCGTAAGCCCTGAGTTTGCGGTCGATTTCCCTCTCGGTCTGGTCGTGGGCAATGTTGACGGCCGCGGTCACCGGCACCTCGACCGAGCCTCCGCGCGGCGTGTAACGCAGCAGGTCCTCGCTGAGCGGCCGCGTGCCGCTGACCGCCAGGCACGGACCGGTCGTCCAGGCGGTGTCGGTGCCGTTGGCCAGGACCAACTTGTGCTCCATCCGCGTGGGCGGCGACCAGCGGTACAGGTGAGCGTACTTGATGCGCTTCGTGAAAAGGGTGACGATGGCCCGCTCGCCGCAGCGGACCGTGAGATCCTTCTTGGTGTAGACGGTGAAGTCGGTGGCGGCGGCGCCGGCCATCTGGGGCAGATTCCCCAGGGCGTCCTTGACGTCGGCGGCGCCTGCCACGGGTTGCTCCACCACGGCCCCGCCCACGTTGAACTGGTCGGCCCGGATGGTGTTCGAGATGGCCGCCCGGCTCGCGATCTGGGTTGCCACCTGGGGCGGGGCCACCGCCGAGCCAATCATCCGGATGACCTGCCCCACCGCCACCGGGGCCATGTACTCGGTGTGGGCGAAGTGGGGCACGCCCACCACGAAGTTGACGTCGGCGTGGACGAGGTCCTCCGCCAGGTTCACCAGCGTGCCGCGCAGCGTCAACTCGGCCGTCTCCTCGTCAATCACCTTCAGGGTGTACTCGGGAATCCAGGTGATGCCCTTCCTGAGGTAGGCCATGCCCAGCGTGGTTCTGGCGGGCGGCTTGGCGCCGGCGCCCGCCACGTGGACCCGCATCGGCAGTTCCAGGACCTGGAGCCGCTTCACCGCCGCCACCGGGACGGCAAAGGTGTTCGTGTCGGTCTCGACGGCGGCGAAGTCGGGCCCGGCCGAAACGAGCCGGCCCGCCGCGGTCCGCTCCGCCCCGTGCTTCATGTACACGACCTGGACCTTCAGATGCAGGCACGCCTCCAGGCGCCGGCGGCGGGTGGCCAGGTCGTCCGGGGCGTCGACGCCGTCGAACGCCACCACCTCGCCGGGGCCGGAGCCGACCACGTCGACGACCTCGTCCTCGGCGTGGGCGTAGACGGCCAGGGTGCCGAAGGTGGCCGGCGGAATCTGGCGCCCCACGCACCAGCCGTCGCGCAGGGCCACGTCCCCCTCCCGGACGAAGAACCCCAGCCCGTTCTTGAAGACCGCCACGCTCGTGACCTTGGTCTCCCACAGGTGAGGGTTCGTCTCCTCCTTCGCAACGGCCGCGGCGAGCGGGTTCGCCGCAAGGAGCATCACCGTGCATACGACGGCACATCGTAAGATTTTCATGGCGTCTCTCCTTTGTGACATCCGGGTTCCCGGGCCGTGGGAGTCTGGGCCCGCGTTCACCTATACTGTCGCATAAAACCGGCTGGATGTTTGTAACGGGCGGGTAACATCTGACGTGGGTGGCTCCGGAGGCGCGACGTCGCCGCACACGGCGTAGCGCCAAATCAGGAATTGACACGCGGGTGCCGGCGTGGGACAAACAGGAGGCCCTATGCCCGCCACCGTGGCAGAGGCGGCGGGCGGATCCGCGTTCGATTCGACAGGAGGAGCACCCGATGAGGCGACAGGCGTATCGACTGAACCGCCGACGTTTCCTGAGAAGCCTGGGCGGCGGGGCCGCCGCCGTCGCGGCCGCCGCAGGCTGTGCCGCGGGTCGCCGAGCCCAGGCCGCACAGGACGACCGACCCAACGTCGTCCTCATCTTCACCGACGACCAGGGGTACCACGACCTCGGCTGCTTCGGGGCGGAGACGTTCGACACGCCGCACGTCGACCGGATGGCCGAGCGCGGCATGAAGTTCACGGATTTCTACGTGGCCGCCCCCGTCTGTTCGGCCTCCCGGGCCGCGCTGCTGACGGGATGTTACCCGATCCGCACCGGCATCACGGGCGTCCTGTTCCCGAGGAACAAGAACGGCCTGACCCGGGAGAAGAAGACGGTCGCCGAGATCCTCAAGACGCGCGGCTACGCCACCGCCTGCATCGGCAAGTGGCACCTCGGCACCGGCACCGAGACCGTCACGGGCCTGCCCGACCACGCCGAGTTCATGCCCACCCACCGCGGCTTCGATTATTACTACGGCATCCCGTATTCCAACGACATGAAGCCCACGCCCGTCATCCGGAACCTGGAGACGGTCGAGGAACCCGCCGAGCAGGCCACCCTCACGCAGCGGTACACCGAGGAGGCGGTCCGCTTCATCCGCGAACACAAGGACGGCCCGTTCTTCCTCTACGTGCCGCACACCATGCCGCATATCCCGCTGGCGGCAAGCGAAGGGTTCCGCGGCAAGTCCGCGCGGGGCCTCTACGGCGACGTCATCGAGGAAATTGACTGGTCCACGGGCCAGATCCTGAAGACCCTCCGCGACCTCGGCCTGGAGGAGAATACGCTCGTCATCTACACCTCGGACAACGGGCCGTGGCTCTCCAAGGGCAAGCACGGGGGCTGTGCCGACCCGCTCCGCGACGGGAAGTTCACCACCTGGGAAGGCGGGTTCCGGATGCCGTGCGTCATGCAGTGGCCGGGCCGCATTCCGGCCGGCACCGTCTGCCGGGAGATGGCCCTGTCGATGGACCTGACGCCGACCTTCGCCGCCCTTGCCGGCGCCGATCTGCCGGACGGCTACGAGATGGACGGCGCCAGCCTCCTGCCGCTCATGGAGGGCCGTTCCGGCGCCGAGACGCCGCACGAGGCGTTCTTCTACTACCGCGGTAACCGGCTCGAAGCCGTCCGCTCCGGCACGTGGAAACTCATCCTCTACCAAGGCGCCGAGAAGGGCGAGCCCGGCCGGCCCCTGGAACTCTACGACCTGGCGGCCGACATCGCTGAAACCACCAGCGTGGCCAAGGACCATCCGGATGTGGTCGAGCGCCTGACGGGCCTCGCGGTCGCGGGCGTCAAACGCGTCGGCGGACGGCTCGGCAAGGGCGTCAAGAAGAAGTGATTTCGCAGTGGAATGCCGGGTGCCACTGGCGGCTCGCCCGCCAGTGCCCCTGATGCACGGTGGGCCGTCTTGGCCGACGGGCGGCGCCCCGCCCGTCGCCCGTCGCGCGGCCGTGGCGCGATGAGCGCCTCAGCGCCTCAGCGCCTCAGCGCCTAAGCGCGGCGGGTGCGGACACCCGCCGCGCACGACGTCGCGTACGTCTATTACCGCCGGCGACGGTGAAGCAGGCCCGCAACGCCCATCCCCAGCAGGGCCAGGGTGGCCGGTTCGGGCAGGTTGCTGAACTCCAGATTGTCGAGCAGCAGGCTGCTGCCCGTAGGGCCGTCTATCGAGAGTTGCAGCTCCACATCGCTCAGTTCCCACAGGCTGGGGTTCGCGACGCGGAAGGAGCCCTCCTGCCAGTCGGTATCGGGCACGTCGGGGGAGGTCAGGGTGCCGATGGCCACCCCGTCGATGAGGATGCTGAATGTGGCGTCGTCCTCGCCGGCGCCGGGCACCGAGGTCCACGCGACATCGAAGACGACGTAGAACGGTCCCTCGGGGGTATCCACCACCTGCGTCATGCCGCCCGGCGACCACGCAGTGAACTGCGGCACGTAGTTTTCCGGCAGGTCGAACGGGTTCTGGACGGCCGTTACCGACTGGTCCGGCCCGAACATCGTCCAGCCGGCAAACGGGTGCTGCGGGTCCGGCGGATTCGTCGGGTCCGCCGGGTTGCTCGGCGTGAAGCCGCCGTTGGCCACCGCGGGCGCGACGACGTCGCAGGTGATGTTCTGGCCGGCTTGGAGTTTCAGTTCGGGCGGCCCGTCCCAGGCGATGTCCTCGCCGCTCTCTTTAACGAAGCCGGTGAGCCGGTTCGTATCGTACCGTGTGTACTGGACCCGCGCGATCGTCTCGCCCGCCAGGAGCGTGTCGGACGGAAAGGCATGGCTTGTGGCCGATAGATCGATGTGGTCGGGCTCGGGCCACCGGCTGTCCACCTCGGTTTCCTGGCCCGTGGCGTCGTGTTCGACGCTCATGGACAGATGGCAGTCGCCCGGGATGAACGCGCCCTCACGGAACCACCACTGGAACGCGTAGTTGGCCGGGTGGTCCGCGCCCTCGACCGGATCGTAGAACTCGGGCGTGCTGGCGAAGTCGGCGTACTGCAACGGGTTCAGGGTGAACGAGTACGCGCTTTCGGAGGCCAGCCCCGCGTCGAGGGTCAGCGTCCACAGGCCGGAGAATCCGTCGTTGAGTTCGTTGAGCGTGTAGTCCCACGCATCGACCGGGGGCGGCTGGGGTACCCACGACCACTCGTCGTCCTCCGCGTCGTACGACAACGGCGTTTCGGCGCGCTTGTTGAAAATGTCGAACGAGACGGACGCGGTGCCGGGATGTTCCACGTACACTTTGGGCAAGTACATCACGGCACCATCCGGCCCGATGTACGGGTCGATGAACTTCTCGCACTTCAGCGTGATGGACGAGGCCTGGGCCCATGCCGCAGGTACCAGCGATACCAGAATCCCGATGCCCAGCATGAGAACCACTCGGAACATCCGCATCGTCACGCTCCTTTCGTCGCTCGCGGGCGCACGGAGAGAGCACGCGGCCCGCCTTCCCGGAAACCGGCACGGTTTACAGTTCGGTTGGCGAGGGCTGGAGACAACGTGAGGCGGGATAGCCCCCCCGTCTGCACGCCCGATAAGGCAGTACGAAAGCTAGTAAATATAGCACGAAAGAGCCCTTTTGTCAAAAATGTGTATCCAGGCGTTTTTTGAAAACATCACGCGGGTCTCGGTCAGGCGTGGGGGTCAAGGTTTGGGAATCGGCGAGCGCCGACCCCGCCGCCGTCGGAGAAGGCCGATGAATCGGCCTGGGAGCGCGGCCAAAGCCCCCGCCAACAGGCGTGGGGCAACAGGCGTTGAGCCGGCGACGGCACGTCGCCGGTCGTTTGGGCAATTGAGGGCGTTTCTCGCCGTCGCAGCGACTTGGCGTCGCCGGTCGTCCGCCCCGCCGGGGGCGGCTGCCCGTAGCCCAGGACGTAAGTCCTGGGTCCGCGCGGCGCCTGCGGGCCTGGAGCCCTGCCAGGGGGACGGCGCCGCGTGAAGGGTGGCACTCGCCCCTGACGGGGCTCCTGGCGGTTTGGCGGGTTCCTTTCCACGGGCTCGCGCCCGTGGCTACTGGCAGGCGTGCCCGTCGGCACGCAACATGCGTGCTGGGACGTTCCCACGTGACTCTGGCAACGGCGCGCCAGCGAGGCCGCTTCAGCGGCCTTGGCCCGCCGAAGGCGGGCCCGCCGCTGGCGGGCAAGCGTAGGCCAGGGCCTTGGGCCCTGGTGACGCGGTGGCGCCACCCCCCTTTTGTTCAGCACCGCCGCCCTTAAGGGCGGCGCGGAGGGAGAGGAGGAGGTGCCGAGGCCTTGCGGCCCCGCCCCAAAGGGACGGGGCTACGCCGGCGGCGGCACCGCCGCCCCCGGAGAAGGCCGATGAATCGGCCTGCGCAAAGCATGCAGGAGCCTACGCGTTTCGCAGACTCCAAGTTTAGATCACTGGATCCTGGGTATTGGACATTGCCGCCGAACCCCGGTCCTCATCAACGTCAGCGATACCGGCCATCAACATGACCGACAGGGGCCGCGCGGGGATGTTGACCCTGCTCGGAAAGGTGTCAGCCACCTTTCAAAACGGCCCAAAGGTGCCGGACACCGAACGGCCACGGCGAGATTCCTCGGCCCGCGCGCGGGCCTCAGAATGCCAACGCAAAACACGTACGGTCGCCCGCGGTCCGGAGACCCGCCGCGCCACGCCATCGGAAATAGCAAAAAACCGCCCGGATTCCGGTTGCACACGGGCGGTCGGCCGGTCCACAATGGACCCTCGGCGTTCCGCATGGGACGCACGGGCGGCGGAACGCGGCGATTTCTCGCGACGTAGCGGTCGGAGGCAGGCGATCCATGGCTCCCCAGGCGACCGAACGGTTCTTTCTGGAGACGCTGGCGCCCCAGTTCGGCATTCCGGCGCCGGAGTACCTGAGGGCGGAGGCCCGGGGCGCGGAGATCCGCGAGGCCCTCCAGCGATGGGGCGGCCGGGCGCTCGTCAAGCCCGACATCCTGGCCGGCAAGCGCGGCAAGGCGGGCGCGGTCCGCGAAGTCCACGATATGGCCGAGGCCCAGCGGGAACTCAAGCGCGTCCAGGGCCAGGAAATCGCCGGACGCCTCCCCCGCACGGCCTACCTCGTCCAGTACATCCCCGCCGAGACGGAGGTCTACTCGGCCGTCACGTACGATTCGCGGTGCCTGGGCCCGGCGATGACCGTCTCGCTCGCGGGCGGCATGGACGTGGAGGAGGCCGCGGAGGCGCAGAAGGTCTTCTTCCCCGTGGACGTGTATAAGGGCCTCAATGCGTACCAGGCGGGGGAGATGCTCGAGCAACTCGGCTGCTCGCAGGGCATTGTCCGGGCCCTGGCCCTCGCCTTCGTCAAGGTGTGGGACATGTTCATCACCACGGGGATGCGGATGTGCGAGATCAACCCGTGGCGGATCACGCCGGACGGCAAGCCGGTGGTGTGCGATTTCAAGGCCGTCTTCGACGCGGCCAACGTCAAGTTCCAGGACGCCGGCTTCGCCTTGCCGGAGTACCCCGCGGACCTGACGCCGCTGGAGGAGGAGATGGCCGAGTGGTCCGCCGCCAGTTACCGCGGCCAGGCCCACGTGGCGGAACTGGGCGGCGACCTCGTCCTGCCCATCCTCTTCGGCGGCGGGGCCTCCACCATCATCATCGAAACCCTCATGCAGTACGGCGGGAGCCCCATCTTCCTCTCGGACTTCGGCGGCAACCCGCCGTACGAACGCATGTTCGGGACGGCCAAGCGGTGCTTCGCCCATCGCCTGGAGAAGGCGGAACTCATCCTCATCCTGGGCGGCAAGGCGAACAACACGCTCATCGACGTCACCTTCCACGCCATCGCCGACGCCCTCGTCGAGTACGTGGACGAGCATGGGCCCATTGAGACGCCGGTCGTCATCGGCCGCGGCGGGCCGCACCTCGTCCACGGACTCATCACGATGAAAGATGCGCTCGAATCGCTCGGACTGCCGTACGTCATCTTCGGGCCCGATACGTCCGTGACGCAGGTGGCCGAGTACGCCGCCCGGCTCGCCAAGGCCCACCGGGCGATGCGGCAGGGCGGAAAGGAGGCGAGCCGATGAGAGCCAAACGCCTCAGCGATCTCCTGAAGGCCGGCGACCGCGTCGCCGTCTCCAACATCACCGGCCGCGAGGCCCGGTCCGTCACGGCCGAGTCGCAGGCGTGGTGCGGCAACGTGGTCGGCGGATGGGCCCTCGGCAAGGGCGGCGAGACCATCGAGGTGCCCGGCGGCGAGCCGGTGCCTGTCTTCGCGACCGTCGCGGAACTCTTCAAGGAACTCCCCGCCGACCGCCGGCCCAATAAGATCGTCGTCTACAGCCCGCCCGGGGCCGTCTACGGCGAGGTCAAGGAAATCGTCGACCATGCCGACAGCACCATCGAGACGCTCTTCATCATCACCGAGCACGTCTCGATCGAGGTGACCGCCAAGATCGCCCGCCTTGCCGAGGACGCCGGCATCGACGTGCTCGGCTGCAACTCGCTCGGCGTCCTGAACGCCCACGACGGTGTCCGCGTCGGGGCCGTCGGCGGCAGCGACCCGGACGAGAGTTTCCGGGCCGGTTCGGTGGCCGTCGTCTCGAACTCCGGCAACATGGTCAACACGATGGCCTCGTACCTCCAGAGCGCGGGGCTGGGGGTCTCGTGCGGCGTGTCGACCGGCAAGGACGTCCTTATCCTCACGCCGCTGAAGGACCTGCTGGACCTGGCGCGCGAGGACGACGCCACACGCCTCGTCGTCGCGTACCTGGAACCCGGCGGCCTGTACGAGAAGGAGGCCGTCGAGATGATGCGCGACACCGACTACCCGAAGCCGGTCATCCCGTACGTGACGGGGCGCATCCTCTCGGAGAAGAGTGTCTCGCTGGGGCACGCCGGCGCGGTCGTCGAGGGCGGGGCCACCACCGCCGAGGCCAAGCAGCAGATGTTCGACGACTACTTCGGCGTCGGTCCGTTCGACCCCGACAAACGGTACCGCAAGACGGAGAAACTGAAAGCGCGGCTGGCGCGCGGCATCCGGATCGAGACGCTGCACCATCTGCCGGCGGCGGCGAAACTCGTCTGCGACGCCCTCGACCTGCCGCGCGACTTCCAGCCCGCCCCGCCGCTGCGGCTGAACCCGTGGTTCCGGGACTACCGGGACCTGGCCCGGCAGTTGCCCTCGCAGGTGATGCTGCACCAGGGGACGATCCCGGAGCCGTACCGCTCGCAGGTCCAGGCCCTGGGCCGCGAGACGCTCGGGGCCCGCCTCCCGCGCCGGAGCATGCGGAATGCCAGTTACGCCTCGTCCTCCGACGGCCGGACGCCGCGCCTCTACGGCCGGTCGCTGCTCGAGGAGATGGCCGCCGGCTCGTTCGTCCGCTCGGTCCTGCTGGCGTGGACGGGCCTGGAGGTGCCCGAGTGGCAGGCGGCCCTCGTCTCGCAATGTCTCATCGCGTCGCTGACGAACGGGCCGGGCACGATCTCGGCCCAGGGCGCGAAACTCGCCACTTCCGCCGGGAACATGCCCAACACCGCCATGATTGCCACCCTCGCCTGCATGGGCGACGTCCACGGCGGCAACGGGCAGCGGGGCGTGGACTATCTGCTGCGCATCTTCCGCGACACGGGCTTGGCGGACCCGTGGGACGAGGGCCACGGCCTGGACCTGGAGGTGATCGTCGAGGCGGAGGTCGAACGGTTCAGCAAGGCGCGGGCCGCCGCCAAGGACGCCGGCACCGATTACGACCGGATTCCGTGCCTGGGCCATCCCGTCTTCCGCGACCGGGCCGTCAACGAGGACCCGCGCGAGGGCGTTGTCCGGCGGGCCCTGGAGGACGCGGGGCGGTACAACATCTTCCTGGACTTCTACCATCGCCTGGCCCAGCGGCTGCGGGACGTCGGCATCGCCCGCAGCGTCTGGGCGGTGAACCTGGACGGGGCCATCGCCTGCGTCGCTCTGGGAGTGGCGTGGCGAGGGCTGGTGGAAAGCCAGATGACCGTCGCCCGGGCCCGCGACGTGGCGTTCATGATCTTCGCCCTCGGCCGCGTCGCCGGGGCGGGCGGCGAGTACCTGGACCACCAGGACCACGGCACGCCGATGGACATGCGCATCGGCGTCGACGAGTGCACGGAACTGACCCGGCCGAAGCAGTGACGCCGGCGCCGGAAAGCGAGGAGTCCGACACCGTGACCGCACCGCACGCGCACGGCCCCGTGGGCGGGCAGTACACGCCGCTCAGCCTCGACGAGGTCGGCCGCATCCACCAGACGTCGCTGCGCGTCCTGGAGGAAGTGGGCGTGAAGGTCGACGTGCCGGAGGCCCTGGAGGTCTTCGAGGCGGGCGGGGCGTCGGTCGACGGGTCGCGGGTCCACATCAAGGCGACCCTCGTCGAGCAGTGCCTCCAGCAGGCGCCGCACCAGATTCGCCTGTGCGGTCGGCAGGAGCCGTACGACCTCCTGGCCGAGGACAAGCGGACCTATTTCGGGACGGGCGGGGCGGCCATTAACGTCGTGGACCTGACGACCGGCGAGGTCCGCCCCAGCCGCCTGAAGGACATCGCCGACTTCGCCCGCCTGGTCGAACAACTCACCCACGTCGATTTCTACGTTATTCCATGCGTGGCGCAGGACGTGGACGAGGCCCGCCTGCCGGCGAGCGAACTCTACGCCGCCGTCTCGAACACGAGCAAGCACGTCATCGGCCCGGCCTTCACGCCCGAGGGCGCCCGGCAGATCATCGCCATGGGCGAGATGATGGCCGACGGCCGGTTCCAGGAACGCCCGTTCTTCTCCATCACCATCAGTTGGATGACGAGCCCGCTCGTCTTCGACCCCGTAGGCACGCGGACGCTGATGGAAGTGGTCAAGAAACGCGTGCCGGTCACGCTCTCGTCGGCGCCGATGGCAGGGTCGACCAGCCCCATCACCCTCGCCGGAACGCTCGTCCAACTCCACGCCGAAGAACTGGCCGGCATCGTCTTCACGCAACTTGTGAGCCCCGGCGCGCCGGTCATCTACGGGGGCATCCCCTCGATGGCCGACATGCGCCGCCTGACCTACATCGGCGGGGGCGTCGAGTTCGGCATGATGAACGCCGCCATCGCCCAACTATCGCATTATATCAATCTGCCGAATCACAACTCGGCCGGCATCACCGAGGCGAAAATCCCCGATTGCCAGGCCGTCTACGAGAAGTGCTTCGCCATCCTCCAGTGCGCGCTGTCCGGCTCGAACCTCATCCACCACGCGGCCGGGATCCTGGAGTCGCTCCTCACGATCAGCCAGGAGCAGCTCATCATCGACAACGAGATCATCGGCATGGCCCGCCGGGCCGTCCAGGGCGTGGAGGTGAACGTCGACAAACTCGCCTTCCAGGTGATTGAGGAGGTCGGGCCGGGCGGCACGTACGCCGCCAGCGAGCACACGGTCGATTACCTCGGCGAGGAGTTCTTCGAGCCGAGCCTCGCCGACCGCAGCGCCCGCCAGCACTGGGAAGAGATGGGGATGGAGGATATCGCCCACAAGGCCCGGAAGACGGCCCACGAGATTCTCGAGGCCCCGCCGACCGTCCCGCCCATTCCGCGGCGGACCGACCAGGAGTTGCGGAAACGGTTCGACATCGTCACGGGATAAGGCAGGCAACAGGCAGCGCCGGCCAACCGCCACAGTTCGCCGACGGGCACGACGCGTTCCGCGCGCCTGTTGAGCCGGCGACGGCACGTCGCCGGCCGTTCGCACGGCGAGTGCGTATCGGCGTCTCGCGTCGACCTGCGGTCGACGGCTCAACGGGCAGAGTGTGCGCGGTGGGTCCGGAGACCCGCCGCGCATGAAGCCGCCCTCGCACGCGGGTCTCGGATCCTCACGTCCCGCACACGCCCGGACGGTTGCATGAGAGCGGCGGCGGTTCCAGTTCGTCGCCCCGGGCCACCACGCGGCTCAGGACCTGCTCGGACCGGCTCTTGTCCCGGAAGACCGTGATCCCTTTGCACTGCATCTCGTAGGCCATGCGATAAATCTCGTCGATCTGTTCCGGCGTGGCCTCTTCGGGCAGGTTGACCGTCTTCGAGACCGCGTTGTCCACGTGTTCCTGGAACGCCGCCTGGACCGTCACGTGCTGCCTGGGCGGCACGTCGTGGGCCGTGACGAAGAGGTCGGCCACGTCGTCCGGCACGCCGCGCACGTCGCGGAGGGTCTCGGCCTCGGCGAGGCGGTCCGACAGGCCGCGCGACCAGAAGCCGCGCGCCCGCGCCACCTCCTCGAAAATCGGATGGACCTCCACGAGGCGCGCCCCGTCCAGGACGCGCCGCTCCAGCGCCAGGGCGAAGATCGGCTCGATGCCGCTCGAACACCCCGCGATGAGCGAGAGCGTGCCCGTCGGCGCGACGGTCGTCCGGCACGCGTTCCGATACGCGGGCGAGTCCGGCCGGTCGTAGAGGCTCCCCGCCAGGTTCGGAAACGGGCCGCGGTCGCCGGCCAGGGCGGCGCTGGCCCGGTCGGCCTCGTTCCGGACGAAGTTCATCACGTCGTGGGCGACCTCGACGGCCTTCGGCGAATCGTACCGCACCCCCAGCCGCAGCAGCATGTCGGCGAAGCCCATGACGCCGAGGCCGATCTTGCGGTTCCCCATGACGACCTCGGCAATCTGCGGCAGGGGGTACCGGCTCACCTGGATGCAGTCGTCCAGGAACTGGACGGCCTGGCGGACGATCTGGCCCAGGTGGTCGTAATCGACGCGGCCGTCGTCGATGACCGTATTCAGGTTGATGGATCCGAGGTTGCAGGCCTCGTACGGCAGGAGGGGCTGCTCGCCGCACGGGTTCGTGCACTCGATGCGCCCCAGGTTCGGCGTGGGGTTGGCGGCGTTGATGTGGTCAAGGAAGATGGCGCCCGGGTCGCCGCCCGCGTGGGCGGCGGTGATCATCGTCTCCCAGATGCGGGCCGCGGGCACCCGCTGCATGACCCGCCCGCCGTGCGGGTTCACGAGGTCCACGTGCTTGCCGTGCGCCAGGGCGTGCATGAACTCGCCCGTGCAGGCGACGGAGATGTTGAAATTCTCGAGTTCGCCCTCCTGCTCCTTGCACCGGGCGAAGGTTTCGACGTCCGGATGGTCGCATCGAAGGATGCCCATATTGGCGCCACGGCGGAACCCGCCCTGGTTGATCGCCCCGGTGGCGTAGTTGAAGACCTTCATGAACGAGATCGGCCCGGATGCCTTGCCGCGGCTCGATTCCACGAGGTCGCCCCCGGGACGGATGCGGCTGAACGAGAACCCCGTCCCGCCGCCCGACTTGTGAATCAGGGCTGTGTACTTGATCGCGTCGAAGATCCGCTCGATGTCGTCCGGCACGGGCAGGACGAAGCACGCGGCCAGTTGCTGGAGCCGCCGGCCCGCGTTCATCAGCGTGGGCGAGTTCGGCAGGAACTCCAGACGCGCCATCATCCCGTAGAACTCTTCCTCCGCCAGACGGGCCTCGCGGACCGTGCCCCACGCCATCTCCGCCTGCGCGACGTTGGCCGCCACCCGGCGGAACATGTCCTCCGGCCCCTCGATCGGCTGGCCCGTTTCGTCCTTCTTCAGGTACCGCTTCTCCAGGACGAGTCGGGCGTTGTCCGTCAGGGCGATTCGATCCGGGGTGGGGGCGTCGATGACCGGAAACTTGACCTTCATGGGCGTTCCCTGTTTGCGAGGACCTCTACCTGTGGCGTCGCTTCCCGCGCGGCGCGGTTCCCGATGTTCCGCGCGGCGGGGCTCCCGCCCTGCCGCGCCTGAATCAGCCGCATGGCGCTTGCGCGGTGGGCCGGGAGGCCCACCGCGCGGGACGCGCGCGTCTGCCGATGAACCTCTACCCATTGTATCCCACGGCCCGCCCGGATGCTACGGGTGGGAGGCGTCCGATTCGTCGCCCCTTTCGGGGGGCGCGACGGTCGGGGCTTCCTCCGAGGCATCCTCCGCGTCCCCGCCGCTCTCGCTTTCGTCCGCGGCCGGTGTGGCCTCCTCGGCCGGCGCGGCCTGTTCGCCTTCGTCCACGGCCGGCGCGGCCTCGCCGGCCTCCTCGGGCGCGTTCTCCCCGTCCGTCTGGGGTTCATCCTGCGCCGGGGTCTCGCGGCCGAGGAGTTCGTCGTCGGTGTAGAGGGGGGCGTGGGCGCGGACCTCCGGCACGTGGACGGACTCGAGGATCTCGTCGAACTCCGTCTTTTCGAGTTCGGCGGCCTCGTCGGCGTCGTCGAGGAGGGTCCGGCCGGACGGGCGTCGCGGACGCTTCCGCGCCAGGGCCTCCTTCGACTTGGCGGCCCCGCGCGGCTTGCGGCGCTTGACGGGCGCCTCGGCGTCCGGGTCGCGGAGGTAGACGCGGAGGTCGTCCGGCGCCTCGCCCTGCTCGGCGCCGATGCGCCGCTGCCGGACGAGTTCCAGGACGGCCAGAAACATGGCGATACAATAATCGATGCTCCGGCCGCCCGCGAACAGGTCGGTGAACCGGACGGTCCGCTCGCGCTCGAGCCGCGCGACGAGTTCGGCGGCGGCGTCCTCGACGGGGGTGTCGTCGTAGACGACCTCGCGGGGCTTGGAGTACCCGAGCGTCCGCATGACGCCCGAGAAGGCGCTGATGAGGTCCCAGAGTTCCACGCCCTCCAGGACCTGCTCGGGGGGCACGTCGTCGTCGGCCGATTCGAGTTCGCGGAGGAGGCGGTCGTCGAACCGGCGCGGGTGCCGGCGGGCCATCGTCCGGCCGCGCTCGTCCAGGTGCCCGGCCGCGCCCTTGTATCGCCGGTACTCGATGAGTTGACGGATGAGCGTCTCGCGGGGATCCTCCTCGTCCGCGTCCGTCTCGTCCTCCTCGTCGGTGTCACAGGGGCGGGGCAGGAGGGCGCGGCTCTTCAGTTCCAGCAGCGTGGCCGCCATCACGATGAACTCGCCCGCCAGTTCGATGTCCAGCGCCTGCAAGTCCTGGAGGTAGGCGATGTACTGGTCGGCGATGCGGGCCACGGGCAGGTCGCGCACGTCGACCTCCTCCCGCCGGATGAGGTACAGCAGGAGGTCCATCGGCCCGTTGTAGATCTCGAGGTCGACTTTGTACGTCATGGGTGGTCTTCTCTTCGAGCCGCGATCGTAAGATCGCGGGTACGCACGATGGCCAGCGGACGTACCGCCCCGGATGGAGATACCCGCCGCCTCACGGCGGCAGCTCGTAAAGGCGCCCTACATCGCCCCGAGGCCCGTGAGGCGCCTTACGTCGGCCAGTGTCTCGCCGGCGGCGGCGCGTGCGCGGTCGGCGCCGCCAGAGAGAATCGCCTTCAGGCGATCCGGGTCGGCCTCCAGGTCGGTGCGGCGGTCGCGCGGCTCGGCCAGGTAGTCGATCAGGATCTCCGCCAGGCGGCCCTTGCAGTCGGTGCAGCCCCACTCGGCCTCGCGGCACTTGCGGGCGACCCCGTCGGCCTCGTCCGCTTTGAACGTGTGGTACCAGTCGCATACGTTGCACTCGTCCGGATGGCCGGGGTCGTCGCGGCGGATCCGCTGCGGGTCGGTGATCATCGTCATGACCTTCTTGCGGATCGCGTCCGGCTCGTCGGCGATGTCGATCTGGTTGCCGTAACTTTTCGACATTTTTCGCCGGTCGAGGCCCAGGAGCCGCGGGCTGGTCGTCAGTTTCGCCTGCGGTTCCACCAGCGCCTGCTCGCCCACCAGGTGGTTGAACCGCCGGACGACCTCGCGCGCCAGTTCCAGGTGCGGCAACTGGTCCTCGCCCACCGGCACGCGGTGGGCCCGGTAGATGAGGATGTCCGCCGCCTGGAGGACGGGGTACCCGAGGAAGGCGTAGTTGTGGATATCCCGCTTCTTCAGTTCGCGCATCTGTTCCTTGTACGTCGGGTTCCGTTCCAGCCACCCGAGCGGCGTGTAGCACGAGAGGATGAGGTGCAGTTCGGCGTGTTGGGGGACGTCGCTCTGGCGGAAGATGACGCTCCGCTCGGGGTCCAGGCCGCAGGCCACGAAGTCGAGCAGCACCTCGCGGGCGGCGTCGGCGATGCCAACCGGGGCCTCGTACTCGCTCATCAGGGCGTGGTAGTCGGCGATCATGAAGAAGCACTCGTACTCGTCCTGGAGATCGCGCCAGTTCGTGAGCGCCCCGACGAGGTTGCCCAGGTGGAGCCGGCCCGTCGGCCGCATGCCGCTCAGGATGCGTTTTCGTCCCTCGCTGCCGTTGCTCATGGTCCGTCGGTCCTCCTAAAACTGGTAGCCGGAGAAGATAGTGACCAACTTGGAAATCGGGTATCCCAGAAGGCTGACGCCGGTGGATCGCCCCACCAGATGGCTCAGGAGCACGAAGCCCAACACGAGAAACATGCCGTACCGCCGATATTCGCGGAACCGGATGGCGGCGTTCAAAGGCAGGAGGTTCTCCAGAATGTGCGAGCCGTCCAGCGGCGGAATCGGAAGCAGGTTGAAGATGGCCAGTCCGAAATTGATGAAGGCGCCGAAGAACAGGAGGGTAAACACGATGCCCGCCACCTCGCCGGCGCCCGTCAGCGTCGGCCCGAGGAAACGCATCAGCACCGCGGAGCCGATGCCCATGCCGAAATTCGCCGCCACCCCCGCCCCGCTCACGAGGATTTCGTCCCGCCGCCGCGTCTCGTACGGAAAGTTCGACGGGTTCACCGGCACGGGCTTGGCCCACCCGATGGGGGCGAACATCAGGCAGAGCGTTCCGAGCGGGTCCAGGTGCGGCAGGGGGTTGAGCGTCAGCCGGCCCGCGTGTAACGCCGTGTCGTCGCCGCACTTATGCGCGACCCACCCGTGCATGAACTCGTGGACCGTCAGCGCAAAGAGGACGACCGGCAAGCGGAGCAGCAGCCCTTCGACGTTGAAGCCCACGCGGCCTCTCCCATGGCGGTTCCCGTGCCCCGCGTCCGGTTCGTGTCCTGCGGCGTACTGTAGCGGCCGGCCGGCGGGAAGTCAACGTTTGAAAGGCCGGAGTAACGGAGTAACGCAGTAACGGAGTGACGAAGGCGCGGCACGACCGGAGCGCCGGGTGCCATGGATTGCGTGTCAATCCGTGCGTTGCGAACGCGGGGTGGCACTGGCTGCTTGTCAGCCAGTGCGTCCGGAGGTCCTGAGTACACTGGCGGGCAAGCCGCCAGTGGCACGCGGCAGCCCGCCCGCTTGTCATCTCGACCGAGCGCCGGCCTCGCGCAGGCGAGGACGGGGCGAGCGGAGAGATCTCGCCGTGGCTGTCGTCGCCGTCCAGCCCGAAGGGCTTGAACAGATTAGCCCCAGGCATCGCCTGGGGATGTCGGAAACCGCGGAGAAGCCGAAGCCCTGAAAGGGCGCAACACGTCGCAACGAGGCGTGGCTTCGGCGGCCCCGTTGAACATTGGTCGTGGGGCATTGCCGTTCGCCTGCTTGCATCCCCCCGCCGGGAGGCCTATACTGCCTCGGCGGCCGCGTGGGCGTTTAGCCGTAGGGTGGGTGCTTGCACCCACGCGTTCTTGACCCGCTGGATCGTGGGCGTTTAGCTCAGTTGGCGAGAGCGCCTCCCTTACAAGGAGGAGGTCAGAGGTTCGAGTCCTCTAACGCCCACCACGTTCGTTCTTGATCGGGAGATGACCATGTTTTCCAGACGCACGTTCCTGAAGGCTGCCGGCGCCGGTGCCGCGGCCGCGATGATGCCGCATCTCGTGGGATCGCGGTCGGCGAAGGCCGTGGCGAAAGGCGGGGGCGCCGGCAAGCCCCCCAACATCCTCTTCCTCCTCGTCGACGACCAGCGGAACGATACCCTCGGCTGCGCGGGCCATCCGATCCTGAAGACCCCCCACGTCGACCGCCTCGCCGCACGCGGCGTCCGGTTCCGCAACATGTTCGTCACGACGTCCATCTGTGCCGCCAGCCGGGCGTCCATCCTGACGGGCCTCGTCGAACGGACCCACCGCTTCACGTTCGGCACGCCGCCCATTCGCAAGGTCCATACCGACGCCAGTTATCCGGTGCTCCTGCGGCAGGCGGGATACCGCACGGGGTTCATCGGCAAGTTCGGCGTCGGCGTGGAGAAGGGCGTCCGCGAGCAGATGTTCGACTTCTTCAAGCCCCTCGGCCGCAACCCGTACTTCAAGAAACAGCCGGACGGTTCGCTGCGGCACATCACCGAACTCTGCGGCGACCGGGCGGAGGAATTTTTGGCCGGCGCGGGCGACGGCAAACCGTTCTGCCTCTCCATCAGTTTCAACGCCGTCCACGCCGAGGACTCCGACAAGAAGGACCATTACCCCTGGCCGAAGGCCGTGGACGGCCTATATGACGATGTGGACATCCCTGCGCCGCGGCTCGGCGCCCCGAAGGTCTTCGAGGCCCAGCCGGAGTTCCTCAAGAAATCGATGAACCGGAAGCGCTGGTTCTGGCGATGGGACACGCCCGAGAAGTACCAGAAGAACATGCGGGCGTACTTCCGGATGATCAGCGGCGTGGACCGCGTCGTCGGCCGGGTGCTCGCGGCCCTCGAGAAGCAGGGCGTCGCCGACAACACGGTCGTCATCTACACGGGCGACAACGGCTACTACATGGGCGACCGCGGGTTCGCGGGCAAGTGGTCGCACTACGAGCAGTCGCTCCGCGTGCCGCTCATCATCTACGATCCGCGGCTGCCGGAAGGGCGGCGCGGACGCGTGGTCGACCCGATGGCCCTGAACGTGGACCTGCCCGCCACGATGCTTGACCTGGCGGGCGTCTCCGTGCCGGACCATTACACGAGCCGGAGCCTCCTGCCCGTCTTCCGCGGCGATGAGCCCGCCGACTGGCGGACGGACTTCTTCTGTGAGCACCTGATGGACCATCCCGCCATCCCGAAGTGGGAGGGCGTGCGCGGCAAGCGGTACGTCTACGCCCGCTACTTCGAGCAGAAGCCCCCCTTCGAGTTCCTGCACGACTTGGAGACCGACCCCGACCAGTTGAAGAACGTCGCCGATGATGCGGCGCACGCCGACACGCTCGCCGCGATGCGCAAGCGGTGCCTCGCCCTCCGCGACGCCTACGGCGGCCCGTACACGCCGCGGAAGCGGAAGCCGAAGGAGGGATAGGTGGGGAATGTGATTTCTCGCGCGGTGGGTCTCCTGACCCACCGCGCTTTTCGCCCATCTTACAGTGCCAGCAACGGCTCGACCGCCACGGCGTCGAGGGCCTTGGCGGAGAGGTCGGCCTCGGGGTGCCCCGCGGCGGCGCCGACGGCCAGGGCCTTCATTCCCGCGCGCTTCGCCGCCTCGATGCCCGCGTCGGCGTCCTCGACCACGAGGCACACCTCGGGCGCCAGGCCCAACCGCTCCGCCGCCAGTTGGAAGACCTCCGGGTCGGGCTTCGAGTTCGAGATGTTGTTCCCGTCCGCCGTCGCGTCGAAGAAATCCTGGAGGCCGATCCGCTTCAGGATGGTCGGCGCGTTCCGGCTGGAGGAGGCGACGGCGACCTTGATGTCCCGCTGCCGGAGTTCCTTCATGACGGCCATCGCCCCCGGCAGGCGGTCGTCGGGGCCCAGGTCGTTCAGCGACTGGCGGTAGTACCCGTTCTTGCGGTCGGCGAGGTCCTGTTTCTCCTCGTCGGAGTACGTGCGGTCGGCGTTTTCGAGGATGATGTCCAGGCTCTCCATCCGCCCGACGCCGCGCAGCCGCTGGTTGACCTGGCGGTCGAACGGGATGCCCTCCTCGTCGGCCAGCCGCTTCCACGCCCGCCAGTGGTACTCGTCGGTGGAGACGATGACGCCGTCGAGATCGAAGATCACGCCCTGGATGCGCATGAGCCCTCCCGCCGTCCGCTTCCCGGAACGTTCGCCTATCAGTCTACGCGACGGCTGCGGCGCGACGCAACCGGTGCGTCACAACGCCGCGCACAGACGCTTGCAACCGGCAGGCCGCGGCGCTAGGCTCTGGGCCGGAAGGGCATAGCCAAGGGAGGCCGACCATGATCCGACGCCGCCGACGCTTTCGGGCCGGACACCTTCTTCTCGTGCTCGCGATGCTCGCGGTTGTGGCGGTTGGTCCGGTGCCGGACGCTCCCGCCGAGACGGTCATCGTCGTGAATCTCGGTTCCCACCCCGACGCCCGCGCCGCCGGCCGGAGCGAAGCCAACGTCGACTGGCGCGACGGCGACCCGTCCGACGACACCGTCTGCACTCAAGGCTTCGCGGCCTTGGAACTCCAGCAGTATCTCCGCAAGGCGACGGGCCGGGCCCAGGACTTCCGCATCCTGGATGACGGCGCGGCGCTTCAACTCTCGTCCGAGCCCGACTGGATTCTCCTGGGCCGGGCCGAGACGAACGCCGCCGCCCGCCTCCGCCCGAAGCCGGAGCCCGAGGCGATGGCCGCGGCCCTCCACGGCCTTGGCCCCGAGGGGTACGCCATCCGCACGGTCGATGAAGGTGGCGGCCGGCGGGTCTTCTGGCTCGCCGGGACGGGCCGCGCCGGCACGCTCTATGCCGCCTACGACTTTCTGTATCGCCAGGGCGTCCGCTGGTTCGCCCCGGAGCCGGTCCACGAAGACGTGGCCCCCGTCCAGCGCCTCGCCGCCTGCACCGTCCGGACGGAGCCGGACGTCCTGACGCGCGGCTTCCACGCGTGGGAGAACCGGGCCGACGAGGCGTTCCTCCTGTGGATGGCCCGCAACCGCCTCAACTTCTGGTGCGTCGAGCAGGAGCCGTCCGCCCTCATGCACAAACTCGGCATCCGCTCCGCCTGCGGCGCCCACGACGCCCAGCACCGCTTTCTCGATCCGAACGGGCCGTACCCGTACAACCACCCGAAATTCACCGGCGACGAATCGAAGCCCGACGATCCGTACCCCGCCGGCGATTCTTACCGGGGCGACGCCGACGGCGACGGCACGCTCACCCGCTTCGAGGCCCATCCCGAATGGTACCCGCTCGTGGGCGGCAAGCGGGTGCCCGGCATCAAGGGCTCGTTCGGGACGAACTACTGCACCTCGAACCCGCACGCCACCGCCGAGTTCATGAAGCGGTACGCCGACGCCCTCGCAGACGGCGCCTACCGCGACGCCGACATCGTCCGGTTCTGGACGCTCGACGGCGGCAAATGGTGCCAGTGCGACGCCTGCAAGGCCCTCGGCTCGCCGACCGACCGGAACCTGCGGCTCGTCTACCAGTTGGACGCGGCAATCAAGAAGGCGCGGGCCGCGGGACGGATCCATCGCCCGATTCAGATCCGTTTCCTCGTCTACCACGACGTCCTCGCGCCGCCCACCCGGCCGCTGCCGGACGGGTTCGACTACGAGACGTGCGTCGCCACGTACTTCCCCATCTGCCGCTCCTACGTCTACCCGATTGACGACCCGCGGAGCCCCACCAACGCGCGGTACATGCGGCAACTCAAGGGGTGGGTGGAGGCCCCCGACCGCCACTGGCGCGGCAACCTCTGCATCGGCGAGTACTACAACGTCTCCGGCTACAAGTGCCTGCCGATCTGCTTCATGCACGCGATGGCCAAGGATATCCCCACCTATTACGCCAAGGGGGCCCGGCACTTCCATTACATGCACGTCGTGACGGCCGACCTCGGCAGCAACGCCCTCACGAATTACCAGATGGCCCGGCAGTTGTGGAACGTCGAGACGGACTGCAAGGCGCTGTGGTCTGATTACTTCGCCCGTCGTTACGGCCCGGCCGCCGGCACGATGCGAACGTTCTACGAGTCGCTCCAGCGGATGCTCGCCAACGTGACGAAAGTGAAGTACGACCTCGCGCGGCGCCTCGACCGCGGCGACAAAAACCTCTTTCCCGCGCCGGAACTCCGTTACCGGCGGGAGGACGGCGTCAAATGCAACGGGCCGACGCTCGTCGCGATGGTCGAGGCCGCCCGCCGGTGCCGGACGCGCCTGGAGAAGGCGTCGGCGACGGACCTGCCGGACCCCGTCCGCACTCGCATCGCCGAGGACGAGCGCCGCTTCGCCTACGGCGAGTGGACGCTCCAGTATTACGATGCGTGCGTGAAGGCGTGGCAGGCCGTCCGGGCGGGGGGCGCCGCGGCGGCCCGCAAGCACCTGGCCGAGGCCCGGCGCCTCGCGGACCTCCTCGAGAAGGACACGACGAGCACGCGGCACTCGTCCTCGCACGCGAACGCGGCCAATGCCTTCGAGGCCAGCCGGGCCACCCGCGCGATGGACCACATCCAGCGGGCGCTGGAGGCGATGGGGAAGGAGAAGTAAGAAGGGCGGGAAACCTTCCCCTCGGTCGGCGGTTCCATCGGACGGGGTCTTTGCAGGCGAACCCGCAAGGAGCAAGCGTATGCGATATCCGATCCTGGCACTGGCCGCCGTCGTCGCCGTCGCCGCGGCGAGCGCGGGCGCGGCCGCCGCTGACGGCCCCGTCCACTGGCCCCGGTTCCGCGGACCGAACGGCGACGGCGTCGCCGAGGGCGTCGCGTTTCCCGCCACATGGTCCGAGAGCGATTACGTCTGGAAGGTCCGTTTGGAAGGTGGCGGCGGGCATTCCTCCCCGGTCGTCTGGGGCGACCGCGTCTTCGTCACGAGCGGCGACCAGAAGACCGCCGCCCGCACCGTCCAGTGCCTCAAGGCCGCCGACGGGTCGACCCTCTGGACGAAGACGTACCGCGGCGCCCCGTGCAAACAGAACGCCCTGAACGCCTACGCCGCCACGACGCCGCCCCTGGACGCCGAGCGGCTGTACCTGTCGTGGGCCGCGCCCGAGCGGTTCATCGCGATCGCCCTCACGCACGACGGCGAGGAGGTCTGGCGGCAGAACCTCGGCCCGTGGGAAAGTTGGCACGGCTACGGCGGATCGCCCATCGTCGTCGGCGACCGGGTCGTCCTGGCGAACGATCAGCGGGGACCGAGTTCCGTCGTCGCCCTCGACGCCGCCACCGGCAAGGTCCGATGGAAAACCGACCGCCCCGGCAAGGGCAAGGCCGCCTACGCGGTGCCGTGCGTTTTCGGCGCGGCCGGCGACAGCCCGCAGATCATCGTGACGAGCAAGACCGCGGGGATGGCCGGCCTCGACGCCGCCACCGGCCGCGTCCTCTGGCAGGTGCCCGACGCCATGCCGCAGCGGGTCGTCAGTTCGCCCGTTGCGGCGGGCGGGCTCGCCCTCGCCACCTGCGGCACGGGCGGGAAGGCGAAGCACATCATCGCCATCCGTCCGCCGGCCTCCGGTGACGGGGTGGCGGAGGTCGCCTGGACCGTCACGAAGGACGCCCCGTACGTCCCCACGCCGGTGGTTCACGACGGCCGGGTGTACCTGTGGACGGAGGCCGGCGTCGTCTCGTGCCTTCGCCTCGAAACGGGCGAGCGCGTCTGGTCCGAGCGGGTGGGCGGCGGCACGTATTACGCCTCGCCGATCGTTGTGGGCGGCAAGGTGTACAACGCGTCGAAGAAGGGCGAGATGGTCGCCCTGAAGGCGGGCGATGCGTTCGAACGCCTCGGCCGGACCGACCTCGGCGAGATGTGCCAGGCGACGCCCGCCGTCGCCGGCGGACGGATGCTGATCCGCACCTGGTCGCACCTGATGGCCCTGCCGGCAAAGTAGGCCGCCCCGTGGGCTACCTGTGTGTGGCCCGGCCGGTCTTGTCCGGCCGGGAAATGTTGTTACCACTCCCTCTCCCTTGACGGGAGAGGGCGGGGGCGAGGGTGAAGAAAGCAAGGTAGGCCGCGGCGCGCCGCGGCAACATACTCCCTCTCCCTTGACGGGAGAGGGCGGGGGTGAGGGTGATGCCCATTCGAGTGGCGTAGTAACGAAGGCGGGGCAGGGGCCGAATGCCAAATGCCAAATGATAAATGCTAAATGAGGCCTTTGGCCTTGGGACGTGCGTCTCCGGCGACTTTGAACGTAAAACCTTGGCCCTTGAACTCTGAATCGCCGCATTGCCGGCCTTCCGGTTTGATTTCTCCAGATGTTGTAGTAGAATAGAATGAAGACAAGGACAGATGCACCCGGGGCTGAGTCCGCCAGAGGCGGACCCCGCCCCGTTTCTATTTGGTGTGGGGCAACACGGCCGCTGACGGCTGGATGAAAACACAAACGAATCGCATAAGGGCGATCTCCGGGGGAGTGCGCGCTTCGGGGATCGCCTTGGTTCTTAGCAACGCACGGCATTGAAAGGAGCGAGCGATGCGAATCTCGGGTACGGCAGTTCTGCTAACGGCAATCGTTTCCCTCAGCGGGGCGTTGGCCATGGCGAACGTCACGGTCGAAACAGTCCGCGTCGGAAACCTCGGCAACACGGGCGAGTGGTCGGGCGAGAGTTATGGCGGCAATGGCCCCGACCGCTTCTGCGGAGCCGTGGTCTATGAGTACAACATTGGCAAATACGAGGTGACGGCCGGCCAATACGCCGAGTTCCTCAACGCCGTGGCCACCGAAACGGACAGCTACGGACTGTACAACACGGACATGTGGGGCTCCGAACGCGGCTGTAAAATCCAGCGGACGGAAACGGGAAGCGCCTATTCGTATAGCGTGGCCGCCGATCAGACTAATCGGCCGGTCAACTACGTTTCGTGGTACGACGGGGCCATGTTCGCCAACTGGCTGACCTCGGGGAGCGTTCACCAAGGCGCGTACGATACCAGCAGCGGCGCCGGGTGGGGCGATTCCGATGCCAGCAACTACTCGGGGATGACGCCCCACGACTCTTCGGCAATGCAGACCTTGGTGAACACTTACGGAACGGTGTACGTGGTGCCGTCCGAAGACGAATGGTACAAGGCGGCTTACCACAAGAATGACGGTGCCACTGACCACTACTTCCTTTACCCCACCAGTAGTGATACGGCACCCGGCTACATTGGCGACGGCCAATCCATACCGGACCCCGATCCGGGTAACTACGCCACTTTCGACGGCGACGATGGAGTGGACGGAATCGGAAGTCCTTATTACATGACGGAGGTTGGTGAGCATGAGAACTCCGGCAGTCCTTACGGCACGTTTGACCAAGGCGGCAACGTCTTTGAGTGGAACGAGTCGGCCATCCTGACATTGCCATCACGTCGCTGTTTGCGTGGCGGGACTTTTGACCGCGGCCTGCACTATCTCCTTGCGGTGGATCGGCGCGCTTGGCCTCCGACGACGGAGCACGAATTCTTCGGGTTCCGCGTTGTCCAAATCCCCGAACCCGCGACGCTCGCCCTGCTGGCCTGCGGGGGGGCTGGTTTGGTACTCAAACGGAAGCAGCGGCGAAACATGTGATTCCGGGCGATGGAGTTGAGGGTCCCCGGAGACGCGGCGGCTAGGGTTCAGCGTTCAAGGTTGCCGGAGGCGCGGGTCCCACTGGCCGCAGGCCTCGTTGGGCAGCCACCTTCGCCAGAAGGAGGGGCTTCGGCGGCCAAGTTGGGATTTGGGCATTGGACATTCCTGCCGCGGCACGCCGCGGCCTACCTGCTCGTGCCCTTTACGCGCAGCGTGATTTGGCATTTAGCATTTGATATTTGGCATTTCCGCCGCGACCCTACACGTCCACTTCGAGCCCATCGTATGCCAGGCGGATGCCGCCGGGGACCTCCGGCACGTCGGGCAGGGCGGCCTCGGTTGCGGCATGGTCCAGGTCGTGGCCCATGTGGATGAGATACGCCTGCCGTGGGGCCAGCGCGCGGATCGCCTCCACGGCCTCGGCCACCGTGAAGTGCGTCGGGTGGGGCTTGTGGCGGAGGGCGTCGAGGAAGAGCACGTCCAGGCCCCCGAGCATCTCGCGGGACGCCTCCGGAATCCCCCCGCAGTCCGGGCACCACGCCAGCGACCCGCCGTCCGGCGCGTCGATCCGCACGCCGAACGCCGGCAGCAGCCCGTGCCGAAGCGGGACGGGCGTCACCCGATGGCCGCCCACCTCGACGGGCCCCGTCCACGGCCGCCAGTCGACCGTGGGGACGCCGAACATCTGCGGGCCGGCGTCGGTCAGGGCGTAGGCGAAGATCCGCTGGAGCCGCGCCAGCGCGCTCGGGTGCGCGTAGACGGGAATCGCCGCCTGGGCCAGGTCCGCGAACCGGCGGAGGTCGTCGAATCCCATGACGTGGTCGGCGTGGGCGTGGGTGTAGACGACGGCGTCGACGCGGTCGAGCCCGGCGGCGATGGCCTGGAGACGGAGTTCCGGCGTCGTGTCGATGAGGAGGGTCGGCTCGCCCAGCCGGACGGCCGCCGAGCACCGCATCCGGCGGTTCCGCGGGTCGGCGCTCGTGCACACGGGGCACCGGCAGCCGATCATCGGAATGCCGTGACTCGTGCCGGAGCCGAGGACCGTCAGATGCACCCGCTCACCCGCCTTCCGCCTCGGCCGTCTCCTTGAGGTCGTCGGGCAGGTTCTCGGTGTGGCGGCACTTGGGGTAATTGGCACACCCGAGGAACTTGCCGCGCCGGCCGGACCGGATGAGGAGCGTGCCGCCGCAGTCCGGGCAGGTCCGGTCGGTGGGAATGGCCTTGGGCCGCGACCCGCCGGCTTTGCCCTTGCCTTTACCCTTTGCGCCGCCCTTGCCGCCCTTTCCCTTACCCTTGGAGGCGATGCCCAACTGTTTCTTGAGTTCGTCCGTCAGGGGCCGCGTGTTGCGGCACTTGGGGAAGGCGGAGCAGGCGAGGAACGGTCCGCGGCGTCCGCGTTTGACGACCATGGCCGAGCCGCACTTCTCACACGTCTCGTCCGTCTCGATCGGCTTGATGGGGTTGCCCTGGTCGTCGCAGGGGAGGGTGTTGCGGCACTTGGGATAGTTTTCGCACCCGAGGAACGGCTCGCCCCGTCGGTTGGTCCGCAGGAGCATCTTCCCGCCGCACTTCTCGCACTCATGTTCGGTGGGCTTCGGTTCCGGGCGCTCGTCGGCCTCCAGCGGACGGGTGTACTTGCAGTCGGGGAACTTTTCGCACCCCAGGAACGGCCCGTTCTTCGACCACCGCTTGACGAGGCTCCCGCCGCACTCGGGGCAGGGGCCGGCGTCCTCGACGACCTGGTGCTTGGCGCTCTCCATGTCGTCGCGGGCCTGCTCCAGGGCCTCGGAGAACGGGTCCCAGAACTCGCGGACCACGCGGAGCCAGTCGATGCGCGACGCCTCCACGTCGTCCAGTTCGTCCTCCATGTGGCTGGTGAACGCGTAATCCAGGATCTTCGGGAAGTGGGCGACGAGTTTCTCCGTGACCACCTCGCCCAGGTCCGTGGCGTAGAGGCACCGTTTGCCCTGTTTCGGCTCCATCTGCTTGCCGCACGCGTTGCACCGCTCGTCCTCGACCTTCGGGCCGATGGGGTGCCCGCGGTGGTCGCACGGGACGGTGTATCGGCACGTGGGGTACCCCGTGCACCGCAGGTACATGCTGGGTTTCTGCTCCACGTACCCGCGGTCCTGGATGGTGGAGATGATGGTGGCGTAGGTGGACGGTCGGCCGATGCCGAGTTCCTCCAGCCGCCGGACGAGCGACGCCTCGGTGTACCGCGCCGGCGGACGGGAGAAGTGCTGGCTGAGGTCCAGGTTCACCAGGGTGAGGGCGTCCTGCGCCGCGAGGTCCGGCAGTTGCTGCTCGTCCTTCGACTGGCGGACGCCCGCCACCTTCGTGTACCCGTCGAAAACGAGTACCCGGCCGCGGGCCTTGAAGAGGCCGGTGCGGGCGGCGCGCTCGCGATTATCGGAGGATTCCGGCGATTCTGCGGCCTCGACCGCGATGTCCGTCACGTCCCACTGGGCGGGGGTCATCTGGCTGGCCAGGAACTGCGTCCAGATGAGTTCGTACAGGCGGGCGTCGTCCCGGCGGAGGTGCTTCGCCACGGACTCGGGCGTCCGCGACACGTCCGTCGGCCGGATCGCCTCGTGGGCCTCCTGGGCCCCTTTCTTCGAGCGGTAGTGCGTCGGCTTCTCGGGCAGGTACTTCTCGCCGTAGGTGGACTGGATGAGGTCGCGGGCGGCGGCCTGGGCCGACGGCGCCACCCGGTGCGAGTCCGTCCGCATGTACGTGATGAGGGCCACGGACCCTTCGGCACCGAGTTCCACCCCCTGGTACAGGTGTTGGGCGACGGTCATCGTCTTGCGGGTGGAGAAACCGAGACGGCTGGAGGCGGCCCGCTGGAGTTCGCTCGTGATAAACGGCGGCGAGGGACGGTCCTTCGTCCGTTTGCGCTCGGCCGACCGGACGGTGTAGGCGGCGTCGCGGAGCCAGTCGCCGACGGCGTGGGCGGCGTCGCGGTGGTCGGCGGCGAAGGCCTCCCCGTCCACCTCGGCGAGTTGGGCCTTGAAGGTCGTTTCCTCGCCATCGCGGGCGAGTTCGGCCGTCACGCGCCACGATTCCTCCGGCCGGAAGGCCCGGAGTTCCTGCTCCTTTTCCGCCACCAGCCGCGTGGCGACGCTCTGGACCCGCCCGGCCGACAGGCCCTTCGCGATCTTCTTCCACAGCAGCGGGCTCAGCTTGTAGCCGACCAGCCGGTCCAGGATGCGGCGGGCCTCCTGGGCCGAGACCTTGTCCATGTTGATGCGGCCGGGCTCGGCGAACGCCGCCTGGATGGCCGGTTTCGTGATCTCGTTGAACGTGACGCGGTGGACGCCCGCCGGGTCGAGCCCAAGGGCCTGGCAGAGGTGCCAGGCGATGGCCTCGCCCTCGCGGTCGAGGTCGGTGGCCATGTAGACCTCGCCAGCCCCGCGGACGGCCTTCTGGAGGCCGCCGACGACCTTCTTCTTGCCGCCCAGGACCTCGTACTCGGGCTGGAAATCGTTGTCGACGTCCACGCCGAGTTTTTTGGGCGGCAGGTCGCGCACATGGCCCATGGAGGCGGTCACCTTGTAGCCCTTGCCGAGGTACCGCTCGATGGTCTTCGCCTTGGCGGGGCTCTCGACGATGACGACGCTGGTCGCGTTTGTAGTTCGTTTGGCCACGCGTGCCGCCTTTCGTGCGTGTACAGTGGCGATGCGGGTCGTTCTAATACCCTCGGCAGAGGCGCCTGTCAAGGTGTAGCCGAATTCGAGGCCCCGGCGCCGCGCGCAAAACGGGGCGTCGAGGTGCCGTGTTGAGCCGGCGACGGCACGTCGCCGGTCGTTCGGCGCGGCGGGCCCGTTTCGATGTGTGCGGCGACCTTCGGTCGCCGGCTCAACGGTTGCGCAAGTGGGCGGCAGAATCGATACTTTAGGAAAACGCGTTTTCGCGCACCCCCCGAAATGGCGCGCTTTTGAACCCCCAATTGTCGATTCTGACGCCCCAGGGACGATATGGGGCCCGAATGTTAAAATGGGTAAGGCAAAACGCGCGACTTTTTGATGACTTTTGATCGAAACGCGCGCAAACGCGCGAAAACACACCCCGAATTGTCGGCTTTTTTCGGTCCATGGAGGAACGGCCATATGAATTAAAAGCGCGATAGAGACAGGCACTTGGCAACAGATATTAGGCATTAGGCAACGGCAGAACGGCAGGCAATAGGGATTCGGGGTTAGGCACCAGGCAACGACAAAAACGGCCACCCGGCTTCGCCCTGCGGGCTGCGCCGTGGCAGGCGGCACACAAAGGACAAATGACGAAGGACCAGGGACAAAGCCACGGCGAGAGTCCTCGAGTGGCCCGCCTCGGGCGGGTGAACTTCGCGCGCTCGGAATGACCGGGTGGCGCCTCGTGTGCCGTTTTAGCCGCCGGGCCGCAGGTCTGGGTGAAGACTTTATGCTCTCCTAAATCGGCCGTAAGTTTTTATTCTAAAGGGATTTAAGGCCAGGCACGCGCGGGGGCCCGCTTTAGGCATTTGACTTCGGGCAAAAAGTGCATTATAGTATAGCGGGTTAAGTGGGTGGCAAAGTGCAGCGTCGTACCGTAGGAGGGTCAGGCCCAAGAGGGTCTGGCCTTTGTTTGTGCGCCGCGTGAAGCCTCGCAAGTCCCACTCAGAACCGTGTCGGGGGAATAGGTCCCTTCGACCGTCAGGTCAGAAACGCTGAGTTCAGGAGGACTTGTTATGAGGCGGTTGGCTCTCATTGCTGTCGTCATCGCCGTCGGCACGGCCGCAGCGCGGTCCGAAGACATGTGGGATCCCCCCTGGGACAGCATGGGGTTCCCCGAAACCACGCAGGAATGGGACTTCCCGAACCTGCTGACCTGCATGGGCTACGGGGATGGCGATGTCCTGGACATGCCCATGTGCCCCTTGCCGGGTGACACGGTGAACCCTTTCGGAGATCCGTACATCGAGTGGCCGCTACCCGGCGAAATGGAGGTTCTGGATCCTGAATCCGGCGAGTGGGTCCTGGTCACCTACAGAGCCGAGGTCGACGTGACGGATTACACGACCCCGGACGGGACCGTCCAGCCGGGCACCCCCACCGTCCACATCAGCATCACGAAGGACGGAGTGGGCGTCGAGGGAACCTCGCTGGCCGGCACGACCGTCCCGGTGTCGGTCTGGATTCCGAACAATCCGGACCCGAACCTGTCGAAGATGATCTTCTGGCAGATGACGAGCGACAAGTCGGCCACGCCGACCGGGAGGCCGCCCGCCGCGCAGGGCGTCGGGCCCGACGGCTACACCAGCGTCGATCACCCGGCACCGCACCCGCACATCGACCATGGAGGGGGCGGCTGGTACACGTACAACGGGTTGGTCGAGATTCAGCCGAACCCGGAAGGGGAGTGGCTCACCTTTGACCTGGTGGACTCGACGAACATCGAGGAAATCGTGGTCAAGACCGTGTGCATGCCCGAACCGGCCACGCTTGGCCTGTTGGCCTTCGGCGGGGTGGGCATGTTCCTGGCGCGTCGCCGCCGGCGCTGATCCGACCTGAACCTGACGCCGTATCGAACAAGGGACGGCTCCCCATGGGGCCGTCCCTTTCTCTGCGCTGATGGCGGGGCGAGAGGGCAGCCCGTAGGCCGCGGCACGCCGCGGCACAAATGCCGAATGACAAATGACAAATGACAAATGAGGCCTGCGGCCTTGGGGTTTGCGTCTCCGGCGACGTTGAGCCTTGAACCGTGCCGTAGCCGCGGCGTGCCGCGGCCTACTCACTCATGGCCACCCAACAGCGGGTGGCCATGCCACCCGCCTTAACCATTGGACATTCGCCGCAGGCGTTACTTCAGCGTCGCTACGGTCACGCCCTGGCCGCCCTCGCCGCGCTCGCCGAAGCGGAAGGACTCGATGAGCGGGTGGCCGGCGAGGGTTTTGCGGACGGCGTCGCGCATCGCGCCCGTCCCGTGTCCGTGGATGATGCGGATGGTCGCGAGGTCCGCGACGCACGCCTCGTTCAGATGGGTGTCGAGCCGGCGGAGGCCCTCGTCGACCCGCAGGCCGCGGAGGTCGAGTTCCGGGTCCACCCGTCCGACGCCCTGGACGATGGTCTTGCGCTCGGCCTCTTCGTCGGCCGGCGTGGGAGCGGCCTGCGCCTCGGCGCCGGGGTCGGGCCGGCGGACGGCGGAGGCGTCGGCCTCGATCGTCAGGCCCCCCGCGTCCACGGTCACCTTGCCGCGCTTGGCGTCCACGCGGGTGACGGTGGCGTGGCGGTTCATCGTCTCGATCCAGACGGTGTGGCCGGGCTCGAGGGGCTCCAGGGGCATGGCGGGTCGGCGGTCGGGGGCGAGCCTGCGCCGCTGCGCTTTGACCTGGGCCCGTTTCTCCTCGACCTTTCGGCGGAGATGGCGGGTGGATTCGGCGTCGGCGCCGGCCCGGCGGGCCTCCTGGAGGGCCTGCTCCATTTCGCGGCGGGTGTTTTCGACGAGGCCCTGGGCCTCCTCGGCGGCCCGTCGGAGGGCCTCCTTCCGCTCGCGTTTCACCTCGTCGAGCCGCTCCTGGAGTTCGGTGCGCTGCTGCTCGGCCTGCTCGCGTTGGCGGCGGGCGTCGGCGGCGTCGGCCTCCGCCTTCCGCAGCGATGAGGTGAGCCGGGCGAGCAGGCCCTCCATCTCGACGGCGTCGGAATCGACCAGCCGCTCCGCCTCCGCCAGGACGTCGGCCGGCAGGCCGAGGCGGCCGGCGATCCGCAGGGCGTGGCTCGCCCCCGGCTGGCCGACCACGAGGCGGTAGGTGGGGGCGAGGGTCTCCGGGTCGAACTGGACGGCGGCGTTCTCCATCCCGTCGTGCTCGTGGACGAACCCCTTGACCTGGCTGAGGTGGGTCGTGACGACGGTGGTGGCCCCGCGGTTGTGGAGGGCCTTGATGACGGCGCAGGCGAGGGCCCCGCCTTCGGTCGGGTCGGTGCCGGCCCCGATTTCGTCGAGCAGGACGAGGGTGGCGGGCCCGGCCTGGGCGAGCACCTCCCGCGTGTGCTGCATGTGGCCGGAGAACGTGGAGAGGTTCGCCTCGATGCTCTGCTCGTCGCCGATGTCCACCAGCACCTGCCGCACGGGGGCGAAGGTCGTGCCCTCGTCGGCGGGGACCATGAGGCCGGTCTGGGCCATCAGCGTCAGCAGGCCGATCGTCTTGAGGGCGACGGTCTTTCCGCCCGCGTTGGCCCCCGTGATGGCGAGCGTCCGGAAGGCGTCGCCGATGTGGAAATCGAGGGGCACGACCGCCTCGCCGCGCGGCGCGAGGGCGTCTTCCAGGACGGGATGCCGTCCGCGGATGATGACCGTCCCGCCCTCGTCCGCCAGGGCCGGCCGCGCCATGTGATGGTCCACGGCGTAGCGGCCGGCGGCGCGGAGGACGTCGAGCCGCACCAGCGTCCACACCGTTTGGGTGAGCGCGTCGAGGTGCCCGCGGACGCCGTCGGTCAGGCGCTGGAGGATGCGCTCGATCTCGCGCTGCTCGTCGGACGCGAGGCCCCTCAGCGTGTTGCCCATGTCGACGACGGCCTGCGGCTCGATGAAGACGGTGTGCCCCGTGTCGCTGCGGTCGTGGATGATACCGGGCACCTGGCCGGCCTGGGTGGCGAGGACGGGCAGGACGTTGCGGCCGTTGCGCTGGGTGACGTAGTCGCCGGTGAGGTATTGGGCCAGGGTGGTGCTCTGGATCATCGCGTGAAGGCGCTGGCGGATGCGGTCGAGGAGGGTGTCCATCTCGCGGCGGATGCGGGCGAGTTCCTGCGAGGCCCGGTCGGCGACCGAGCCGTCCGGCTCGATGGCCCGGTCGATCTCCGTGAGGAGGTCGGGGTGCGGGGCGAGGTCCCATCCGAGTTTCGCCAGGGCGGGGGCCTCGCCCGCCAGGCGCTTCAGCGTCTGCTGGAGGTCGCGGGCGTTGCGGAGGACGGCCGCCACGGTCTGGAGTTCGGCCGGCCGGATGGCCGACCCCTCCACGGCCGCCCGGTCGAGCAGGGTGGACGGGTCGTCGAAGCGTTCGACGGCGAAGTCGTGGCCGGCTCGCAGGACGGCGGCGGCTTCCGCAACGCGCTGGGCCCGGGTGCGGATCGTCTCGACCTCGGCCGCGGGGCGCAGCGCCCGCGCGGCTTGGGCGCCCATCGCCAGCATGCACCGGCCGGCGATGCGGTCGAGGACCTTGCCGTATTCGAGCCGCTCGAGTGTGTGGTCTTCCATGGGACCTTGCCTAAGGGCTATCGCGTGTGCGCGGCGGGTCTCCGCACCCGCCGCGCAGACCCGAAGTGCCGCTTCGAGCGCGGTGGGTACGGAGACCCACCGCGCTACTGCGCCCCGCGTGGCCATGGCGGCGCTCCGTGCACATGGCCACCCAACATCGGGTGGCCATGCCACCCGTCCCACGATTGAGCCGGTGGCGCGGTCCGCTATAATACGGTTCCGGAGCCGCCATGACAACGCCGCGACACACCTATCTCGCCGAACCGGACGCCCGTCTGCTGGCGGCGTGCGACGTGCGGACGCACCGGTCCTCGGGCCCCGGCGGGCGGAAGCGGGACACGACGGACTCGGCGGTCCGCCTCACGCACCGTCCGACGGGGGTGTCGGCGACGGCGAGCGAGAGCCGGAGCCAGCACGAGAACCGTCGGCGGGCGCTGCGGCGGCTGCGGCAGGCGATCGCGATGGAGGTCCGCGAGGCGCCGCCCGCGGCCGTCGGGCCGGCGCTCCGGCAGGCCGTCGCCGACCCCGCCTGGCCGCGCGTCTCGCGCAAGTCCGCCGACTACCTCCTGGCGGCGTCGGAGGTGCTCGACCGCCTGGCCGACCGCCGGGGACGCGCGAGCGAGGTGGCCGAGGCGGTGGGGACCTCCACGGCCTCGCTCGTCAAGTTCCTCTCCCTGGACGCTCATCTCTGGCAGGCGGCGAACCGGGTGCGGGAGGCGGCGGGGCAGAAACCACTGCGGAAGCCGTGACGCTCGCGGTGGCCTGGGAAGGCCACCGCGCGGCAAGGGAATCGGGCGGGTTTTCATAGACAAATGCGCGGCCCGTCTGCCTCTTACCCAGTGGAGGCGCTCATGAGGGAAGGCTCGCCGGACGACCTGCTCGACGGGCTTGTGGCGGGCGAGCACGGCGCCTTCGCTACGCTCTACGACCGGTGCGGACCGGCGATGGTTCGTGTCGCCGCGACGCTGGCCGGTTCGCGGGAGGAGGCCGAGGATGCCGTCCAGGACGTGTTCGTCGGGCTGGTGCGGGCGGGTGACCGCCTCCGGACCGTCCGAAACCTGCGGGCCTACCTCTTCGCCTCGGTCCGGCGAGCCGCCATCCGGCGGTGCCGAGGACGGCGCCCCGCGACGCTTGCCGCCAAGGACCTGCCCGACCCGGCGTCGGGCGGGAACTCCACCGATGGGGAGACGGCGGTCCGCCTGGAGCGGGCGCTGGCGCGGCTGCCGACGGCCCAGCGCGAAGTCGTCGCCCTGCACGTGGACGGCGGCCTCACGCTGGCCGAGTGCGCGGAGGTGCTCGGCGTTTCTGCGAACACCGCTGCCAGCCGGTACCGGTACGCGCTCGAAAAACTGCGCGACGCACTGAAGGAGTAGGCGATGAGCCGGCCCGACCTGCCTGCCGACCTTGCGGACGTGGAGCGCCGGCTTCGGGCCGGGCGAGGTCCGGCACCGTCGTCCGCGCACCGGGCCCGGGTCCTGGCCGCCGTCGGCGACGCCCTGGCGGCGCGCCGCCTGCCGTGGTTTCGCCGGCCGGTGGTGTGGCAGACGGCGGCCGCGGCGGCGGTCGTGGTCCTGTGGGCGAACGTGGCCGTCAGCACCCTGGGGAGGCCGTTCGCGTTTCCGTCCGACGCTGGCAACGGTCAGGCCCTGCGCGCCGGCGCCGTAGCGATCCGGACGGTCGCGCCGCAACTCTCGGAGGAGGAAGCCCGTCGCCAGGCCCTGCTGCTGCGAGCCGGTGCGGCCGGGGCGGCGCTGCCGCGGTCCGCGGCCGCCCCGGGCGAGGGGAGTGGTTTCACACACTGGAAGGAGGTGCACTCGTGGGGTTCGCCATGATGTGGATCGAGGCCCTGGCGGGAGCCGTGCTGTGGACGGCCCTGGTGTTGGCGGTTGTGACGCGCATCGAGCGCCGCCGGCTGGCCGTGGTTCTGTGCGTCGTCGGTATCGGAGGGCTGTGGCTTCTCAGCGTCCTGGCCACCATCGGCATGGCGCTGCTGGCGAAGTACATCGGCTGGAACCTGTTCGCATGGGACCTGTCGTGGCTCCTGGCGTACAGCGTGGGCGCCGTCATCATGTGCGTGGTGGGGCTCCGGTCGGCGGACGGGGACCAACCACGCGCGGCCTCCTGGCCCCGGGGTGGGATCGCGGTGGCGTTTGCGGCCGTGCTCGTTCTGTACTACATGACGTTCTGGAACCAGGACCTGGCGGCGCAGTCGCGCCTGGCGGAACTGCGGGCGGAGGCGGCCGCCCGGGCGCTGTCGGTGGCGCCGACGCGCGTCCCGCCGGACCAGAACGCCGCCCCGCTGTACCGCGATGTGTTCACCATCCTGTCCGAGGGCGATGATCCCCCCGAGCGGTGGAATACGGAATGGACGAGGTGGCTCAAGTGGGACGAGCCGATCGACCTGGACGCTTCGGACCCGGACCTGGTGGCCTACGTCAAGGGGATGGAACCGGCGGCGGCGCTGGCGCGGGCGGCGGCGGCGAAACCCGACTGCTACTTTGACCGGGACTACGGCCGGCCGGGCATCGATATGCTGCTGCCCGAACTAAGCCGCATCGGCCAGATGTCGCGACTGCTGGCCGTCAGCGCCCGCGTCAAGGCGGCGGCGGGGCGGCCGGACGCCGCCCGGGCGGACCTGGAGGCGCTGTTCTGCATTACGCCGCACGTGGAACAGGAGCCGATCCTGATCTCGGCCCTGGTCGCCATGGTCAACGACCGTTACGCCGTCCGCACGCTCGAAGCCCTGCTGGCCGACGGGACGGTGCCGCTCACGGCTGTGACGCTGGCCCCGACGCAATTCTACAATGAGACGCTGCCGCGGGCGTTTCGCATGGAAGAGGCGTTCGGCCTGACGATCTTCTCGAACATCGCGCTGGGCGATCCGTCTACCGTGGCCGGAATCCAGGCGGTGGCCACGGGCTGCAGCGGCCCGGAGCGGGTCCTGGCGTCGCCGCTGTTCGAACTCACGGGCTGTGCCGCGGTCTACCGCGTCTTCATACTTCCGCCCGACCTCGGGTTCTACGTGCGGGCGATGCACCGTTACCAGCAGGTGACCGCGATGCCGTATCACGAGGCCCAAGCCGAGTGGGAGCGGATAGAGAGAGAGTTCAATCGAGGTGCTGAGATGGGCATGTGCAGCCGGTTGGTCTTTCCGGCGCTTTCCGGTGCGGTGAAGCATGCGGCGACGGCGGATGCGCGCCGGGCCCTGGCCCGCCTCGCCCTGGCCATCGAGCGGTGTCGGGCCGGCACCGGAACCTACCCGGAATCGCTCGACGCCGTGGCGCCTGCCTATATCCCCGCCGTGCCCCGCGACCCGTTCGACGGCCAGCCCCTGCGCATGGTCCGCCGCGACGGGCACATCGTCCTCTATAGCGTGGGGGCGGACCTCAAGGACGATGGCGGCATGCCGTGGGATGACAAGGAAGACACCGGCGACCTCGTCTTTCGGCTGACGATACCCGGGGACGCGGCGCCCGAACGTGACAGCGCGCCAGCCGCGCCCTAATGGTCCGTCAAGTTTCAATGCGCGGGTGCCACTGGCTGCTTGTCAGCCAGTGTTCCGAGAATCTGAAGGCGCACTGGCGGGCAAGCCGCCAGTGGCACCCGGCCGCATCAGACCTGAGAGAACCCTAAAGCCACCGCTTCCGCCGGAAAAAGACGAGCATGCCGGCGGCGACGACGGCCATCACGCCCAGGACCACGGGGTAGGCCCACCACTGTTTCAACTCCGGCATCCACTCGAAGTTCATCCCGTAGATGCCGGCGACGAACGTGATGGGGATGAAGATGGTGGCGATGATCGTCAGGACCTTCATGACCTCGTTCATGCGGTTCGAGACGACCGAGAGGTACGCGTCGCGGGCCGAGACGATGAGGTCGCGCTGGGTCTCGACGGCCTGGGCCATCCGGACGAGATGGTCGTAGGCGTCGCGCCAGTACGCCAGGGCCTGCTTGCCGACCTGCGGGAACTCGCCGCGCACGATCCGGCCGACCATGTCGCGCTGGGCGGTGGCGACGCGGATCAGGTGGGCCGCCGACCGCCTGAGACCCAGCAGCCGCTGGAGGACCTCGTCGGTCGGATCGACGAAGATTTGTTTTTCACCCGTCTCGATGAGGCGGTCCATCTGGTCGAGCGCCGGCTGGAAGTTGTCGATGACCCGGTCGACGAGGGCGTGGAGAAAGAAGTCCGTGCCCCGGGCCATCAGCGCGCCCAGGCTGTTGCCGGGCGCCTCGCGCACCTGCGTGATCGACCGGACCGCCGCCCGGTGGTACGTGAGGACGACGTGGCGGCCCCAGACGATGTCGAGTTCGGAGGTGGCCACCCGTTCCTTTGCGGCCCGGAAGTCCACGGCGTGCAGGACGAGGAAGAGGTACGTGTCGTAATCGTGGACGAGCGGGTTGGCGGTCTTCTCGCGGCAGGTCTCGACGATGACGGGGTGGAGGCCGAACCGCTCGCCCAGCAGGTCCGTCTCCTCGGGCGAGGGATGCTCCAGGTCCACCCACAGGAGGCCCGTCGGCTCCTGCCAGAGGGCGAGGATGCGGTCCAGGTCCTCGAGGGGCTCCGGCTGCCTGGCGTCCGGCGGAAGGTAGGTGGCTCGGATCATGGCGTGGCCTCCCTATGTGCAGGGTCCGAGGCGCGCTAAGCGTCAGGCGCGGTGGTTCTCCGCAACCACCGCGCTGTGGTGGCGAAGCGCGGCGGGTGCGGAGACCCGCCGCGCACGGGTGCTCTATGCGTGCACCGCCTCCCAGATACCCACGCACGCCGTCAGGACCGTCTCCAGGCGGTCGAGGCGGATGGAGTTCGGCCCGTCGGACTTCGCCCGGTCCGGGTCCGGATGGACCTCCAGGAACAGGCCGTCGGCCCCGGCGGCGACGGCCGCCCGGGCCAGGACCTCGGCGGCCTCGCGGCTTCCGCCCGTGGCCGTGCCGAGTCCGCCCGGCTGCTGGGCGCTGTGGGTGGCGTCGAAGACGACCGGCCGGCCCGTCTCCTGCATCCCCGCCAGGCCGGTCATGTCGGCCACGAGGCGATTGTACCCGAAACTGCTGCCGCGGTCCGTCACGAGGATGTGCTCGGCGCCGGCCTCCTCGGCCTTGGCGACGACGGGGGCCATGTCCCACGGGGCCAGGAACTGGCCCTTCTTGAGGTTGACGGCCCGGCCGGCCCGGGCGGCCGCCTGCACGAGGTCCGTCTGCCGGCACAGGAACGCGGGGACCTGGAGGCAGTCGAGGACCTCGCCGGCCACCTCCGCCTGGGCCACCGTGTGGACGTCGGAGAGGACGGGCGCGCCCACCTCGTCGCGGACGCGGGCGAGGATCGCCAGACCCTCCTCCAGCCCCGGCCCGCGGAACGACTCGCCGCTCGTCCGGTTCGCCTTGTCGTAGGAGGCCTTGAAGACGTACGGCAGGCCGAGGCTGTCGGCGACGCGCTTCGCTTCCCGGGCCACCTCCAGGCACAGGTCCGCCGACTCGATGACGCACGGGCCGGCGATAAGGAAGAGGCGGTCCTCGCTCAGGGTGAGCCCGCCGACGCGGGCGGTGCGCTTGGGCATCGGGTCTCTCCCTTCGATGTCTCCCGTGCGGCGGGTTTCCCGACCCGCCGCGCCGTCTTGATACGCCCGTTGAGCCGTCGACCGCAGGTCGACGGATGTTTGCTGAAGAAACGATCGCCGACGTGCCGTCGGCGGCTCAACGTGCCAATCGATGCCCACCGGTTGTGGCGCGTCGGGCTCGGAGCGCGGCGGGTACGGAGACCCGCCGCGCTAGTGGGTGCGTCCTGGCACCGCCTCCGGCCGGACCAGCAGCCGGACCGCGCGCGGCCGGACGGTGTACGCCAGCGGGGTCTCGGCAGCCACGTCGCCGTCCACCTGGACGGGCAGCGGCCGGGACTCGCACGCCACTTCGATCCGCCGACCCTGGCCGTACGCCACCAGCGGATGGTCCACGTGCCGGCCTCGCCGCGCCCGCACGTAATGCCACAGCATGTGCCACCGCGACCGCGTCCGGAAGCAGACGACGTCGAGCCGCCCGTCGTCTCCGGCGGCCAGGACGCCCAGGCGCAGCCCGTCGGCATAGAGCGGCGTGTTGCAGATGAAGACCATGCCGGCGTCGTCGCAGAGCAGGCGGCCGTCCACGCGGACCGTGATGGGCGGAAAGCCGTACGTCCACCACCGGCGGACGGTCGGCCCGTAGTAGGCGGCCCGCATGATCGGCCCGTTGCGTTTTCGGTGAACGTCGCGGGTGACGAGTGCGTCAAAACCCACACCGGAGAACATGACGAACGGCGTGCCGCCCGCCAGGCCGAGGTCCAGCGCCACCGGCCGGCCCTGCTGGACGAGGCGGACCGTCTCGCGCAGCGTGCCGCCCAGGCCGAACGTCTTGGCCAGCACGTTCTCCGTGCCGGACGGAACGATGGCTGCCGGCACCGCCCGGCCGGCGAGGCCGGAGAGGACTTCGCTGTGCGTGCCGTCGCCGCCGATGCTGACGACGCAACGGGCATCGGCGGGCGTTTCGCGCGCCAGGCGCGCCGCGTGGCCGCGGTGTTCGGTCCGCTGGACGTCCACCATAAACCCGCGCAGCGACACGTGCCGGACCAGGTCGCGCAGGAAGTGCGGGTCGTGTCCGTGCCCGGAAATCGGATTGACGATAATGCGGACCAGGCCGGCCGTCATGCGAAACGCATCCCTCCAAGCCGCTTGCGAAACGGCGAATTATAGCCCTTGCCGCCGACACCGGCCATACAAAAGCGGTTTGCCCCGGCGGCTGGGGACGGTATCATGGAATTACGCGAGAAAGGAAAGGAGCAGGTCATGACGCGAATACGGTACGGAGTGGCACTGGGCGTCATCGCCCTGGCCCTGGTGGCGGCGAGCCCCGTGCTCGCAGGAGACCAGCCGCAGAAGGAGCTGAACGCGGCCGAGGTCCGCAACGAGGTGCGGGTCGAGATGAACGCGGCAGGCCCGGGCCAGGAGCCGAAGGTCCGCATGTGGGTCAACGGCAAGGAGGTCGAACCGGGCGGCGAGGTACCCCCCGGCGTCGTCGACCAGTTGCACGCGGAGTCGATCGGCGATCCCGGCGAGGGCAAGGCCAAGACGCATACCCGCATCGAGGTCGAACCCGGCGGGCCGGACGGCCAGGGACGCGTCCGCATGTGG
>Ga0272441_10001004_pt1 | contig 60950 bp, 45 predicted proteins | sample SSMProp6N_FD_193582 | JGI IMG/M metagenome (GOLD analysis project Ga0272441, IMG submission 193582) | Marine sediment archaeal communities from Little Sippewissett salt marsh, Falmouth, MA, United States - SSM-Prop-6N | ecosystem: Environmental > Aquatic > Marine > Wetlands > Sediment ...
CGGGTCATGATCCTCCTCCTCGATAGGGAGTCGTTGTCTTCCAGACGGAGCGCGCGGATTATAGGAGCGAGGTGTGAAGATCCGATGGCACACGATGACGCTTCTGTGAAGGACTCCCACGGCGCTTCCGACGCTCGCGCCACCGTTCGGGCGATCGCGACCCTCTCCGGCGGCCTCGACAGCATCCTCGCGGCGGCGATCGTCAAGCGCGCCGGGATCGATGTCCTCGGCCTCCACGTGCGCCACCTGTTCAGCGCCCACCCTACCGACGGTGGCGACCCGATCGCGCTCGCCGCCAACGCGGCGGGGATCCCCCTTCGGGTGCTTGATCTCGGAGAGGAGCACCTCGAGATCGTCCGCCATCCGCGCCACGGCGTCGGCGCGGGGATGAACCCGTGCATCGACTGCCGCATCTTCGTTCTGCGCGCCGCGAAGCGGGTGATGGACGAGGAAGGGGGGCAGTTCGTGATCACCGGGGAGGTCTTGGGGCAGCGGCCGATGTCGCAGCATCGTCAGGCGCTCGACATCGTGGCCCGTGAGAGCGGCCTTGGAGAGCGACTGTTCCGGCCGCTGTCCGCGGCGCTTCTCCCCGAGGCGCTGCCCGTGCGCCAGGGGTGGATCCGGCTCGAGGATCTGCCGCAGATCCACGGTCGTTCCCGCCACGAGCAGCTGGCGCTCGCCCGCGAGCTGGGCCTGGAGCACGTGCCCCCTGCGGCGGGCGGCTGCCTTCTGGTGGAGAAGGTCTACGCCGCGCGGCTGCGCGACGCGTTTGCGCATGTGGGCGCCGATGCGCTTTCGAAGGAAGGCTTCGAGCTCCTCGGCGTCGGACGGCAGTTCCGGCTGTCGGAGCGCGTCAAGCTCATCGTGGGGCGAGACGAGAAGGAGAACGACCGGCTCGAGGAGCACCTCGCGGGGCGCATCGCGATCCGCCCGCAGGACGTCGTCGGCCCGACGGCGCTCGTCGAGGGCGATCCCGACAAGGCAACCCTCGCGCTTGCGGCGGCGCTCGTGGCCCGCTACTGCGACCGCGGCGACCGGGAGCGACTGGCGATGGCGGTCGGCGCGCCGCCGGACGAGTGCGTCCTCGAGGTGGCGCCGCTCGCCGCAGACGATCCGCGGATCGCCGCGTGGCGGATCGGCTAGGAGATCAGCGCCAGGCCTTCAGCGCGCGAGGCGGCTTCGGTGTGGAAGATACCGCGCAGTGCCGAGGTGACGAGCGTCGAGCCGGGCTTTCTCGCGCCGCGAAGCGTCATGCACAGGTGGGTCGCCCGCAGCCGCACCAGGACGCCGAACGGGTCGAGCCGCTCCATCAGCGCGTCGGCGATCTGCGAGGTGAGCCGCTCCTGCAGCTGCGGCCGCGACGCCGCCACGTCCACGGCGCGTGCCAGCTTGCTCGCCCCGACGATGCGCCCGCCTTTCGGGATGTAGACCACATCGGCGGTGCCGATGAACGGCAGGAAGTGGTGCTCGCACATCGAGTGGAACGGGATGCCGCGCGCGGCCACCATCTCGTTGTAGTTCTCCTGGAAGGTCACGCGCAGGACGTCGGCGGGATCCTCGTCGATGTGGGCAAACAGCTCGCCGTACATCCGCGCCACGCGATCCGGGGTGTTGTCGATCACCTCTTGGGTCAGCCGGGCGCGTCCCAAGCCTTGAAGGATCGTCCGCATCCCATCCCTGATGAGTTTCTCGTTCATCGCGCCTCCTTGCCAAGCGGTGATGGTAGGCCGCGGAAGCGGGGGCGGCAACCGCCTGTTCCGCGGGAAACGCCCGTCGGCACAAAGATCCTCGATCCTGCGTTGCAGCGCCACGGGGCGTTTCCTACACTGGCCGCGCCGCATCCGGCCGGGAGGAAGGAAGCGCCCGTTGCCGGGCGGTGAGGAGCGGATCATCGCCGCCGCTCGATCGAGGAACGGCGCGCGCCATCTAGGGATGAGGCAAGAAGGGGTGAGATCAGGATGTCCGAGGGGCCCGAGCGGCGCGTGATCGCCGAGATGTCGTACGAGACGGCCCCGGTGTCGCGGGGCTACACCGGGCGGACGCTGTATGTGAACGTCGGGACAGGGAAGATGGAGAGCCGCCCGGTGACCGACCTCATGAAGCACAAGTTCGTCGGCGGGCGCGGCTTCGGCCTGTATCGCCTGTGGCACGCAGTGAAGCCTGACACCACGTGGGACGACCCCGAAAACGAGGTCGTCGTTGGCTCTGGCCCCATCGGCGGAACCACCTCCTATCCCGGCGCGGGCAAGTCCCTTGTGGTGAGCCTGTCTCCGGCCACCGGGGCGCCGATCGACTCCAACGTCGGCGGCTACGTCGGTCCGTTCCTCAAGTTCGCCGGCTGGGACGCCCTCGAGCTGCAGGGCAAGGCGGAGGAAGACGTCGTGGTGTTCATCGACGGCGACAAGGGCGTCGTGCGCCTGCTTCCCGCCGAGGAGGAGGACGTCAACACCCACGTGCTTGCCCATCGGCTTGCTGAGCAGTTCGCCGCCTCGGACGCGCCGAAGGACCGTCACGCGATCGCCACCATCACCGCCGGGGCCGGCGCCGAGCACACGCGGATGGGCTGCCTCAACTTCAGCTTCTACGATCTCAAGCGAAACGCCGTGCGCGTGAAACAGGCGGGGCGCGGCGGGATCGGCACCGTGTTCCGTGACAAGCGGATCGCCGCGGTGGTCGTCAAGTACACCGGGGTAAAGCAGGACACCAACCACCCAGCCGACCTGGAGCGGCTGCTCGCCGCGGGCAAGCGGATCAACGACGAGATCTTCCGCCTCGACGCCTCGCAGTGCGACATGCGCCGCGTCGGCACCTCGCACCTGGTGGAGATCATGGACGAGTACGACCTTCTGCCGACCCACAACTACCGGTTCGGGTCGCACGAGGACGCGCCGCGCATCTCGTCTCCGGTGTGGCGCGAGCGGTTCAGCCAGGGGATGCCCGACGGCTGCTGGCTCGGCTGCACGATGTCGTGCTCACACGCCGTGGACGGCTTCGTGCTCAAGACCGGGCCCTATGCCGGACAGGCGGTGCTCGTGGACGGGCCGGAGTACGAGACGGTGGCCGGCTCCGCGAACCTCGGCGTCTTTGACCCGGAGTTCGTGCTCGAGATGAACTTCTACTGCGACACCTACGGCATCGACACCATCTCGTTCACCACCGGCCTGGCGTTCGTCATGGAGTGCTTCGAGGCCGGGGTCATCGGGACCGAGGCGACAGGAGGGCTTGAGCTTCGCTTCGGCGCCGGCGACGCGGCGCTCGAGGTGCTGCACCAGATGGCCCGTGGGGAAGGGTTCGGCGCCGTCGCCGGCCAGGGGATCCGACGGATGAAGGAGCGGTTCGCCCGCGATCACGGCGCCGACCGCGGCTTCCTTGACGACATCGGGATGGAGGCCAAGGGCCTCGAGTATTCGGAGTACGTCACCAAGGAGTCGCTGGCGATGCAGGGAGGCTATGGCCTCGCCCTCAAAGGCCCGCAGCACGACGAGGCGTGGCTGATCTTCATGGACATGGTCAACGGGCAGATCCCGACGTTCGCCGACAAGGCGGAGGCGCTCCACTACTTCCCGATGTGGCGCACCTGGTTCGGCCTGGTCGGCATGTGCAAGCTGCCGTGGAACGACATCGAGCCCGAGGACAACGCGTCGACCGACGAGCCGGCCAAGGTCCCGGAGCACGTCCGCAACTACTGCGACCTGTTCGCCGGGGTCACCGGGATCGAGGTCACGCCGGAGGATCTCATCCTCATGTCCGAGCGGGTGTACAACTTCCAGCGGGTGTTCAACCTGCGGATGGGCACCGGACGGCGCGAGCACGACGCCATCCCCTACCGCTCCGTGGGGCCGGTCACCGAGGAGGAGTACCGCTCGCGCGAGGAGCGCTACGACGGGCAGCTGCGGGAGACACTCGGCGTCGACCCGACGGGCCTCACGCTCTCCGACAAGGTGGCGAAGCTGCGGGCGCACCGGGAGGCGCAGTACGAGCAGCTGATCGACGCGGTGTACGCACGGCGTGGCTGGACCGCCGACGGTGTCCCCACGCCCGCGACGCTGCGGCGGCTCGGGATGGACCTTCCGGAGCTCATGGAGGTCATCGCCCCGCACACCTAAGGAGGCGGTCGTACGCCGGGGGCGGAGGGTCGGGCGCTCCGGGGCGAGGCGCGTCGCTCCCGTGGCGCCCGAAGCGTCGTTTATGGACATCCCTACGGCGGTTTGGTATAATTCGACCGGGTGGTGAGATGGCGTACGAAGCCGATCAGATCAAAGTCTTGGAGGACCTCGAGGCGGTCCGGGTCCGTCCGGGGATGTACATCGGCAGCACCGGGCAGAGCGGCCTCATGCACCTCATCGAAGAGGTCGTCGACAACAGCATCGACGAGGCGCTCGGCGGCTACTGCAAGAAGATCCAGGTCACGATCCACGAGGATAACCGGGTCACCGTCACCGACGACGGGCGCGGGATGCCGGTGGGGGTCCACCAGGAGACGGGCGTTCCCGCCGTCGAGCTGGTGATGACAACGCTCCACGCCGGCGGCAAGTTCGACAACAAGAGCTACCACGTGAGCGGCGGCCTTCACGGCGTCGGTGTTTCGGTGGTCAACGCTCTGTCGGAGTACCTGCAGGTCACTGTGTGGCGTGACGGCAAGACCTACCGGCAGGAGTTTGCCCGCGGGGTGAAGCTCAGCGAACTCGAGGTCGGCGAGGCGAGCCAGCGCACCGGAACCCAGATTACGTTCCTGCCCGACACGGAGATCTTCGGCGACATCACCTACAGCCTGAACAAGCTGTCGCACCGCCTGAAGGAGCTGTCCTACCTCAACGGCGGGCTGCTCATCGTTCTCACCAACGAGGCGTCGGGGGTGACGCGCCGCTACCAGAACAAGGGCGGCATCGTGTCGTTCGTCAAGGAGCTCGGTGCGAGCCGCGATCCGCTGCACCCCAAGCCGATCCACATCAGCGGAGAGGAGAACGGCACAGCGATCGAGATCGCGATGCAGTTCACCGAAAGCTACGACGAGTCGATCTTCGCCTTTGCCAACAACATCAACACCGCCGACGGCGGCACCCACCTCACGGGGTTCAAGAGCGCACTCACCAAGTTCCTGAATGACTTCGGTCGCGAGAAGAAGATGCTGCGCAAAGACGACCCCAACATGCGCGGCGAGGACATCCGCGAGGGGCTGGTGGCGATCATCAGCGTCAAGATCCCCAACCCCGAGTTCGAAGGACAAACCAAGACCAAGCTTGGGAACCCCGAGGTCGCGAGTCTGGTGACCTCGGTGGTCCAGGAGCAGCTTTCCGTCTACTTCTCCAAGAAGACCGCCGTCGCGCGAACGATCATCGACAAGTCGGTGCGCGCCGGCCGCGCGCGGATGGCCGCGTCCAAGGCGCGAAAGATGGTGCGCCGCAAGGGGGCGCTGTCGTCGCTGGCGCTGCCCGGCAAGCTCGCCGACTGCTCGTCGCGCGATCCGGCGGCAAGCGAGCTGTTCATCGTCGAGGGAGACTCGGCCGGGGGCAGCGCCAAGCAGGGCCGCGATCGAGGCTTCCAGGCGATCCTGCCGCTTCGCGGCAAGGTGTTGAACGTCGAAAAGGCGAGGCTGTCAAAGCTTCTTGACAACGCCGAGATCCGCTCGATCATCACCGCTGTGGGCACCGGGATCCGCGACGAGTTCTCGCTCGAACGACTGCGCTATCACAAGCTGATCATCATGGCGGACGCCGACGTCGACGGGGCCCACATCTGTACCCTGCTGCTCACCTTTTTCTATCGGTTCCTCCGCGGCCTCGTGGATAACGGCTTCGTGTACATCGCCAAGGCGCCGCTCTACCAGATCAAGGTCGGCAAGAAGTTGTCCTACGCGTTCGACGACGACGAGCTCGAGCGCGTCCGCGCCGAGCACGACGGCAAGCTCAGCGTCAAGCGGTTCAAGGGCCTGGGCGAGATGAACCCGCGCGAGCTGTGGGAGACGACAATGGACCCGGCGAACCGCGTGTTGAAGCGGGTCGAGATCCGCGACGCCCTGGAAGCCGACGAGGTGTTCTCGGTCCTTATGGGAAGTGACGTCGCCCTGCGCCGGGACTTCATCTCCGAGAACAGCGACCGGACCACGGCGCTCGACATCTGATCGCGCGATGACGGCCGTGGCGGCTCCGCGGCGGGCGCTCGGGACCTCGGCGGGTCGCCCGACGGCCGGTAGGCTTCTCCTCCGCTGATGCTCTACGCGGCGATCGCTCTTGGGGTTCTGTCCGCGGCGTGGGTCGTATGGAACCTGAAGCTCGACGTGCTCTGGCAGCCGACCGACCGTGCCACCGTGCGGCGGATGCTGTTTCTCGCCGGGGTCCGATCGGGCGAGGTGGTGCTCGATCTGGGCTGCGGCGACGGCCGCTACGTTGTCATCGCGGCGCGCGAGTTCGGCGCGGATGCAGTGGGGGTGGAGATCGATCCGTTTCGCGTGGTTCTCGGCAGGCTGTGGATCCTCCTCGCCGGGGTGCGACGACGGGCGAGGATCGTGCGCGGGGACATGTACAGCGCCGATGTCTCCTCCGCGGATGTGGTGGTGCTGTTCCTTTCCCCCACGGCGAACCTCAAGCTTCAGGACCGCCTGAAAACGGAGATGAAGCCCGGGTCGCGCGTCGTGTCCTACTACCATCCGGTGTGGGGGTGGACCCCGGAGGAAGTGGGCGAGGCGGCGTCCGGGTATCCGCTCTACCTCTACCGGATCGGGGAGGAGACGTGACGCGGCGACGCACGCTCGGCGAGCTCGCATCGGAGATCGGGCTTACGCTTGCGCCGGAGGCGGCCGGCGTTGCCGTCACCGATGTGGTCGACGACTCCCGGCGCGTTGTCCCCGGCGCGCTGTTCGTCGCCGTTCGCGGGGCGCGGCATGACGGCCTCGCGTTCCTCGACGAGGCGGTCGCGGGCGGGGCGGCCGCCGCGGTCTGCGCGGCGAGCGCCGCCGCGGCGCTTCCCGCGTATCCGATCCCCATCCTTCCCGTGCCCGAGCCCCGCGTCGCGCTGGCGCGGCTTGCGGCGGCGTTCCACGGGCACCCTACGCGGGCGCTTCGCACCCTGGGCGTCACCGGCACCGACGGGAAGACGACCACCTGCCATCTGGCGGCACACCTTCTCGGCTGCGAGCGCTGCGCCGTGGTCGGCACGGTGGAGAACGACCGCCGGGGCCTGTCCCCGTTGACGACCCCACCGGCACCAACGATCCAGCGGGTCGCCGCCGCGGCGCTGGCAGACGGAAAGGAGTGGCTCATCCTCGAGGCGTCCTCGGCGGGGCTGGCGCAGCGGCGCCTCGATGCCGTGGCGTTCGACGCCGCGGTGTTCACCAACCTGGGCGTCGACCACCACCCCCTCCACGGCGGGCGACGCGGGCTTCTCGAGGCCAAGCTCACGCTGTTCCGCGGGCTTCCGCCCGAGGCGGTGGCCTTCCTCAACGGCGACGATCCGACGGCGAACGAGGTGGCCGCCGTGTGTCGCTGCCCGGTGGTGCGCTACGGCCTCGGTGTGGGGAACGATGTGCGGGCCGGCGCCGTTCGTCTTGCCCTCGACGCCAGCCGGTGGACGCTCTGTCTCGGCGGCGAGCGGCTCCCGGTGACCCTGCCGATGCCCGGAGAGCACAACGTCCGCAACGCGCTCGCCGCCGCAGCCCTCGCCGGGCACGCCGGGCTCGACCCGCAGGAGATCGCCCGGCGCCTGGGGACCGCGCCCTCGATCGCCGGACGCGCGGAGGCGTACGAAACGCCTGCGGGCGCGCGGGTGATCGTCGATTTTGCGCACACCCCCGAGGCGCTCTCGGAGATGCTGAGGACGCTTAGGCCGCACGCGCGGCGACTGATCGTCGTGTTCGGCTGCACCGGGGACGGTGACCGGGAGAAGCGGATGAGGATGGCCGAGGTCGCCGGGCGATGGGCAAACCGGGCGATCCTCACCAGCGACAACCCCAAGGACGAGGATCCGCGGGAGATCATCGCATCCATGGCTCCCCGGGTCGCCGCGGGCGAGGGGAAGACGCTCGTTACAACCGTTGTCGACCGCCGCGAGGCGATCCGAGCCGCAGTCGCCGCCGCCGGTTCGGGAGACATCGTGCTTGTCGCTGGCAAGGGCCACGAGCGGGTCCAGATCGTCGGCGGGCACCGGGAGCCGCACAGCGACGCGGCGGTTCTCGTGAGCGAGGGGTGGGCACGACCTGTTCCTTGCGGGCGGCAGCGGCCGCCGTCTGCGTGTTGACGCCTCGGCACGGCCGAACTAACGTTTGCGATAGCGACCCGGGGAGGTCGCGCCGCGCGGGACGGCGACGCCCCGCGGAGCGTGGCCGCGCCGGCGCGGTGCAAGCGAACCACGTCCAAAGAAAGGAAGGCGCAGAAGATGAGTGGACCCGGTGAACTCGAAGGGCTGCTTAGGCCTCCGGCGATGGAGATGCCGCCGTATCCGCCCAAGGTGATCACCCTGGCGAGCGGCGAGCAGATGGTCGTGCGGCAGGTCGAGCGGGAGGAGGTCCCGACCCTGCTCGAGGCGATCGCCCCGCTGCTCTGGGTGGAGCGGGACTTCTACGACATCGTCTCCGCGCGGCTGTTCGCGGAGATGCTCGCGTTCAAACGGTATCGCGTGCGTGACGAGTACGTCTTGGTGGGGCTGATCGACGGCGAGCTCGCGGGGATCGTGAACGGCCGCGTGGTGGACGCAAAGACGGGGATGAGCTACCACACGATGACCGTTCGCCGCGGCCTGCGCGTCGGCTCGCACCTGTTCGCAGCGAAGATGGAGTACCACATCGAGCACCTGGGCGAAGAGGAAGTCCTCATCGTCGCCGAGAGCCCGATCGGGTTTCGCCGCTGGATGATCGAATACCCGCTCGACAAGAAGCACGAGGTGCAACACGAGCTCGGCGGCGTGCCGTCCTGGGTCCTCACCCGCGACACCTACTTTGGCGCCAAGCCGCGCCTGGTGGCCGGGCGGCGGCCGGTGCCCGAGGAGCTGCTGGACGGGGCGCGGACGATCCGGCTTCCCGGCGACGAAACCGTAAGGCGGCAGGTCCTGGGCGAGAAGGGGGTGTCGTGATGCGCGGGGTGATGATCGCGGGCGTCGGCATGGTGAAGTTCGGCCGCTCCGACGCGACGCTGTCCGACCTCATGAGCGCCGCGTCGCTTCTGGCGCTCCGCGACGCCGCGCTCGGCGACCGCGCGGTTGACGGAGTGGTCGTCGCCAACATGGGGGCGGCGCGGATCAACCGGCAAACGGCGATCGCCAGCGCCCTGGTCGATCGCCTGCAGCTGTTCCCGGCGACCGCGGAGACGGTGGAGAACGGCCCGGCGTCGGGCTCCTCCGCGGTCAAGGTCGGCTTCCAGGCGGTGGCGTCGGGCATGGCGGACGTCGTGTTGGTGACCGGCGTGGAGAAGATGCGCGCCGCCAACAACCTCGAAGCGACCGACTTCGTCGCCAGCATGTCACACCCGGAGGCGGAGTACATCTACGGCGTGACGTTGCCCTCGCTCGCGGGGATGTTCGCCCGTGCCCACATGGAGCGGTTCGGCGTCACCCGCCGCCACCTCGCGTTGGTGGCGATCAAGAACCACCAGAACGCCATGGGCAACCCCTACGCGCACATCCAACAGCCGATCACAATGGAAGGGATCCTCGAGTCACCCGAGGCGGTTGTCAACAACCCGCCCATCGCAGAGCCGCTGCATCTGTTCGACTGCTGCCCGGTGAGCGACGGCGCGGCGTCGATCGTGCTTGTCTCCGAGGAGGTCGCGAAAGGGCTCGGCGGACCTCTGGTCGCGGTGGCCGGGATCGGGCAGGGCACCGACACCCACGCGGTGCACGAGCGCGAGGAACCCACGCGCCTCAAGGCGGTGGAGATCGCGGCGGAGCGCGCGTTTGGCATGGCCGGGCTCACCCCCGACCAGATCGACGTGGCCGAGCTGCACGACGCGTTCACCATCCTCGAGATCGCCGAGAGCGAGGCCGCGGGGTTCTTCGGACGGGGAGAGGGCCATCTCGCCCTCGAACGGGGCGACACCGCGATCGGCGGGAAGCTGCCGATCAACCCCTCCGGTGGGCTCAAGGCTCGCGGACACCCCGTGGGGGCGACCGGCGTGGCGCAGATCGTGGAGCTCGCTTGGCAGCTTCGTGGAGAGGCCGACGGCCGACAGGTCGACGGGGCGCGGTGCGGGTTTGCCGTGAACTTCGGCGGGTTCGGGAACAACGTAGTGGCCACAGTGCTTCGACGGGAGGACCGATGAGTGTGGATCAGGTCACGGCAGCGCGCTGTGAAGCGTGCGGGACGGTGAGCTACCCGGGACACGATCTCTGTCCTCACTGCGGCGGCGACCGCTTCCAGGCGGAAGCGATCGATGGCGAAGGCGTTGTGCTCACCTTCACCGACGCGTACGCGCTGGCGGTGGACTTCGAGACGCGGTTCCTGCGGCTGGCGATCGTCGAACTCGACAGCGGCCTGCGGGTCACCGGACAGCTGCTCGATGACGCGCCGGAGATCGGCAAGCGCGTTCGCACGACCGTGGACGTCGTCCGGCGGTCCGGCGACGCCGTCCATCGGGGACTGCAGTTCGTTCCTATCTAGTCGATCCTTGATCGGCGGCGCCCCCGGCCGGTTGCCCGGGGCGCCGCCGTGTCACTCCTTCACGAGCGTCGTGTCTCTTCCCGCGAGCGTCGCGCTTGCCGCATCGTGCGTCGCTGGCGTATAGTGGTTGTTGCGGACGCCGACGATGCGTCGGCCACGAGATGTTCGCCCGCGCCCGTCGATCGACGGGTGGGCGCTGCGCCGAACGAGGCGTCCGGGATGTCGCAGTTGGACGACCCCGATCACCGAAAAAAGAGCACGAGCGGATCCGGAAGGCATCGCGGAATGATGCTTCCGGCCCCTGTCGCCGGAGGAGGCGTGATCATGGACAGAAGCCCCATCGAGAAGCGGCCCGTTGCCTCGACGGCGTGGGAGCAGGCAGGGTGGGACGCGGAGTCCCCCGTCTTTGAGATCCTGCGCGAGGGCGACACCCTTACCGACGTGCGGGAGGACCTCTACGCCTATCTGTGTGACCTGGAGTGGGAGACGCGCTCCGGCGATCGAGAGCGCGGGAGGCTGTCCGACGCCGCGTCGCTTCGTGCGATCGGGGTGCTGAAGAACATCATCTCGCCGGAGAACGAGCGCCTCTGCGGATTCAGTAGCCTGCGGTTGTTGCGCGACGTCGCGCTGGAGCGTGACGCCGCGGCGCGGCTTGCTCCCGGCTTCCACGCGGAGATGCGGCAGCTGTTGCGTGCGATCCACGGTGACACCGAGACGGCTGCGGGCTGGATGGGCTCTCGCCTGGCGACCGGGCAAACGACGCTTGGGATAGATTTCGCGTGGCCCGCGGGGCGTGGGGCGGCGCGCTCGGCGCGGCTGGACCGCATGGCCGATGCGGCGATGCGGGAGGTCGCACGGTTCCCGTCGGGCCTCGACCCGACGCTGTGGCGGGCGCGCCAACGCAACCGGCGCCGCATCCTCGCGGCGTTCGGCGCCACCGACGACGACTGGGCGTCCCCCGACTGGCAGCGCGAGCATGCACTCACCGAGGCCGACGGACTCGCCCTGTTACAGCGGCTCGCGGCGCTGTCCGACGAGACGCGGGAAGCCCTCTTCCTTGCCGTAGCCAAGGGGATCCCGTGGGGGATCACCCCCTACTACCTGTCGCTTTTCGACCTGGACACCGCGGACCGCCGGCGCGATGCGCAGCTGCGCGCGCAGGTGCTGCCACCGCTTCACACCGTGGAGGCGATGGCGGCGCACATCGCCGATCGCCGGGCGGCGTTCGATTTCATGGGCGAGGCCGACACGTCCCCGATCGAGCGGGTGACCCGACGCTACCCGCTGGTCGCCATCCTCAAGCTCACCGACCGCTGCCCGCAGATCTGCGTCTACTGTCAGAGGAACTGGGAGATTGTGGCGCCGCGAGCGAGCGAGGGTCTCGCGGGCAAAGCGATCGACGCGGCGATCGCGTGGTTCGCTCGCCACCCGTCGATCGTCGACATCCTGGTGACCGGTGGCGACCCCCTGAACCTCCCGTTCGCGCGGATCGCCGACGCGCTAGAGCGGCTGGCATCGCTTCCCCACGTGGCCCACCTCCGCATCGGAACGCGGATCCCGGTGACGATGCCCATGGGCGTCAGCCAGCAGGTCGCGGCGCTTCTCGGCGGGCTCGTGCGCCCCGGCAGGCGGCAGGTGAGCGTTGTCACCCACGTGGAGAGCGGCCTCGAGGTGACCCCGGAGTTCGTCGCAGCGGTGGGGCGGCTGCGGCGTCAAGGTCTCACCGTGTACAACCAGCAGGTGTTCACCCTGGAGACGAGCCGCCGCTTCCAGTCGGTTGCCACGCGGATTGCGCTCAAGAGCGCCGGGGTCGACCCGTACTACACGTTCTACGCCAAGGGGAAGGAAGAGCATCACCACTACCTGGTGCCGATCGCCCGCATCCTCCAGGAGCGACGGGAGGAGGCGCGGCTGCTCCCCGGGGTGTTCCGCACCGACGAGCCGGTGTTCAACGTTCCCCGGCTCGGCAAGACCCACCTGCGCGCCGATGGCGACCGCGAGCTCATCGGCATCTGCGCCGACGGCCGACGCGTCTACCTGTTCCACCCATGGGAGAAGGGGATCGCGCCGACCCGCCCCTGGGTGTACGTCGACGTGTCGATCCTCGACTACTTGGGGCGCCTGTCGGCGCTGGGCGAGGACGTAGCCGACTACGCCTCGATCTGGAGCTACTACTAGGTGAGCTCATCGCGCGGCTCCCGGGTTTCCGGGCCTGCGCTTCCCTCGCGGCCGGGCGACCGGCTATCCTCAAGAGACACGCACAGAAGATCTCCATCAAGGGGACAGGAGGCGGCATGAGAAGGCTCGGGATGGCGGTGGGGCTTTTGGTCGCGTTCGCGCTCGCGACCGTGCTGGCGGGGCTTGTTGCTGTCGGCGCCGACGCGGAGTGGGCGGAGCTCGAGTCCGGGATTCAGCATCGGGTCAGTCCGTGGACCGGAGAGACGGAAATCGCGTTCTACGTGAAGCTGGAGTACGTCGAGCCGGTGCACTGCCCGGAGATCGACTTCCAGTGGCAGGTGTTCTCCTTGGAGCCCGGGCCGCGGACGCTACTCGCCGAGTACACCCGCCATCAGCGGTTTCGCTCCTGCGTGGCAACAGTCAGTGGGGTGTCTTCTCACTCCGACTACATCGTCCCCGTGCCGGGACAGCGCTACGAGGCGACGATCACCGTGGACGATCTGAAGTACGGCGCGCACTACGAGCGAACGATCAGCTACACGGTGCCCGTGGGCTTTCCTACAGGCATCGGCGTGTACGCCGAGGTCGACGACGAGGTGGTGATGGGCTACGACCTCGGTTCCTTGAGTGACGACGAGCTCGGGGATCTGGTGCGGATCTTGGACGCGCTTCGTGGCGACTACGTGCAGACCGCCTCGGAGACGGCGGTGGGATCGTTCTTCCGGGAGTACGTCACCCCCGACACCTACCCCGCGGAGGTGATCGTGCTTCCAGCGCTGCCGCAGCCTGTGGGCGAGAGCGACACCAGGGGCATGCTGACCGTGAGCTACAACCGCATGCTGCTCACCTACCCCGTGCCAACCGCGGAGGCGGTCTCCGGGGTGCTTTCACAGATTGGCGAGTTCGAGCAGGAGTTCGTGGGCGACGTGCTGCTGTTCGACGGGGAGCCGACCGATCCGATCGTTCCCGTGGCGGTGTTCGTCCACCAGGACGTGTGGGACGTTCTCGAGGCGGCGAGGGACGAACTCGCGGAGCGGGACGACTAGCGCGGCCGCGGCGTCGGCGCCGGTCAGTAGAGCCCGACGATCTCTCCGGTCTCGTCGATGTCGATCCCCATGAACGCCGGCCGCGTCGCCAGCCCGGGCATGGTGCTCATGGCCCCGACGAGCGGGTAGATGAACCCCGCCCCGACGCTCGCGCGAACCTCGCGAACCGGGAGGGTGAACCCGCGGGGGACGCCCTTCCACGCTGGGTCGTGCGACAGGGACAGATGGGTCTTCGCCATGCAGACCGGTAGATCTCCGAAGCCGGCGGCCTCGTAGCGCTCGATCTGGCGTGCGGCGATCGGCTCGTAGCTCACGGCCTCGGCGCCGTAGACCGCGGTGGCGATCTTCTCGATCTTCGCGCGGATCGGCCAATCGAGCGGGTAGAGGAACTCGAAGTCAGACGGGACGTCGCAGGCGGTAACTACGGCCTCGGCGAGCGCTTCGGCGCCGGCACCACCGTTTTCGTGATGCGTACAGACCACCGCGTCGCAGGCTCCTTGATCGATGGCGTAGGCGGTGACGCGGCGAAGCTCGGCGTCGGTGTCCTCGGCGAACGCGTTCACGGCGACGACAACGGGCACGCCGAACCGCCGGGCGCATCCGATGTGGGCGCCGAGATTGGGAAGGCCGGCCTCGAGAAGCCCCAAGTCCTCCTCGACGTACGCCGCGGCGAGCGGTTGCCCCGGTTTCACCGTGGGACCGCCGCCGTGCATCTTGAGCGCGCGCACCGTTGCCACAAGGACAACGGCGTCGGGCACGAGCCCGGAGGCGCGGCACTTGATGTCGAAGAACTTCTCCATGCCGATGTCCGCCCCGAAGCCGCTCTCGGTGACCACGTAGTCAGCGAGCCGCGACGCGATGCGATCGGCGACAATGGAGCTGTTTCCATGGGCGATGTTGGCGAACGGCCCGGTGTGGACGAACGCCGGCTGTCCCTCCAGCGTCTGCATCAGGTTTGGCATGAGGGCGTCGCGAAGAAGGACCGTTGCCGCGCCGGCGACCCCGAGACGCTCCGCGGTCACCGGTCGCCCGGCGGTGTCCAGGGCAACGACCACGCGGCCGATCCGCTCGCGCATGTCCCGAAGCGATGTGGCGAGCGCGAGGATCGCCATGAGCTCAGAGGCGACGGTGATGTCGAACCCCGAGGCGCGGGGGAACACCGGGCTCGGAGAGCCGTCGGCGTGCATGCTGTCATTTTCTCCCACGAGGATCTCGCGCAGCGACCGATCGCACACGTCGACCACGCGCCGCCAAGTGATCGTCTCCGGGTCGATCCCCAACCGGTCGACGCCGCGGCGGTGGAGCTGGTCATCGGTCTGCCGGCTCTCGTGGTACAGGCGCGTGTCAAGGGCCGCGGCGATCAGGTTGTGGGCAACGCCGATGGCATGGATGTCCCCGGTGAGATGGAGATTGAACTCCTCCATCGGCACGATCTGTGCGTAGCCTCCGCCGGCCGCTCCGCCCTTGATGTTGAACGTTGGCCCCATGCTCGGCTGTCGGATGCAGCACACGGCCCGCTTGCCGAGGCGAGTCCCCAGCGCCTGCGTGAGGCCGATGACCGTGGTCGACTTGCCCTCCCCGAGCGGCGTCGGTGTGATCGCGGTGACGTCGACGTAGCGCGCCGCCGGGCGCGACGCGAGGCGGTCGAGGCAGGAGAGGCGCACCTTGGCGACCCACGCCCCGTGGACGACGATCTCCTCGGGGAGAAGGCCGATCTCGGTGGCAAGGCGGGGGACGGGCAGGGGGCGGGCCGCCCGGGAGATGTCCAGGTCCGAGGGGATCACGCGGTGGCTTCGGGTCAATCGGGCCTCCTTACGCTTCCGCTTAGGGGCGTACCGCTCCGCCGGCAACGCACGGTGCGACGATGGAGCGGCCACGGAGCCGATGGTAACGGAGCGCGGCAGCCGGCGCCTACGTCGTCATGGACCGCGCGGCGCGCACCGTGTTCGCCAGCAGGCCGCTGATTGTCATCGGGCCGACGCCGCCGGGAACCGGAGTGATGTGTGACGCGACCCGGGACACCTCGTCGAACGCCACGTCGCCAACAACGCTCGCTGCCCCGGGAGGACGGTTGATGCCCACATCGATCACAACCGCCCCCGGCTTGACCATCTCTCGCGTGACCAGGCGCGGGACCCCGGCGGCGACCACGAGAACGTCGGCGCGCCGCGTCGTCTCCTTGAGCTTGCGCGTCTGCGAGTGGCAGACAGTGACCGTGGCGTGCCGCAGGAGCAGCAGCAGCGCCGCGGGCTTTCCGACGATGAGGCTGCGGCCGACGACGACCGCCTCCGCCCCGGCGAGCGCGGTCCCGGTCGCGTCGAGGAGTCGCAGCACTCCCGCCGGGGTACACGGGATCAGGCAGGGCAGCTCGGCGGGTGTCCGCGCGGCGAGAAGCGCTCCGAGGTTCTCGGGATGGAAGCCGTCCACATCCTTCTCCGGGGCGATCCTCCGGAGCGCTGCGGCGTCGTCGAGATGCTCGGGCAGGGGCAGCTGTAGGAGGATACCGTGAATTTCCGGGTCGCGGTTCAACGCGTCGATCTCTCGTTCCAGCGCGCTCTGGGTAACGTCGACAGCTGGACGCACCTGCCGCGAGGCGATCCCCGCCTCGCGGCACGCCCGCTCCTTCATCCGGACGTAGACACGGCTTGCCGGATCGTCTCCCACGAGCACGGTCGCAAGCCCGGGGGTGATCCCCCGTCGCGCCAGGGCGGAGACGTCCTCCTTGAGGCGCGCTCGCTCTTCTCCGGCGATCGCCCGGCCGTCGATGATCTGTGCGTGCGGCATGTCGTCCCCTTCCGATGGATCTCCTTGGTTCGTCACGGAGAGAAGCATCCGTTCCCGCGGCGTGTTGCGCAACACGCGGGCGGGACTCCCCCCTTCGGATGGGGCTGCAGGGCGGTACGCGACGCCTGGGCGTTACCGCTCGACGTCGAGACGGACCTTGAGCTCGTGGGTGGAGCAGGAGACGCATGGATCGTAGGCACGGGCGAGCATCTCGAGCGCACGCCGGATCTCCTCCTCCGAGCGATCGACGATCGCAGGGACGAGCGCCTCGAAGTCGCGCTGGATGTTGCCGTGGTTCTGCGCGGTGGGGATGATGCAGTCGGCGGCGGTCACCCGGCCGTCGTCGTCGTACGTGTAGTCGTGGATCAGCAGGCCCCGCGGAGCCTCGACCACGCCGATCCCGCGGCCGGCGCGCGGCGACACGTGGATCGTCTCCGGGCGGATGCCGGCCTCGAGGAGCGCGTCGATCTGCACGAGGCTGTCCTCGGCGGCGTGCACCACTTCGACGGCTTGGGCGGCGGTGATGAGATACGGGTTGTGGCACGGGGCGTTAAGCCCGAGCGCCGCGGCGGCGCGGAGCGCTCGAGGGTGGAGGTTCGCCGCGTTGAGGTTGAACCGTGCGAGCGCGCCTACCATGTAGGACTCCCGCTCGTGGCGCGCGTGTTTCGCCGTGGAGTGGGGGCGACAGTGCTCTCGTATCGTCGGCAGGAACTCCTCGATCGGCGCCACGCCGGTGTCGCTGGAGGCCACCGTCCGGCCGATGAACGGGTAGTCGTCCGCTGCGGTGAGACCGATGTACTCCGTTTCGCGAGTGAACCCCGGGATGTCGAACGTGGCGAGAAGCTGTGCGGTCTCCTCGAGGTCTGGAATCGCCGCTTCGATCTGGGCGCGCGCCTCCTCGAGCAGGCCGGGGCTGGGGAGCTTGGCGAAGCCGCCGACGACGCACGAGATCGGATGGGTCTTTCGTCCCGCAAGGCGATCGGCGAGGGTGTATGCCAGCCGCTTGAGGTTCATCGCGCGCAGCACCACCTCGCGATGGGAGGCGGCGAGGGAGAACGCGCTGTCGGCGCCGAGGAAGTCGGGTGCGGCGAGGAAGTAGATGTGGAGGATATGGCTCTCGAGGATCTCGGCGGCGAACAACAGGCGGCGCAGCCGCTCGGTCTGCTCGCTCGGCACGATCCCGAACGCCGCCTCCGACGCGCGGAGGGAGGCGATGGAGTGAGAGATGGAGCAGATGCCGCAGATCCTCGAGGCGATGTGAGCGGCGTCGCTGTGATCGCGCCCAAGGAGCATCACCTCGAACAGGCGGGGCGACTCGGGGATCTCCCACCGCACCGTCTCCACTCGTCCGCCGGTGACCACGACGTGGATGTCGGCGTGTCCTTCGATGCGCGTCACATGATGCACGTGGATGTTCTTGTCGCTCACGAGGCTTCCTTCCTGCAGGAGAGGTAGATGCGGAACTTCTCGAGGACCTCTTCGACATCGAGGCCGGCGCGTTCGAGGATCTCCTTCTGGGCGTTGACGTTGGGGTCGTCGACGAGACCGCGACAACCCCAGCAGTGCCGCCCAGCGGTCACACACACCGCGTTGCAGCCGCCACGGATGATCGGCCCGACGCAGCTGCCACCGCGCTCGAACACGCACACGTTGCCCGCCATCTTGCACTCCACGCACACCGGGTAGTTGGGCACGCGGGGCGTTACGCCGAGGAGCAGGTCGGCGACGGTGCGCCGAAACTCCTCGCCGTTGATCGGGCAGCCGTGGAGGTAGTGATCCACGGCGACCACCGCGTCGATCGGCCGCGCGGGGATGGTGTCGTAGTGCACAGCGTCGTCGCCGTAGACGCGCCGCAGCGCGTCCTCCGGCTCGAACGCGTTCTTCAGGCAGTTGACGCCGCCGATGCAGGCGCAGGCGCCGAGAGCAACGAGGACCTCTGCACGCTCGCGGATTCCCCGGAGCCGGGGAATCTCCGCGTCGCGGCTGATGCTCCCCTCGACAAAAGCGATGTCGTAGTGGTCCGCCGTGCCGGTCTTCGTCTCGCGAAACTCGACGATGTCAACCGCGTCGAGCAGGCTCGCAAGCTGGTCGCCGGTCATGTTGAGGGCGTCGAGCTGACACCCTTCACAGCAGGTGAAATCAAAGAACGCTACCTTGGGCTTCACTGCACCGCCTCCGGAAGCTCTCGCAGTTGCGCGAGCGTGAACACCGGCCCGTCCTGGCAAACGGTGAGGCCGTTGATCTGACAGTGCCCGCACTTGCCGGTGCCGCACTTCATGTGCCGCTCGAGAGACAGGATGATCTGGTTGTCTCCGAGCCCCTTTTTCTTCAGCTCCGCGATCACGAAGCGGTACATGACCGGAGGCCCGACGACAACGGCCATGGTCTTCGCCGGCTCGATCTCAAGCGGCGAGATGAGGGTGGTGATGAGGCCCACCGGCCCATCCCAGCCTTCGGCGCCGTGATCGACGGTCTGCAGAAGCCGCAGATCGTCTCGTGCGGCCCACTGGTCGAGTTCGTCGACGAACAGACGATCGGCCGGCGTTCGCGCCCCGTAAAGGACGGTCATCTCGCCGAACCGCTCGCGGCGGTCGAGCACGTACTGGATGAGAGAGCGAAGAGGGAACAGCCCGATTCCCCCGGCCACGAGCACCAGATCCTTCCACTCCAGGGCGTCGATCGGGAACCCGTTGCCGAAGGGGCCACGAATCCCCACGTGGGCTCCGACCTCGAGCCCGTGGATCGCGTGGGTCACGTTGCCCACGTCGCGGATCGCCAGATCGAGCGTCCCCTCGCGTGTCGGGGACGAGGAGATCGAGATCGGTGCCTCGCCGACCCCCGGCACGGAGAGCATGACGAACTGGCCGGGCATATGGCCGATGCCGCGGCCTCCCGGAAGCCCGAGCACGAACAGCTTCTCCTTGTCCGCCAGCGACACCACGCGTCCGAGCGAAACGCTCTGCGGAACGAAGCTGCCGTCAACCGCGGCGGCGCGCTGCTCCTCGCGGCGCTCTCTATCGATCTTGGCGATCGCGTTCCACGCCTCGGCAGGGCTTGCGATCTCGGAGAGACACGCGGTGGCGCAGCGGCCGCAGCCGACGCAGCCGACCACCCCGTAGCGCTCCATCAGGTACTTGCCCTTGCGCAACATGCGGTGTCGGAACCGGCCGGCCGACGTGGCGCGGAAGTTCTCTCCTCCGGCGACACGAGCGAAATCGGAGAGCATGCAGCCGTCCCACCGACGGACCCGGCTGCTCGAGGTGAGGTCAAGGCCGACGTCGTCTGCGACATCGAAGCAGAAGCAGGTCGGGCAGACCATGACGCACGACCCGCAGGACAGGCATGTGTTGCTGCGCTCTTCCCAGTACGGGTCGTCGTAGTGATCGACGAGCAGCCTTGCCACGCGCTCGCGCGGCACGTCGAGCTCCACCAGAAAACGCGCGGTCGCCGCGTCGCGCTGCGCCCCCACCTCAGCGATCTCGGCGTCGGTCGCCGCGCGGAGCCCGGGCAGTCCGTCGATCGTTGACGCGCCCCGATCGCTGCCCACGGTCGCCACGTGTGCTTCGCCGATGTCGGTGAGGAGCAGATCGAAGCCCGAGGTCGCCACCTGTGTCCCCATGCTCGGAGCGAACGAGGTCGCGCTCGGATGGAGACAGTCGATGCCGACGATGAGCAGGTTGCGGCGCCGTGCGGCGTAGTGGGGGTCGGGACGGGTTCCGAGGAACGCCTCGTCCAGCAGCTCGATGGCGCGAAGATCGTACGGATGAACCCCGAACAGCGCGGTGGGGAGATCGTCAACGACCTGCTCCGCCGACCCGGCCTCGCCGAGGCGCACGCGGAGCAGCAGCTCCTTGGCTGGCAGGAGATGAACGGTGGGCGGAAGGACGGTGGTGTCGAAGTCCAGGCGCACCTCCTCGAAGCGGTCGACCGGCGCGTAGGCGAAGCGGCCGTCGCGCTCCGTGGGGGCAACGACCCTCATGGACTGCGCCAGCCGCGCGAACATCGCGGCGAGCGCATCGGCTGACAGCGCGTGGGATGGGCGCGGCGTGCGCCGCTCGTTCATGGGTTACCTCCAGGGGGTCGTTGCGCCGCGCGAGCGGCTTCGAGACGCGGTCGAGAACCGATCGACGGAGCGTCCAAGGCGTGTCGGGATCTCCGCTTGACTCTTCTCGTGAGCGTCGTACGTATCCATGGGTTCCTGCAGAAGCACGCGATGATAGCTCTCGTTGCCACCGGCTTCAACCGCGGCGGCAACGCGGATCGTTGTGGGGAAAAGCTGTTTGCATGGTATCCCGTAGCGTGTCGGCGCTCGCAAGGACTCCTAGAATAGGAGACGCAGCTGGTAGACGCCGCCCTCGCGGTGCTTCTCGATGGTGAATCCGCCGCGCTCAAACAGCCGCATCATCGGCAGGTTGTCCACCAGCACCTCCGCGGTGAACCCAAGGAGGCCCTGGCGCTTGGCGAGGACCGTCAAGTGTTGCAGTAGTGCACTGCCGATGCCCTGACGCTGGTAGGCGTCGCGGACGACCAGGGCGACCTCCGCGGCGTGCATCTCGGGGTCGATTCCGTACTGGCCCACTGCGACGACCCGTTCCCCCTCTTCGTGGTCGACAGACACCAGGATCACGAGCTCCTGCGTGTAGTCGATGACGGCGAACTCCTGCAGCCGCGCGTGCGGCATGTCCTTGCGGGTCGACATGAACCGGCGATAGACCGATTGGTCGGAGAGCGAGTAGAAGAAGTCCTTGAGCAGCGGCTCGTCGGAGATACGCACCGGGCGCAGGCGGAGCTCCAGCCCCGTTGCGGTCGTGCGGCGCGCCTCCAGTCCCTCGGGGCAGCGGCCGCGCGAGCCCGGCACGTATGCCTGATCCTGGTAGATCAGGTGGTGCTTCTTGGCCTCGCGCAGGAGCCACGGCTGGAACTTGGGATCGGCGATATCGATCAGCGACATCGCCCGCTCCCGGGTGTTCTTGCCGTGGAGGTAGGCGATGCCGTGCTCGGTGACAACGTAGTGGACGTCGCCGCGGGTCAGCGTCACCCCGGTCCCCTCACCCAGGAAGGGGACGATGCGGGAGACCTCGCCGCCGCGGGCGGTCGACGGAAGAACGAGGATCGTGCGCCCTCGCGGGGCGAGCAGCGCGCCGCGCATGAAATCGGCGTGGCCGCCGATGCCGCTGAAGAACGCCTTGCCGATCGACTCGGCCGATGCCTGTCCGGTAAGGTCGATCTCCAGTGCGCTGTTGATCGCCGTCATTCCTGGATGCTGCGCGATAATCGTCGGGCTGTTGGTGTAGTCCACGGGGCGGAACGAGACCCCGGGGTTGTCGGCGAGGAAGCTGTAGGTGGCGCGCTGCCCCATGCAAAACGCGGCGACCGCCTTGTTGCGATCGATCGCCTTGCGCGCGTTGGTGATGACCCCGCGGCGCATCAGCATGGCGATGCCGTCGCTCAGAAGCTCGGTGTGCACGCCGAGATCGTTCTTTTCGGAGAGATGTTCGAGGATGGCGTCCGGGATCCTGCCGTACCCCACCTGGATCGTGGTTCCGTCCTCCACGAGTCGCGACACGTGGTCGCCGATGCGGCCGGCGGCCTCGTCCGCCTCGCGATGCTCGTACTCGAGCAGCGGCTCGTCGTACGGCACGAGGAAGTCGACCTCGGAGACGTGAACGAAGCTGTCCCCGTGGGTCCGTGGCATCTGCGGGTTGACCTGGCAGACGACCGTCGTCGCGCGGTCTACCGCGGCGCGCACGATGTCGACGCTGATCCCCAGGCTCAAGAACCCGTGCTCATCGGGGGGCGAGGTCTGGACCAGCGCCACATCGATGGGGATCACGCCGCGGCGGAACAGTCCCGGCACCTGCGAGAGGAAGATCGAGGTGTAGTCGGCGCGCCCTTCGTTCACCGCCTCGCGGGTGGCCGGGCTCAAGAAAAACGAGTCGAGGCGGAAGTTCTGCTGGAGATCCTCGCGAAGGTACGGAGAGACACCGAGCGACCAGATGTGGATCACCTCGGCGTCGAAGAACGCCTTGGGGTTGTCGGCGGTGTAGCGCACGAGCTCCTCCACCAGGTAACGCGGCTGGCCGCAGCCGGTCCCGATGAACACGCGATCACCGCGGTGCAAGCGGCGGAAGATCTGCTCCGTGTCGGCGAACTTCTCCGGGAAGCGGTCACGCGTCGCCTTGCAGGGGTCGTGATCCGGCGCCATCAGCACTCCTTAGGGGGTTGCGATCCTCCGCGCGGGGTTCCGCGGGACGCCCGGCTTCGATCTAGCAGCTTGTCGGCAGCTCACTTCGTAGCAGGGCGACGTGCCCGACCTCCTCGCTCAGGATCTCCTCGATCCGGTCCCGAGCGGCGTGGCCGAGGAGGTCGCGAAGGCCGATGTAGAAGAGGATCGAATCCTTCTCCAGGCGGATCGCGGTCTGCAACAAGTCGGCGGGCGTCGCGGCCTCGTCAACGAGTTGTGTCGGGTCGAGTCGTTCATCGAACACGCTGCTATTGGCGAGCGCTGCGAGGTAGCCCGCTGCCTCTCCCTCGGGATCGGCGGTGGCCTGCTTCCGCTCGGGCTCGGCGAGCCCGTCGCGCAGTGCGGCGAACGTCCGCTGGTGTCCTTCCTCCATCTGCGCCAGGTCAAGGAGCTTCGAACGTAGCGCCTCGTCCGCTGTTGCCGCGGCCGCCCGGCGATAGAACGCCGAGCCGTTTCGCTCGATCCGTTCCGCGATCCTCAACACCTCTTCGGCACTGAATGCGTAGGGCATGTCGCCTCCGTTTCTCGATCTGTTGAGCCGGGTGGACGCGTTGTGAGAGCCCGTTTCGCCGCCCTGCCCCGGTTCCGATGCGGTTGCCGCGAGGCGAAGAACCGCCGCTCGATCCGATCGCACAGGATTTCCACGGCGGCGGCGACCGGCGCGCTGAGGCCCTCCCGCGGCAACGCCGGCGCCGACGTCGTCTGGCAGACAAAGACGGCCACTTCGATTCCGGTGCGCGCCTCTAACTGCTTGAGGACCTGGGTGGTCGGGGCGGCGTGCGGGGAGAGCGCCGGCTCCCGGGGCGCGGCAACCGTGTCGAGATCGATCTCGGCGATCTCCCCGGGTTGTCCCCCGTGGTCGCCGGCGTCGACGACAACGACGCACTGCGGACGAGGTTCCCCGAGCTCGATGTCAACCAACAGGCCTCGGATTGCCGTCCCGACATCAAGGACAACGGCGTGCGGCGGAACGTGTCCCCGCCGCAACAGCCGCTCCGCCACCGCCGGGCCGAAGCCGTCGTCTCCGACCAGGGCGTTGCCGCAGCACAGCACGACCAGCGCGTGCGTCAGGTGATCGGGTGCGAGTCGCTCTTCGGGTCGGCGATGCATGGGGTCCTCCGGACCGATCCGAGCCTTCTCTCCCGCCTTGCGGCGGGCGTAGAGACCACGTCGGATCCGCCGCGATTCTATGGGGGGAGCAAGCGGCGATCAACGCCGGTCGGCCGGCGTTGATCGCCGAGCCGCGCCCTTCAGGAGCCGAACTTGGGGCTTCGGTCGCAGTAGCCAAGGAGCATCGGCAGAACCTGCCCGGAGAACCGTCCGAGCCCGCCCGCGCCGGCGGCGCGCTCGTCGAAGCGGGTGCATCCGTCGGGCATGACGTTCGGGCCAACGAACATCACCGGCACAGGATCTGGGGCGTGGTCGCCGAATCGGATCGGCGTGGTGTGGTCGCCGGTGAACGCCAGGTGGACTTCTTCCAGGTCGATCCGTGCGATCAGCCGCGCGAAGAACTCCGCGTCGATCCGCTCGATGAACCGCCGCTTTGCTTCGCCGTCTCCGTCGTGTCCGGCGTTGTCGGTTCCCTTGATGTGCACGAAGATCAGGCCGTGGTCCTCGAGGGCGTCGATCGCGGCCGTCGCCTTGGCTGTAAGGTCGGTGTCAAGGCCTCCGGTCGCTCCCGGGCAGGAAAGCGAGGTCATCCCTGCGGCGAGGGCCACGCCGCGGTAGAGCGCTCCGCCGGCGATCACCGCGCCCCGGACACCGTAGGTTTCCCCGATCGGCTCGAGCTTCGGGAGTTCGGAGGCTCCCCGCAGCAGCAGCACGTTCGCCGGGTGCTTGCCGTGGGCCTCGCGGTCCAGGTTCACCGGGTGCTCCCGCCACGCCTCGTAGCTCCTTCTGGCGATCTCGTTCACGATCGTCGCGGTGCGCCGCGCCGCCTCGTCGTCGTGCAGCGGGCGCGACCGCTGCAGCCGCGCCGCCTCCCTGTTCTCTTCGGTGTCGTCCGCCGAGGCCTCCACGTGGGGGTCGTTCTCCGAGACGTGGCGCGACAAGCCGGGTCCCCGCAGGATCAGTGCGCCGCGGTGCTCGGTGCTCGGAGCGAACTCGAAGCGGACGTCGGGGGCGGCCTTTAGGGCGACGGCGTGGAGTGCCGCCGCGAGCTCCGCCTGTCCCGTCTCGATGCGGCCGGCGCGGCGATCGGTGACAACCGGCAGGGCGTCGTCCCACGGCTCGACCGTGGCGAAGTTGGCGCGGAAGCAGACGTCGCCACAGGCGACGTCCATGCCGATCCCGAGGCACTCAAACGCGCCGCGTCCGGTGTACACGGAAGACGGGTTGTATCCGAGGATCGAGAGGTGTGCGGTGTCGCTTCCCGGGCGGATGCCGGGTCCGATCGGGTCGAGCAGACCGAGGGCGCCCCGCGATGCCAGCGCGTCGAGCGTCGGTGTGGCAGCGGCCTGCAGGCAGCTGCCGTTCGGCCCGTCGGAGGGGCGCCCCCCGAGGCCGTCGGCGATCACAAGGATGGCTTTCACAAGTGGCGTTCCTTTCCAAAACAGCGAAAGTCTGATGTTACGGTAGCCGCCGACTGCTCGGGGCGCAACCGCTCGCCGCCGAGTTCACCGTTGGCTCTGGTTGGGCACGTAGGCGGCGCCGCCGTTGGGGGCGCGGTCCATGACCACCGTCACCGTGCTGCGCACGAACCGTGCGGTGAACAGGAAGAACGCGATCTCTCCTGCGGGGCGTCCCCCGAGGTCCTCCCACGACACCTCAAGGTAGAGCAACCCCTCGTCACGCCAGTGCTCGATCGGGGAGGCGACCGAGATGCTGCGCCCCACGGAGGTCGCTCGCCACAGCCCCATCGCGCCGTTCTGGCCGAGGGCGAACTCGTAGCCGGCGCGCCGGATCGGCTCGGGGCCGAAGGTGTAGGGCGAGAAGGAGACGTGGCCCGGGTCGCCGTCAAGGTCGATGAGCACCAGCAGGGTGCCGCTGTGCAACAGGCTCGAGGCCTGCGGCAGCTCGCCGCTGGTGAGGACGACGAAGATCAGGCTCGCCGAGGTGGTGTAGGCACGGACCTCGAGAATGTCCTCCCAGTCGGTGTGCGGGAGCCGTGCCATCCCGTAGACGTCGACATCGCGCAGGCGATCGCGAAGGACCGTCTCCGGGGCAGGCAGCTCGTCCGCGGTTGCATAGGTCGGCGTGGCTGACGCGATTGTCGCGGCGGCAACCGATGCCGCAAGGACGATCGCGGCGACAACCAGTAAGCGACGGTGGTGTCTCATGGCAGCCTCCTTTGGCGAGCGCTCCGCGACGGACCGGGCCCACGCTGTCTTGGGCCCGTGCGTCCGGGGAGAGCCTTGCCGGTTGCAGTCTGCCGCCGCGCGCCGGGCGAATCAACTCCGTGGGCGGGGCGAGCACCGCGGCGCATCGGGCGGCGCTCTGCGGTATCCTCTGACGGCAGATGCCTGTCGGCAGGGGGGCAGAGGGTGTCAACTGCGCTTGACGAGGCCGTGGTTCGGGACCGTCTGATCGACGCCGTCCATCGGGCGGTGACCGATCTACCGCAGGACGTGGAGGCGGCGCTGGAGCGGGCGCGCGCCGCGGAGCCGTGCGGTCGCGCCGCCGCTGAGCTCACGAGTATCCTTGCGAACGTGAACGTGGCCCGCACGCGCCGGGTGCCGATGTGCCAAGACACCGGGACGCTCACGTTCTTCGTCGACGCCGGGACGAAGAGTCCGTTTCTCGCGCGGCTGCCGCGGATGATCGCCGATGCAGCGGCGGCGGCGGCGCTGCGGATCCCGCTTCGCGCGAACACGGTGCATCCGATCACCGGGAGGAACCCTGGTGACAACAGCGGTGTGGGCATGCCGATCGTCCATTGGCGGCTCCTCGAGGGGGCGTGTGTCCGGATCGCGGTGCTGCCCAAGGGGGGAGGCGGGGAGAACATGAGCAGGCTCCTCATGCTGGCGCCCGCGGAGGGGGTCGCGGGAGTCAAGAAGGCGGTGGTCGACCACGTGATCGCCTGCGGCGGCATGCCGTGTCCGCCGACGGTCCTTGGCATCGGGATCGGTGGCGGCGCCGAAACGGCGATGCTGCTCGGCAAGCGTGCATTGCTGCGGCGGTTGGGCGACCGTCACGACGACGCCACGGTGGCCGTGCTCGAGCACGAGCTGCTCGACCTGGTGAACGCCACGGGCGTTGGGCCCATGGGGCTGGGAGGCGCCACGACCTGTCTTGCCGTCCACGTAGGGATTGCGCATCGCCATCCGGCGTCGCTGCCCGTTGGCATCGTGGTCCAGTGCTGGGCGGACCGACGGGCGTGGGTCGAGCTCCGCGCCGACGGCAGCGTCGAGGTGTGCTGACATGGATCGCGAGGTGGCCCTTCCGATCGTGGAGCGCGACGCACGCGCGCTTCGTGTGGGCGACGTCCTCCACGTGACCGGACGGCTGTTCACTGCGCGCGACCAGGCTCATCGTCTGATGCTCGGACTCCATCGGCGCGGGGAGCGGCTGCCGTTCGATCCGGCGCGATCGGCGGTGTTTCATTGCGGGCCGCTGGTGCGGCGAGGGCGCACGGGCTACGACGTGCTCGCCGCCGGACCGACCACGAGCGGCCGCATGGAGAAGATGCAAGCGGCGTTCCTCGAAGCGTTTCGCCCGGGCCTTGTGATCGGCAAGGGGGGCATGGGTGAACGGACGCAGGACGCCCTCAGGTCGGTTGGCGCGGCCTACGCCCACTTCACCGGAGGCGCCGGGGCGTTGGCAGCGGAGCGGATCGTCCGCGTGGCGGACGTCTTCTGGCTCGAGGAGCTGGGGTCCCCCGAAGCGGTGTGGCTGCTCGACGTCGAACGCTTCGGACCGCTTCACGTGACGATGGACAGCATCGGGGGCAACCTCTACCGGGACGTGGGACGCGACGTTGCCGCGCGCCGTGAAGAGATCCTCGCGCGGATCGACGGCACGCCGGCGGGGGAGCCCTAGGGAGGGAGACGATGTCAGGAGAAGGGGACAGCTGCGACGAGCGGCTCGAGTGCGCTGAGAAGCTCGGCAAACGATCCCCCGCGCTTCACGCGGCGTACCGGGGCAAGGTGGAGACGGCGCTCAAGTGCCCGGTCGGTGGGGTCGACGATCTCGGTGTCTGGTACACGCCCGGCGTTGCCGCTCCCTGCCGCGAGATCCAGGCCGACCCCGACAAGGTCCTTGAGTACACGAACAAGGCGAACGCCGTGGCGGTGGTCTCCGACGGATCGCGGGTGCTTGGCCTCGGCAACATCGGCCCGCAGGCGGCGCTTCCCGTCATGGAGGGCAAGGCGCTTCTGTTCAAGTACCTGGGCGGCGTGGGCGCGGTGCCGATCGTTCTCGACACCCAGGACCCCGGGGAGATCGTCCGCGTGGTGCGCTGCATCGCGCCGGGCTTCGGCGGGATCAACCTCGAGGATCTCTCCACGCCTAAGTGCTTCACGGTTCTAGACAGCCTCAGCCGAGCACTCGATATCCCAGTGTGGCACGACGACCAGCAAGGCACCGCGGCGATCGCCCTTGCCGGCTTGATCAACGCCTTGAAGCTCGTCGGCAAGTCGCTTGCGCGCTCGACCTACTGCATGGTGGGCGCCGGGGCGGCGAACCTGGCGCTGGTGCGGATCCTCGCCGCCGCGGGGGTGGATCCGGGGCAAGTGATCCTCGTGGACCGAGGCGGCATCCTCCATCCGCAGCGGGAGGATCTAGAAGCCGGGCGGGCGGTGAACCCGGAGAAGTGGAGCTACGCCAACCAGACCAACGCTGAACGCCGAACCGGGGGCGCCGAGCGCGCGCTCGAGGGGGTGGACGTGCTTGTGGCGGCGTCGACGCCCGGCCCCGGAACGCTCGACCCCTCGTGGCTTCGGGCGATGAACCGCGACGCGATTGCCTTCCTGATGGCGAATCCCACCCCGGAGATCTGGCCGTGGGAGGCCGAGGAGGCGGGGGTGCGGATCGTGGGGACCGGTCGCTCGGACTTCCCCAACCAGATCAACAACTCCCTGGGCTTCCCGGGGATCTTCCGCGGCATCCTCGATGTGTGCGCAACGACGATCACCGACGAGATGATCCTCGCGGCGGCGCGCGCGGTGGCAGCGACCGCAGAGGCGAAAGGGCTCGCCCGGGACTACGTCGTCCCCACGATGATGGAGACGGAGGTGTTCGTGAACGAGGCGGTTGCCGTGGGCTGCACGGCGGTGGAGCAAGGCGTGGCCCGTCGCCCGCTATCTGCAGATCGGCTGCGTGAGGAGGCGCGCGCGCGAATCCGGCGTGCCCAGCGCGAGACGCAGGTCCTCATGAAACACGGAGTGATCCCGAGTGCGCCTACCGAGAAGTGAGCCGTGGGCAAAGCGCTCGCGACCATCTGTGAGGTGGAAAAGAAACGCGCCCGCGCCGCGGGCACACCTATTATGTACGTTATCCGCGGCACGGATGTCAAGGGGGCGAGCCGGCGGAACGGGAAAGCCGGATGATAACGCTGTGTGGAAGTGCTGTTTGCTCCAGCGGCGCGCGCGGCATCTTGCCGGCGGCGGCCCCGGAAGAGGAGGGGGAGCTTCGTGAACGAGACGCAGATGCTGAGCTTTTCCGAGGCGATCTGTGAGGCGGGGTTTGCTGTCCCCGAGGGTCTGGGGGTCTTCGAGGCGGCAGAGCGGCTCCTGCCGGCGCTCGGATCGACTGATCCCACCCTGCGCGAGCGGCGCGCCTACACGATCCTCTACCGGTGGATCGCAGGCGGGCTGTTTGACGAGGAGGAGCTTGCGGCGCTTGTCGCGCGGCTCTGCGACGCGAGTCACCTGTTCCACCGGATCGGCGAGGTGGATGGAGACGGCGTGTTCCTTCGCGCCTACAGCGCCCTTCTGCTGGCGCCGCTCGTTCACGTGGCCACGGCGCAGGGATCGCTTGGAGCAGCCGACGCCGCGCGCCTCGTCGACGTGCTCGTCCGCTACCTCGACGAGGAACAGGACCTGCGAGGGTTCGTGGAGAAAAAGGAGTGGGCCCACGCTGTGGCGCATGCCGCGGACGCGTGCGCCGAGCTCGCCCAGGTACCCACGCTCGATGCGGACGCGCTCCGTGCGCTTGTTCACGCCGTGGGGCGCAAGGCGACAACCGCCGCGGGGGTCTGGATCCACGAGGAGGACGAGCGGCTGGCGCGCGCCGCCGCCGCGGCAATCGGTCGTGACGTGCTGCCCGTGGCTGCGGTTCGCGGCTTCATCGACGGACTTCTACCGGAGCGTCACTGGGTCCTCGACGGGGAGCTCCCCGGCAACTACTTCCGCTACATCAACACCAAGCACTTCTTTCGCAGTCTGTGGTTCCGCGCGCAGCAAGACGGGCTTCCCGCGGAGCGTGTCGCCCTGTTGAACGAAGCGCTGGCCCGGCTTAGGGACAGCCTCGCGCGTCGGGAGTGACCGCGGTCGGAGCCGGGAAACCGGGCGCCGCGGTCGCGAGGGGCGTTGGCCGGGGTCGGGGAGAAGCGACGCCGCCTTGCTCCTGCCCGGCACCGGTGCAGGATGGACAAGGAGGATGACATGGCGGGAAGCGTCACAACGCTGTCGGAGGAGGCCGAACGCTACCGCCGCCAGACGGTCATCCCGGGCTTCGGGAGCGCCGGCCAGGCGCGGCTCAAGGCGGGCGCCGCTCTGGTGGTGGGTGTCGGCGGACTGGGCTCGCCGATCGCGCTGTACCTCGCGGCAGCGGGCGTCGGACGGATCGGCCTGGTCGACGACGACACCGTCGACGCTGCCAACCTCCAGCGCCAGATTCTCTACGCTACTGCCGAGGTGGGACGGGCGAAGCTCGAGGTGGCGCGTGAGCGGCTCGTCGCCCTGAACCCCGACGTCCGCGTGGAGCCCCACGGCGTACGGTTCGACGAAGACAACGCGGCGCGTATCGCGTCCGAGTACGACGTGATCGTCGACGGCACGGACAACCTGTCGACGCGGTATCTGTTGAACGAGATCGCCGTCTCGCGAGGGATCCCCTACGTGTACGGCGCCGTGATCCGCTTCGCCGGTCAGGCGAGCGCCTTCGATGCCACGCGGGGGCCCTGCTACCGCTGTCTGTTCCCCACTCCGCCGCCGCGCGACGCGGTGCCGTCTCCAGCGGAGATGGGGGTGCTCGGGCCGGTTCCCGGGGTGATCGGATGCGTCGAGGCGACCGAGGCGATCAAGCTGATCATCGGGATCGGCGATCCCCTCATCGGCCGACTGCTCCTCTACGACGCGCTTACGCTTCGCTTCGACGAAGTGCGGATCGAGAAGCAGCCCGGTTGTCCGACGTGTGGCGCCGCTGCTGCGCCGTCCCGCTGATCCGGCAGCGCCGCGCCGCTGCGAGACCTGCCTCCCGCGGGTAGACTCGCGTCTAACGAAGGAGGCTCCATGTCAGGTGTGACCATCGAAGACCTTCTCTCCTATGCGTTTCTTGGATCGGTTCGCTTCTCTCCGGACGGACGGCACGTGGCGCTTCTCGTCAAGCGGGCGAACGCCCGGGAGAACCGCTACGACGCCGATCTCTACCTGTGCGATGTGGAGGCGGGGACAACGCGGCGCCTGACCACCTCCGGCAAGGACGGGCCGTTCGTGTGGGCGGCCGACGGAGAGTCGATCCTGTTCGTCTCCAAGCGCGACGAGCCCGACGAGGGGAGCCGGCTCTACCGCATCTCGATCCACGGCGGCGAAGCCCAGCCTCTGGTTGCGGTGCCGCAAGCGATCGAGAGCCTGGAACGCCTCGACGCGGACCGGCTGCTGTTCACCGCCCGCCCGTCGGACGAGGTCGACGCCGCGGACGCGACAGAGCGCGTCCGCGTGCTTGAGGAGATCCCGTTCTGGCAGAACGGCAAGGGGTTCACCAGCGGGCGCCGACTCCATCTCTACGCGTTGTCGCTTTCCTCGGGAGAGTCGTCGCTTGTTCTCGGCGGGGACCTGGAGGTGATGGCGTTTGCCGTCGCCGCCGGGCGATGCGCGGTTGTCGCAAGGCGCTTCGAAGGTAGGGCGCCGGTCACCTCCGAGCTGTGGACGGTCGACGCATCGAGCGGGTCGGCGAGCTGTGTCTCGCGAGACGAGCTTCTGATCGACGCGGTGGCGGTCCGCAGCGATGGGGCGCTCACGGTGCTGGCGACAACTGGAGAGCGCTACGGCATCGGAGAGAGCCGCGAGGTGGTCCTGTTTGACCTCGACGGCTCGCGCCGGTCGCTTGCCCCGGGATGGGAACGGATGCCGGGGAACCGCGTTGTCGCCGATTGCCGCGGCGGAGCGGGTGCGTCGCTTCGCTGCGCCGATGAGACGGTGTTTGTCGTGGTCACCGAGGGCGGCAGCTCGTTCCTCGATCGGCTCGGCGGCGATGGGACGCTGGATCGTCCCGTCGGGTCGGCGGGCTCGATCGACGACTTCGACGTTCACGGCGAGCGGGTGGCGTTTGTCGGACTGCGCGAGGGGAGGCTGCAGGAGCTCTACCTGGTGGACGCGCGTGGGGAGCGCCGGTTGACGTCGCTGAACGACGCGGCGCTCTCGGGTCGCGAGCTCGCGCTCCCCGAGCCGTTCACCGCGACCTCGCCGGACGGAACGCGGATCGACGGGTGGCTGATGCGTCCCGTGGGCATGGCGGAGGGGGCGCGCTGCCCGGCGGTCCTCGAGATCCACGGGGGGCCCAAGGCGGCGTACGGAACGGTCTTCATCCACGAGATGCAGCTTCTCGCCGCCCGCGGGTATGCGGTCATCTACTGCAACCCGCGCGGCTCAGCGGGGCGTGGCGACGCGTTTGCCGATCTCAGGGGACGCTACGGGACGATCGACTTCGACGACGTCATGGCGGCGGTCGACGAGGCGCTCTTGCGTCTCCCAGCGATCGACCCGGAGCGACTCGGGGTCACCGGCGGTTCCTACGGCGGGTTCATGACGAATTGGATCATCGGTCACACGGACCGGTTCAAGGCGGCGGTCTCCCAACGGTCAATCGCCAACTGGATCTCCAAGACCTGCACCACCGACATCGGCTACTACTTCAACGCCGATCAGATGGGGACTACGCCGTGGGCCGAGGGGGGTACGGAGAAGATGTGGTGGCACTCGCCGCTTCGCTACGCGGACCGCGTCACGACCCCGACGCTGTTCGTGCACTCCGAAGAGGACTACCGCTGTTGGCTCGATCAGGGCCTGCAGATGTTCACGGCGCTGCGCTACCACGGCGTCGAGGCGCGGCTCGCTCTGTTCCGTGGCGAGAACCACGAGCTGTCGCGTTCCGGCAAGCCGCTCCATCGGACCCGGCGGCTGCGGGAGATGGTCGACTGGTTCGACCGCTTCCTTGCGGCCGGGCCGCCACAGGACCGAGCGAGCGGGGATGGGGCATGAACCTGTGCTTCGGCGAAGGGACACCCACGAGTGAGGAGGCATGATCGATGATGGATCCACGGGTTTCGAAGCTGGCTGAGGTTCTCGTCAACTACTCCACCGAGGTCAAGCAGGGGGACAAGGTGTTCATCCAGGGCGGGGCCGCGGCGGCGCCGCTGCTGCGCGCTGTGGTTACCGAGGTCCTTCGCGCCGGCGGACTGCCGCTCCCCCTGGTGGGGCTCCCCGGGATGGACGAGCTCATGTACGCGCTGGGCTCAGACGAGCAGCTGCAGCACATCCCCGAGCCGATGGCCCTGGTGATGGAGACCTACGACGTGATGATCAGCCTGATGAGTTCTGAGAACACCAAGGCCCTCTCGAACGTCCCGCCGCAGCGGATGATGCTTGCGAGCCGCGCCAAGCGGGGACTGATGGCAACGCTCATGCAGCGCGCCGCCAAGGGGGAAGTCCGCTGGGTGGGGACGCTGTTCCCGACACGGGCCTACGCCCAAGACGCGGAGATGAGCCTTCGCGAGTACGAGGAGTTCGTGTTCGGTGCCTGCCTTCCCGAGTTCGAAGATCCCGCCGGCTACTGGAACCGGTTCTCCGCCTGGCAGCAGACGATCGTCGACGTGCTCGACACGAAGGAGCGGCTGCGCGTTGTCGGTCCCGACGTCGAACTCGCGATGTCGATCGCCGGGCGGTCGTTCGTCAACTGCGACGGCAAGCGCAACATGCCGGACGGAGAGGTGTTCACCGGTCCCGTCGAGGACTCGGTGGAAGGGCACGTGCGCTTCTCGTACCCGTCCACCTACAGCGGACGGACCCTGCAGGGGATCCACCTGTGGTTCGAGAAGGGCAAGGTCGTCAAGGCAACAGCCGACAAGGACGACGCGTTCCTGCAGCAGATGCTGGAGACCGACGAGGGCGCGCGCTATGTCGGGGAGTTCGCAGTGGGCACGAACAAGGGCATCACTCGCGCCACGGGCAACATCCTGTTCGACGAGAAGATCGGCGGGTCGTTCCACATGGCGCTCGGCGCGGGGATGCCGGAGACAGGAAGCACCAACCAGTCATCGATCCACTGGGATATGGTGTGCGATCTCAAGGACGGCGGCGAGATCTACGCCGACGACGAGCTGGTCTACAAGGACGGGGCGTTCTTGATTGGAGGCTGACGTTGCCAAGCGGCGGGTCCGCCGCTACCGTGACCTCCGTGACCGAAGTGAGCAGGCTTCTCCGCGCACTCGAGGGAGTCGGGCCAACGGGAGGGCGTCTGGTTCGCCTCCCGGCGGATCGGCGGGTTGTGTTTGTGGGCGACACCCACGGAGACGCTGACGCCAGCGCGCGGGTGCTTGCGAGCTACCCGCGTCCCGGATCGGTGGTCGTCTTTCTTGGGGACGCGGTCGACCGGGGGCCGGACTCGGTGGGCAACCTCGCCCTCATCCTCGAGGCGAAGCGTGCCAGCCCGGACGGGGTGCACCTTCTGATGGGCAACCACGAGGGCTGGGCGATGGCGCCGTTTCGACCGGCCGACTTCTGGGCGTCACTCGCGTCGGACGCAGCGGCGACCGTCGCCGCACGGCTGTGCGACCTGCCTCTTGCCGCGTGGCATCCGAGCGGCGTGTTGGCGCTGCACGGAGCCCTTCCGGAGCTGTCGCGGATCGAGGAGATCGACCGTATCTCGCTGGGATCCGCTGACTGGCGGCGCGTCACCTGGGGGGACTGGTCCGAGGCGGACGTGGGCGGAACCAGCGGGGATCTCCTCGGGCGACCCTGCTTCGGCCGCGAGGTGTTCGACCGGATCGCGCGCAGGCTAGGGATCCGCGTCCTCGTCCGCTCGCACCAGCCCGACGCGCCGACGTTGCTGTTCGACGATCGGTGTCTGACGCTGTTCACATCGTGTGCCTACGGTGGGACGCGGCGGGTGGCGATCCTCGAGCCTGGTCGCGCGCCGCGTTCTGCTCGCGACCTCCTGCTTGTCGAGCTCTAGCGCGATCGGCCGGTGCGATAGCGATGGGCTTGACGAACGGGGGGACGCGGCGCTACGCTGGTGTCGTTCGAACGCTTGCACGGCCCAAACGGCCGACGAGAAGAAGGTTTGGGGACGCGTGAGAGGTGAGAGGGAACCGCGCGCCGCGATCGTGGCGCACCGGGCTCGCGCGTCCCCTTCTCGTTCGCGAGCCCCGCCCCACCGGGTGTGGGGGCGCGGGCGGCGGAACGGACAGCCTGGTATGGGGGGGGTAGGACCCGTGGACACCCCCGCTTCGTGACCGCTGCCCGGGAGGACGTTTGTCGGCCGCCCCGCAAGGAAGGAAAGCTCAAACGACCTTTTTCAGCATTCTCCAAGAACATGCTGCGTCGTGTTGCCCCGTTTCGCGGGGGCGCCGAGTTCGTGTATGGTGAGGTTCGGCGCTGGCGGGATCCCCCCCATAGCCGGAGGGGATGGGTCGGCGCCTCCGGGAGGAGAGCCTCGCGAGCGACTCGGCGCGAGGGACGCCATACAAGGACTCCACAACAAGGGGGGGAGTGTGAGGCAGCACGACACCATGATCCTTTTCGAGGGCAACATCGCGGCAGGGAAGAGCACGGTGGGGCGTCGACTCCATACGTCGGGATGGTTCGGCTTCGTCGAGGAGCCGGTGGGATCGTGGCAGAAGGAGTTTGCGGGGAACCTGTTGGGGATGTTCTATGAGGATCCCAAGAGGTGGTCGTTTACCTTCCAGCTGGCGGCGTTCGTCACCCGAGCCAAGACGTGGACCGAGGTGCTTCAGCTCACGGACCACTGCAACGTGGTCCTCGAGCGCTCGATCTACTGTGACCGCTACGTGTTCGCGAAGAACTGCTTCCAGTCCGGCCTGATGAGCGAGACCGAGTGGCAGCTCTACTGCCGACTGTGGGACTGGCTGGAGAGCAACTGGTGCACCCCGCCGGACCACATCGTCTACCTCCGGACCCCGGCCGAGGTGTGCCACGAGCGCATCCGCGAGCGCGGACGCACCGAGGAGGACGCCATCCCTCTGGACTACCTCCAAGCGCTGGAGAAGCTTCACGACGAGTGGCTTCTCGACCATCCGAGCGCGATCGTCCTCGACGGTACCAGACAGTGGACGGCGGAGGCGGTCCGTGACGTCCTCCTTGACCACGGCGTGGAGCTGGGGCGGCGCGAGGTGGTTGCCTCGTAGCGACTTACAGGGCAACCAATGGATCTGCCATATCGATCGGGGGCGCATCCTGCGCCCCCGTCTTCGTGCGGGGTGCTTGGAGCAAGGCCGCGGGGGGCGTGATCGGTCACCGCGGTCACCGGTCACCGCGGGCCCGTTGGTTCAGCGGTTCGCCGCGTGGGCAACGCGTGTCGTTCCCCACGCTCTGTTCGAGCGGCTTCTCGCTTCCTACTACCGGTGCCGGTGATCTCCGCAGGGCACGAGGTTTAGGGTGCCCGGAACCAGGCCGGTGGATGGGCCCTGCCCGTCGCCGTATCCTCAGCGCCATTGTGGGCAGTGGGTCGGGGGCGCTGCGCGAACACGATGGACCGAGGTCAACGGGCTCCGTTGGCCCACGACTGGCCACAACGCTCGCGGCAAGCTCGGTGTGCGTGATGGCCGCCGCCGGCGGGATCGGGCTTCTGGTCCAGCTCTACCTGAAGGATCGGGGGGCGGCGCCGATCGTCATCAGCCTTGTCGCCAGCCTCGACGCGGTGGGGCTGCTCGTCGGGAGCCTCGCCTGGGGGGCGGTGAGCGACCGGCTGCGGCGACGTCCGCTTCTCGTGCTTGCCGTCCTCGGTGTCGCGGTGACGCTCGGGGTACTGTCGCTTCTTCCCTCGGCCGGCGTGGTGTTGTCGCTGTCGTTCCTTCGGGCGTTCGTACGCACCGGGTTCGTGGCGATGGCGATGGCCGTGGTCTCGGCGGCGAGCGTTTCCCGGCGCCGTGGCCGCAACCTGTCGTATCTGAGCTCCGCCCGCGCCCTCGGCTTCGGCCTCGGCTCGGTGGGCGTCGGGTTCGCGCTCGAGTCCCTCGGCTTTCGGGGCAGCTTCCTGGCGTTGCTCGCACTCCCTGCCGCCGGCATTGTGTTCGTGCTGCTCGCTCCCGTGGGCGCGGGGCGCCGAGCGCAGGACCGAACGGTGGCGTGGCGCCTGGCGATGCGCGCCGGCCTCACGGATCTGTACGTTGGGGCGATCCTGCGCCAGATGGCGATCCACGGGACGTTCTCGCTGATCTTCGTGTACATGGCGAGTCGGGGCATCCCGCCCGGGCTCATGGGCGTCCTTGCGGCGGTCAACATGGGAACCCAGACGCTGGCGATGATGGTGTTCGGACGCCTGGCCGACAGGCTCGGACGCCGGCGTGTCTTCCTCCTGGGGTTCGCGCTGTCCGCCGTGGTGCCGCTCGCGTTTGCCGTCGCCGCTGCCCCGTGGCAGATGGCGCTTGGCTACGTGACCCTCGGCCTGTCGTTCAGCGCGCTTTACATCGGCTCCACCGCGCACATCGGAGACCGGGTTCCCGAGGCGAGGCAGGGCACGATGCTCGGCCTCTACGAGTCGGCCCGCGGCCTCGGTGGGGTTGTCGGCCCGATCCTTGCGGGAGCGATCACTCCGGCGGTCGGCTACCGGGGGATGTTCCTGACCATGGGCGGCATCGCGCTGGTCGCCCTCGCGGTGGTGGCGCTTCGCCGGACCCGGTGTGGTGCGGTGCCTTCTGAGGAGGCGGTGGCGTGAGCGCGATGGCGGTTCTCCTCACACTGGCGGCCGCGGTGTCGTGGGCGTTGACCCAGGTGATGATGAAGCTCGGCGTGGCGTGCATGCCGCGGTCGCAGTTCGGGGCGCTGCGCGCGGTATGGGGACTGGCGTTTGTGGTTCCGTACGGGCTCGCCACCGGCGGATTCGTCGCCCAGGAGCCGCGGCTCGTGCTCATCGCGCTCGCCGGCGGGGCACTCAACGGCTTCGCCGGGACGGCGATGTTCTACTACGCGGTGACCCACAGCCCGGTTCACCTGGCGTCGAGCCTCGCCAACTCGGGGCCGCTGTGGGGCGTGCTGACGGCGATCCTCATCCTCGGGGAGCCGCCGACCGCGGCCACGTTGGGCGCCGCGGTGCTGGTCGCTGTGGGCACGTATCTCGTGGTGAGTCGTGGAGCGAGCCGGGACGCACAACATCGGCCGTTGGCGCTTCTTGCGGCGCTTCTCGCCGCGGCGCTCTGGGGGTTCACCACCGCAGTGCCGGCCAAGTACTGCATGTCCCAGGGGATGAGCCCCATCCATTACGAGCTCCTCATGGTCGCGGCCACCGGCGTCTGCTGGGTCGCGGTCGCCGTCCCCGGGGTGATGCGGCGGGGCGTCCGTCTTTCTGTTCGTGGGGTGGGACTCGCTGCGGCCAGCGCGTTCACCGGGTTCTTCCTCGGGTGGATCCTGTGGCTCACGGCCCTGCAGCAGGCGCCGGCGAGCGTCCTGTCGCCGATCATGGGCACTACGGCGCTGTTCGCGTTCGGCATGGGGGTGCTCTTTCTCCGCGAGCGCCCCACGTGGCGCGCGGCGGCAGGAGCGGCGCTGGTGTTCGGCGGCGTGGTGCTCGTGTCGACGCTCGGCTGATCCGCCCTACGGGGACGCGGCGTCGGAGATGGCCGCGAGCAGCGCGACGATTCCCGGGGCGTCGGCGGGGTAGCGCCGCGCCTTGAACACCTCGGCGCGTGCCGTGTCGCCGTCCCGCACGACGAACGGGTGGACGTACACCCACACCGTACGACCGTCCGGCGTGACTTCGAACAGCCGTCCTTCCGCGCCGCTGCAGATCAGGGTGTTGCCGTTTTCGAGCCGCTGGCAACCGGAGATGTTCTGTGAGTAGATGGCGGCCGAGGCGTACGACCACGTCAGACGATCCGGCAGGTAGCCTTCCGCGGTGGCGGCGGCGTACGTCCCGTCACCGCGGAGAGGGGGCGTGATCTGATCCACGGAGGAGAACGTCGCGCCCGGCCGTCGGAAGCCGTTGTTGAAGGCGAGCAGGTCGCCTTCGTCGGGGAGTCCGTCGCCGATCCACTGGGCGTCGTGCTGACCGAAGAACACCTGGTCCTCCTCTGTGCCTGCGCGGTAGGCGCGCGGGTTCCCCCAACGGTAGAGCAGATCTCCCGCCGAACCTGCGGCCTGCGCGGTGGTGATCGCGTGGTCGATGATCCACAGCTCGCTGAACGCATGCACGGAGAGGATGATCTGGTCGAGCGCCTCGTTGTAGCAAACCGAGTTGGTGTGGTTCCAGTCGGCGCCACTGCCGCGCTCGACGTAGTTGATGTCGATCCGCCCGGGCCGCTGGGCGGGACTTCCGTAGTTGGGGAGAGACGGGTCGATGTCCTGGACGAGGTGATCCCAGACGCGCCAACGCCAGACGATCTCGCCTCCCGCAGGTGGGGTTGGCCTCACCTCGATCACGGTGTCCGGCCACAGCTCGCCGTCGGCGATAAGCGCCGGGTCCCGACCCGCGCCGATCGCCTGCTCGGCGGTCTTCACCTCCCAGGCGATCAGGAGAACGTTGCCGTTCGTAAGCGAAGCGACGTCGTGGTGCTGGCGGTGCGTGGCGCTTAGATACGTGTAGCTCCATACCACCGTTCCGTCGGGTGCGATCTCCACCACGCGGCCGCCGGCGCCGCCGGCGGTGAACCGGCGAGAGGCTCCGGGTCCCGCCGACTCCGTGCGCAGCAGGTGCCCGTTGTCCAGCAGGTAGACGGCGTTTCCCGCGGGGGCTTCCCCCGAGAAGGTGTGGATCACGTTTCCCGCCATGTCGATGAGGTAGGTCTCCGTTGAGGCGATCGGGGCGAACAGGGTGTAGCCGTCTGCCGCGCCGGGGCGATGTACAAGGACGCCCGTCTCACGGCCGGAAGGGCCGGTGGCGGCGACCACGACGATCGCCAACAGCAGCAAAGCGACAAGGCATCTTGCGACCCGGATGATCTGGCGCAGCATCGCCCCCCCTGGGAAAAGCGATCCTAGGGCGGTTGCCGTGAAACGTCAATCCTAGGCTCGAGGCGTCGCTGCCGTGTCCGTGCCGGCACGAAGCTGCTTCTCGTAGGTGAGGCTCAGCTGATCGACGCGCATCCCCGCCTTTTCGTACAGGCGCGTTGCGCCGGTTGGGCTTGCGGAATCCACGTGCAGGCCGACGCGCCGCTTGCCGCGGTGACGAAGCTCCCCGAACGCGTGATGAAGCATCGCCAGTGCGAGGCCACGCCGCCGCCACGGGCGGCGCACCGCAAGGGTGGGAATGTAGCCTGACGTCTCGTCGGTCCCCATCACTGCGCTGGCGAAGCAGATCCCGGCGATCTTCTCGCCGTCTCGCGCCAGGAACCAGAGCGCAGGATCGAACGTCGGATCCACGAAGACGCGGTGGCGAAACCGCTCGAGCTCCTGTTCGATCGGCCCGTCGACGTGACCCCAGTGATCGCGGAACGCCTCTCGTCCCGCGTGGAACGCGGCCTCGAGATCGCACTCGGGATCGAACGTGTGAACCGTGATTCCCGGTGGCCAGAGCGGATCCGCAGACGGCTCCTCGAGATCGACCATCATTCGCCAGAAGTGCCGCACCACCTTGAACCCCTGGGCCTCCAGGAACCGCCGGGCGCGCTGCTCTCCGTCGTGTACGCTCTGCATCGCGACGACACGGAGCCCCTTGGGTGCGCCCTGCAGCAGCTCGCGAGAGCGCTCCTCCATCCAATCGAAGAGCGCGGTGCCGATGCCGCGGCCGCTCTTGGGGTGTGAGACGGTGGCCATCTGCTGGATCCGCACGTACGGAGGATGAGCGATGACCGCGGCGAGGGCGACGAGCTCTTCCTCCTTGGAGAAGACGAGTCGGCTGTCGGTCGCGAGGTCGAGACCCGGCGCCCGAAGCACGCCGCGGAGACGTTCCGCGGTGATGGCGTCCTCTCCCGACGCCTCGCGCATATAGGTGTTCAGCAGGTCTGTGATGGCCTCCGCATCCGAGAGACATGCCGGCCTTGCACGGTAGCCTGTGGGAAGCTGTTTCATGGTCCTCCTGTCCCTGATGCGCCGAATCGGTGGCGCATCAGGGGTAGGTTCGAGGACCGAGCCCGGAGGTTCAACAGCGGGCGGTGGGCGTCCCTGGATGAGGACGCCCGCCGCCTGTTCGCGGTTGCCGCGTTCGCTCCCTACGGCCCTGCTACGGCGCCAACGTGCGACAGCTGCTCGCCGGGTACGACAACCAGCCGCTGCACTGCCTCCGGCTCGTTGTCCATGAGCCAGAGCAGCGCGCGGACCGGGTCGTTTCCGAACGGATCCCCGGAGGAGGCCACCGCGATCTCGGCGCGCAACGCCTCGTTCTCGGCTTGAACCAGGGCGAGCTCCGCTTCCAGTCCGTCGATCGCTGCGTGGGCAACAGGAGCCGTGGCGGACCCGGAGGAGGCGGTCCCGAGCACGGCTTCCAGTTCGTCCATCAGCGCGACGTACTCCTCGGCGGCGGCCTGGAGGTTCAGCATCTTCCTGTCATCCGCTCCGAGCACGCTGTTCACCCGCGCCACCATGTTTTTCGTCGACTCGTCGAGCTTCTTGAACTTCGCCACCAGGCCGAGGAGCTTGGTGACGTCGCTTGTGACCGTGGTGAACAGGTTGTCGATCTTGGTGCTGATCAGATCGGGCAGCCCGGCGATGATCTCCGGGGTGTTGCGGATGAGCTGGGTCATCCCCTCGACGATGACCACCGGGAACTCGACGCTGAGGAACTCCACAAGATCGGGCAGCTGCTCGGCGATCGCCGGCAGCTGGTCGATGAGATCGTTCATGCCGCCGTAGAGGATCTCCTCCTGCAGCTCGACCATCGACAGCAGCATGTCGGGAAGCATGAGCGCCAGGTCGGCGATCTGCTCCAGGGCGAGGAGGATGGCGTCTGGGTTCTCGGCGATGGTTGCGAGGGCGGCGGCAAGCCGCTCGATGCGATCAACGGTCCGTCCCAGGCGCTCGCCGATGCCGCCGAGGCTGTCCCCCAGGGAGTCGAGGTCGGTGGCTGCAGCGGTGAGGCCTTCGAAGCCGCTTGTCACTCCCGAGACGATGCCGTCGAGCGACAGTCCTCCTTCACCGAGGGCGGTCGTGGCCTGCTCGACGAGATCCTCGAACCCCGAGGTGAGGCCGCGGAACCCGTTGCGGATGGATCGTTCGACGTCCGCCGCCTGGCGGGTGAGCCAGTCGGTGCAGTCGCCGACCCCGGCGAACAGGCTTCCCGCGAGCTCGCCGAGGTCGACGTTCAGCTCGGAGAACGAGGTCTCGATGCTGCCGCCGATCGACGATACGAAGCCAAGGGTGGTGCTGAACCCGGTGGTGACGGTTCCCGTGAGCGCGTCGAGGTTGTCGCCGAGCTTCGCGAATTCGTCGAGGACCGTGCCCGCAAGGCCGGTGACGAACGCCACCGCCGCTGCGGCCTTGTCGCCGAGCTCGTTGCCGAGTCCGGTGAGCCGCGTGGCGAGCGAGGAGAACTGGTCGAGACACGTGTCAAACAGGTTGCCGATCGTGGAGGCGAGGCTACCGAAGTTCGACGTCAACGTGTTGAGCAGGCTGCCGCTGCCCTCCCACAGCTTTCCGGCGATCGAGGTGAACTGCGACGCCGCGTCGGTGGCGATGCCTACGATGGTCTCCAGGGTCGCGGGGAACTCCTCTGCGAGCGTTGTCGCGACCCCGAGAAGCTGTGCGCCGACGGACGAGAACTGCCCGAGGGCGTCGCTTGTGAGGCTGCCGATCGTTGCGATCGCGTCGGGGAACTCGCTGGCGAGCGTCCCGGCGAGGGAGCCGAGTTCGCTGATGATCCCCGGGACCTCCGTGATCAGAAGGTTGCCGAGCGTGGTGGCCTGGGTGGTGATCTGGTCGAACGCATTCGCCACGTCGCCGGGAAGGTTCACCAGGCGGTTGTAGGCGTTGCCGATGATCCAGTTGAGCGGCGCGGTGAACGCGTTCACGATCGCCCAGCACTCGTCGCTGAAATCGACGCCCACCTTCTTCCCGAACACCTTGATCGACCAGTTGAGATCGTCACAGTCAAACGCCTGTGCAGGGCGTGATGGCGCGACGGCAAGGGCGACAAGCATCAGCGCGAACGACGCGATGAGAACCCGGCGGGTCATCCGCGATCACCTCCCGTTTCGGCCGCGGCGCTCGGCGGCGGAGTCGATGCCTCCGCGTCGGTCGGCGCGGGCGTGGCTTGCAGATGGGCGAGAAGAAGCGACAGCGCCGCCGCGCGTTGTGCGTCGTGCAGCGCCTGTGCCGTCTCTCGAAGCGCGGCGTTCTCGGCGCGCGCCGCAGCGAGCGCCGCATCGAGCCGCGCGAACTCTGCTTCCAGTTCCTGCGGGTCCTCGTCGGCCGCCAATGCGGCCGGTGAGGCGCTCAGCTGTTGCTCGAGGCCCCGGATCGCTGCGTCGAGCCGGAGGTTCGAGTCCTGGATGTCGGCGGTGGCGTCCTGCATATCACGGTCGCTCTGGGCGTCGAGGACCTCGATCTGGCCCTGCTGTGCGTCGGTGAGATCCAGGAGATCGTCGGCTATAGGAAGCACGCCGAGGACAACCGTGACATCATCGGTGATCGTATCCACGATCCCCTGGACCTTGCCCTCGAGCTGTTCGGGGATGTTCGCGAGTAGCTCCGGCAGTCCCTGGATGAAGCCCGAGACGTTCTCTGCGAAGCCCTCTTGTGTCGTGCCGATCCCCTCGACCAGCCCCGGAAGCGTCGCCAGGACCTGTGGGAATGTCTCCAGGATCGCCAGGTACTGATCGAGCCCCGCCTCGGAGACGCCCAGCGCCCGCTCGACGGGCGCGGTGGCGAGGATGATTGGCAGCTCCGCGAGGCTGAGGAAGATCGACGACATCTTCTCGGGGTCGGTGACCAGATCCGCGAAGTGCTGCAGGGTGTCCAGCCGTCGAGTGATCCCTCCCTGGACGAATCCGCCGAGCTTCCCGGAGACACCGTCGAGCAGTCCCTGCACGTCAAGGAAATCGGTGGCAAGCGAGAGATCGAGCTCGCTGAGCCCCCCGCCGAGTGAGGTGATCTGCTCCACGAGGCCGCCTCCAAGCGAGCCGAACAGGTCCTCAAGGCCTCCGGTCTGATGGGTGAGGGAGGTCCCGATCCCCGCCAGCTCGCCGACGATGTCCTGTCCGAGTGTGGCAAACAGCTCGTCGGCTTGGCCCGTGAGACCCGTTACCGTGTCAAACGCATCGGAGAACGCGGCAAAGACGTCGTCGGCAAGGGCGGTGAGGTCGGCGTCCATTCCGGCGAACAGATCGTCCACGTTGACGATGAGGTCGGAGACGTAGGAGAACGTGGACGCCGCCTCCGACAGGAAGCCGTTGCGAAGGGAGGTCATCTCGTCTCCGAGGCTGGCGAAGCTCTCGGCTACCATGGTCACAAGATCCCCGATGCTTGCGAACGCGTCGCCGAATCCGGAGACCAGGGTGTTGAGCAGGCTGTCGCGGTCGTCCCACAGCTTGCCGATCGTGGTGAGGAACGAGTCAATCGCCGTGTCGCGAAGCCCACTAATCAGACCGACAGTCTGGGAGTAGTAGTCTCCCAGATCGCCGAGGAGCGAACCGAGATCCTCGAGGACCGTTCCAAACTCGCGGACGAGCGTGCCGGCGATGCTTCCGATCTCCCCAAGGGCGTCGGTGAACCCCTTCTCAAGCTGACCCGCCATTGCGGTGAGCTCGCCGAACACCTTGGGAAACTCCTCTGTGACCGTGAGAGCGACGTCCCTGACGTCGCCGAGGATCGCCGGGATGTCGCTCGCCAGATCGCCGACGTGCCCAGCGAGCGTCACGCAGAGCCCAGGGAGCTTCCCGACTTGGGTGACGACACTGCCGACCGCGCCGAGGAGATCCACCGCGCCGACGGCGGTCGCCGCCCCGCAGAGGACCCCGAGTGAGACGAGCAGGATCGCCGTCCGCTTCGTCCAACGTGTTGTCCGCTTCATCGCTCACCTCCTGCGCCGGCCGCGGGTGCGTGCTGCGGGGGGCGCCCGTTGCGTTCGGATAGACTCCGCCGTCTCCTTTTGGGACCGATCACGGCGTCCCTCCTTCTTGGGGATCTGGCTCGACGATCTCGACCCGCAGCCAGATCACCGTCCGATCGGCGAACCCCAGGCGCAGGTCGTAGACCCCGGGTGGAAGCTCCACGGTGTCGATCGAGAACGGGACGGTCTCCGAGTCGTGGTCGTAGCGGACGAGCTCCGCGTCGAGCGGGGTTCGCGTCTCCTCCTCTCCGTCGATCGTTACGGCGTAGAGGGTGAGGGCGATGCGGCTTCCCTCTACTGGGTTGCCGTCGCCGTCGAGAAGCACGCACGCCCCGGTGATCGGCTCGCCGACCTCGTAGACCGCCACGCGCGGCAGCGACCCGACGAGGATCTGCTCGTCTGTAGGGATGGCGCGGTCGAGGTACTCCGCCCCGGTGATCTCACCGATCCCTTCGATCTCGAAGCGCACGAGGTAGGAGACGAGTGTCCTCGTTTCGTTTCCCGCGGCGTCGGTGGCGCGGACGATGAACTGGTGGCGTCCCGGGTTCACTGTGTCGACCGGCTCACCGAGCGGTGAGGTGGACTCAACGGTCACCGGTGACGTGTCCTCGACGGCCCACGTGGCGACCACCGGCTCCTCCAGATCGTAGACCGAGCGGTCTGCCGGGGAATCGATCCGCACCGCGGGCGGGGTTGTGTCGATCACCAGGGTCGAGACGATCGGTGGGCCTTCGTTTAGCGCGCGGTCCACCGGAGTGAGCGACCAGGTGTAGAGCCCTTCGGGAAGCGGGGTCGGCCACGTGTAGGACGTCTCCGGATCACGGGCCATGCCGGGATACGAAAGCGGGCCGTCCGGCCCGACGATGTCGAACCGGTAGAGACCGATCCCGCTTCCTCCGACATCGAGCGCCCCAGCGCAGCCGAGGGTCGGCGTGGTGTCGTTGGTGAACGCGCCGTCTTCGGGGAAGGTCCCCTGCGCCTCGAGCGGCGCCCGTCCGTCGACGATCGCGTACGATCCGTCGGTTGTCGTTGTGAACGGGCCGAACGAGGTACCTGTGGGCGAGGTCAGGGTGACGGCGAAGCTGATCGACCCGTCTCCGATCTCGTCCGAAGGACCAAGCGGCAGCTCTGCCTCGAAGCTCATCCCGTCGCTGGTGGTCGGGATCACGCTGTGTCCGAGGATGCTGACAACAGGATCCTCGCCGAGCGGCTGCGAACAGGTGAACCGCAGCCGCACCGTGGATGCGAACAGGTTCGAAGCGTCGGTGTTGAGGTAGGGATGTCCGTCCCGGCGACCGATCGAGACGAACGAGAGCGACGGCTCGCCCTTCGAGATCGTGTAGACCGCGCCAGAGGAGAAACCGCCGTCGAGCGGCCTCCCGGCGAGATCCGCGATCGGTCCGCCCGCGGGTACGTCGAGACGAAGCGTTCCGTCGCCCGATCCCGTATCGACCGTGACCACGTAGCTGTCTCCGCCTCCGGAGATGGTTACGACTGCGGCGCCGGCGATCGCGCCCGTTGTGGTGAGCGCATACGCAGCCGGATCGTCGGCGCCGGTCACCGCTTCGCTATAGGTGACTTCGAACTGCACCTCTTGGAGCCCGGTGGGATCGGCGTCGAGGCGGACGATCGATCGGACGGATGGCGCCCGGCTGTCGAACGTCCAAACGTGCGTAGTGGTCGCAGCGTTGCCCGCGGCGTCGGTGGCCCGGATCTCCAGAATGACTTCTCCGTCGGCGCTTCCGTCGGTCGGCAGGGTCCCGCCGACGAGTTGAGACAGTGTGCGCGCGTAGCTACCGGACGACGTGCCGATGGCGTGCCATCCCGTAGCGGTCGCTCCGATCAACCGCGCTTCGAGGGAGGCGACCCCGGAGTGGTAGCCGTTCTTGTCGGGGTCGGTCGCGTCAAACGAGAACGCCGGATCGGTCAGGCTGCTCGGGGAGCCGGGGCCTGATCCGATGATTACTGATGGTGCCTGGCTGTCCTTGTAGCCGGTTCGAATCAAGGAGCGGCTGTTGCCCGCGGCGTCCTCCACGCCGAGCGTCACCGAGAACGCGCCGTCGTCGACGTAGGCGGCGTTCAGCGCGAGAAGGAAGGTGTGCGACGGACGGGGCGAGCAGGGAGCGATGGCGGGGTCGGTTGGAAGGCTCGATGTCGGACGCCACACGCCGACCCCGGCGTCCGATGCCTCGAGGAGGACGGCGTAGCCGCCGACGCCCTCCAGGGCATCGAGGTAGCCGTCGTCGAGTTCGGGGATCTCGAGGTCGACGATCGTCGGCACGGTGGCGTCGAAGCTCACCGTGCTGCCGTCGGTCGTGACGATGACGGGCACTCCGGCGGCGCCGCAGCTGTCGGAGAATCGAATCTCAAAGGTGATCTCCCCCTCTGGCGTGGAGGCATCCGTGGTGACCGACGCGCTCCACACGGCTTCGCTTCCGCTCACCGCGGCGGCCTCTCCGGCGATCGTCACGGTAGGGGTTGCGAGCGGTTCCGAGGCGGTAAACGACACCGTGACCGTGTCCCCGCTCTTTGCCACCTCGGAACGGTGGGTGTTGTCCGATTGGGCGGAGACCGAGTTCAGTACCGGGACTTCGGCGTTGTAGCTCCAGGTGTATGACGAGACGGCACCGGTGTTGCCGGCGGCGTCGACGGCGCGGGCCTCGAAGCTGTACTCCCCGTCGGCCGCAAGCGTCGTTCCTCCGAGGAACCCGGACAGCGGCTTCGACAGCGGTGCCCCGGCCCATGGCCACGTGTTCCAGCCCGTGGTAGCGGTTCCGGTAAGGCGCACCTGGATCTGTCCGACGCCCGAGGCGTAGCCGTCGACCGCGGGGTCCGCGGCGCCCACGGTGAACGTTAGGTCTGCCTCATCGCTCGGCGTGGCGGGTCCGGCGTCGACGCTCGCGCCGGGGGCGGCGGTGTCGAGGTTCGCTGTCAACGTGACGGTCGGGGAGAGGTTGCCCGCGACGTCCTCTGCCCGGAGATCGAGCCACACGGCGCCGTTTCGAGCGTCGGCAGCGTTGAAGGAGAGTGAGAACGAATACGATGCCGGGCTCCCGGTTGCTTGTGCGCTCGCCTCGATGCTGGTGCTCGTGTCGCGAAGCGTTGCCGTGCCCGACGAGATGCCGGAGCCGGAATCGCTCGCGGTGAACGAGGCGACAATCGCCGCCGCTTCAGCGGCGTTGAGATGGCCGTCGGACATCGCGGCACAGGTCGAGCCGCTCACCGTCGGTGCGCTCTTGTCGAACGCTACGGACGAGGTGTGGAGCTTGGATCCGGGGTTCCCTGCGAGGTCGACGACCTCGAACGCTATGCCAATCGGGCCCTCCGTGTCGCTGCCGTCGAGGACGATCGCCGCCGACCACACGGTGCCCGCGGCTGTTGCGGTTTCCACGTGGGACCCGACCGTCAGCTCGGCGCTCGCCAGTGGCTCGGAGGCGGTGAACGTCACCGTGAGCGTGTCGCCCGGGCCGGCGACGCTCCAATCCGTAGGGTTTCCGGAGGTGACCACGATGTCGTCATCCGCCACCGAGGGCGCCGCGGTGTCGTACGTCCAGGAGTGAGACGCGGTGGGGCCGATGTTCTCGGCGACATCTGTGGCGCGGATCTCCAGGGTGTAGTCTCCGTCCTCTCTGAGCTTCGTCCCTGTCAGTGCCTCGAGGCCGGCGCTGCCGCCCCCGGGGGCGCAGCTGGACCACTCGACTTCAACGGACGTGCCCCGGAGAAGCCGGCACGCGGCGCTCGCGATCCCGGAAGCGTAGCCGTCCACCTCGGGGTCGGAGACGGCATAGGTGAACTGCGGATTGGCGGCGTTGTCGGGATCCGCCGGGCCGTCGCTGATCGTGGAGGTCGGCGCTCCGGTGTCGAGATGGAATGTCTTGTGGACCGTTGCTCCCAGGTTCCCCGCGGCGTCGCGCGCCTCGATCAGCAGCTCGAGTTGGCCGTCGTCGGCGGTGAGGGCACTGAGGTCTCCGAACGTGAAGGAGTGGGACGAGGCCGGTGGCGTCACCTCGTCTTCGTCGTAGCCGTACACGTCAGGGTTGCTGGCGGTCTCCTGCACGTTGGCGCGGCCGTGGCACACGCCGCTCCCGCTGTCGGATGCGGTGAACGACACCGCGAATCCCGCCGCCTCGGCCGCGTTGAGGTACGTGTCGGCCACGGCGGCAGCGGTGACACCAGAGATCGTTGGGGCGGTCTTGTCGAAAGTGACGGCGCTTCCGTCGGTCGTCGCCGTTACTGGGGCACCGGGGTTTCCGGCCACATCGCTGAAGCTGATCTGGAACGCGAGCACGCCCTCGGCTGTGCCGATGCCGAGCTCCTCGGTGGCCGACCAGATCGTCGGTCCGCCACCGAGCGGCGCCGCCGATCCGCCGATCGAGACCTGTACGGAGCCGAGCGGCTCGGACGAGGTGAAGCTGAGGATGACGGCGTCGCCTACCTTGGCGGCATCGGGGTGGCTCCCGTTGCTCGAGTCGATCGTGACCAGATCAAGCGTCGGGGGTTGCGAGTCGTAGGTCCAGGAGACGCTATCGGTGGCGGAAACGTTCCCGGCCTCATCGACAGCGCGCACCTCGAGGGTGATCTCCCCGTCCTCGCTTCCGTCGGTGGCGAGCCCGGCGCCAAAGATCCCGGAGATCGACGCCGACCAGGATCCACCCGATGAAGCGCTTGATCTCCAGGACCTGCTGGCGGCTCCGGTCAGCTGGGCCTCGACCGCGACGACTCCCGAGGCGTAGCCGTCTTCCTCTGGGTCCTCGGCGGTGAAGGCGAACGAAGGATTCTCGTCGCAGCTCGGCGACGCCGGCGCGCCGCTCACGGTTGCGATCGGATCCTCCGTGTCCTTGTGGATGGAGGCGTAGCTCGTGGAGTCGGTAGCCCGGTTCCCCTCTGCGTCCTCTGCCGACACAGAAAGCGTCACCGCACCGTCGGGTTCCGAGTGGACGTCGATCCCAAACGCGAACGAGTAGGACGGGGTCTGCGGCGCGGGCAGGGTCTCTGCTTGTGAGACGCCGGCGAGCGTTGCTTCGCCCCAGGCGACGCCCGACTCGTTGTCGGTGGCGTCGAATGTAACTGTGACGCTCGATGCTTCTGCCGCGTTGATGTACCCGTCATCGAGTCTCGGGGCGCTGACAGCTCCAATGACAGGATCGGTGGTGTCGGCCGCGCTCGCGGTCGAGCCTAATGCTGTCATCAGCACAACGCCGACGAGGATCGCGATGGCGATCCGCTGGGTGTGTTGCCGATCGTTCGACATCCGTTGCCCTCCTTAGCCAACCCGTGTGCCGCCGGCGTGGGCTTGAACCTCTGGGGATGTCCGTTGACGGATTGCTCAGAAGTGAGAAGCGATCAGGCCCACCCAGTGAATCCGCCCAACAGGAGAGAGGAGCAACACACGAGAGCTACTGAGAAGCGATAGAAGGCAGCGCGAGCTGCAGGTATGCATGACCCCCCTCCAAGAGCTAGGAGAGCATAAGGAAAATGAGACGAAAGCTCAAGTATCTAGTTTATAGACATATAAAGAAGGGCTGGCAGATGGATTCCATCGCACTGCTCCCGCCGCCGTCTCCAGCGGAGACGAGCGGCTACCGGGGCTTGGCGAGGACCTCTGCGATCCGCAGGTCGAAGAAGTCGGAGACGTTGGCAGGCACGAGCAGTACGGCGGTGTCGGCGCCCTTGCCGGTTCCGGCGACAGCGACGCACGGCTCGCCCACCGTGACCAGGCCGGCGTCAGCGGCCATGAGCGCGATCTCGACGCACACCTTCATCCCCTGGCCGAAAAGCCTGAGGGTGTGGGCAACGATCTCGGCGAGTTCGTAGGTGGCGAACTTCTTGCGCACCGCGCGCCCGACGCCGCCGAGGGCGTGCATGCAGGTGAGAACGCGAGCGCCGGCGTCCTCCAACGCCTTCCGCCGCGCCGCATCGAGCTGTTGGGTGTTGGCGCCGGAGAACCCCGCGGCGTGGGTGACGAAGATCAGATCGAACCCCGAGAGCGCCTCGAGCGCGCGAAGCGCAACGTCGCCTTCGGTGGTGGCAACGAGGATCGTGCGCACACCGAGCGCCGCGGCGCGCTCCCTTGCAACCTGGAGGGTGCGATCGGTGTTCGCAGGACCGGGGGCATCGAACACCACGGACGGGACGATCTGCTCGGACATGTCGCCTCCTTGACGTGGGTATGGTCGCTTCGCCGCCGCGGCGGCGCAACGCTTGTGAAGCTGTCGCTGGCCGCGTGTTGCTGCTGGACCGCGGTTCGGGACATGCGTTCCGTGGCGCTCCCGCGACGCGGGAGCGTCGGACGGTCCGTGATCGGGCGACGGCGAAGAGGAAGGGATCGGTTGCCGAGCAGCCCGCCTGTGCACTCGCGCTGCGGGCAGTTTCACGCCTGGGCTACGCGGGGGGCTTGGCAACGGGGAGTCGGCGCATGAGCAGGAGCGGGGACGCAACGGCAAGAAGCAGTGCGGCAGTGACGATCGCCGGACCGAGTCCCCACCGATCCGCGAGGTGCCCGAGCAGCGGCGCCAACCCGGCGACGAGCAGGGTCCTCAACTGCGCTTCGATCGAGAGACCGGTGGCCATCGTCCGATCGGGAATGAGGCAGGCGAGGTAGCCCACCACAAGGGGGCGCCGCACGTTCTGCAGGGCGTAGCCCAAGGCAAAAGCGACCACTGCGAGCCCCAAGAGCCCGCTCCATGTGCCGGCTCCGGCGGCGAGGATCAAGCCGATCCCGATCAGCAGTGTGGCGTTGGCCGCCGATGCGAGAGACGGTGCGCGTCGCTCCACCGCGCCGGCGCGGGATGCGGCGAAGCTCGATCCGGCATAGATCAGGGCGTACATCCCGCCGATGACCACCGCGCCGCGGCGGCTGTCCTCGAAGCGCACGAGCAGCGGGATTGCCAGGGCGAACGCCTGGAGGATCGGTTGGAGGTAGTCCTTGGTCGATTTGAACAGGGCGTCGAACGAAGCGCTGCTCAGAAGGCCTATCACGAGACGGCGCTGCCGGAGGACAAGGAGCGACGCGCGCGCGGTCTCCCGCAGCCGTGGCCACACACCCTTCGCCCCGGTCCCGGCGGCGTGCGGCACGTCGAATGCCCTTGGGTAGCGGAGGATGTTCATCAGGCCGAGGACGTAGGGAACCAGGGACGCAAGGAAGACCACGCGGTAGCCACCGGTCCAGAACACCAGGGCGGCGGCGATGATCGCGGCACAAGTGGATCCCATTTGCGACGCCGCCCGGGTGCGGCCGTAATAGGCGACCTTCTGGTCTTCCATTCCGCGGCGCCGCAGATGGTCAAGGATGATCGCTTTGTGGGTCCCCGAGCGAAGCGCCTCTCCCGCGCCGAACAACATCATGGCGACCACGAACAACGGGAAGCCACAGCGCGCGTAGAGGATCGCAAACGACATCAAGTAGCAGACAAACGCAGCGACCAGGGCGCGACGCCGGCCGAACGTGTCGGCGAGGACGCCCGTGGGGATCTCCAGCACGTTGGCGGTGATCTCGCGCAGCGAGTAGAGGGTGCCGATGGCAAGGAACGAGAGCCCGGCGTCACGGAAGAAGAGAACGAGGAACGGATCGAAGAAGCGCAGATTCTTCAGAAACCCGTAGCAACGGAACCGGAGAAACATCGGATCAGAGCCGCACGCCGCTTCACCCGCCCCCCTCCTTGCGCTGTCTCGCCGTGTCGTTCGACGCATGTCCATCGACCAGCATAGGGCATAGGGAGCAGGGGACGGGTCGCCGGTCAGGGGGGCGTGGCATCACAGGTGTTTCGTGGGGCGAGAGCTCGTTGCGTCACGTCGCAGGCGAGCCGGACGACGAGAGCGAGGGCGACGTACCAGAGAAGGCAGGAGAGCACGAGACCCGCGTGGGCGTTCTGCGGCAGCACTGTAAGGTAGAACGCGCCGAACGTGGGAAGCCCGAACAGCTCGCCGGCGAGAACAGCGCCGCCGATGAGCAGGTTCACGTCGCCGGGGATCCCTTTGACAAGGGCGGGAAGCGCCGGGCGCACGGCGTGGCGGGAGAGGATTCGTCCGCCGCCCACCCCGCGCGCGGCCAGGGGAAGGCGGCGGCTCTCGAGGCTGCGGTCGATGGCGGTGTGCACCCGACGGACAGCCCGCGCAAAGACCGGTAGGGCGATCACTATCCATGCGATGAGGCACTGCCATGCGACGCGTGCGGCAGCGCCGAACGCCGGCACGGGCCACGCCCTGTACGGTCCGTTCATCGCGTCGAACTGCAGCAGCGGTCGGCCGGGATAGAAGAGGGCGGCGATGACGAGCAGAAGGCCCAGGGCGAGAAGGAACCCCGGCGTCTGGGAGAACAGCCGATCCGTCCAGCGACAGGCGCCCTCGGCCACGGATCCCGGGTGGAGCGCCGCCAGCGCGCCGAGAAGCAGGGCGGCGAGGCCAACGAACGCCGCGGTGGCTCCGAGGATGACAAGGGACCACGCCATGCGGTCGGCGACGCGGAACGTCTCCGATGCCCAGAGTGGCGTGCCCTCCCACCAGTACTCGTCCGGGGGCTCCATGCTCCAGATCGAGGCGCCGAACCCGCCGCGGACGAACGTCTGGAACCAGTCGCCGAACCGCACGACCAACGGGCGATCCAGGCGCCACTCTTCACGCAGCCGCGCCGAGTAGTCGGTCTCCTCGCCACCCTGCTTGAACCCCGGCGGAGCGAACTGGTCTCCCGCCGCAAGATGGAAGAAGGCGAAGAGCAGGAAAGCGATGAGGACGAACTGGACGATCGACCACGACGCTCGCCGGGCGACATACCCTGCGATGCCGCGTCCCTCGTTCGCCTCATGCCGCGGCAGTACGGATCGCATCCCAGAAAATGCTACGAGCGGCTCCGCGCGCCGTCAAGGACGCCCCAGGAGCCCGTTTCGCCGGCTGGTGGGAGGGGTGATGCGAGCGTTCCCACCGGGGGACCCGGTGGGGACGCTCGCCCGCGTCGACCGATGCGCCGGGCTCACTCGGCGATCGGAAGGTAGAGATCGAACTCGTAGCGCTCGGGGTCGGGCTCCAGAGGGTTGCGCAGCGCCTCGAGACACAGGAGCCAGTTCGGCGGCTGGGTGTACGGCGAGTCCTCGAACCAGGCGACGAGCTCCTTCCACACGTGGCCGATCCGCGACAGCCCGGTGAACCGTGTCACCGCATACCTGCCGCCGGGGAACCGCTTCGCGGTCAGCGGAGGGGGCACCTCGACCTCCTCGCCCACCGGGAGCCACAGCTCGTAACCGTAGCTCGCGTTTCCCGGGGACGGATCCGGGTTGTTGAACCCGTACGTCGAGACATCTTCGGCGGCGAGGTCGATGCCCCGGTCTGCGGCGAACCGGCGGATCATCTCCCAGGCGAGCTCCTCCGGACCCGTACCGAACCCCAGTGCGCTGGCAACGCGCATCGAAGGAAGATCGACAATCCGTACATCCTGTCCTGTCATGCGGGTGCTCCTTTCCCTAATAGCATCGTGCAGTTGCGCCGGGCCGGCGCTTCGCTTCTCTGCTCGGGTGCCGAGGAACGGCGGTCAGGCGACCGGTGCCCCCCACGCTGTGGCGGTGTACTCAAGGACCCGCCGCCAGCGCCGTTCCTCCCATCCCGTGCCAACGCTTCGATCGGCGACCAGACGTGTCGCCGGCAGGCGGTGAAGATGCTCGAGACGTGCCGTCATCGGTCCTCCTTCGTACAAGAAGCGGGGTGTTTCTTCACCAGCGTACACTCGAATCGTGACATCTTGTGTCATGTTTATGGTATCCTCGTCCGGTTGTTGCGCCACGGCGGGGAAGGAGGGCCCGATGCGTGCCGATCGGCTGCTCGCACTGATGATGCTGCTCAAGACCCGCGGGCGGATGACCGCGGAGCGGCTGGCGCTCGAGCTCGAGGTCTCCGAGCGTACGATCTACCGTGACCTCTACGCCCTGCGGGTCGCGGGTCTTCCGGTGTACACGGAGCGCGGCCGCGGCGGGGGCTGCTACCTGCACGAGGACTTCCGCGCCGGGCTCACCAGCCTGACCGGCGATGAGTTGGCGGCCCTGTTTGTGGCCGGCGTCCCGTCACCGCTGCGCGAGCTGGGCTTGGATTCACCGCTGCGTGGGGCAATGCTCAAGGTCGCGGGGGCGCTCCCGGAGACGCGCCGCGAGCGCGGATCGCGGACGGCGGAGCGAGTCCATGTGGACACCGTGCCGTGGCAGCTGCCGAGAGACCCGACGCCCCATCTGCAGACGCTCTACACCGGCTGCGTCGAGGACCGCTGGGTCGACGCGGTGTTCCTTCGTGTTCAGGGGATCCGGAGCCGCCAACGTGTCGCCCCGCTAGGGCTTGTGGCCAAGGTGTCAACGTGGTACCTGGTCTGGGCCGGGACCGACGGGCACTCGCGCGTGGACCCGGTCTCACGGGTCTGCGAGGCGACGCTCGACGAACAGCGGTTCGCGCGACCGGACGGCTTCGATCTCGCCGCGTTCTGGGACGCATGGTGCCTTCGCCAGGAGGCGTCGCGGCCGCGGTTCGTTGCCGGGGTTCGGGTGGTGGCGGAGGCGCTCGGGCCGCTCCGCGAGCGCTACCGCGAGCGGCTTACGGTCGTGGGCGAGAGCGAGCGGGGATGGGTCCCGGTGCAGCTACGGTTTGCCCACATCTACGAGGCGAGGGAGCGGCTGCTCGCCCTCGGGGGGGCGATCGAGGTGATCTCTCCTCCAGAGCTTCGCCTGACGCTCGCCGAGTTCGCGGCGTCGGCGGCGTCCCACTACGGCGCCACGGGACGTGCGCCCTAGACGGCGACCGGCGCCGCGGTTGCCTCGTGGAGGCGGCCGACTAGAATGCCCTCAGAACGGGAGGTGGCGATGACACTCGATGTGCTTCTCACGCAGCTCGCACGCGAGATCTCCGGGGTGAGAGCGAAAGACGACGTGGCGCGGATCGCAGCGCACCACCGCATTCAGAGCTCGCCAGGGCTTCTCGACGCGATGCATGTAGTGCAGGGGGGCCTGAGCGAGGCAGGGATCGACGCGACGTTGCATCGGTATCCGGCAGACGGCGTCTCCGGAGTGTTCACGTGGACCTCGCCGCCGTTCTGGACCGTGCGAAGCGGAAGCCTCGAGACGATCGCTCCCGAGGCGCGGGTCGTGGCGCGGTTCGACGAGATCTCGCAGACCGTTGTCGCCCACTCGCCCGGCGGCTCCGCGGAGGGCGAACTGGTGCACGTGGAGGACGGAACGCGCGACGAGCACTACGAGGGGATCGACGTGCGAGGCAGGTTCGTGCTCTCGCGTGGCACAGCGCGCCACGTGGCGTCTCAAGCCGGCGCCCGTGGGGCGGCCGGGGTGATCTTCTACCCGTCGCCGCAACGGGCGGCGGCGTCGCACGATCTGGTTCAGTACCTCGGGCTGTTTCCCGCAGCGGACCGGTTTGACCGCCTGCCGATGTGCTTTTCGGTGTCGCTTGCCGTGGCGAGCCGGTGGCTTCGGCAGATGGAGCGAGAGGCGGTTCACATCGCCGCGCGGATCGACGCTGAGCTCGGGGCCGGGCCGCTGCCGGTGCTCGAAGCCGTGGTGCGCGGGCGTGACGAAGGGCTGCGGGAGGTGCTTCTCGTGGCCCACCTCTGTCATCCGCGACAGTCGGCGAACGACAACGCGTCAGGAGCCGGGGTGCTTCTCGAGGTAGCGCGGGCGCTCCACCGCCTGGCGCAGGGTGAGATGCCGCTTCGTCGCACGGTGCGGTTTCTGTGGGTCCCGGAGTTCTACGGGACGCTCTTCTGGGCCGACGCTCACCGCGACACGCTGTCGCGGACCCTCCTGTGCCTCAACCTCGACATGGTCGGCCAGTCTCCAGAGTCGATCGGCCGGCCCCTCGAGCTGTCGCGCGTGCCGAGCTCGGTGGCGGGCACGGTCAACGCCTGGCTTCGGCCGATGGCCGATCGGGTCGGCGACGACCCGGCCACGGCCTCGCCGCACGGAACGAGCCGACGGCTGCACGCGATCGTCACCCCACCGTGTGGAGGCAGCGATCACCTGGTGTTCAACGACGCCCCGTTCCACCTTCCGAGTGTGATGTTCGGCCACGAAGATCCTTTCTGGCACACCGACCTTGATCTGATGGAGAACGTCTGTCCCACGGAGCTGCGACGCGTGGGGATCCTTGCCGCGGCGCTCGCCGCGGTTCCCGACCTTGTGGCCGACGAGCTCCCCCGGCTCACATCGTGGCTTCTCCGCTACGGGATCGAGGAGCTCACGCGGGCGAAGGAGACGGCGGTCGTCGGCCCGCCGGAGTGCGCTCGAGCGCTCGTTGATCTGGCGCTTTCCACCGAGCGGCGGCGGGCGGAACGGTTCGCGGCGCTCGCCGCAGAGGCCGAGACGGCGTGGGACCCCTCGGGGCACGTCTGCGCGCTCGAGGCGGCGCATGCGGGGCTGGTGGAGACACTTCCCCCGGCGGCGCCACGCGACCGCGGCCCGCAACCGCGGCGATGTGCAGAAGGGCCGATCAGCCGCGGTGCGATCGATGCGCTCCCGCCGGAGGATCGCGAGTTCTTGGACGCTACGTTCTCCGGCCATCACCGGATCCCGCTTGAGGAGATCGCCAACCTCTGCGACGGCACGCGTGACCCCGAGGATCTCGTGTGTCACCTTGCCCTTGACTTCGGCCGTTGGTTCGACCCCGAGGAGGTCAGCCGTGGGCTCGCGCTGCTCGCCGCCGCGGGCTACCTCGAGGGATGAAAGCATTGTCCCGATGGGCGTTCACTGATGTGACCTGGATGTGATCCGCCGTTTGGGCTCACGTGGTTTGCGTGCCCGTCGCATTGCCCTAGCCTGCAGGCCGGATCAGGAGGTGGCCATTGCAGGCAATGAGACAACGGGCGCTGGTGGCGGTGCTGATGGGAGTGGCTGCGGTCGGCGTCGTCATGATGATGCACGCGGCGTTCGCGGCTGCGAGCGAATCCACTCGGAACCTGCTCGCGAACACAGGATTCGAGATGGGGTGGACGGGTCGGCCGGCAGGATGGCGAGCGCTCGAGCTTGCGGGAGGCGAGGGAACGCTCGAGTTCGACTGGTCGGGAGAGGCCGTGCACAGCGGCGACCGTGCGGTGGCGATCGTCGCCACGGGCACTCGTTGCGGCGTGTGGCAGCAGTGCACCGAGGTGGACGAGGACGTGGTCTACGAGCTGACGGGCTACGTCGCCTGCTCCGACGTCGCCCGTGCGGGAGGCTGCAGGCTCCAACTGGTGTTCCGGGACGGAGACGGCCGCGTCGTCGAACGTGTCGACTTCCCCGGGCACAACGGGACGCGTCCGTTCGAGTTGGACTACCCGGCGAAGTTGAAGATCCGCGCGCCTCGGGGTGCGGTACGCGTTGAGGTCAATGCGGTTGTTGAAGGTCCGGGGACAGGATGGTTCGATGATGTCGTGTTCCGCCGCGCGGCCGTTGGGGAGATCGTGGGGGTGGTGCGCTCTGCGGGTGCGCCTGTTCCGGGTGCGACCGTGGAGATCTGGGGCGAGCCGTGGGGCAAGGCCTATCGGGTGACCGCCGGAGAGGACGGAAGCTTCCGCATGCGTGAGGTTCCTGTGGCGCATCCCCGCTACATCCTGATCGCGCGGGCCGACGGGTATCGCAGCGCGCCCGTGGGAGACGTGGACGTCCGGGAAGCGTCGCCTTGCTGCGTGGACTTCGAACTCATGCCCGGCGAGGATGTGCAGGACGTGCTCGAGGTGCGCTACGGCGTCCTGGCGCTCGCCCATCCGGCGCCCCGCGTCGAGGTTCCGCGGGACGCACTCGTCCCCGAGGACACGTCGGGCTACCCCGAGGCGGTGCGGCCGTACCTCGAAAGCGATGCGTGCATCACCTCCGAGGACCCTGCGGTCGAGCGGCTCGCCGCGTCGCTCCTGGCTTCGGTGGCGGTGGATCGGCGACACGTAACCCACGATGTTGCCTGGGCCGTCTACTCCTGGGTCAGTCGGAACATCAACCACGACGCGGTGTACGGCGACCGGACGGCGTTTCTCGACGTGACCAGCGGGATCTGGCAGACGATCCAGCCCGGCGGATGGTGCTTCGGGGAGAGCTTCTACGACTGGTGCTACCGGCCGGCCGAGGTGCTCGAACAGGGAACCGCCATCTGCATCGAGCACGCGTGGCTCGCCTGCGCTCTGCTCCGCTGCCTCGGGATCCCGGCGCGAGCCCACGTGGGATCCGCGCAGTTCTGGGCGCAGGACGGCGACGGCAACGGGGAGTGGATCGGCATCAGCACCAGCAGCGGATCCAACAGCTACCGTGAGCACGGCACGCTGGGGGCGGGCTTCGGCGGCATGGGCTTCCCCGCGTCGTACTCGGTGACGAGCACTCCGCTGCTCCACGAGGACTGGGACCTCGGGGCGGCCGGCCTGTGGCACGAGCGGCACCCCTGGAGCGAGCGCTACCCCGGGAGCGACGCCGGTCGCGTGCAGGCGCTGCGCGACTTGCAGCGGTTCAGCGCCGTAGGGGAGGCTCCTCGCGGCCGTGCGGGCTCTCCGGCTGCGTCGTCCTACGAGATCCGCTACAGCGCGATCACCTTGAGTCTGTTGCAGACGGGAGACGAAAAGACGTTCGACGTTCGGTTCCCGATGATCACCGCGTCGGACGCCTACGAGGCAACCGGGGAGTGGGCCTACTGGACCAACCATCCAGAGTGTGTTACCGGAAGCTGGGTAGAGGAGATCACGAACCCGCCGGTCGAGGGCGTGGAGCGGTGGCGGCACATCACGTTCGACCTCTCGCTTCTCGGGGAGTAGCGGCGGCGAAACGGTGCGGCTCCGCGGCGTTGCGCGCGGACGCCGCCCGCCCGAGCCGTTGGCACCGTCTCGCGGACGTGGGGAAGCTCTCCGCTACCGCCGGCGCCCCGCACTCCCCTTGCCTAGTGCGGTCGACAGAAGGGGCCGGCGCGATCGGTCGTGGCTTCCGCTGCGGCACCCGTCGTGTACCATCGCCCGTCGACGGGAGGTCGGGTGCGAGCACAGCGGTTGACGGCACGGATCGGGCGCGGTCTCCGGGGCTACGATCGGCGGTTCTGGATCCTTCTTGGCGTCCAGCTGGTCGTCGCCGTGGGGTTCGGCGCGGCGATGCCGTTTGTCAGCATCTACCTCCACAACCAGCTCGGCACGCCGATGTCGCTTGTCGGCACGATCATGCTCGTGTCGGCGCTCGTCGCCTCGGCGGGACGCATCCTCGGTGGAGAGCTTGCTGATCGCATCGGGCGACGTCCCGTTGTCCTTGGGGGGATGGCGGTGCGAGTGGTCGCGTTCGCCATCATGGCGTGGGTCATCCACATCCGCGCCCCGGCGTTCGCCGTGGGGGCGGTGTTCCTGCTCGTGCGCCTGGCGGGCGCTGTCGTTCGCCCGGCGCTCATGGCGATGGTCGCCGACGTCGTCGACCCCGGACGGCGGGTCGAGGCGTACGCGCTGTTTCGCATCGGCTCGAACGCCGGCTGGGCGATGGGCCCGGCGATCGGCGGGTTCCTCGTCGCCACTTCGTATGCGTCGCTGTTCCTGCTAACGGCAGCGGCGAGCCTCGTTGGGCTTCTCATCGTCTTCCGCTTCACCAGCGAGTCGATGCGCGCCGCCGAGCGGGAGGCGTTTTCGCTGCGCCGGCTCGTCGATGTCGCGCGCGATCGGTCGTTTCTCGTCTTCGCCTCATGGTGTGTGTTGCTGTTCCTGGTGATGGGGCAGTTCGCCAGCACCCTCGGGGTGTTCGCCACCTCGATCATCGGGATCACCGAGGCGAACCTTGGGATCCTGTTCACCGTCAACGGCGTTGCCGTTGTGCTCATGCAGTGGCCGGCGGCGCGGCTC
>Ga0272441_10001005_pt1 | contig 60837 bp, 64 predicted proteins | sample SSMProp6N_FD_193582 | JGI IMG/M metagenome (GOLD analysis project Ga0272441, IMG submission 193582) | Marine sediment archaeal communities from Little Sippewissett salt marsh, Falmouth, MA, United States - SSM-Prop-6N | ecosystem: Environmental > Aquatic > Marine > Wetlands > Sediment ...
CGGATCCACTCCGAATTTCATGGCTTTCCAGCTCAAACCCGGGGCTAGCGCCGATTGGATTACCCTGGGGAATGACGAGATGTTGGTTGATATCACGGATCTGCCGCTATCCTTCGAGGCGGCCCCTGTGAATCGGGCGGGTCGCCGCGGCCGGGTCAGCCGAGTAGTTGTCCACCGGCCCTGAGCGGCCCGGAAGCCTTGTGTTTCCTTGACTTGTAGGGGGGGATGTGGTACAAAACGTTGTACTGAAATCCGCAGAAAAGGAATCCATATGCACATAGAAACGGCGAAAATCGGCCCTGCCGGCATATCCCTGACGGATATGATCGACATGGGGGAAGCTTCCCTCATTGTCGAAGACGGCAATTACCTGGAGGACATCCACTACTCCGTCCACCTGGTGAGGGACGGAGAACGGATCCGGGTCCGGGGCAAAGTACGCACGTGTGTTTCCCTGACCTGCGTGCGTTGTCTTGAGGATTTTGAATTAAAGGTCAATTCCCGGTTCGATATCATTATGTTTCCCATTGAGCTGGTTGATAACGGGTCGTTGAACCTGGGCGAGAATGATCTGGAGACCATTTTCTTTAAGGGCAACCGAATTGACCTGACCAGACTGATATCTGAACAGGTAAACATCTGCATTCCGGATAATCCCGCATGCCGGCCGGATTGCCGGGGAATTTGTCCGAATTGCGGTGTAAACTTGAATTTTGAATCCTGTCAGTGCGAAAATCCCATAATGGTTGCTGATTTCTGGCCGGATAATTGGAAGAGGTGAATCATGGCATTACCAAAAAGAAGGCATTCCCATCAGAGAACGCATAAACGCAGGTCCCATCACGCCCTCACGATTGAGGGTCTCTCGGTATGCCCCAATTGCAAGGAACCCAAGCTGCCCCACCGCGTGTGCGCAAGTTGCGGGTACTATGCGGACAAGCAGGTTACCGAGGGTACCGAAGAATAGTGCATGGAACCGGTCGCGGTGGCCGTTGACGCCATGGGGGGAGACCACGCTCCGGCGGTGGTCGTAAAGGGTGTCATGGATTTTCTTGACAATGGCGGGGATACCCTTGTCCATCTGGTCGGCAAACGGCGGGAAATCCACCGGGAAATTAGACGGCTGAAAGCCGGTGACCGGGTGTCCGGACTACGCGTGGTCAATGCCCGCGATCATATCTCCATGCGGGAGCAACTGCTTTCCTATTGGCGCAAGCGGGAGAGTACGTCTATTCAGAAAGCCCTGGACCTTGTGCGGCAAGGAAAGGCAGCCGCCATGTTTTCCGCGGGCAACACTGGGGCGGTTATGGCCCTTGCCAAAACGAACCTGGGCATGATCGAAGGCATCGGTCGTCCGGCGCTCGCAACGTTGATCCCCACGTCCAGCGGAAGGACTCTGATTATGGATGTCGGCGCCAACGTGGATTCCAAACCGCGTCATCTGGTGGAGTTCGCGCTGATGGGCAAGGTGTATATGCAGAGCGTACTGGGGGTGGAAAACCCTCGTATCGCCTTGATGAGTATCGGCGAGGAAGAAGGCAAGGGCAATGAGCTGATCAAGCGAACCCATGCCATTCTGAAGTCCATGGATATCAATTTCGTGGGCAATATCGAGGGGCGGGACGCATACCTGGGTAAATCCGATTTGATCGTTACCGACGGTTTTACCGGAAATGTCACAATAAAGGTGGCCGAAGGTGTGGTGGATGTGGTAATGTCCATGTTGAAGCGGGAGATCCGTACCAGCCTTCAGTCCAGGTTGGGCCTGTTCCTGCTGAAACGGTCCATGAAGCGCCTGAGACGCAGGCTTGATTACGCCGAGACCGGAGGTGCCCTGCTGTTGGGTATCAAAGGCGTCGTGGTGATCGGACACGGACGTTCCAACGCCAAGGCGGTCAATCGCGCCATTGAGTTGTCGGTTCGCATGGTTCGTGAGCGTGTGCAGGAGCGTATGGCTGCGGAGATACTGTGCATGCAAAGTTTCCTGGAGGAGTTGAGTTATGCCTGAAGCAAAAGGAAATGCAATTATTACCGGGGGCGCCAGGGGTATCGGCCGGGCCATCGCCCTTCATATGGCCCGGCAGGGCTTTAACGTGGCGGTTTCCGACATTCGTGAAGAGGATGCCCGGGTGACCGCCGGGGAAGTGGAAGCGCTGGGAGTTTCTTCTCAAGTGGTGCGAACCGATGTGTCCCAGGCCCAGGATGCCGAAAAACTGATCAAGGAAGTGAACGATTCCTGGGGATCCGTAGATGTTCTGGTAAACAATGCCGGTGTGACCCGGGATAACCTGTCCGTACGCATGAGTGAGCCTGATTGGGACATGGTACTCGATATCAATCTCAAGGGCGCGTTTCTCTGTTCCCGGGAAGCCGCCAAGGTTATGATGCGGCAGAGATCGGGCCGTATCGTGAATATCGCTTCGGTGGCGGGGCTGATCGGGACCGCCGGTCAGGCGAATTACGCGGCATCCAAGGCGGGATTGATCGCGCTCACCAAAGCCATGGCCAGGGAGTTGGGCGGACGCAATGTAACGGTCAACGCCATTGCTCCGGGATTCATCCTCACGGAGATGACCGACCAGCTGTCCGATAAGGTAAAGGAAGGTTACTTGAGCCAGATTCCCCTGAAACGCGCCGGTACGCCTCAGGACATCGCTGACGCGGTGGGATTCCTGGTTTCTCCGGCGGCCGCCTATATCACGGGAACGGTGGTAAATGTTTCCGGCGGCCTCGTCATGTAACCGGGAGAGCGGGCTGAGCACATGAGCTGATATTTGGGGATTGCGGTTGTCGCGAGAAACCGTTACCCTGAAATAGATGAAAAAGACTAACAAATTGGAGGAAAGTATGACCAAAGAAGAAATCTTGGGAAAAGTCAAAGAAGTTGTGGCTGAAAAGCTGAATGTGGGTGAGGATCAGGTCACCACCGAAGCCAAATTTGTTGAAGACCTGGGCGCTGACTCCCTGGATCAGGTGGAACTGATCATGGCTCTGGAAGATGAATTCGACCTTAAAATCCCCGAGGAAGAGGCTGAGAAGCTTACCACCGTGGGTACCGCCGTCGACTTCATCGTTGACAAAATGAAATAAAACATGAATCTTGTCAGGAAGACCATCAATCTGAGACGAGTGGTGGTGACAGGCCTGGGGGCGATTTCGCCCCTGGGTCGGACCGCCGCGGAAAGCTGGAAGAACGCCAGGGCCGGCGCCAACGGCGTAGGCAGAATATCCCGGTTTGACGCGTCACAGTACTATTCCCAGGTGGCTGGAGAGGTTAAGGGGTATGATCCCCTCGAGTATTTCGACCGCAAGGAATTGCGCAAATACGATCCCTTTATCCAGTTCGCCATGATAGCGGCGGATGACGCCTACCGGGACAGTGGACTCGAAAGAGCAAAAGTGGACCTGACCCGATGCGGTGTCTATATCGGGTCGGGAATCGGCGGCATCTCCACGATTGAAGAAAACGAAACCCGTTTGCTGGAACGGGGCCCATCCCGGGTTTCACCATTCTTCCTGCCTTCAACCATTGCCAACCTGGCTGCCGGAAATGTCTCTATTCGATACGGCATGCAGGGCCCGAACCTGGCCAATGTAACCGCCTGTACGACCAGTACCCATTCCATAGGCGAATCCTTTCGCATTATCCAGATGGGAGATGCCGATATCATGCTGGCCGGGGGCGCGGAATATCCCATCACTCCCCTGGGCGTAGCGGGATTTTCCATCATGAAAGCGCTCTCTTCCAGAAACGATGTTCCGGAAAAGGCCAGCCGGCCTTTTGACCGGGAACGTGACGGTTTCGTGATCGCCGAAGGCGCCGCGGTAATTGTGCTGGAAAGCCTGGAAAGCGCGCTGAAACGCAATGCGCCCATTTATGCCGAGGTATTGGGCTACGGTTATACCGGAGATGCTTATCATATGACGGCTCCGGATCCGGAAGCCAACGGTGCGGTGCGGACCATGGCTATGGCCATCCGCGATGCCGGTTTAACCCCGGAAGATATCGATTATATTAACGCTCACGGGACTTCCACTCCCCTGAATGACAAGACTGAGAGCCTCGGTATCCGCAAGCTGTTCAAAGGCCACGCCGATAAAGTCGCCGTCAGTTCAACCAAATCAATGACCGGGCATATGTTGGGAGCCACCGGCGCCATGGAGTTTGTCTTTACCTCCATGGCGGTGAAAGAGGGTTTCATTCCTCCAACCATCAACCTGGAAAACCCCGACCCGGAATGTGATTTGAATTACACTCCCGGGAGAGGCATTGAGCGGGAGCTGCAATATGCTCTGTCCAATTCATTTGGTTTCGGCGGTACCAACGGGTCGCTGATCGTTTCCCGCTTCAACGCGAGATAGATCGATCCTCCGCCCCGCCGACCCCTCAAACGGGCCGGCGGGGCCGGGGAGAACCCGGCTACGGTTTCCGCAGGATGAAGTTCAGTATCCGTCCGCAATCCGGTCCGTCGCGTCGGTAGGAGGGGAGTTTCCCCTCACAAAAAGTACATACCCGGGAATTCACGATTCTGCTCTCGGGAATTCCGGCGTCTCTAAGGAAATTCTTTATCCCTTTACGCACGTCAAGGGTGAGGTTCGCGCCCGATAGCCGGGAGAAACCCCAGAATTCCCGGGAAGGTCCGGGGAAAATGGCAGGCAACTCTTCCCCCACCGGGTAACAGGCGCCTTCGATCGCCGGCCCCATCCATATGTTGAGCTGATTGAAATCCACGTTCCGTTTTTCCAAAAGTTGGCGCAGGTTGGTCAGGATGCCTCCGGCCAGGCCTCTCCAGCCGACGTGGACGAGTCCGGCAGTATCGCCGCGGTCATCCCAAAAGAAAAGCGGGGTGCAGTCGGCGGTACGAATAATCCCGATCATTCCCGGGGTATCGAGGATAAACCCGTCTGCCGTATTCCCCGGATCCCGGCTGCCTGACTCGACTACCCGGCAGGTATGCTCCTGGGAGAGCCAGTAAGAACCGAGACGATCTTTCCGGATGCGCAGACACCGGGAGAGTTCGCCGGGCAGGGAATCCTGGTCGCCCGCTCCCAGGGTATGACCATAGATGAGGTTTCCGTCCCGGTAGATATTCAGGCCCGGGCAGCGGGTGGAATCAAGCTTATCTTCGGGCATAATGACTGTTTCATTTCTAGCCGAGGCGCGGGCCTTTGTCAAGAGTATTCCGATTTGTTTCCTTGTCTCCGGTTATTGGTTGCTTTACAATAATAAGCAACCGATGAAATCAAGAGATCAAACGAAAGACGAATCGCGGGTATTCGCCGTAAAAAATCATAGGGACCTGCGTCGTTTCATCGCTTTCCCCTATGAATTGTATAAAGGAGATCCGTGTTGGGTTCCCCCGTTACGCGGTGACGAGAAACGTTTTCACCTGCCCCGCCACAATCCGTTTCTTAGAGAGAATCCGGTTTGTTTTTTCCTGGCGGTCCGGGGAAGAAAAGTCGTGGGCCGGATTGCGGCGATCATCAACCGAAATCATGATCTTGTTCATGGCGAAGGTACCGGTTTTTTCGGTCGTTTTGAATGTTTGCATGATCTACATGTCGCCCGGGGCCTGATTCGCGCCGTATCGGAATGGGTCGGCAAACGCGGGGCCCGGATCCTGCGGGGACCCATGGATTTTTCGATCAACAATGTTTCCGGGCTCCTGGAAAAGGGATTTTCAAACCCGCCCAGGATCATGATGCCATACAATGCCGACTACTACCCGGAATTGCTCTCTAATTGCGGGTTCCGGCGGGTTATGCGTTTTTTCGCCTACGAAGTCGATTCCGCATCCATCCGGTTTCCGCAAATTGTCGATCGTATGAGAGAACGCCTGTCCCTCGGGGGAATCACATTCCGATACCCCGACTATTCCAGAGTCGAGGCGGAATCCGCGGTAGTGACGGATCTTTTTAACCGTTCCTGGTCCGATAATTGGGGATTCGTGCCTTTGAAAGTGGATGAAATGGTTGAGGATTTCCGGCGGGTTGAATCCTTCGCCCTGAAGGATCTGATATTCCTGGCGGAGAAGGATGGTGAACCCGTAGGCTTTTCTCTGGCTTTGCCCGATATTTACCAGGCGCTGATGGGACTCAACGGTCGTCTGCTGCCCTTCAACTGGCTGCGACTCATGCGGAGGGTAAAAAAAATTGATGTCATTCGGGTGGCTTTGATGGGGGTGGTACCGGAGTATCGTCAGCGGGGAATCGATCTGGTTTTTTATCACCGTACCATGATCAATGCCATGGCTCACGGTATCCATCGAGCCGAGATGAGTTGGATTCTGGAATCCAACGGGCCCATGAACCGGATACTGAAACACATCAACGCTGAGATTACAAAGACCTATACTATTCTCGAAATGCCGTTGTGTTAAGGCGTGGGAGACTCTCCCCGTCTTGATCCCCCCTGGATTTTGGAGTACACTGTGGTTTAAGATTCTTTAAGGAGTTACCCCATGGAACTGGATGATATTCGGATTTCACGTGCAATTATTGAACGCTGGACGGAAAAACTGCTGGAATCCCTGGAACTTGATGTCGCCCTTGTGGGCGGTGGACCGTCAAACCTCGTCTGCGGAGCTGAACTGGGCCGCATGGGGATCCGCGCCGCCGTCTTCGAATCCAAGCTCTCTCCCGGCGGCGGGATGTGGGGCGGCGGGATGATGTTCAATGAATTGGTGGTGCAGGAAAGCGCTCTGCCCCTGATGGAACGTTTTGGGATTCGTACCAATGAATACGGCGATGGGTATTTCACCGCTGACAGCGTGGAGTCGACGGCCCAGTTGATTTCACGTTGCGTGCAGTCGGGAACGCGGATTTTCAACCTGGTCAAGATCGAGGATGTCATGTTCCGGGATGAAGGCGATAAACGGCGGGTAAGCGGCCTTGTACTCAACTGGTCTCCCGTTTCACGATTGGGGCTGCATGTGGATCCCCTGACCGTGCGTTCCCGTTTCGTGGTCGACGGCACGGGGCATGATGCCGAAGTATGTTCTCTTGTGGCCAGGAAAATTGACGCCCGGCTCGAAACCCGCAGTGGGGGCGTAGTGGGGGAAATGTCCATGTGGGCGCACCGTGGGGAAGAATGGACCATTGACAACGCCGGAGAAGTGTTCCCGGGTCTCTACGTTACCGGTATGGCGGCGAATGCCGCCAAGGGAGGCCCGCGCATGGGCCCGGTATTCGGCGGGATGCTGCTTTCCGGCGAAAAAATCGCCGCCGAAATGGCCCTTCGACTCGGTAAATGACAACCCGTCGTTACTGCGTTGCCTGTGGGGGGCCTCTCTCTCCCGGGGAGATGGATGACCGGCGGAGAATGATATGCTCCGCCTGCGGACGAATCGATTACGAAAATCCGGTTCCCGCAACCGCGGCGGTAGTTTTGGATGAGGAGGGCGCGGTTCTGCTGGTAAAGCGTGGCGCGGAACCGAAAATCGGCGAATGGTGTCTCCCCGGGGGGTTTGTGGAAGTCGATGAAACGCCGGAAACGGGATGTCTCCGGGAACTGCGGGAGGAGACCGGCCTCAATGGTGAGATCGCTTCCCTTCTGGGCATTGAAATGGGAAACAGCCACCTGTACCGGGCGGTCATGGTGGTGGGTTACCGAATCGCCGGAGTCCGGGGCGTACCGCGTCCCGGGGACGATTCGGTCGCGGTTCGCTATTTCAAACCCCATGAACGTCCGCGCCTTGCGTTCCGCAGCCACCAGCGCATTCTTGAAAAAGCGCTGGGATTGGGAAGTTCTCTCCGCCCCCGCTTGCCCCGGGGCGCGTATGTGATTTCCAGCGAAGATCATATTCAGGTGGTCCGGGATGCCTGCCGCGCCGGTGCCCGGGTGGTGCAATTCCGGGAAAAAAGGTTGCTTCCCGGGCGCATGCTGGAAACAGCCCGGGAGTTGCGAAGGATAACCCGGGAAGCCGGCGCGCTCCTGGTGGTGAATGATCACATAGACCTGGCAATGCTGTGTCATGCGGACGGGGTGCATATGGGACAGGATGATTTTCCCCCCGCAGACGCCAGGCGGATCCTGCCGGCGGCGATGCTGTTGGGTGTTTCAACCCATTCCGAGGTTCAGGCCCTGGAGGCGGAAGCCGCGGGTGCTGACTATATCGGGATCGGGCCGGTATACGGGACTCCCACCAAGGCGGACTATCCACCCATTGGCATGGAGATCGTGCGCCGGGTGGCGGCGGCCGCTTCCATTCCGACCGTGGGCATCGGCGGCATCAACGCCGGCAACCTCGAGCAAGTCGTATCCACGGGGGTCACCAATGTGGCCATGGTACGGGCTTTTCAAGAAGATGCCGCGGGTATGGTCAAGCGGGTGAACGACCTGTTGTTCACGGCTGCCCGGTAAGGGACAAAGAAAACCTGGTCCGTCACTCTTCTTTATCTTCTGATGAGGAATAGAGGGCGATTTCCTTCTCGAGAAAATAGCTGATCACCGTCCGTATTAAAACGATACCGCCCAGGAAAGCCACCTCCTCGAGTGTCGGGTGGGTGAAAGATGCGATGATATCCGCGGCAATAATGAACTCCAGAGCCAGGAGGAGATAGGATCCGAAGGAGTGGCGCAGGGCTTCACGGTGGTGAAAGATGACCTGGTGTTTCAGCCGTCTGAACTCAAGACGGATCAGGCGAAACAGGGTCAGAAGCGCTCCCCAGACAATGATGGCGACGCCAACCAGGCCGATCACTTCCTTTAAGGTGTCAAGAATTTCCATTCCGCTTTTTCATTTCCCATGACCTTGTCCGTGGTACCCTGGCTACCATCCCTGCTTCTCCAGCCAGAACAAAAATCCCGTGATTGCGATGGCCAGGGGGATCACGATGAACCAGGGATTGATTTTCAACAATTCGGGCAGGGTAACGTCACCAAAATCGCCTTTTTTAAGTACGGCTTTTTTCATGCCGGGGTATAGAGCCGCGAACAGACCCGTGCCGATCAGGATACCGATCAGTCCCCCGGCGAGGGCGTCCAGGTATCCATTTCCAATGGCACCGGAAATCGTCCCGGGGCAATACCCCAGGACCGCGAATCCCACTCCGAAGACCAGGCCTCCGAAAAGACTTTTTCCCAGAGATCCTGACTTGGGATAAAGGCGTACCCAGCCCAGGGATCGCATCAGGTAAATGCCCAGCATTCCGGTGACCACCGCGGAAAGCATGATCTTGATCACCGTGTGATCCCGCAGCAATAATTGACCCAGAATCACGTCGTATTTCGTGGCGCCGCCTTTGTGAAGCAGGAATCCGAAGAGGATGCCGAACACCAGTCCCAGAATTTTCTGCGTACCGGGACCCGGGGATCTGAAAGTATTATTTCCTTCGCTGTTCATGGTTTTCCCCCTCCGGCCAGGACCTGGAAAATCAAGTGGGCCGTGACGATACCCCCGGCGAAAAAGCTGATGGCGGCGATCCAGGAGGACAGAGCCAGCTGCAATGTTCCGCTGATGCCGTGTCCACTGGTGCATCCGCCGGCCCAACGGGCGCCAAATCCCAACAATATGCCCCCAAGCAGGGCTACAATTACGCGGGTGACGGCGTCCGTACCGAAAGCGGCCGCCCAGAGATGCGGGACCCATTGCCAGTGAAAGTCTCCGGAAATCAGGGCGGAAACGGCGGCGCCGATAATGATCCCGATCACCAGCATCCATTGCCAGTCAATGGAAATTCCGATTTCCCGGTAATATGCCTTGGCTTCGACCTTTTCTCCCCGGAATATGCGTTCGATCATTCCGCTGGTGCGGGCGAAGCTGGTGGAACAGGCGATGGGTTTGCGGGATATCAGGAAACTCAGCCAGCTCAAGACTCCGATGGCGATCCCCACTACATAGGGTGACCAGCGGGCTTCCAATAAAAAGTTCATGACCTGTACCTCCTTATGAGTCCGGGTCCCATTGTTTTTTCACTTCCGTAAAACTTGTGAAAAATCGTGATCCGTGCGGATTCTCACAGGGCCGGCACTCCTTGGCGTAACCGGCGGCGCTGTAACCGGTCATGCCGCCGGCCAGGTTGATCACATCCGTAAATCCATGTTGTAACAAAATGCTGCAACCAAGACTGGAACGGTTCCCGGAACTGCACATCAGGATGATTGTCTTGTCGCTATTCAGCTCGCCGTAACGGGTACGGAGTTCGGCGGTGGGAATATTGATGGCCCCTTCAATATGGTTATCAGCAAACTCCCGGGGGGCTCGGACATCCAGCAGGATGAACCCGGCGGTTCCGGAAAGCATCTCGTGCAGTGCTTCGGCGGATATCTGCCGAACGCTGTTGGTTTTCAGTCCGGCAACCAGCCAGGTGACCATGCCGCCGTCCAGGTAACCCAGAATATTGTCCACGCCGACACGGCGAGCCCAGGTCACCGCTTCCATCGCTTTGGGGCGGTCCTCAGCCACCAGCAGGATTTTCTCTTCCCTGGGCAGGACCCAGCCGGCAAAGGTGGGGAAATTCCCGTTGATGTCGAGGTGCCAGGCTCCGGGAATGTGCTGACCCCCGTAGGCCAGGTAGCTGCGGGTATCCAATACGAGAGTTCCGGGCTGTTTCATCCGGGTGAAAAAAGCCTCCACCGGGTATTTGCGGATATCCGGCATGTCATCGATTACGGCGGGTCCTTCGCGGTTGATGTCACTGCAGAGGCTGAAATGATCCGGTGCCGGGGGCATTCCCTCCGTGAGGGAGCGAATGAATTCCTCTTTACTGCGGACTTGCAGGGCGGAGTTGAACCGGCGTTCGTATCCGATGGAGGAACGCCACTTGGCGCCCATGGCGCGTCCGCACAGGGAACCTGCTCCATGCGCGGGGTAGACCTCCACGTAATCGGGCAACTCCATGAGGCGTTCATGCAGGCTGTGGTAGAGCTTACCCGCCAGTTCGGTCGCTCTGTCTGGAAAAAGGTCCGGTCGACCTACATCGCCGACGAAAAGGGTGTCCCCGGTGAATACTCCCACGGGACTGTCCGCCCGGGATGTGTCCGACACCACGTAACTGAGGTGTTCCGGAGTATGGCCGGGGGTTTCCCATACCTGAAGGATCATGTCTTCCAGCTCAATACGATCGCCTTCCCGTACGGGTACGTGATCGAATGCGCATTCGGCGGATGCGGCGACATAGATGTCGGCTCCGGTTTTTCGGGCCAGGTCCATATGCCCGGAGACAAAATCCGCGTGAAGGTGGGTCTGAAGAATATGGGTGATCGTGACCCCGAGAGACCGTGCCGCCTTCAGGTAGATTTCGATGTCCCGGCGGGGATCAATGACCGCGCATTGATCCTTGCCGGCGAGAATATAGGAGCTGTGAGCGATTTTTTCGACAAAAAAGTGCTTCAAGAGCATATTGCCTCCCGCACTATTTTGCATGATATCCGATATTTATACAACCGGAATAATCGGAAACGCCGCTCGGTGCGTCCGGTCTTGGGCGTGGATTATGGGAGGGAACTACTCTTCCAGGATAAAGGCTTCCTTTTCCTTCATCAGGCTGTCCAGAGCGGTTACGCCGTCATCCACCACCTGTTGAAGGTTGTCGTAGAATCGTTTCTCTTCGTCCTCGGATATTTCCTTGTCGTCCTGGAGTCCTTTGGCCAGGTCACGGTATTCCCTTCTGATGTTACGGATGGCGGTTTTACGCTCTTCCGTATACATTCGGAGTTTACGGATCAGTTCCCGGCGGCGTTCCTGGTCGAGCGGGGGAATGGGGAGGCGGATCAACTTGCCGTCGGAAATTGGATTGAGACCCAGGTTGGCGTCCCGGATGGCTTTTTCAACGTCGGGAGTGGATTTCTGATCCCAGGGTTGAATCACGATGAGGTTTGCCTCGGGAACCGAGAGTGTGGCCAGCTGGTTCACCGGAGTCGGCGTACCGTAATAGCTGACCATAACTCCGTCCAGCACGGACACCGAAGCGCGACCGGTGCGGAATTTGGACAGCTCCTTTTTGAAGTCGTTCTCAATGGTCTTGAGGTCCTGCTTGGCTTGTGAGAGTGCTTCCTTGAGCATTTTTCCCTCCCTGAATTATTGGATCAGAGTACCCAGGCCGTCGGAATGAACAGCCTCGACAATGCTTCCCGGCTTGGTAATATCGAATATTTTGATTTTAAGGGAGTTTTCCCGGCACAAAGCCACGGCGGTGGCGTCCATCACGCGCAGATCCCGGGAAAGGATTTCCGCGTAGGAAATGGTGTCGAATTTACGGGCATCCGGCACTTTTCGGGGATCCGCGGAGAAAACTCCATCCACCATGGTGGCTTTGAGCAGGATGTCCGCGTGAATCTCCACCGCGCGCAAAGCGGCGGCTGTGTCGGTTGAAAAGAAGGGGCTGCCCGTTCCGGCGGCGAAGATCACCACCCGGCCCTTTTCCAGGTGGCGGGTGGCCCGGCGTCGGATGAACGGTTCGGCTACCGCCTTGATTTCCAGTGCTGAAATCAGCCGGGTTTTAATACCCAGCTTTTCCAGAGTGTCCTGGATGGCGATGCCGTTGATCACCGTGGCCAGCATCCCCATATAGTCGGCTGAGGCTCTGCCCATGCCGAGTTCATCGGCGGCTATGCCGCGAAAGAAGTTTCCGCCTCCGGTTACCAAGGCGATTTCGATACCCTGACGGTGAAGCTGCTGAATCTGTCCGGCGATTCCCTGCAGGACCGGTGTGGAGATACCAAAGGACTGGTCCCCCTTCAGGGCTTCGCCGCTGAGTTTCAGTACGATGCGCCGGAAATGGGGAAGGTCGTCCATGATCCTCCTTATTCGCCGACCTGGTAGCGGACGAACCGCTTTACGATGATGTTTTCTCCGATCTTGTGGATGTTTTCGGTTACCAGATCCCGAATGGATTTGGAATCATCTTTGAAGAATTTCTGATCCAGCAGGCAGACATCCGCATAATACTTGTTAAGCTTGCCTTCAATGATTTTTTCGATGACATTTTCCGGCTTGCCCTGTTTCTTCATCTGTTCGCGGTAAATCTCTTTTTCTTTTTCCAGAACTTCGGCGGGGATCTCTTCGGGATCCACGTATTGGGGAGCCATGGCGGCGATCTGCATGGAAATATCCTTTACCATGGTCTGAAAATCTTCGTTTTTCGCCACGAAATCGGTTTCACAGGCCACTTCGACCAGAACCCCGATCTTGTAATTCGTGTGTACGTAAGAGCCGATAACGCCCTGGGTGGTGGCCCGGGACGATTTGGATTTGGCCTTTTCGAATCCCCGTTTGCGCAGGATTTCCTCGGCTTTCTTATAGTCGTTGCCGGCTTCGGTTACGGCCTTGCGGCACTCCAGGATGCCGACACCGGTTTCAGCCCTGAGTTTTTTTACCAGTTCCATATCTACAGCCATGATCAATTCTCCTTTGCGGTATCTACCGGTGCTTCTTCACCTGGTTCCCCGGGAGTGGATTCGTCTCCGGATTCAGGGGCTTCAATGGTTTCGGGCGCCGTCACGGATCCCGGGGTTTCATTCCTGGCGGGTTCCTCTTCGACCGGCGCCAGACGGGCTTCCTCGCAAAGCTTCATGCCTTCCTGAACGGCTTCTCCGAATTTGGAGACAAAGAGGCGAATGGAACGAATGGCGTCGTCATTTCCAGGAATGGGATAATCGATGACTTCCGGATTTGCGTTGGTGTCCACTATGGCTACCAGAGGAATTCCCAGTTTCCGGGATTCGCTGATGGCGATGCCTTCATAAATGGCGTCTATCACGATCACAACACTGGGAAGCTGGCGCAGGTTACGCAGGCCCCAGAGGTTCTTGTGGAGCTTTTTGTATACCTTTTCAAGCCGGGATTGTTCCTTTTTGCTCTTTACGTCCCAGCGACCGTCCCGTTTCATTTCATCCAGGTCGATCAGTTTGTCGATGCTCTTTTTGATCATGGGGAAATTGGTCAGCAGACCGCCCAGCCAACGCTTGTTGACGTAATGCATGCCGGTCTGTTCGCCGAGCTCTTCAATAATGGACTGAGCTTGCTTTTTTGTACCCACGACCATGGCCTGACCTCCCCGGGCCACCGTGTCGGTGACGAATTGGAGAGCGTCTTTGAACATCTCTATGGATGTCTGCAGGTTAATGATGTAAATACCGTTCTTCTTGCCGTAAATATACGGCTTCATCTTGGGATTCCAGCGGCGTACCTGATGACCGAAGTGCACACCTGCTTCAAGCATTTCACGCATATTGATGGATACCATGAATGTCTCCTACCTCTTGTGGTACTGGGAAGCCTTACGGGCTTTGAGCAATCCGTACTTCCGGCGCTCTTTTTCACGGGGGTCGCGGGTGAGCATACCGGCGGATTTCAACTGCGGGCGCAATTCGGAATTGAATTGCAGCAGGGCTCGGGCGATGCCGAGCTGAATGGCGTCCGCCTGGGCGGAGACGCCGCCACCGGTTACGCTGAGGACAACATCAAAGTTTTCCATGGTATTGGTGGCGGTTAAGGGCTTATAGATGGTCAGTTTATGATTTTTCAGAGGAAAATACTCTTCAAACAGACGGGTCCGCTTGTTGACCGTGAGTTTGAACTCGCCCTTTCCGGGGCGTAAATACACCCGGGCGATACTGGTCTTGCGCCGGCCTGTTCCGTAATATTGAACGATACTCAACGTGTTCCTCCTTGAATATGGATAAGTTCAGGCTTCTGGGCCTCATGACGGTGTTCGGGGCCCTTGAAGACTTTTAATTTTTTCAATGCCTGGCGGCTGAGACGGTTGCGGGGCATCATACCCTTTACGGCGTTCAGAATAATTCTTTCCGGGTGGTTGGCCTGCATGCGGGAATAGGGAATTTCCTTGATGCCGCCGAGGTACCCGGAATGCCGGTAGTACATCTTCTGCTCAGCTTTGGCACCGGTCAGGCGCACTTTATCCGCATTCACCACGACCACAAAGTCCCCGTTGTTGAAATACGGGGTATATTGCGGCTTGTGGCGGCCCTGAAGCAGGCGCGCGATTTCAGTGGCCAGACGGCCCAGTACCTGGCCTTCGGCGTCAATCAGCCACCATTTGCCGGTACCGATATCATTTTTTGGTACAAACGTCCGGTTCATTTTGTTGAGCTTCATCATTTGACCTCGTCAGAAAAATGTATTTTTATACTATTCAGGGCTGTTTGTCAAGTTTTGAACCGCTTGCCATCCGCGCCAGCCGTCCCGGTTGCGTCGATAAAAGCCTTTGGGTACAATAAACGCTCCCGGAGGCGAAAAATGAATCAATTGCGTCAGGCCATAGTGGGCGTGGACCGCAGCCTTCCCTTGTTGGACGGCCGGGTTGCGCCGTATATAAATTTTGACAATGCCGCGTCGACTCCGTCGTTGCGCAGGGTTTTGGATCGGATTCATGATTTTATTCCTTATTACTCATCAATCCATAGGGGGGCGGGATTCAAATCCCGGCTCTCTTCGGAAGCGTACGAGGAGGCCCGTCATCTGGCCGGAGAATTTGTTGGAATCGATCCAGACGAATATACCGTGATTTTCGGCAAGAATGCCACGGAAGCCATCAACAAATTGTCTTATCGCCTGCGGCTCAATCCGGATTCCGTGATTATTGTGTCCATGCTGGAACACCATTCCAACGACCTTCCCTGGCGGCATCAGGGAAAGGTGCTGCATGCTCCGGTCAACCGCGAAGACGGCAGCCTGGATATGGCCGGGCTCGAAAGGATGATCGCGGAGAACCGGGACAAGCTGGCCCTGGTGGCGGTCAGTGGCGCTTCCAATGTAACCGGGAATCTGACTCCCATTTCGACAATCAGTCGGATGGCTCACAAAGCGGGTGCCATGTTCATGGTGGATGGCGCGCAGCTTGTTCCGCATAAGCCGGTGGACATGGTTCGGGATGACATCGATTTCCTGACCTATTCAGCCCATAAAATGTACGCGCCTTTCGGAACCGGAGTCCTGGTGGCCCGCCGAAACTTAATGACCGAAGACATACCTCCTGAATATCCGGGTGGTGGAACCGTTCGTTGTGTTTCGCTCACCAGTGTGACCTGGGACGATCCGCCTTTCCGGGATGAATCGGGCAGTCCGAATGTGGTCGGAGCAGTTGCCCTGGCTGAAGCGATCCGATTTTTCATGGAAGTCGGCTTCCCCCGTCTGGAGAAGGTGGAGCACGCTCTGACATCCCGGCTTCTGGAAGGCATGCACCGTCTCCCGGGGGTATCCATCCTTGGCAACCCGGATCCCGATGATCTAAAGAACCGCGTCGGAGTTGTTCCGTTCAACCTGGAGGGAATTCCCCACGCTCTGCTGGCCGCGGTGCTTGCCTATGAATACGGTATCGGCGTACGCAATGGTTGTTTCTGCGCTCATCCCTACATCAAGCACCTTCTGGGTATCGAGGGCGAAGCGGAAATCGAGCTGGGCAGAAGGATTCGCCGGGATGATCGCAGCCGGCTTCCCGGAGCCGTGCGGATATCCTTCGGATTCTACAATGAAACCTGGGAGTTGGATCGCCTGCTGACCGCCCTGGCCGAAATATGGAAGCGGCGGGCTGACCTGGAACGGAATTATGAATTGGTTGTGCGAACCGGAGAGTATGTCCCCCGGGGATACAAAGACGATTTTTCAGGCTGGTTCGCCTTTTGAGTCATTTTCCGAAGCCTGTCTGCGCCGGCCGCCGCGGTTGATTTACCTGACAAATTTTGTTATTATAGTATCAATGCGACTGAATAGACAACAGATCGAGCACATGGCCTTTGCCGTAGTCAAGGGTTTACTCCGCGATCAGACCATCCTGACGGATGACCGTGAGAAAATGGCGGCGGAGGTTCAGGAACTGATCAGTCGCGAACTGGAGAAAGAGGATCAGTTGGACGAACAGGTGAAAGAGATCCTCAAAGAAAAATTGAACGATATCCGTAATTCAAATATCGATTATTACGAAATGTTCAAGATGGTCAAATCCAAGCTTGCGGAAAAGGAGAATATCGTCTTATGACCCTGAAACTCTCCCGCAATAAGGTCAACCATCTGACTCGCCTTATCGTCGACTATATCGAGAAAAACGAAGATCTGGACTATCGCGATGATGTTGCCGAGATTCGTTACAAGGTGTTCAACCTGATTATGGATGAACTCCATTTCTATCAGCAGATCGAAGAACGTGCCCGGATGCGGGTCAACTCCCAGAAACGCAGCGTTCCGGAAGGTTCCCGGGAGTGGGAGATTCTGTTCCGCAAGTATACCCAGGAAGAGCTGGATAAACTCGGTCATCTCTGGGATTAGAGCCGGCGCCACTCCTCATTTCAGTATCTGCCACTTTTTTCCCTCATTTGGTTATTTTGTCAACTTTATTTTTCTGTTGAGCGACTTTCCCGGGTATGGTAATATTTCTAATCTAAGTTTTCACAGCCCCAGTCAAACGAACGGACCAGGTGAGAAATGAAGACAATCAGGACGCGAAAGGGCTTGAGCATTCCCATCAAGGGTAACCCTGAACAGGAGATTCACCCTACCCCTCCAATTACGCAAGTTGGAGTCTCCGCATTGGATTATCCGGGGATGAAGCCCCGCCTATTGGTAGAGGAAGGAGACCGGGTCAGGCGCGGCGATCCGCTGCTGGTTGACAAGGCGCAACCGGAAATCCGTATTACCGCCCCCGCCGGCGGCCGTGTCGCGGCAATCCATCGCGGAACTCGCCGCGTACTCGAAGGATTGGCGATTCAGATTGAAGGCGATGAAGCGGTTGGGTTCAACCTCACCTCGGAGGACGATCCGGATCCCGCGAAAATCCGTGAAGCTCTGCTGACTTCGGGAATGTGGACGGCCATACGCATGCGCCCATATGAAATGATCGCCGATCCGGAAGTCCCGCCCCTGGCTTTGTTTGTTACGGCCATGGATACCCATCCCCATGCTCCCGAGGCTTCCGCCCTGTTGAAGGGACGTGAAGAGGATTACCTCCGGGGCCTGCGGTTGCTGAGCCGTATGTGCGAAGTGCCGGTATACGTGTGCCGGGGGGCCGGAGTGGAACTCCCGATCCCGGATTTCCCGGTGGATGTGCGGGAAGTGGAGTTCCGGGGGCCCCATCCCGCGGGGAACGTGGGCACTCACATCCATTTCCTGGCTCCGGTATGCCGGGGACGGCGGGTATGGCATGTGGGACTGCAGGATGTAATCGGGATCGGTGAATTCTTCAGAACCGGAACCCTGCCGGTAACGAGAATCATTTCCCTGGCCGGTCCCGCGGTTCGAGAACCCCGGTTACTGGTCACCCGCCCCGGGGCATCCCTGGGGGAACTGACGGACGGGGAGCTGGTGGACGGGAAGGTCCGGGTCGTTTCCGGATCCCTGCTTACCGGCTTCACCATGACCGAGGGGCGACGCTTCCTGGGCCGTTATCACCAGCAGGTCTCGGCTTTGCGGGAAGGCGGGAAACGCCGTTTCCTGGGATGGCTGGCCCCGGGATTCTCATTGTTTTCCGTGAAAGGGGTGGTGGCTTCCCATTTCCTGCCCCGGCGGGACCTGGACCTGACAACGGATATTCACGGCGGACGCCGGGCGATCATTCCCACCGGGGTGCTCGAGTCGGTCTGTCCCTTGGATATCCTGCCCACGCCTTTGATGCGGGCCCTCATGGTGGACGACCTGGAAGAAGCGGAAAAGCTTGGTGTCCTTGAACTGGCGGAAGAAGATGTGGCTCTGTTTTCCTTTGTCAGCGCGTCCAAACTGGACTTCGCCGGGGAGCTCAGGCGCAATCTGGATACCCTATTGAAGGAAGGATAAGCAAAGTGTTGCGAAGAATTCTGGATCGTATCGAAGAACGGTGGTTTGGCGAGAAGGGACAACTGCGGCGCTGGTTCCCTGTTTATGAGGCGGTGGACACCTTCATCTATTCTCCCGGCAAAGTGACCCGGACGGCTCCCCATATCCGGGATGCCATGGATCTGAAGCGTATGATGGTCACCGTGGTGGTCGCCTTGATTCCCGCCGTGTTGATGGCTTTGTACAACACCGGGCTGCAGGCCAATCTGGCCATTGCCCGGGCGGGCGCTACGCCTCTTCCCGGATGGCGGGCGGACCTGGTGCGTTGGCTTGGGTTGGGGTTTTCTCCTGAGTCCATCCTGGATTGCGCCGTACACGGCTTGATGTATTTTCTGCCGCTGTACATCGTCACCATGGCGGTCGGCGGTGTCTGGGAAGTACTCTTCGCCGTTGTCCGTCGACATGAAATCAGCGAAGGGTTCCTGGTGACGGGATTGCTTTTCCCGTTGATCCTGCCGCCAACTCTGCCGTTGTGGATGGCCGCGGTGGGGATCTCTTTCGGCGTGGTCATGGGCAAGGAAGTATTCGGCGGAGTCGGCATGAACATCATCAATCCCGCTTTGGCGGCACGGATGTTCCTGTTTTTCGCCTACCCGCTGCAGTTCTCAAGCGCCAGTGCCTGGATCGCCGTCGACGGCTACAGCCGGGCGACGCCCATGGCTCAGCTGGCCGATCCGGGGTTGACCCTCTCGGTTACCTGGAAAGACGCTTTCCTGGGGTTCATCCCGGGTTCCATGGGTGAGACCTCGGTGATCGCCTGCCTCCTCGGTGCCCTGGTGCTGGTGGTGACCGGAGTGGGCTCATGGCGGATCATCACCTCGGTTCTTGTCGGGGCCGCGGGTACCGCCTGGCTGTTCAATCTAATCGGAAGCGCGGGCAACCCCATGTTCGCCTTGGCCCCCCATTGGCACCTGGTTCTCGGCGGACTGATGTTCGGGACCGTGTTCATGGCCACCGATCCGGTAAGTGCCGCCATGACCAATCCGGGCCGGGTGGTATACGGATTGTTGATCGGTATTATGGTGATCCTGATTCGGGTGGTTAACCCGGCTTTTCCGGAGGGGATCATGCTGGCGATTCTGTTCGGCAACATCTCAGCGCCGGTTATCGATCGGGTGGTGATCAACGCCAACATCAAGAGGAGGATGATTCGATATGGCCTCAGATAGCAATCGCGGGATCCTCCTGGTGGCTCTTGCCATATGCGCCGTCTGTTCCGTACTGGTTTCTCTGGCGGCGGTGGGACTTAAGCCTCTCCAGGTGGAGAATCAACGCGTGGATAAGCTCCGTAATATCCTGGCCGCCGGGGGATTGCTCGGCCCCGGTGTGAATGCGGGAGAAGTATACAACAATCGGATCCAGGCGGTTTTCATCAACCTGTCCGACGGAACCGTCATGGATCCGGAAGGGATTCCCCCGGGAGTGACCCCGGTGAATTTCAATTTCCAGAGATTGGCCGCGGATAAAGTGACCGGAATGGTTATTCCCGGGGACGATGATCTGGCACGAATGAAGCGCCGGCCGATGTTCATGCCGGTGTATATGGTAACCGATGACGCGGATAGGGTAACCAAGGTTATTCTGCCGGTTGCCGGCAAGGGGTTGTGGTCCACCATGTTCGGCTTCCTGGCTCTGGATGCCGATCTCCGTACCATCCGGGGTTTTACTTTCTATGAACATGGAGAAACTCCGGGTCTGGGTGGAGAGATCGACAATCCCCGCTGGCAAAGAAAATGGCACGGGAAACTCGCCTTCGATGAGGGCGGGCGTCTCATGATCGAAGTCCTGCGTGGCGCCGTGGAGCCCGGCGATCCCCGGGAACCTTACCGGGTGGATGGAATATCCGGGGCGACCAAGACCACTCAGGGTGTCCAGGACCTGGTCAGATTCTGGCTGGGGAAAAACGGTTATGGGCGATTCCTCGAAACCGCCGCCCGGGAGGGGTTGCATGCTGGCAGATAAAAAGACTTTGTTGGAACCGGTGATCCGCAACAATCCCATCGCCGTCCAGGTGTTGGGAATCTGTTCCGCCCTGGCGGTAACGTCGCGGCTGGATACCACGTTGATCATGTGCATGGCGGTTGTATTCGTCACCACCTTTTCCAATGTATCCGTAAGCCTGATCCGTCGGCACATCCCTTCAAGCGTGCGTATCATCGTGGAAATGACGATTATCGCTTCCCTGGTGATCATCGCCGACCAGTTGATCCGGGCGTACTTTTTTGACGTTAGCAAACAATTGTCCGTCTACGTGGGCCTGATCATTACGAATTGCATCATCATGGGAAGGGCGGAAGCATTCGCTTTGCAGAATCCGGTCTGGCCGAGCCTCTTGGACGGGTTGGGGAATGGAATCGGGTACAGTGTCATCCTGATCGCCGTGGCGGTGATCCGGGAATTGTTCGGCCAGGGTAAGCTATTGGGCGTGTCAATCTTTCCCCTCAACACCGAGGGCGGATGGTATACCGCCAATGGTTTGCTTTTGTTGCCGGCCAGTGCGTTTTTCCTCATCGGCGGATTGATCTGGATTATACGTACGCTGCAAAAGGATCTGGTGGAAGAGGCCTGAAATGCTGGAACATTATATCAGCCTGTTCGTTAAGTCGATTTTCATTGATAATATCGCCCTGGCTCTGTTTCTGGGCATGTGTACCTTCCTGGCCGTTTCACGCCGGGTGGATACCGCCGCGGGCCTGGGTGTGGCCGTCGTGGTTGTCCAGGCCATTACCGTGCCGGTCAATAATCTGATTTATAACCATGTGCTGCGCGAAGGAGCCCTTGACTGGGCCGGTCTGGGCGGAGCGGACCTCCGTTTCCTGGGCCTGATTACCTATATCGGCGTGATCGCGGCCATGGTGCAGATTCTAGAGATGGCACTGGACAAGTTTTTCCCCAGGCTATACAACGCCCTGGGGATTTTTCTGCCGCTGATAACGGTGAACTGCGCAATCCTGGGAGGGTCCCTCTTCATGGTGGAGCGGGACTATACTTTTGGAGAAAGCGTGGTTTTCGGCATTGGTTCCGGTATTGGTTGGGCGCTGGCTATCGTGATGCTGGCGGGTATCCGGGAGAAGATGAAATACAGCAATGTGCCCGCCGGGTTGCGGGGGCTGGGTATTACCTTTATCACCGCGGGACTGATGGCGGTTATTTTCATGTTGTTTTCGGGAATTCAATTGTAGACGGTCACGCCGGAGCGTGACGATTCGCATGGAGTATATCGAATGAGTGGACTGGAGTTGATCGCTTTAGGGGTGGCCATGTTCATCCTGATCGTCCTGGTACTGGTGGCGTTGATCCTGATGGCCCGCTCCAGGCTGGTGGCAACCGGAAACGTTACGATTGAAATAAACGGAGATTCCGAGCGAAGCCTGGTCGTGCCGGTGGGAGGAAAGCTTCTCAATGCCCTGACGGCCAGAAAGATCTATGTGCCCTCCGCGTGCGGCGGCGGCGGAACATGCGGTACCTGTAGATTGCAGGTTGTTTCCGGGGGCGGTGACGTCCTGCCGACCGAGCGTTCACTGCTTAATCGACGTGAGGTGCGGGAGGGATTCCGTCTTTCCTGCCAGGTCCCGGTCAAGGACAATATGGAGATCCGGGTCCCGCCGGAGATATTCGACGTGCAACGCTGGGAATGCCGGGTGCGTTCCAATGATAGCGTCGCCACATTCATAAAGGAACTGATCCTGGAACTGCCGGCTGGAGAAAACGTGAATTTTCGTGCCGGCGGATACATCCAGGTCGAAGCGCCTCCCCATCGCCTGGACTTCGGGAACTTCACAATAGGCGATGAATACCGCACGGATTGGGAGCGCCTGGGCCTATTCAATCTTTCCTCCCGGGTTACGGAACCCGTTACCCGGGCGTACTCCATGGCGAACTACCCCGAGGAAGAGGGGATTATCATGCTTAACGTGCGTATCGCTTTGCCCCCTCCGGGTAAAACCGGCCTTCCTCCCGGAGCCATGTCTTCCTGGATTTATAATCTCAAGCCTGGTGACCCGGTTACCATCTCCGGACCTTATGGAGAATTTTTCGCCCGGGAAACAGGTAACGAAATGGTGTTCATCGGTGGCGGTGCCGGGATGGCGCCCATGCGCTCACATATCTTTGATCAATTAGAGCGCCTGGATGCAAAACGACGGATTACATACTGGTATGGGGCCCGCAGTCTGCGGGAGATGTTCTACACCGATGAGTTTGACCGCCTGGCGGTGGAACATGAGAATTTCGATTGGACCGTGGCTTTGTCGGATCCCCAACCTGAAGATGAGTGGCAGGGCCCTCAGGGCTTTATCCATCAAGTTGTATACGATCTTTACTTGAAAAACCATCCGGCTCCCGAGGATTGCGAATACTACATCTGCGGTCCCCCATTGATGCTTGATGCGGTGCTGAAGATGCTGGACGGACTGGGAGTAGAGCCGGAAAACATTTTATACGATGATTTCGGCAACTAAGGTTCTCCGGGATCGGCGGCTATCCCTGATTCCGCTGCTTTCCTGCCTTTTGTTGACTCTTGGCGGGGGCAGCGGTTGCGAACGCCGGGTTTCCTCTCTGGAAGTATTGTCCGGAACCACCATGGGTACGACCTGGACGGTGAAATTCCAGCGTCCGGACTGCTGCAATTCAGGAGAAGCGGCTACGGAATTGCGAAGCTCCATTCGGGCTGCCCTTGATGCGGAACTTGAGGCCGTTAACGACCTCATGTCCGTGTTTCGGCGCAAATCCGAGATATCCCGGTTCAATCAGAGTCATGATTCGGGCTGGATAAACGTCTCGCGGGCATTGGCGGAACTGGTTGCATACGCGCAGGAAGTCCACCGCCTATCCGGGGGATCCCTGGATGTAACCATAGGGCCCGTGATCCGCCTGTGGGGGTTCGGGCCGGGGGGTGCGCGGCGGGTGCCGTCGGAAGCGGAGATAGCCGCGGCCATGGCCCGTTCGGGCGGCTCCCGCCTTGAGGTTCGCCGGAATCCACCGGCGTTGCGTAAAAAGGTTCCGGAATTGGAGTGCAATCTTTCTTCATTGGCCAAAGGGTATGGAGTTGATCGTCTGTCTGTCCTGCTTGAGGAGCAGGGGATCACCGATTACCTGGTGGAGATCGGTGGGGAAATGCGTGCCCGGGGGGAACGCCATGGCGGCGGTCCCTGGCATATCGGTGTCATGGAGCCGGAGGCATCCGGAGGACTGCAGAGAGTGATTCCACTGGAGAATCGTTCGATGGCCACTTCGGGGGATTATCAGAATTACTTCGAGGTCGGGGGAATCCGCTATTCTCATACCATGGATCCCCGCACAGGCAGACCGGTTACCCACAACCTGGCGTCCGTCACCGTGGTGGCGGATACCTGTATGGAGGCGGATGCATGGGCGACCGCATTGTTGGTAATGGGGCCTTTACCGGCGATGGCATTGGCGAGGGAAAGAAAAATTCCGGCGTTTTTCATCGAGCGTACGGTTGATGGATACCGTGAATTCATGACATCCGCTTTTCGTCACCTGTTGGAAAAGAATTCCGAGGGGGGTAGCTGATGCTCCTGGTAAAAGACTGGCTGGCGGTGGTGCCCATTACCCTGGCGGTCCTGGCCGTGTTCGCCCTGATTCTGCGCTGGACCCGGTTCCGCAATCGAAACGACTCCGGTTGTTCCTGCCACGGCAAAGAAATCCAAGGAACCTGCTCCGGGAGAAACGCTTGCGGATCTTCGTCGGGAAATTCCGTTCCGGAAGGTTTCAACGATTAGACGGACTCCGTAGCGATCCCGTGGGAGGAAACGACTGGATCGGGGATCGCAAATTGAGTGGACCCCCGGGTCAACGCCGTCTGGCTTTGGAGGAGGAACCGGATCGGCTGGAGCCGCTTCTCGATGAACTTGATCCGGACCGGGAAGAGGAACGATAGCTTCGGGTTGAAGAGGATGAGTAACTGCTGTGGGAACGGGTGGATCTGTTGGGGGATGCATATGCTTTGCCGTAACTCTTGTAGCTCCCCGGGTTTGAATAGTAAGATGATTTCGAGCCGGATGTCGCGGTCTTTCCGGACCGTCCCAGGTATGCGGATATCGAGGAATAGGGGGAAGCGTATTTTCCAGAGCTGAAAGTTCTCGTCCGGGGCTGGTAGCGATGGGGGAGAGGCGCATAGCGCCGCCGGGTGGAATGAGTGGATGCGGAATACGTTGAAGACGACGATCCCGACGGCGCACTCATGTGCGCCGTCGGGTTGAATGCGGCCGGACTGTTGTTTTTGCGTTTGGCCTTCTTCTTAACCGGTTTTTTGGAGCTCTTATTGCTGCTGCTGGCGGTTTTCTTGCTTACCGTTGTGGTTCGCGTTCTGGTGGTTGTGGTTCTCTTGACCGTCGTCCTGCCGGAAGTTGTCCTGGAACCGGACCCACTACGGTAACGATGGGTGGGCGAAATGCTTGCATCCGTTTTCTTTCTTACGACCCGACGGGTAGTGGTTTTCCTGCCGTAGTTGCGGATGACGTTTCCCCGGGTATCGGCTCCGCTGGAATAACGGTTGACCACCGTGGTCCGGTTTTTGGTTACCTTGCGTGTCAGCGTTCCATCACTTCCGGACTGGTAACGATTGGTATTGACCAGCCCTCCCTTTTTGACTACAATCCCGCGACCCTTGGCGTTTATGATCCGGATGTTTTCTCCCCGGGGGTGCAGGGTAGGCGCGTTGCCGCGGAAAGGAATCGTGTGTTTGACCACGGCCCCATTCCCCGTGCGGTTGAGGGCGTGGCGATTGATGTGAGATACCAGCAGCCGATCTTTGCGAACAATAACAGTTGACAGGGAATGGCGGGGCAATCCTCTCCAATAGTGGTATCCCCGGTGCCAGCGGCGGTTGAACACGAATACCGGGCGGTTCCAGTAACTGAGAGGGCACCAGCCGTAATAATTGTCGCCCCAGTACCAGGCTACCCAGGCGGGGGACCAGCGGTAGCCGGGTATCCAGTGCCAGCCCATGCCGTGATCCCAATGCCAGCGACCGTAGTGGTGGGTGAACCATCCCCAGGTATCGTATGAAGTCCAGACATAACCGTAAAAGGGATTCCATACCCAGCGGCCGTTATAATAGGGGCGCCAGCCATCCATCAGATGATGAGGAATCCAGATGTGACGGTTGTAGGAAGCGTTGAACTGCCAGCGGCCGTAGCGGCTCAATTCATATTCGTAATCGGAATACCCTTCATCCAGGTATCGAGAGGCGCCATAGCGTGCGGTTCCCAACTGCCGGTCGCGGTCCCGGTGCCAGCGGTCGAAATCATCACTGAGGGCCGTTCGCAAATAGTATGGGTGTTCCCGTACCGAGCCGTCAAGAAAAACCACTTTCTGACCGCTGCGCAGATCCCTGTTATAGCCGGTTCCGGCGACTTCCACCAGGCCTTCCTTGACCATGACCTCGGTGCCCTTTCCGGGAGTGACGTTTATGCGTAAAACCCCTCGACCCAGGATGAAAATACCGCAGTCCGGAGTCTGAATCTCGATGTCGCGTTCATATTCAAGACTGTTGATGTCCAGGTAGACTCCGCCGTGACGAATGTTCATCGTCAGGGATGTGTGGCGCAGAGCGGGGAGTTCTTCGAGTCCGATGAGAGTATCGTAGTCCATGCGGAGGTAGTTAAGACTGCCCAGGTAGATTTCCATGCGGCCATCCGTCGTCTCGACCATGTCCTTTTCGAACAGGGGCAGATTTATCGTGGCTTCCTCATTGCCTTCATCGTAGCTGCGATCGACAAAGGCTTCGCCGTCCACGTACTTGACCCGGACCACCTTGGCGTTTTCATAGTATTTGGCCCGGAATGTTTCGTCTCCGCCGGGACTCTGGGCAGGCAACAGTATTGTCAAGGCCAGGATCATGGCTATGCACGAGGTTATATGTCTCATTTTTTCCTCCTGGGATATGGAAGCAATTCGTTTTCCAGATATAGTCCACCGTATTGTCCGAGATTAAGGACAGTGGGCGGGACGGCTGTCTTTTTCCAGGTATTCAGGAAAGCAGTTCCTGGACGGATTCTCCCAGTTTTTGAAAACGAAGGGATATGTCCGCCTCGGGGTTACAGATCATGAACGGCCGGCCGTCAGGATCCTTCTGAGAGAACCTGGGCAGGAACGGAAGTTCGGCCAGTATGGCGAGGTCCAGTTCTCTCGCGCCGGCGGTTCCCGGGTATAGATCTATTTTTTTATCGCAATGAGGGCAATTGATGAATTTCATGTTTTCCACGATACCGAGTACCTTGGTCTCCGTTGTGTTGAACATGTCGATCATCTTACGTACATCGGCGATCGAAGCTTCCTGGGGGGTGGTGACGATAATTCCCGCGGAAAGGTTGGCCTTCTGAATAATGGAAAGCGGGACGTCTCCGGTTCCCGGGGGGAGGTCGATCAGAAAGACATCCAATTTCCCCCAATTGACTTCAGTGAGAAATTGCTCAATCAATTTATTGGCCAGTGGGCCTCTCCAGATCAATGCTTTTTCGGGTGGAGTAATGAAACCCACCGACATGACCTGAATGCCATGGGCGGTCACCGGTTGGATGCGTCCGTCCTTTACTTGGGCGGCGGATTGTCCGATGCCGAGCATAAGGGGCACATTCGGGCCGTATATGTCGGCGTCCAGCAGGCCCACGCGCAAGCCCCGTGAGGCCAGAGCCAATGCAAGGTTTACGGTAACGGTGGATTTGCCGACGCCGCCCTTACCACTGGCGACGGCAACGGAGAAATCAGCATCCACCGGGGGAGTGTTCTTTTCTACAGGTGTCCCATCAGTCATTTTACGTCTTCCTCTGTCAGGTTTATTTTACGCAGGAATCGGTCGGGCAAACGGCCGCGCATTGGGGCTCATCGAAGTGCCCTTCACATTCCACGCAGACATCGGCATCGATTACGTAAAATTCATCACCCTGTGATATGGCTCCCGTGGGGCATACGGACTCGCAGGCGCCACAGCTGATGCAGGTATCTACAATATGTAATGCCATTTTTTCCTCCTGTTCGATTGAAATTTCATTGTAATCCCCGTTCTGAATCTTGTCAACAAGAGGATAAAATTCGTACTTTTTCCATTATGTTATATAATGTTGCTCTATTCTCAAGTGAACCGCGGGAGTTGCGGAATCCCGGGATTTTTTTTGCTTGACATCTCCGGTTCTATTTGCTAAATTTGCTTTTGAGGAGGACATATGGGTGCTGAAGTCGGAACTGGAACAAAATCGGAGCCGAATGTTGTCCCGCTTTGTGATATTCTACTGGTGTTGCTGATCATCTTCATGGTCATTACCCCGGTTGCCCAGAAAGGCATCGACATTAATCTTCCGGAAAGCTCCTCCGGAGCTGAAGGCGAGCCGCAAGCAGCGACCAAGAGCATTGTCCTGACGCTTGAAGCGGATCAGACACTGGACATCAACAATAGACCGGTCACCATGGATTTGCTTGAAAGTGAACTGCGGACTATCTATCAGACCCGTACCACGAAGACCCTCTTCATCCGAGCCGATGAAACGGTTCTTTATGAGAACGTCCTGAAAGTGATCGATATCGCCAAAGGCGCCGGCATTGAAGTGCTCGGCGTAATTCCCGAACGCTATCAGAGCGCCCAGTAGATACCTGGTGGCCTCAACGTACAACGGGAACAGCCTCATTGCTTTTTACCTGAAATCAACAGCGGGATTAATTCAGGCGCTTCTCCAGGAATGCATGCCTGTGGAGAAGTGTCTTGGTGTGGAGGTATGCCTTGGCCAAGTTGAATGAAGAAAAAGAACTGAAAGCCATAACCAAGCAGTTTTCAGCAGCGGTAACCACGTTCACCAAAAAGGATTATTCCGCCGCCCGGGAGCAGTTTGCCGGGATCGTCGAATCTTTCAGGGAAAGTGAGCATTACAGTGTTCTGGAGATTGTCGGCAGATCAAATGTGTACCTGCGCATGGTGGATGCTCAGATGAATCCCCAGAAGATCGAATTGAAAACCACCGATGATATGCTCAGTGAGAGTGTGTATCAGTTGAATTCCGGCCACGTGGACCGGGCATTGGAGTTGCTGGCCGCCTTGGTAAAAAAGCAGGGAGAAGACGCTTACACGGATTATCTGATGGCCGTTGCGTACAATCGCAGGGGAGATATCAAGGAAGCCCTCGAGCATTTAAAGCGTAGCATCGGGATGGACCCTCATTACAAGGTCATGGCATTCAATGAACCGGATTTTGAAACTCTCCTGGAGAACAAGGATTTTCGCGACCTGGTTTCATGATAGCCGCCCTGTTCGTCCCGCCGGGGGTAGTTGATTCCGAGGCTCCCCGGTTTCGGGGACGAACGCTTGATTTCTGGATCCCCTTCAATTTTCCGGGCATTCCCTTTGTGACGCCGGAAACAATTCCTGAACAAACCCAATTCCTGTTGGTCTGCGACCCAAATTTCATGCCTTTTTTCCAGGGCGAGGTGGAGGCACTTGATACCTGGATTCGCAGCATCTCCTCAGGTAAGCGTGTGTTGTCCCTGGGCGGTGGCGCCTTACGGGTGATGCCCCCTGATACTTGGCGGGATGCCGAATTGATCCCGGACGGAGAAGTGGTACCTCCAGATGAACTGGTTTTCCTGGACTCCCGCAGATGCCCGGCGAAAATTGAGACCCTTGTGACGGGGATTCAACTGGAATGGCTGCGCAAACGGAAAGTTCAGGTGGAAGATCGCGGGAATTTTTACATGGAAGGCCTGGTCCCCGTTGGAGAAGGCAGCGTGATCGGTCCCGGGACCAACCTGCGCGGCAATACCCGGGTGGGCAAAAACGTGCGCCTGGCCATGAATTGCTGGATAGAAAACAGCCAGATCGGTGATGAATGCCTGTTGCTCCCGGGTTGCGTGATCCGGGATTCCCGGGTGGAGGAAGGCGCCCGGATCGGTCCGTATGCGCATCTGCGTATGCAGGCGGAAGTCGGCCCCCGGACCCGGGTGGGGAATTTCGTCGAGATCAAGAAAAGTCTTCTTGGCGAGGGTTCGAAGGCCTCTCATCTGACATATCTTGGCGATGCCCGCATCGGCAGAAATGTCAACGTGGGGGCGGGAACCATTACCTGCAACTATGATGGTGTCCGAAAAAACATTACGAAAATAGGCGACGGGGCGTTCATCGGATCCGGAACCGAACTTGTGGCACCGGTCACACTCGGTCGCAACAGCTACGTGGGGGCCGGTTCCACGATTACCCAGGATGTGCCCGAGGATTCCCTCGGGGTAGCCAGACAACGCCAGCATAATGTGCTGGGGTGGCGGTTGCGAAAACGAAAGAAACCCGGGAAATAACGCGTCCGGATTTGACTTCTTTTTGGATATCCGTTATTAATAAGAAAAATTCAGTCAACAGGCTGAGAACCCTTGAAGTTTTGTTTTCAGTGAGGAGAAGATGACCCGCAAATTGATCAAACCCAACCTTAAGGAAATCAAGCGGGATGCAAAGAGAGATCAGAAAAAGAAACCCCCGCCGCCATACAAGACCAATGCTGAAAATTATTACTACATAAAGCAGATGAACAACCAGACGCCCATGGTGGTGGAATTGACCACCGGCGAGTCTTTTCGTGGGCGAATTGAGTGGTACGATGAGAAGTGCATTAAGCTGAAACAGGCCGATGGGGGGAATTTTATCCTTTTCAAGCAGGTAATCAAGTACATGTACAAAAACCCGGATGTGGATGCTTCGGAAGGTCATTCGGGATATGAAGACATTGAAAAGGAAAAATCCTGAGGGTCTGATATCGGTTCACGTCCCCGATTGAGTTTAGTGTCCTGGAACGTCCCATGGCGGGGGCGGAAGATGTTTCCGCAGGCTGCGGGCCTTGAGAAATTTCACTGCCGTATTCCATGCGGACATCATGGCGATAACAAAACCCGGGAATCCATCACGGAATCCTCCCAGCCAGAGATAACCTCTCAGGAAAGTGATGGATGGATGCACCAGGGCCCTGAGCAAGAGAAACCTTGTGCCCCGGGTGACCAGGTCTTCCGCCTGGATAGAGGAATAGCGATTCAATCTGGCAACATGGTCGGCCATGTCTCGATAGGTGAAGTGCAGGATATGCCCGGGAAGTGTCTCAACTTCGCCTTCAACCCGAAGGTTTTCATGAACCCTTCCCGACCAGTTGGCGAGATCTCGCCGGAAAAGTCGCAGCTTTTGATCGGGATACCAGCCTCCGTGCCGGATCCATCTCCCCAGGTAGGCGGTTTTTCGGCGAATGCGGAATCCTCCTACGTCATCCGGAGGCGGGTTCTGTTTCAAGTCGTGTAGAGCCCGGGCCAGTTCCGGAGAGATTCGTTCATCGGCATCCAGGTTCAGTACCCATTCATGCCGGCAGAATATCCGGGCGGCGTCTTTCTGGGATCCGAAATCCCGAAAGGGATGGCTGATCACCCGGGCCCCCATGCGCCGGGCGACAGCCACGGTGCCGTCGGTTGATCCGGAATCAACCACAAGACATTCATCGGCGATGGCGCCGCAGCTTTTGATCGCGTCCCCTATGCGGTCTTCTTCATTGAAGGCGATAATGGCTACTGATATCCTCACCGTCTCACATTACCGGATGATATCGAGGTTGTCAATTCGGGGGATTGCGACTCATTCAGAGGTAGCTTATACTTTCATTGTGCCAGGTTGGATATTCGAGGAGATGCCGTGTCACCCATATTGAAGAACAAGCAACGCCGGGATACGTTATTGTTCTGGGGCATGTTGGCCTTGACCGTGGCCTTTCTCTTGTACATGTTCTGGCCCACTCCCGGTCCCGGCACCGTGGGATCCTTTCAACCCGAAGACGTTGCGGACGTGGAAATCGCGGCCGGGGATTCCGATGATACAACCTTTTCCGGACGTCTTGATTACCTGCTCGACGCGGCCTTTAAGGCCGCGGTCAACGGATTCACCACCCTGGAAAGCGCCCCATTCGAAGAGTTATCCGCGCACCTGGATAAGATCGGGCAATTGGGAAGAACCGGCTCAGGCCGCGAGGCTCTCAAACGTTGGCGCCTGGATTCCCGGGATATCGGTATCTTCGAACTGGGAGATCCCCGCGTGCTGGCGGTGCCGGAATTCGTGCCTCCCCGGCTGGCGTTCAGGATCTACCTGGCACTGTTCATATTGAAATCCAGAGAGCCGGAAAGTGGGGCGCAATTGCGTGAGGCTTCATGCGAACGATTGCTGGGTATCCTGGGCGCTGAGATATTCCAGACCGTTGCATGGGAGATCCGTTTCAATCCCGCGGCTTATCCGATTTTGGTGGTATTCCAGGCATGGCTGGAGCGTACCGAAATCTATCCGACTGAACACCCCGGCCATGCATGGGCGAAACATCTGGATCGTTTCCGGGACTTCAGCCCGGGCCAGCTGGTCACCCGGCTGCGTCACCTGATCGACTACTCCACTCAAGTCCGGACCTTCTCCCTGGAATGGATAGAAGATGATGGCATATTCGGCTCTGATCGCGGAGCCTACGCTGAGTTGCGTCTGCGGGTCCACCGCTTCCTGGGGCAGGAGTACGTGATCCTGCCCGGAGCTCCGGGTGAAGCCCCGCCACTCTGGTTGCGGGAACTGGCGGACAGTGATGCCGGAAATATCGAGCTGTCTTCATTCCGCATCATCGGTTCCGAAATTCCTCGGCCGGCTTACGTACCCGACTGCGCCTGGTACAATCCCCTGGGAGATCGTTTTATCGTGGTGTTTTCCGGGAATGAAGAGCCTTCAGAGCGCATGCTTACTCCTCTGGAAAGATGGATCCGGGACCGGCGATCCGTGTATCATCGGGGTTACCACCGGCTGGATATGAAAGAAAACGCATCCCAAGGGGACGAGTCACTCCGAAAAAGACAAATGCGTCATTTCGGAGTTTTTCTGAAAAGACTGGTCGGTCAACCCTGAAAATCGCGGATCATTTCCAGGGCCTGGAACCAGCGGAGGTATTCCAGCCGGAGCAGGTAGTTGGCGATCATGCGTTTCGCCAGAGCGGGATCCACGCGGTGGATGTATACGAATTCCTTTTCTTTTTTGCGCAGGTTTTTCGTTACATAGTCTTCGTAGTTTTTCCATTCCTTGCGCACCCGGCGTATCCTTGATCGGTAATCCCGGTCCACCAGTCCGGAAAGATGCGCGTAAACCCGGAATGCGTATTTGAAATTCAGATCGCCGGGTTTGCCGACGGGATTGAAGTGGTTGTCCAGCGCGGTTCCGGCGGAATGAAAGAAGTGCGTTTCCGGAAAGGCGATTCCCGGGTACCAGGGAGCGAAAGCGTTTGAATCGGGGCGACGGAGAGCCAGCCAGATCCGGCTGCGTAGAATGGGAGGGACGGTATCGGTAAACGTCAGATTGCGCCCCAGTTCAGCCACCAGGGAGTACTGGGTTGAATCGGTGCAGATTGTCCGGTTCTTGGTGTTATTGGGGGAACCCCGGCGGTAGTTGTCGGTCAGGTCCCAGGGCGTGTCTTCGTAGTGATCCCGAAGCAGGGCGAACAGATCACTCACACGGATTTTCCGGCGGGGTGCGAAAGCGAAGGGGTATTCCGGATCCGGGGATTTGCTGTCGCCTCCCAGCAATTGTATGGCCCGGCGCTGTCTAAGGTAATTCCCCCGGCTGCGTGCCAGGGGAATGCGGGAATATGCCGCTGCGAAGTCAAAGACTTTGTCCTGCTCGGGATTGAACCAGCCTTCTCTGCGGGCGTGATCGGCAAGATCCGCGGATCCCAGGCAATTGTCCTTGTCACTCAGATCGATGTCCCGGATGGTATAGGCGTTGGGGATCACGGCTACCTGGTTGTCCGGAACCCGGCGGGCGATCCAGCGCCTGCCACGGATCATATGCAGAACCCAGGCTTCCTTGGAATCGGCGATGCACAATGTGCGTCCGGAATCAGCGTAACCGAATTGCTCGATCAGGCGTCCGGCCATCAGTACGGCGGTGCGTGCGCTGACAGCCTGCTCGGCCAGGATCCGGCGCAGCATGAAGCCGATCCCCCCTTCATTGAGGTCGGAATATGTCTCCCGGGAGGGAGTGGCGTTGGACACGATGGCGACACCGTTGGAGTTGATATATCCATCGGCATAGCGGGTTTCCGGAATTTCAAGCCAGAAAAGGCCGAGGGTTTTCGCCGGGGCGGATATGATTCCGCCGTTGTTGAGGCGGTATGGTCCCTGAGCTTTTGCCGAGCGCGGGGGAATGGTATGCAGGTTGACGAACAGGGATTTGCCCCGATCGTCTTCATTATGCGCCAGGAGGACGCAGCCGGAGTCGGTGGCGTCCTTCCCCACCAGGATCGTGAAACAATCGTCACTCCCCTGGATGACAAAGGCCAGCAACAGGAAAGCCGGAAGTAGAAACTTCTTCATTCTATCTTGATAGCATAGCCGGCGGTGAATTTCAAAGGGTCAGGCCGGAAGAGTTTGATTTTCAACCTCCGGGGTGTTATATTTTCTTCCCGGGATACGCTGGCGGTAAACCGGAGATTTCTCCTTTTTCGGATTAAAGATCAATGAGAGTACAACTATTTGTTCCACCCCAGGGATATATTGCGCAACGCTGGTCGGAAGGCAGTTCCATGCCCCCCCTGGGGATTCTGTACCTGGCGGCCGTGGTGAAATCCGAGGGCCATGAAGTGGATGTGGTCACCGCGGATGTCCTGGAAATGTCCTGGGAGGATGTGCGCGACCGGATCAGAGATTTCGGCCCGGATATGGTCGGAGTGACCACCACGACGGAGAATCGTTTTGACAGCTTTCGAACCGTCCGGTTGGCCAAGGAAGTGGATCCGCGGATCTTCACGGTATTGGGCGGCCCGCATATCTCCATGGCCGGAACGGAAACTCTTGAGGATATCCGGGATGCCGACGCCCTGGTTCTCGGCGAGGGCGAACGCACGATTGTGGATTTGATCCGGGCCCTGGGAAAAAAAGATTCCCTGCGTAAGGTCCCCGGACTGGTCATTCGCGATGAAGGGGGGGTTGTTCAGACCGGAGTCCGGGGTATGATCGACGACCTTGACTCCCTGCCTTTCCCCGCCCGGGAGATGATCCCCATGGAGCGGTATCGATTTACCGTAACCACCCGGGACGGCAGAGTGCGGCCGGCGCAGAATATTATGACTTCCCGGGGTTGTCCCTTCAACTGCTACTTTTGCGCAACTCCCGTAACTTGGGGCCGGAAAGTACGCGGACATTCTCCCGAACGGGTGCTGGAGGAAATCGAGTGGCTGATCGATCGCTACGGCGCCGAGTTCATCTGGTTCTACGACGATACCCTGAACTATAACCCCAAACGCTTGCATCGCATCATGGATCTCATCATTGAACGGCGCCTGAACATCCGCTTCGCCAATGAGTTCCGTATCGATGCGGTGGATCGTCCCCTGCTGGAGAAGATGCGCCGGGCCGGGCTTGAACGGGGCTATTTCGGGGTCGAAGCCGGGGCCTCCCGGGTGCGCCAGGACGTGGTTCAAAAGCATTTCGAAATCGAACGGGCCTTTGAATTCGTGCGTTGGGCCAGGGAACTGGATTTTGTTCCCGGACCTTTCTTTATTTTTTCACACCATACGGAAACCTGGCCCGAGGCCCAGGAAACCATACGGATTATGGACCGGATGAAGGAGATTCACCCTGAGGTGGACATTTCAACGGCTATTCTGCACGTATATCCCGGCACTCCCCTGGAAAAGATCGCCCGGGATGAAGGTTTTATCCCCCGGGATTTCCGCTGGTCTCTGCGTCGAGACATGCGCAGGGTGCCCACTCTACCCGCGGCCCAGGGGCTGGTCCCCCTGTTCAAGGATCGGTTGACCTGGTGGCGAATCGCCCGCCTGGTCTCGGGATTTTCCGTTGCCAGTAGCAAAGGGCTGTCGCGCAACAAAATCAAGCGGGCCATTAAATCCCTTTCGAGTTTCCGCAATATCTATGCTTATGCCGTATTTTTCCTGGCCTATCTGTGGAGCCGGCTGAATCGAGTATCCCGGGGAGAAACGCCGCCGGAGCCCGTTCACCCCAGGGAAAGAAAAAAATAATCTTTACTCTGTTCCAATGAGGTGGACATGAAACGCATCGCATGGCTGATAGCTTTCGGACTTGTTCTCCACACGGCGCTCCCGGGCTCCGGTTCTGCCCGCCGCATTGGCAGAATCCTGGCGTTGAAACGATTCTGTTTCGAGTTTTCCGTGGGCGCATCCCTGGATCGACCCGCCACACTGCCTCTGCGCGCTACGGCAACGGATACGCTGATGCGCCAGTACGCCGACGGAGTGGGGGCGTCAATGACCGAGGAGGGCCGCCTGGGAGAAAACATACTGGGTCTGCCTGTCCGCGCAGCCCTGGCTTTCCGGCTTGATAACTACTGGACCATCAAAGCCGGGCTGGACCTCTCTTCCGGTGGGGATTCCTCCGAGAAATCCTATGACCTGGATCATGCCTCGCTTTCCTCGGAGCGCTTTGCACTCAGCGTGCGGAACCGCCTCCTCCTGGTGTCTCCTTTCGTGGAAGCGGAACGCCTGTTCGGACGCTTTTCTCTTTTTGCCGGGGCCGGACTGCAATGGGGGCGTTTGTCCCATACTTACGCGGTGGACAGTATTTCCCCGGCGTATACGGGGAATCTTACCGAGGAGATCACCGCCACAGGAATGGGGCCCCTGGTATATGTCGGTGGGGCATATCGGTATCCCCTGGGGGAAGTGACCTCCCTTCTGATCCGGCTGGAAGTGCGTTTCTCCACCATCAACAAGTGGAACGGCGACAAGGTATCGACCGAATCCCTGTCATCGGGAGAGGATCGAACCGAAACCGTCGAAGGGGATTTGACCCGCTATGAATGGAATCCCTACGGCGCCGGCTGGGTGGAGTATTGGGATACGGGGAATGTGACCGCCGACGGCGTGATCTATCGTGATCCCGCTTCCATGTCTTCCCGATTCAGCGGCATCCGTTTCACCCTGGGGATCTGCTTCTGACCGGAGGTTTGTGCCCGGAAGGGGGCCGCCACCGGAAATTCGATACGGATGACATCTGATCCCTGGCCGGTGTTGCCTTCCCGGTCCCGGGCGAACACCTGAATCCAGCGCTCCCGTTGCAGCCCCGCCTGGAAGGGGGGCCTCAGCAGATTGATGCCGGGGGTATTCGAGACGGCCAGAAAGTCCAGCTGCTCCCGGGAACTCCCATGATAGACGAGGTATTCGGCCAGGTCGAATTCCGGGTTCGGTTGCCAGCCGATGGTCGCATTCCAGGGGGAAGAACTGATAACCTTTAGGTCCACCGGGGCCTGGGGAGGGATATCCAGCAGGGCTCGGCGCCAGTTTTCGGCCATGAGCGCGTAGCCTTTTTCCGAAGGGTGCACATAATCGGACATGAGGGAAGCGTATCCCCCGCTGCCGCCGGGATATAGAGAGAAAATGTCCCAGAAATCGATCAGGGGGAGCGTAAGATCCGCGGCGATGATGCGGATGCCTTCGCGGATGGCCTCGGCCCGCAGCCGGAATATCCCGCTGCCCGAAGAGTGATTGGGATCCCGGGGAATAATGGTGGAAAGCACCGGGAGCATTTCCAGGTCCAGGGCGATCTCCATCATGGTACGGATGTTGAACAGGGTGGTATCCACGGGGATGTCGGGTCTGATCACGAAATCGTTGGTTCCTTCGTGGAAAAGCAGGTAGCTGGAGCGGTCCTGGTTCAGGACGGTTGCATACCGATTCATGGCCCTGACCGTGGTCTCCCCCGGGACCCCCCGGTTCAATACGGTGACCCCGTTGTATTCGGCGTCCAGAAGGGCCTGGAGCCGGGGAACGTATCCCAGTTCCGGAGTCGGCGTTTTGTTTACGTATCCATAGGTGATGCTGTCGCCGAAGGAGAGTATTGAGTGGGATGCGGGTATCTCCGGTTCGGCGGGGAGATCACGGGGATTGCCCTCATCGTCTTCGGGGCCGAATATGCGGCGGGGGGGGAAGCCCGGGCCGGTGAAAAAGTGGTGTTCCCGGTATCGTCCCCGGGAAAAAAACAAAAAACGCAGGATTTCTCCCCGGTCGGTAACCACCCGCCGGGGATGGACCACCGGGGCCGGGAAAGTTTTTTCCCAGATTTTGCGTCCGCTGTGCAGCTCCCAGGCGACAAGGCGAAACCCTTCCGTCACGGTTACGACCACATCTCCGGGGTCGCTGACCAGGACCGGGCTGTAAAAGTCCGCGGTTGCCTTGATGGCGGCGATTTCCGGGTAATTCGTTGAAACCATGACCAGGCGCTTACCGGTTGCATCCGGAGCCTCCCGTTGGAAAAACCCGTAAAAACCGAAGGATTCCGAATGGCCGCAGGCAAGGGCCACGGCGTCCGGAGCCCTGTCCCGGGCCTGGAATACAATCCGATCCCGGCGGTCGCGGATTTCCACGCCGGAGGTGAAGATGCGGAAACTGAAACTTCCCGCCCGGGATTGAATCCGGCCGCTTTTTATCGGTTCGTCCGGCCCGTCGGAACCGGCGGCGGAAACACTCAGGAACAGCAGGATGAGCACGAAGGGAATGAAGTGTTTGGCGGAAAAACGGCGTTTCATGCGGGTACCTCCGTTGCGGATTGGAGTAAATCCTAGCATCGCGGCCATGATAAGTCAATGTGAACGCCGGCGGCTTGACTTCGTGCCGGCGGGGTGGTAGAGGTTAACTGCTTCATGGAGTATCGGGGATACAGGATGGGCGCGGGGATTCCCCGCGTCCCGGGAACGGAAAAATGAGATGGACACCCGGTTTCCTTTATCCAGAAAGTGTCCGCCGGGCATTGGTTCCGGCGATATTCCATATTCAGGAGGAATGCATATGAAAAAATTGTTGATTGTCACCCTGGTTGTGTTGCTGTCGGTGGTGTCTTTTGCCCAGAATCGCGTCCTGGTTAAGAACCGGACGGCCTTGGTCCCCATTGCTCTGGTCAGCCCCGCGAATGAAACCATTATCAAAACGGTACCGCTGGACATAGAATTCCTCTGGCGTCACGCCCTCGGTGTGAAGAATTACACCCTGGTGATTGAAGTGCGTTCCGGGGAAACCTGGCAACCCTTCCTGACCCGGGCCAACCTGGTTACGGCCAAGGTATCCGTTGGATATGACCAACCCAAAGACCTGCGCTGGCGGGTGCTTGGGGTCGGCCAGAATATGGCTCGTTACGAATCACCCTGGTGGGTGATGCGCTACAAGGGAATCGCCAAACCCGGTACCGCCGGAGCCGGGAATGTTGTTTCCGGGCATGGTAAGGAAAAACCCAAGCCCAAGTTCGAGCCGGTACTCATGCTCCCCAAGGCGGGCAAGATTTTTAAAAACTACCCCCGGACCATGACCTTTACCTGGCTGCACAGCACCAATCCCGAATACCGCCGTTACCAGATTCAGGTGGACATTTTTCATCCCAATCCCGCGGTCTGGGGCGCGAAGTTGAAGGGCAAGGACCTGCTGGTCGATGAGATCGTTAAAACCAACAAATACAACTATACCTTCCCCGCGGATCGCCTCGGCCGCTGGAGGGTGCGGGGGGTCAAGAACAAGCACAACATGACCCCCTGGAGTGAATGGCGCCAGTTCAGCTTCCGGGCGCGGCACTGATTTGTCTTAAGTGATTCCGGGGCACGCTTTGCCGTGCCCCGGAATGGCCGGTTTGCCTCAGTCCGAACGTTTCAGATCCCTGGCCACCCGCATGGCGTTGGCCATGAGGGTGAACGTAAGGTTTTTGGCGGGGAGGCTGGGGAAGACCGAACCATCGATCAGCCTGACCCGGGGAGAGCGGTTCAAGCGCCCATGGCGGTCGGTATGGTAGGGAAGGCCGCGGCGTTCCATGGGGATTGTGCCGGCGTAGTGGATGCTGTTGCCGGGCTTGGGGAATTGAACCAGCTGGGGGAGTGAAACGAAACCCATCGAGAGGAAGCGTCGGATCAAAAGAGATTCAAGCGCTCCGAGACGCGGAACTTCCCGGTATTGGATCTTAAGCCGGTTGTTTTCCCGGAGTTGCAGGAAATTCCCATTTCGGGGGGAGTCCGGATAGAAAAGCTGTAACACCGTCATGGCGGGGATTATATTTCTCATCAAGGCGAGGTTCCCCTGAAGAGAAAAGGGGAAATTAAAGAACAGATCGGATCTCAGGGGGGAAATGATGCTGTACATCGATCCCTGGACCCGTTTCGGGAAGCGCGGCCCTTCGTATATGAGGATGAGTTGTCCCCCCTCATAACCGGCCATGTCGGTGGCTGACCCGATGGCGGCCATATTGACGAAGGGAATAAACGAGACGGGATTGTCCAGGATGGGCAGCCGGGTGCGGGTGTCGTCGAATGAGCGCAGCACGATACGTCCACTGTTGATGGCTCCCGCCGCCAGCAGAAGGTGCCGTCCCCGGAAGGTCCGCGGGGATTTGTCTTCCAGGGAACGGGCCTGAATCTCCACTTTTTCACCTGAAGCGGAGAACCGTTCCACCATCCAGCCGGGCAGATACCGGATATTGGCCCTTCGGATCAGGCGCTCCAGGGTGATGGCGGGGGTGTAGATGGAGGGATTGGCGGTGGTGAAAAAAGATGTGCTGTCTCCCGAATAAGCGGGGCGTCCGTCAAGTTCACGGGTCAGCAGGGTCAGTTGCGTTCGCCCCAGGTGCAGGCCCCCGCGAGCCATTCTCCCGCGCCTGCGGTTCCAGCAGCGGAAGAATCGCCCGCAATTGCGGTTGAACGGCAGCGGCGGCTGCAGCCCCTCGATGCGGCCGAAAAACGGTTCCAGGTAGTCGTTGGCTCCGCTGATGCCCATATGATCGGTCAACTCGTCATAGAAAGGTTCCAGATCCCCGGCGGTTATGGGGAAGTCCGCCAAATCGTAGTCGGAGTAGCGATAGGCTCCGGCGCCCCAGGCGTTGGCCAGACCGCCGCGGGCGTAACTGATAAAGGGAGAAAATCCCTGGACGTCCACCGGAGCCATGTCGGGAAAGCCCCGGATTACGAAATCGATGAGGGGGCCTTTCAGCTTGACGCTGACCAGGTCGGAACGCTGGATGTTGACCAGGCTCTGGAACCGGTCTCCCAGAATGTATTTTTCCTGATCCTTGTCGTTCCGTCGCAGGTCGAACAGGTTCCCCTTAATCTGGGGAGCCGCCGGCGGGGTCAGGCCGGTGTCCAGAATCAGTACGTCCCGGTCCCGCAGTTCCCAGGCCGCCGCCATGGCGGAAGCCCCGGAACCGACGATGATGATATCAGTCAATGGGGTACCTCCGGCGCAGCCAGGTCCCGCGGATGAAAAGAACAATGGTGCGTATGAAATGGAATCCCAGCCTCGGCCAGGCGCCGATGCGATTGGATCTCTGGGGAACAAACGTGGAGAAATGGCCGGGGTCGGCCTCGGCGATGTATAGAATGATGTGAACGCGACGGGTCAGCTGGTTCAATGGTTTGGCCAGACGGGTGGCCAGTTCCAGGGCTTCCAGTGCCGATCTTGAGTGGGGCAGGGGTTCAAGGGGAAAATGTTCTTGCGGTGGGAAAAGAATGCGGCAGGCGCGGGCATAGGCATCCCCGGTGCCAATGGGAGCTTTTTTCCCGAAGAGCAAATGATAAAATGCTTCGCCTTCTCCGGTCAGGTCGCGGCCGGGACGATTGTCCGGGGCGGACGTCATGGCCCCACCGATGCGTCCGCGCTTTTCTCGTAGCGCTTGTATATGGAGCTGATGGTGGTGAATTCCACTCCCCGTTCCTGGAAATAATCCAGTGCCCGGTAGAGCAATTGTTCTCCCCTGCCCCGGTTGCGGGAATATATGAAGCGCCAGAAGCGGGGCAACCGGCTCAGTTGGCTCCGGGAAAGAAAGAAGTCATGCAGGTGCGTGCCGAACACAAGTTCCCCGGGAAGACTGGAGATTTTCAGCAGGCTTCGATAAGCCCGCCAGCCCAGCAGTTTGATCCAGGAGATCGACAAGGTCACCCGCAATGGAGAGATGGCGGTAAAGGGGATCTCCAGCAGGTTGCCGCCCCGGATGTAGTGAGGCTTGCGGTTGCGGAAGAGATAGCGGAAAGGATTGGGATAGTATGACGGAAATACCGAAGAGTCAAAGGCAAAACCCTGAGCCTCCAGGTGACGCACTCCGGAGTCGGATATCCTCCCCTGGGGCGCCCGGTACCCCCGGGGGGGGTGACCGAAGGCTCGCTGGAACGCTTCACGGCAGGCGGCTATTTCGGCTTCGCTGTCCGGGGCCTGCGGATCATGGGTATGGCTGTGACAGTGGAATTCGCATCCCTTTTTACGGAATATCTCGATTACCCGGGGGAAGCGCTCCAGGATTTCTCCCACTACGAAAACCGTCAAGGGGACTCCACGCTGATTCAGGCCGTCAAGAAAAGATTCGATGGCGGAGGTGTCTTCCAGGATGGAGTAATCCTCTTCGAGGATACCGGAAACCGCGGCTTCCAGATCCATTGTCAGGCAGAATAGGCGATTCATTGATCGCGATGCTCCGATTCCCATGCGCTCAAACGTTGCCTGAGCAGCCCAACCTCCTGAATCAGGCGCTTGTTGTCTTCCGTCAGCCTTGATATGACGATGGAGAAGTGAATTCCCAGCATCAGGCCCATGAGCAGGATAATGGGAATGATCAGGGCCGGGGCATAGATCACTCCGAACAATGCCGCCAGGTGATCCAGAAGCCCGCGGAATATCGAAAATACCAGCATAACCAGTCCGACCAGGAACCAGATCAGCGAATAGGCTTCTCGAATGCGCTTCTTGCGCGTCAGTTCAAAGATAAACAACAGGAACAGCACGCTGCTGACGATCAATGCGATCTGGATATTATCCATTGGGCAGCCTCACGGATTCGATCAGGATTGACAAGGTCACCTTGATCATGTAATAGGCGGATTTCCATCCCGATATGGAGGATACTCCCGCATGCCGGTCCCGCATGATCACCGGCACTTCGGTAATGCGGAACCCCCGTTTCTTAAGCAGCACCAGGGCTTCGGGTTCCGGGTAATCCACCGGGTAATTGTCCTGCAGTACTTCCAGGGCGGCGGCATTGTACGCCCGGAATCCCGAGGTACTGTCGGTGATTTTCTGGCGGATCAACAGCCGGTTAAGGTGCTGAAAAGTACGGATTCCCAGCCGGCGCAGGAACCGGGATTGATACCCCTCCCGGCGGATGAATCTCGATCCCACCACCACGTCCGCGGAGCCTTCCAGGATGGGAGCGATCAGTTGGGGGATGAAGGCCGGATCATGTTGCCCGTCTCCATCCACCTGGATCGCCACATCATACCCGTTTTCCACGGCGAAACGGAATCCCGTCTGAACCGCGCCGCCGATTCCCAGGTTTATGGGCAGGCTGACCACCGCCGCTCCGGTACCCCGGGCCAGTTCCGCGGTGCGGTCCGTTGAGCAGTCATCAATGACAACGATTCCCAGATCCATATCCACGGCACGGATATAGCCCAGGGTTTTCTCAATGGCGCCGGCTTCATTGTATGCGGGTACGATGGTCAGGATCTTCATGGCTTGCGGGCGTCTCCGGAAGCGGAAATTCTCAAAAGACTATAGTATATCCCCGCTGGCGTGTCAATTGCGGAACATCCGGTCGATACGGTCAAGTCGAATATCGTTTTCCCGGGAGGTAACCCGCATTTCAAGGGTTGTGCCTTCCGGAACGGGGCCGTCCAGGATTCCCCGGGTAGAGTAATCCCGGCTGTTCCAGAGTACGAGGTTGCGTCTGAGCACGTTCTTGTTTTCCAGAAGGGAAATCCGCAGACGGAATCGCCCCCGGGCACGAAGCGCAATGCCGGCGGACGGATGTCCGGCAGCGGTCGCGCCCAGGGGAATATTCAACTTTGCGTTTCCGGGAATCCGCAGGGACATCCGCCCCGAGGCTCGGGGATCGAAGACCACCCGGGCGGGACGTCTGGTCAATGTCTCCATTTCGATTTGGTTTGCTTTATCCGGGTCGGGATATAGCCGCCAAAGCTGAACCTGCGCGGTGTACATGGGGAAAACCGCCGCCAGGCGAGCCTGCCGCAATTGCCTGGAGAAAAGGCGCATGTATTCGCGGTATTCATCAGCGAAGGGACCCCGGGTGAGCAGGAGATAGCGGATGTCGTGTTTTCCCAGGAATCCCGGCCGCCAGTTGATTCCCATCTCGCCGGACAGCAGGTGGGTGCGATGGGGGCCCCCGATGGATAGAGTGGACGCCCAGTTGCCGGCTATCCGGGTCGGCGGCAGAACCCGGGTCAGGACGTCGGCGCATTCGGTTACCCGGTATTCCCGTTTGGCGGCCCATCCGACGAAACGGGTAAGGTTCACCGCGGCGGCAATCAACAAGAGTCCGACGGCAACGGTTCGGCGCCACCGGGATGGCGCGAATACCAGCAACAAGAGAAAGGCCGCGGCAGCCAGAATCCATGCCGCGGACACGGAGTGGTTCGCGGCCAGCTTGAGAAAGGTGTGTCCGTAATTCCTGAATCCCAGCAACAGCAGGCTGAGGAACAGGCCCGCCGCCAGGGCGATCCATTCCCAGGCTTTCAGTCGCAGGCGGGATCGGGTAATCAGTTTGTCCAGGATCCAGGACCCCACCAGGGCGGCGCCCAGAATGGGAATCAGGTAAAAACGGGTGGGCCGGTAACTCCATATGGAATGAAAACCCGCTGAGAGAACCAGCCAGAATATTCCGGCCTCGACAATCGGGGGCAATACCCGACGCCGCAGCCACATCAGAATACCGGCGGTTGTGCCCAGAGCAGCCAGCAGCAGCAGCGGTATGTCATTGCGGAACTGTCCGGCGAAGGGGTTGTCCAGGAAATTGGCGACGAGTTGATCCAGACCGCGGATATGACGCACCAGTTTGTTGTGGGCCACGAAATGGGCGAAGAAATCCTGGTTGGGGAAAAAGACAAGGAAATACCACGCGGCCACTCCGCCGGCCACAATCCCCCAGAAAACAGCTATCCGGGAAAAACGCACGCGTTCCCGGAACAGCCAGAATCCGCTTAACACGGCGAAAAAGCCGGCCATATACATGATGTGATTCTGAGAAGCGTATGCGCATAGAAAAAAAACAGCGGATAAAACGAAGTCCCGGGTCCGATCTGTTTCCACCCCGCGAACAAACAGGTGAACGGACAGAATGAAAAAGAATACCATCGGCATATAGCGGTTGGCCGTGTGGGAGTACATGAGAAGGGGGTAACTGAGGGCGGAGAAAACCGCGGCGGCGGTGACGGCGCGAGGGGAAAGGCGGCGGCGCACCAGTAGAAGAAACGCCAGAAACGCCAGGATCGAAAAAGCGATGGGAACGGCCTTGTGGGTGGAAAAGTTGACGCCGAACAGGTGATAGGTCACCCAGTTCAATGCGGTTGAAATCAGGGGGGATCCCAGGTGGGGTTTCCAGTCATCGAAGGACCACTGGCCGAAGAGTACGCAGTTGCGCGCGCCATAGCCGTGTTGTCCCGGATCGCCTACCGGAGCACCGCTGATGGTCAGGTCCGTGGGCGGATCCGCCAGAGGGAATGCGATACGCAGGATGATTCCCAAAATAACGATAAGCCAGATGGTCTTCGTCAATGCGTGGTTTCCGGGAAAGCCCGCGGTTGCGTTCATGCGTCACGTCCTCCCGGTGCCGTCCGGATCAGGCGCAGAATCTGTTCGTCCAATGGCGGGTCCTTGACCTTTAGGTCGGCCAGGTGGGACGGGCGTCGGAGGTCGCGGTTTTCGCGAAGAGCCGCGATACTGTCCGCGCCCATGGGCAGCCGTATCCCCAGAACCTCGCAGGATCTCAACAGGACCAGGGGGAGTATGGACGGAACCGGGATGAAACGGCAGTGGCTTCCGGATAGTACGCGCATCCGGGAAAGCAGTTCCTTCATGGATACCGGATCCGGTCGGTGCAGGTTCCAGTTCCCCGGGGCCAGGTCGTGTTCAAGAATGTAGATGACCGCCGCGGACACGCTTGCCGGTGCCACCAGGGGCATGGGGTGGCGGCCGCCGTCCAGCAGCGGCAGGAAGGGGAGCCGCCTGACCAGGCGCAGCATGGTTCCAAAGAGGCCCTCCGGACCGGCGACCAGTCCCGGACGTACCAGCCACTGCCGGTTCGCGCGGAAAAAGGTTTCCAATTCGAATTTTACCGCTCCATAGGTGGAGTGACTGTCGGGTTTGGCGGAATAGCTGGTGCAGAACAGGTGTCGCGTGACACCGGCGGAGCCGGCGGACCGATACCAGGCCCGGGTGCCCTCCACATTTCTTTGCGCCGCGTTGCGGTCATGGTCGTGCGCCAGGTAGATTACCGCGTCGCTGTTGCGGAACCATCCCGGATCCGCCGCGTCACCCAGTTGCAGGGAGTGATAATCATCCAGATACGGGAGGAGATCTTTCCGGGCTTCTTTGGCCCGGGACGTTCCCGATATCCTGTGGCCCCTTTTTCCGAGGGCCGCGGTCAGATGGCGTCCGATGGCGCTGTGCAACCCCAGGATAAAGACCCTCATCGGGTTACAGGGGCTTGCGGGCCTTGAATATGAAATTTGAAGCGCTTTCGAACCTTCCGCTTCCGGGATGATATTTTTCCACGTTGTACCCCCGGGATTCGAGGAATTCCCGGATGACGTCGGGCTTGTAGTAATGGCGGATCGGCACGAAGTACCAGTCCAGAATCAGCTCCGACAGGTATTCCCCTCCCCGGGCCTTTTTGCGGAAGAGTTCCCGTATCTTTACCACGGGCCAGAGGAAGAAGGCCAGGATCTTCGACAGGGGAACCCACCAGGATTTGGGAGCCCGGATCAGGGTTTTGCGGATGATTTCATGAATCCAGGTCAGCCGGGTTTTTTTGTATAGGGCCAGAAGCAGTCCGCCACCGGGACGTACCACCCGTTCAATTTCCCGCAGAGCCCGCTCGGGGTTTTCGGTATGGTGCGCGCTGCCCCAGGCCCAGACGATGTCGAATGCGGCATCTTTCCAGGGGAGATCGAGCATGTCCCCTTCCACGAACTCTACGTTATCCAGCCCCAGGTCCGACTGGATCTTGCGTCCGGTTCCCAGGCTTCCCGGGGAGATATCCAGCCCGGTTACTTTGCGGGCGCCCATGGAGGCGAAAATATTGGAAAAAATCCCGGTCCCGCATCCGCAGTCCAGAATTTCCTTGTCTTTAACCTCATCTGCCGAAAAAAACAATTCCAGGTGTTTTTTGCTTTCTTCAAATTCCGGTATGAATTCCGTCCACACTACATCGTAAAAATCCCGTACGTGTTCTTTTTTCACTTCCGCCTCCACCGATGGAATAGGCCAGTATAAGAAAAAGCAGCGGTCTTGTCAATTTGAGAATTCCCCGCCGGGGGCGGCTTTGGGTGTGATATAATGAAAAATCATGATGCATGAAATCAGGTACTACAAACGGCTGTTCCAGATCTGGCGCAATTTCCGCCGCCGCAGTGTTCATGCGACCGCCATGCCCTTCCGACTCTGGGTGGAACTCCACTCCGGGTGCAACCTGCGTTGCAGTTTCTGTCCCAACAAGGACCTGGATGACGCATTAAAGGGTCCCATGGAGTGGGAAGTATTTCGCAAAGTGATCGACGAGGCGGAAAATTTCGTGTTCGACATGACTTTGAACCACCGGGGGGAATCTCTGCTTCACCCCGATGCCGTCGAGATGATCCGTTACGCCGCGCGGAAAATCCGCTTTACCAAACTGCATACCAACGGTGTCAACCTGGATGAAAAGATGTCCGCCGGATTGGTTGCATCCGGTCTGAAGCGTCTCTCTTTCTCTTTTGACGGTTTTGTCAAGGAAGACTACGAGAAAAACAGGGTGGGCGCCGATTTCGACGTGGTAATGAACAATATCCGCAATCTCCTGCTCATCCGCCGGAGGATGAAGAGCGAAACCCCCCGGGTGGCCATTGAGGTGATCGAGTTCAACGACTCCCAGATGGCCCGGGAAAAACAGGAAAGTTTTACCCGGGAATTGAAAGCCCTGGGCCTGGATGAACTGGTGGTCAAAAAGCCCCACAATTGGGCGGGTTACCTCAAAACCCATTATCGCCAACGGGGATACGCCCCCTGTACCTTCCTGTGGAGTTCCATGCTGATATTGTGGAACGGTGACGTTTCACCCTGTTCCCAGGATTTTTTCGCCAAATACATCACGGGAAATGTAAAGGAAAAGAGCATGCGGGAGATCTGGAACGATGAGCCCATGCAACGCCTGCGCCGGGAATTGACCGCCGGCAGGTACAAGCAGTTTGCCGCCTGCGCCGATTGTGATCGCCTGTGGCGGGACACCTTCATGGGTATCCCCCGGGAATACCTGAAACAGATCCTCACCCATAAGATGCCTTAACCCTTCCGCTTTCCCGCCAGCCACAATCCCAGGAACGCCAGCAGGCCGATGGCGTACTCCCAGGCCTGGGTGGTGACGTGGATCACCAGGGCGGTCAACCTGAGGTCCTGCAGGCCGGATCCCAGGCCCCGGAATACCAGCTCGAAGGCCATCTCCCAGGTGCCGAATCCTCCGGCTCCCTGGATGGGGAGCAGGGCGGACATTTCCGTACCCGCCAATCCCAGGGAGAAGTGGGAGAATCCCGCCAGGTTGCGTTCCACCGGCACCAGGGCGCAGAAAAGGATAAACACCGAAACGTATTTCACCAGCCGGATGGCCAGGCTCAACAGGAGCAGCTGCACCCGCTCCGCCATGTCCGCATGGGCGTCCAGATAAGCTGAGAGCGTTTGCAGAGTACCCGATAGTTTCGGGCGGCGGTTCAGGACCGGCCACCGCAGCAGGCGCCGCAGGATGGGTGCCGGGAAAAGGATGAATGCCAGGGACAAAAGAAACAGCAGGCCCATGCCGGTAAATATGAAATCCTGTACGGAACCAGGGGGCGGGAAAAATATGAGCAGTCCCCCCAGCATCAGCGAAAGGGCCAGCACATCGTAAAAAATCGCCACGATGAAGCTGGCGCCGCTTTCCTCCAATGAGAGGCCGCGGCGCCGGGTGAGGGCTGTATAAAAAGCCAGGGAAGCGGTGCGGGCCGGCAAAAGGTCCACCGCGAAGTTTCTGACCAGGGTGATCAACACCATCTCGCCGAATCCCAGTTGCCGGGCGATGAGGATCCGGTATTTCCAGGCCCGCAGCAGGGTTCCGATCAGGGAAAGAGCGATGAAGCCCGCGTAGGCGGCGGCGGGGAGGCGCATCAGGGCGTCAACGATATCCGCCGGAGTGATGTGTCGGAAAAAGAGCCAGGCCACCAGGGCCGTGATGGTCAGGGGAAGTACCACCCGTAACAGGAATTGTCTGCTCCGGATTTTCATTTGGACCACACGGGTTTGTAGTCGGTGCCGGGATGATTGGTGATCGTCCAGATGCGCCGGGTGGAAATTTCCATGACCCGCAGGTCGTAGTTGCCGTCTTTCAATTGCGGCCCCGAGGCGTATACGATGTATCGGTCGTCAGGCGAAAACGCAGGATAATAATCATGGCGGTTACCGTCCACGGTCAGGCGGATGGGGGCGAAGCGGTCCGCGGGGGTCAGGATGATGTCGCCCCGGTGATCGAATTTGTGGGAAACGAAAGCCACGAAGGCGCCGGAATGGGAAAACTTGGCGCGACAGCCTGCATATCCCGGGCTGAACACTTCTTCACTTCCATCCGCCAGATTGATCCGGCTCAGGTTCCAGCCCATGAGCCGGTGCCCGGTGATCAGCAGGGTCCTGCCGTCGGGAGATACCGAGGGCAGGCCGGTCCGCCGGTTACGCCGGGTGACCTGCTCCACCCGGTGGTCCGCGAATGCGTATCGGAATATCTGTTCGCGCCCGTTGACCCGGCGAACGAAGTAGATGGAACGTCCGTCCAGGCTCCACCAGGGGGCGCGGTCCTCGGTCGGGGAAGGAAACAGGCGCCGGACATTGCCCTCCCGGTCGCTGACGTGGATTTCAAAGCGGCCTTCCCGGTTTGATTCAAAAGCGATGCGGTCTCCTCCGGGGGAGAATGAGGGGTACCCGTCCCGGGCGGGAGACCGGGTCAGCCGGCGGACTCCGGTGGCATCCAGCAGGTAGATGTCAAAGTTGCCATCGCGGTTGGATTCAAACGCGATGGTGCCGCTCAGGCCCGCCGGCAGATGTTCTTTACTGGGAGCTTGCCGCTGCCCGGCCAGGAATGTGCGTGCTTCCCGGAAGAGGTAGTTCCCCAGTGCCCGGTATCCTTCGGGTGAAGGATGAACTCCGGCCATCAGTTTGACCCGTTTCCGGAAGAAGCCGTGAACTTCCGCCAGGTGCAGCCGGCGCGAGGCGGCCAGTTTCCGGATGGCCGGGTTGATTTCCTTTTCCACCCGGCGCTGGGATTCCAGATTGAACACTTCCAGCGATGGTGACGGGATGGGCGGGATGGTGGCCAGAATAACCCTCGGCGTGCTGGTGTCGGGATTGCGGTGTGCGGCGACCCGGTTGAGAATGGCTTCCATGTTGGCGAGGAATCGCGGAGTCGGGGTGTGATCGCCGTCAATACGGGTGTCATTGGTGCCCAGCATCAGGATCACCAAATGCGGATTCGTCTTGTCCAGGGGGCGGGTGGTGCGCATCCAGTTGAGGTATTCCCCGGAAGTATGGCCCGGGCGGGCCGCGGTGAAGACCTCAACTTCCGCTCTTGCTTCCCGGAAGCGGGCGGCCATCCGCACGGTGTAGTCCCCGTACCCGCTGGCGGTGATGCTGTCTCCCATACAGAGAACGCGGGTCGTGGAAGGCGGGGGGTTCAGCTTTTTAAAAATCAGCCATCCGCCGACGGCGGCGATGAAGAGCAGGGGAGCCAGGACCGCAACGGCCTTCCGCTTGTTCATGGATGGAGTGTACCGGAATGGCCGCGGCAAAGCAATCGAAGGCGCCGTCAGGCGGGAGGCTTGCATGCGATCACCAGGGTCGCGTAGCCGGTCTTGAAGGGCAACAGCATATCCAGACGGGTGATCAGCCGCACCAGCGGATAGACAAACCGGGTGTAGACTTTGTAAAGGCCGCCGTGGCGGTCCAGATCCCCCTGGGATGAGGGAGAAATCGCGCCGGAACGCAATTTACTGCGCTTGACGCGGTTCAACCTGGTAAAGATGACGTTGAGCAGGAATTCGCAGAGTTCGGTAAAGAACTTGGCGTACGTGGTGGCCCGGGTCACCGTGAAGCCCTCGCTTTCCAGCAGGGTGGTCACTTCCTTTAGTGAATATCCCTCCCGGACATGACCGTAGATCTCCGGACCCATTCCCGCCATTTTTTTCAGGCGGTTGATCATGAAGAACCCGCCGCTGATGGGAGTGGACACCACAACCCCGCCCCCGGGTTTCAGGACACGCAGGATCTCCCTCACCATGGCCCGGTCTTCGTCTAGATGCTCCAGGATATCCAGGGCCATGACCATGTCGACACTTTCATTTTTCAGAGGGAGCCGCTTTTCTCCCATTCTGAAAAGGGCGGTTCCCAGCACCTGCCGGGCGGTATCCAGGTTGTCCTGGTCCAGGTCGGCGTGGAACCAGTCACCGCCTTGCTGCTTGAGAAAATAGGAGACCGCTCCATTGGAGCAGCCCAGGTCGAATATACGCCGGCCCTTGAAGTTCACCAGTCGGGAAACCAGGCGGACCTTGTCTTTTTTCATCAGGCTGTGTCTGTACAGGCGGATCTGCCAGGGTTCCATCCCGAGACTATACGGCATCATCGCAAACAGATCAACCCCGGGGGATCGCCCGGTCCCGTGAGTTCCGGGGATCCCGGGTGAGATGAATTCTCTTTTTGTGATATATAGATGGCAAGCTCGCCCGTTACCGGCGGAAAAGGAGGAAGGAAATGCGGAAATGGATGCTTTGGGGGTTGGTTCTGGTTGTCTTCGGAGGCATGGGGCTGGATGCGGGAACCATTAAGGTGTTGCGGCCAAGAGCCGGGGAATCTTTCAATCAGGGATTCAGCATTCCAGTGGAATGGCGGGCCGAAGGTATCGGAGGTACCGTTACCATTGCTTTGCGGGACATGGATCGCAAAGTTCAATACACCGTCCAGGCCGGGATCCCCGCCGGATCCGGTACCTTTACCATCTCCCTGGCGGGACAGAACAAGTACCAGACCGGCCGGTACATAGTCAAGGTGGTTCAGGGGAACGTGAGGGGCAAAAGCGCGGAATTTCGGATCGCGCCCAAAGCAGACGCGGTCATGATTCCCCGACGTCCCGGCGATCCCGTTCATACTCTCGCCAACAAGCCTGGCGGTGTGGTGGCGGCCAATAACAGTCTGCAGGGTATGTTGGAGCCGGTGGTAAAGGATTTCGAGACATACAAATCCCCGGCGGTCTTTCCGGGGAACGTGGATTTTTACTACAAGGTCGTCAACGCCGATAAAGTTATGCTTTATGACCAGTCGGAAATGCAGAATCCCCTCTGGACGTCCACCCGGAATACCGGTTCCATCAGTGTCCCCATCTTCCTCGGCTCCGATGCGGCCATGAATGTGATGTACAAGACCGGGACGTCCCATAAATTTTATTCATTGATTGCCGTGCTGGGGAATCGCAAGCATGAAATGGCGGTAAAGGTTGCCGTTGCGCCCAAGTACCCCGAAGCCGTGGTGCGTGACGCCAGGGTCCAGCCGGTCACCGGGCCATGGGGGAGCGACGCGGCGTTGATATATGATTTCGCCAATGTTCTGCAGGTGGAATTGACCCCCTTTGGGACGGACCCCGCGGATCCTTACGGAAAGCAATCGTATATTCTTTCCCCCGCCGGCGGATCCGGGATTTCCGGAAAGCAGGCCGTGAAAATCCACGCAGGCAAGGGGTGGAGTATCCGCATGAAGCGCAGGGACGGTGTTTCCTTCTTCACCTATTCTATTATCGGAGGTGACGCTGGAATACCGGTTGTTAAAGACTTCTCCGCTTCCAGGACAGCATTGAGCGCGCCGGGACTGGTTGATTTCTCCGTGCATTTTCTGGGCGCCCGGACCGTGGATCTGGTGGAGCAGATCTCAGGCCGGGTTGTGCATACCTTTGACGGAAAAAAAGGCGGTGAGGTCAAGGATTCTCATCCGGTATACGTTTCCAAAACCGGCGTATACCAATTGAAGGCCCGCTGCTTTTCCAGAGAAACCAAATCCAAGACCATCCAGGTGGAAGTCAAGGGGCGCCCGCTGGGTGGATTTGATGTCACCGTCAAGCGGGACGGCGGTATCTTCCCGAGTCCCAATGTGACCCTGACCTACAAAGTGTATGGCCAGGATTTCATCAAGTTCTACTACCAGGCCAAGGGCGACACGGAACCCACGACTCTCATCAAGGAGTTCACCGGGCTCAACGGCGTGGCAACCAAAGGCAGCTTCAAGCATCGTCCCGAGGGCTTCCCGGCCAGATACAAAGTCATCATTCGGGATCAAGTCAATAACCTGCAGCAGATCCGCTATTACACCGCCCAATAGATTTCGGCACCGAAGCGCACGCACCGAGATTCTTGCGCTAACGGTTGAAGCCCCGGCGGCCGCGGCCTCCACCCGGGGGGCCGTTGTCGCTCCGGGCTTCCATGCGGGAACAAAGTTTGCGGAACACCTTTTTCTGGTCCTGGTTTAATTCCGCTCTGATGCGGTTGTCGAAATCCTTTGCGGCCTCCCGCATGGCATGGAAAAGGGTCTGCCTGTCTCCGCCCACCGCCATAATGGTGTCCATCTTGCTTTTCCTGGCGGCCAAGATGGGCTTGATACGATCGATCTGGGTGTCGTTGAGGTCCAGGGTTTCCGCCAGCATGATTTCGTCATCGGTGCGATCATTCCTGGACGGGAAGGTTTCTGAAAATGTGGATTTCTGGTGATCCGTCAAAACGTTCAGGAGTTTTTCATCTCCCGCCTGGTAGCGTTGCCGCGCCCTCTCTACCAGGGCGGCATTGATCCGCCCCGCGCCGGGCGGCATGCCTCGCCTTCCGCCGGAAGCCATGCCTCGTTCTCCGCGGCCGTTCATACCTTCGTCGTGGAAGTCTCCGTCTTGGCTTCCCCGGGGTTTTCTTGAGCGGTCATTGGTTTTTTTTGCCAGTTCTGCGCGGTCTCTCAGGGCGAGTTCATATTCCATGGTAAGAATGGCGCGGACCCGTTCCGTCTGTTCCGGTGTAAGGGAAAGGCGCTCGATAAGGCGGGCGGCGCGGTTTTCCACCCAGGAGAGTTCCCGGTAATCCGCGGAGTTGGGTTCCCGGGGCGGCGAAGCCGCAGATGCCGCGGCAACCAATTGGAATGCCGCCAGAGTCAGATACAATGGTTTCACTGGTTTCTCCTTACCTTCCGGAAAAGAACCTGGCCTACGGTCGGGACGATCCCTGCATGAGAGTAACATCGGGGACGGGCAAAACTGTCACGGCCACGTTTTTTTTCAAGCAGTGGAAGGCGAGTGGAAACCGATACAATCAGAGGGAAATGATGTCGTAGCCTTCCCGGATCTGGGTGGCGAACGAGGGGTGGCCGGACATCTCATCCAGGATGGGCAGGCCGATGCGTTCGGCGGCGGCGAGCCCTCCCGTCATGTGGCCGCAGACCCGGCAGACTCCGAAAATCACCCCGGCTTCCAGGGCTTTGTGGAAGACTTCAGCCAATCTGGATTTGTCGGTTTCCATTTTTGCGAGCAGGCCCGTGGCGGCCCCCTCGATGATCAGCCGGGCGTCAAATCCCTGTTCCATCATATCCAGGGTATTGAGCATGGCATGGATGAAGGTGGACGCTTCGCCGCTGAAGGCGAAAATCGCGATACGTTTCATGGTTCTTTCTCCTCGAGAGAAATGGTACCCGCGTGCCGGCGATGAATCAATTTTTTTTGCATTTCCGCAGGCGGAAACTCGACGGCGGCCGGTTAAAACAGGAGCGGAACACCCTGCGGAAGTGGTCGGGACAGGAAAAGCCCGCCTGTTCCATGACGTCATGGACACGCAGGCCCGGTTTCCGCAGGAGAGTCAGGGCGCAGCGCACCATTTTGCTGGTGCGGATGTATTCCGCCAGGCAGTGTCCCGTTTCCCTCCGGAAGCGGTGACACAAACTGGCTCTGCTGGTCCGCGTCAACTGGGACAGGTGCTCCAGGTTCATCCGGCCCAGGTCCTCGAGGTCGCTGTTCATGACAATAGCGATGACCTGGCGGGTTAAAAAGGAGAAACTCTGTGTCCGGTGCGTTGCGCCGGCGCGCGACCCATTTTCGCTCCCCCCCGGCTGAAAAAGATATGGCATAAACTCCTCCCCTTCGGGGGAATTGCGCGGACTCCCATGCTATCACGGAGAACAAAGCGAGGCAAGGCGTGCCCGCGGGTCGCGGCGGTTTGACATCATTGGCGGGGTATTCTATACTGGTTCGCCATTATTCCTGAACAAAGCAGGTTTTGGCGATTCGGGGCGTGCCGTCATGACCGGCCGGCCCTGTCGAAAACCGGGAAAAATCAGATGAAGAAGAAGATTTTGTGGGTATTGGTCGCGATCTGCGTGGTCGCCGTGGTAATTTTTGTTCGCTTGGGGGATTCAGCTGGAGGACCTCTCTTTTCCAGACTTGCGGCGCCTCCGGGAGATGCGGCGGCGTTTAAACGGGAGAGGGGAACCGGCAACCTGAGTTACGTTTCCCGGGTCGGTAACCGGCCGGTAAAACCTCTTACCAGTGACAGGGTTACGGTATTCACGGTCAAGGGTCGGCGATCTTTCCGGCTGCCGGTAACACAAGCGGGTCGCCTGGGTTTTTATACCTTTTTGTACTTCCGCAGTCATGGACGTTTGAATCTGGAATTCGAGTTGAACGTGATCCGGAACGGAGAAAAGCGCACGCTGCAGCGGTTCGCGAAACGGCATCACACCGAACTGCTGGTCCAGGATGTGGATCTGCGGAAAGGAGATAACCTGGAGCTCCGTTTTTCCGGTTCCGGCTTCGGTTACTTCAGCTCCCCGGCGCTCTATAAAAAAGTAAAGCCGGCAGAACGGGACTACGTATTCATAATCGGAATCGATACGTTCCGGAAGGATATGCTGGGAGCCCGGGTGAACGGGCGTTCCCTTACCCCCAATATCGACGCTTTCAGCGGGGATTCGGTGGACTTTTCCCATGCGTATGCCCAGAGTTCATGGACCCTGGCTTCATTCATGAGCCTTTTTACAGGGATGTACGAGTTCAACCATCAGGTATTCCGGGAAGGTTATCTGCGTCCGGAGAAGCCCATGCTGGTGGAATCCCTGGCCCGGGATTTTCTATGTTTCAGCTTGAACGGCGGCGGATACGTGGATCGTCATTTCGGTTATTCCCGGGGATTTGATTATTACCGGGACTTGAATCGTTTGTCCGTGCATTCCAGTTCGGGAAGCGGCCGGGCCCTGTTCGACCTGGCCGGAAAAATTATTGATCGAGCGCAATTTCCCCGGCTCTTCATGTTCCTGCACACCTACCAGATTCATCAACCATACGCTCCGCCCATGGAGTTTTTGAAACGGATCAATCCCGATTCCCCATATCGGAATCTGAAAACCAAGCGGGGCCCCTATACCTTCCAGGACGAAACGGATGCGGAATTGAAACAGGGGTATATGGATTTGTATCAGGCTGAAATCCTGGCGTTTGACCATTACTTCGGGCAATTTGTCAAATACCTCAAGGAAAAAGGGCTGTATCGGCGCGCCATGATTGTGTTCATGTCTGATCACGGCGAAGAGTTCTATGAGCATCACGGCTGGGAGCATGGCCACGGCCTGTACAACGAACAGATTCATGTTCCCCTGCTGATCAAGTATCCCGGCAACCGGAACGCGGGGAAAAGGATCGAAGCCGATGTGGAAGTCGTTGACATCCTGCCCACCATCCTGGACCATTATCAGATCCCGGCGGACCTGGAAAACAGTGACGGCCGCAGTTTGAATCCCCTCCTGGAGGGGAAAGAGCATAAAAAGGAGATCTTCTCATCCTTCTCCGCCAGCCGCATGTTGGAGAAGATCCCCCCCAAGTTCGCGGTGATCAGCGGGAAGTACAAATTGATCTACAACTATGAATATTCGACGGACAGCCTGGAATATTTTAAAAATGCGTTGCCCCCGGTGACCGGAGGCATCGAGTTGTATGACCTGGAAAAGGATCCCCTGGAGAAAAACAACCTGGCGCAAAGCCATTCCAAAGTTGTTTCCCGCATGATGCCCACGGTGATCCGGATCAAGAAAATCATCAAGGCCGCTTTCGCGGAGGATCATCGGGAAAAGACCGAAATGGACGGGGAATTGAAAAAACAGCTGGAAACCCTGGGCTACCTGTAATTCCGTAACCCGGTGCTGACACAGATATAGAATCTTTCTGATGGTTCATCTCTCTGAGCGGTGAAATCCCCTTTTCCTAGAATCCGGATTCTTGATCACTCCATGAGATTTGCATGCCGTTTTTCTTATCTTGTAAATACGGTTCAAAAAACATTGATGGAGGGGGGAGATATGCATAAAGCGGGAATTGTGTTGCTGGCGGTTGCTTTGTTCGCGGCATCCGTATACGCCGGCGACGGCAGGATCCTGCGTCCCCGGGGAGGAGAGGTCCTGGTCCGGGGCATGCAGACCACCCTGGAGTGGAGCCTGACCGGGGTACCTGTCGCGGCTGAGTTACGCCTGGTGCTGGTGCGTGATGTGGGGGCGGAGCGCCAGCGAGTGGGAGTCATCGCCTCCGGAATTTCCGCCGGCCGGACGCAGCATCCCTGGCTGGCCGGCATAGTGGAGGGCAGCAGCCGCATCGCCCCGGCGGGAGACGGATATCGTATCAAGCTGCGAGTGGAAAACGATGGCACGACCATTTTTTCCGATCCCTTTGTCCTGGCGGACCGGGCCGATCGCCCCGGCGGCGAGGCAGCCTTCATTGATCTGGAGACGCAACGTGTGTATGTTTCGGGGAACAAAGTGACCGCTGTTGTGGCCAACCGGGGCAATCGCGCCGTAAACGCCCCCCGGGTGCCTTTCTCTATCTGGATCAACAGTGAAAGCGGTCCGCCCACTATTGTATTGCGGCGATCGCTGAACATTCCCGCCGGGGGATCCGCGGCCATACAGCTGTTGCCGGTCAATCCCGAGTGGTGTCCAACCTGCTGCGGGGTGCCCGTTTCCGTGGCGGTTAACCGGGGCGACGACGCCCTGGCGGAAGGAAATACCGGCAACAACAGCAAGCTGGAGCGGCTCTACCTGAAACGCCGGGACTGGCGGATGCTGCCCCGGATTCTGCTGGGCACCCCTGGCGGCGGCCGGCGCATCATCAATTCCCGTACCGACAACGTGGTGATCTCCCCGGACATCGGCCGGGTGAGCGGGACATGGGGGCAGGGGGCGCAATTTGCCTCTACAGCTTCCTTCCAGATCAAGAACTGCGGAAACTATGGACCCTCATCGTGGGATCCCAGTATTCATCAGGGTGCTCAACACCCGATCTTGACCGTTCAGGTTTCCCAGAAAGGCGTGTGGGAAACCGTGCAGGTGCGCGGCGCCGACGGCATCATGCGACCCCAGACACGTTTCAACCCGGGCAAAATCCGTTTTGCCGGCGGATGGTCGTTTTCAGCCCGTATTCCCATTGGCCAGGATGCCCCGCTTGATATCCCCATTACTCTGATTCATCCCGGCAACAACCCTTCGGCGTTAATCTTTCAGTTCAAGGATTTCCGCCGGGAAGATTGGGGAATTTTTGGCTTTACAAGAACATCCGAAGGAGTGACATTCAGCCAACAGCGCCTGGAGTTTCCCCTGGAGTTCCGCTGAGTCAACCGTTCCCGGCCTTGATTTGACCGTCCCGATGTGGTGTACTGAAAAGAGGAGGTTCCCGTGCGACGGTTGATCGGATTCGTTGCGTTCCTGCTGCTTTTATTGCTCTCGATTCTGCGCTTGCTTTAAATACGGAAAAGCCGTGAAGGGGTTGTCGGCAAGCGAACTGCGACATCGTGACCGCCTGCGGGTGGACAGCCGGGACGTGAACCTGTTTCAGCGCGCCCGGCCGGGAGCCCTGTGCGCCATGATGCAGGAGAGCGCCTGGCGTCACGCGGAATCCCTGGGGTTCGGTTACACCCACCTGGCCGAGGCCGGACGTTTCTGGGTGCTGTCGCGGCTGGTCCTGGAATGGCGCCGCCAGCCCGGATGGGGAGAAGAACTGGAGCTGGCCACCTGGCCGTCGGGACACCAGGGCGCCCTGGCCCTGCGGGATTTCCGTTTTTCCGGCGCGGGCGAGGTCTGGATCGAAGCCGTTACCGCCTGGCTGGTGGTGGACCGGAGCAGCCGCCGGCCCATCCGGCCACGGGAAGCATTGATCCTGCCGGAGGAGTACAATCCTCCCAGGGCCATGGATGAAACGCCGCCGCGTATTCCCGACCTGCCCGTACCCGGCAGGACCCGGCGGGTGGAAGCGGCCTGGTCGGATATCGACCTCAACGGACATGTCAACAACACCCGTTATGTGGACTGGATGCTGGACGGATTTGACCCGGAGTTCCACCGCGCGCACCTGCCGCGCCGCCTGGAGATGAACTTTCTGGCGGAATTGCGTCTGGGAGAGCCCATCGAGCTCGAGTACCTGGAAACCCCCGAGGATACCTGGCTGGTCGCCGGGAAGAGGATCAACGGAGAACCCGTGGTCAGGGGCCGGTTTTTCTGGACCCCGGCGCCGGGGTGATCAATCGTTCTCAAGGCGTTTCTTGAGGCGCCCCGCCCGGTCGCGCAGGGCGATGGCCCGTTCGAAATCCAGTTTCTCGGCGGCGTCCCGCATTTCTTTTTCCAATTGGATGATCAGGTTGGGCAGTTCCGCCCGGGGAATGTGCTTGCTGTCGGTAATCTCGACCACCTTTTCCTTGACCGGTTTACGGATTGTGCGCGGTCTGATTCCATGGAGCTTGTTGTATTCCGCCTGCAGGCAGCGGCGGCGGGAGGTCTCGTCCATGGCTTTCCGCATGGAATCGGTGATGTTGTCGGCGTACAGAATGACCCGGGAGTTGGCGTTACGGGCGGCGCGGCCGATGGTCTGGATCAGGCTGCGGGCGTCCCGCAGGAACCCCTCCTTGTCGGCATCCAGGATACCGATGAAGCCGACTTCCGGAATGTCCAGACCCTCCCGCAACAGATTGATACCGACCAGTACGTCAAAACCGCCCAGACGCAATTCGCGGATGATTTCGTTGCGCTCCAGGGTGTCGATATCCGAATGCAGGTAACGGGCCAGGAACCCCTTGGCCGCCAGGTGCTCCGTCAGTTCTTCGGCCATGCGTTTGGTCAGGGTCGTCAGCAGGCAGCGATCCCCCCGCTTGATGGCGGCGCGGACCTCTTTTTTCAAGTCTTCCACCTGGCCCTTGACTGGCCGGACGCTAACCGGAGGATCCAGCAGGCCCGTGGGGCGGATGATCTGTTCCACCACTTTTCCGCTGCGGGAGAGTTCGTACTCCGCCGGAGTGGCGGACACAAACAGTGCCGGCCGGGATTCCAGGTATTCTTCGAACTCGTCAAACCTCAGGGGCCGGTTGTCAAAAGCGCTGGGCAGTCGAAAACCGTAGTCCACCAGGTTTTTTTTGCGGCTGTAGTCGCCCCGGTACATGGCCCGCAACTGGGGAATGGTCTGATGGCTTTCATCGATCACCAGGAGGAATTCTTCGGGAAAGAAGTCCAGCAGGCAGTAGGGCTTTTCTCCGGGGCGGCGGCCGTCGAAATGGCGGGAGTAGTTCTCGATTCCTCCGCAAAACCCCGTCTCCTGAAGCATTTCCAGGTCATAGAGGGTGCGTCTTTTCAGGCGATGGGCTTCCACAAGTTCCAGGGAGGCCAGGCGGGATTCCATTTCCTCACGGATACTTTCCAGGGCGCGCCCCATTTCCGCTTCGGGAATCACGTATTGGCCCGCCGGGAATACGTGGTGGTAATGCAGGCGTTCCCTGGTGTCTCCATTCAGCCGATTGACCAGGGAGATCCGCTCCACCGTGTCGCCGAACATCTCCAGGCGGACAATATCGTCGCCGTGCCCGGGTACCAGATCAATTGTGTCTCCCCGCACACGGAAGCGCCCCGGCGCCAGGTCCGTGTCGTTGCGTTCATAACGGATCCGCATCAGGCGCTCAATCACTTCGCGCCGGGAAATCCGTTGGCCGGTGGTG
>Ga0272441_10001006_pt1 | contig 60825 bp, 58 predicted proteins | sample SSMProp6N_FD_193582 | JGI IMG/M metagenome (GOLD analysis project Ga0272441, IMG submission 193582) | Marine sediment archaeal communities from Little Sippewissett salt marsh, Falmouth, MA, United States - SSM-Prop-6N | ecosystem: Environmental > Aquatic > Marine > Wetlands > Sediment ...
CCATGCATGCCGTTCGCTGACTCCGAGCACAACGGCGGCTTCATCCACTCGCAGCTGGCCTTCCAGGATCCGATTCAGCGTCTCCAGCCTTGCCTGCTCCTTCTGGTTCAACGTCAGTCCTTTCATTGGACTGACATTCTCGCTCGACAGTTAGCTACTGACCGATTCGCTTGTCAACGACACCCCATGGACCATGCAGCAATCTACTATTTCTCGGCGACGGGCAACTCCCTCGCCGTGGCACGCGACCCGGCGGAGCCCTTGGGTGCGGTCCTGATCGACCTGTCCAGTTGTCGGGGGCGGGAGACCCTCGCGGTCAGCCATCATGTTGTCGGCGTCGTCTTTCCCAGCTATGACTTCAAGTCACCAGATCTCGTGAACGAGTTCGTCGGTTGTATCGAGTCAATCGACTCCACCTATCTGTTCGCGGTCTGCACCTACGGGATCGCAGCCGGACGGTCCCTCAAGCGGCTCGAGAAAGAGATTGAGGCCAAGGGAGGCTCCCTTCCGGGAGGATTCGCGATCCGAATGCCGCACAACGGGATCGGCTGCAGCTCGGTACGCGAGGGCACAAGGCAGCACGTTCTTGCACGATGGAAGCGCCGTCTGCCGGAGATCCACGACTACGTTAAGCGGCAGGCGGAGGGCACAATCGAGATGACCTGTACTCCGATTCAGCTTCTCCAGCCTAGAACCATCCGCATGATGCCCTCGCTGGCCCGATTCGCTGTCCAGCTGCTGAAGGCGGGCGTGAACTCACTGGGGATCGTAGCCGGTCAGGCATGCAGTCGCTGCGGCGTGTGTGCGCAAGTGTGTCCGGTCAGCAATATCCGGATGGAGGCCGGGCGGCCGGCGTGGTCGGACCGGTGCATCAACTGCTTCGCCTGTCTTCACTGGTGCCCGCAGCAAGCAATCAGCCTCGGCGACCACAACGCGGGGATTCGCCCCTACCATCATCCGGAGATCACCCTGTCGGATCTTATCGCAAGGAGAAACTAGAAATCCTCGGGCCGCCGTCCGTCGGCGCCGCCGACTCAAGCTCGCTTGCGCAACGAGTTCCTTCGGATGACGCCCGGTTCTCAGAGAAGATACGATCTTCGAGCGAAGGCTGGCCGCGAGTGCCCCGGACAGGGACGGGTCCAATTCTCGAGACCATCCTAAGCACGGAGAGACAAACCCAATTGCGTGCCTCCTGACGATCCGCCGAGCTGCCTAGGATTTTCCGTGGTGCTTCTTCATGCACTCGGGGCAGATCCCGTGGGAGAAGCTCGCGCCGCTTCGCTCCCGGATGTAGGTCTCGATCGGAATCCACGAGTTGGGATCCTTTTCGTCGCCTCCTTCGAGGCGGACTTTTTTGCAGTACTGGCGGGTCGGGAGGATCCCCTCGAGAGACCTCACCCGAGTCAGTGCCTCTGTGAGTTCGCGGTTTCGTGCTTCGAGCTCCTGTGCCCGGGCGAGAGACTCCAGGTCCTGCTCGATGTGATACCTGAAGCTCTCGATAAGGCGATTGTAGCGGGTCTCCAGTACGCGCGGCCTGCGATCGAGGACGCAGATCGTGCCGAACACGTCGCCGTCCGGCGAGACGATGGGGTGGCCGTGATAGCTGATCATGCTGAGCTTGATATCCGGATTCTCCCGCCACATCTCGTCCGCCAGTGCGTCAGGGACCGCAACGGATTACGGGTTTTGACCACATGCTCACAGTAGAGGCCCGAACCGAGCAGCGTCTCTTTCTCTCCGACGTGGTACGGATTGCCCTCGGTACGGCTGCTGGCGAAGACCTCGATATCGTCGCCCGTGATCCTCATCACGAGCCCGGCGGGCACATCGCAGATCTCCGCCATCAGATCGACGATCATCTGCCAATCTGCGAGCGTCTCCGTATCCACCAGCAGGAATTTCCCCGTCGCATCGTTCATCCCGGATCCCTCCGAACCATGCTACAAACATCAACCCATCTGGGCAATCGTTTTTTCTGGATCCCTGACAACGAGGAGATGTCTCACGACATCAGCACTCCTCTTCAGCGATGGGGGCAGGCTAGCCGTGATTGCCGTTCGTTCCGCCTCCGACAAACGTATGGGCGTGCCTCTCCGAGTTTGACCCGATCTTCACCAAGGGCTCAGAGAAGATCGCACGGATTCAAGGTTCCTCCCTCTGCGTTGTGGTCAGCGTGGCGATGCCCCAGCCGATCAACGCGCCGCCGAACGCGCATCCGACATGGAGTAACGCGAACGCCAACTCGTCTGGAGAGATCAGCGGGAAGAGCAATCGCTGACCAAGCGCAATTGCAGCGAGCGCTCCGATAAGCACACTCACGAGACTACCGCTTCGCTTCAGCAGTCCCGCTGCAAGGCTACCCACAAGGAACACCGTAGAGCCAGCAGTAACAGCACCCAAGAGACCGCTTCCCTCGTATCCCGGCATTCCGAGGAACAAGAAGTCAGGGGCGAAGTTGCCACCGAAGCTCGAGCCCCCGATGAGACCCACAGCGGAAGCGAGACCGGCCGCCAAAAGAACACCCATAATGTGCAGGATCGCTCTCCGGCAGCCCATGACGCTAGCCTCGCTTGCGCCTTGCGAAGTCTTTCCACTCCCGTCCTGCATCATGGACCTCCATGAAGTACGCACATACTCTAGTAGCGGATCACGCTTGAGCCAAACACGGGTCGAAGTCTTCAATTTCAGAAGCTCTGTGTGAAGAAGACAGGGCATATCTGAATCCTTAACGTCCCGATTGCTGCCTCCGTGACTCGGCCGTTGACCATTGAGTGGGAGAGCTCGTCGCACCGCACCGCCGCCGCAATCATTGCCTGCCGACTACGTCGGCAATCCGTATCATCGCGAAACGTGCCAACGAGGAGGCACAGCCCTGGCATTCAGGAGCAGCGCAACTCTCGGGCGGATCACGACTCGGGAAGATGCGCTCCCTGCTTCAGACACTGCGCCTGCGGCTTGCATCTTCCAAGCTGCTGTGAGGGACCTCTTGCCGCGGCGTATTGCCTGCGGCAGGCCTGCCGTAATCTCCAGGCATGAGACGAATTGGAGACGGCTCGCCTTCACGCTTGAGTGGATCACGTACCGCAATCGTAGCTTGTGTCTAAAGGATGGTGAAGATGAAAGACAAGTCACTGGTGCTCTTCTACCCGCAGTGCATCGAGTTTGAAGCGATACTGGCCGCCCAAGTGATCCACGGCGAGGAGTTGACCATCGACGTCGCCACGCCGGATGGTCAGGACTACCGGGGCCCCAGCGGGATCGCTCTGCGCGCCACGCACAGCTTCGCGGAGGTTGAGCCCACGGAGTACCGTGTGATCGTCATTCCGGGAGGCGACACCAATGCGGTTCTCGAAGACAAAGCGCTGATCGGAATCCTCACCACGGCATGCGACGCCGGGGCAACCTTTGGAGCGATCTGCGCGGGCCCGAGACTTCTCGCCAAGGCAGGACTCCTGAAGGGGCGAAGATTCACCCACGGATTCGGTGTCGACTCCACGTTTCCTGAGTGGGAAGGCGGCACCTATGTAGACGAATTGGTTGTCGCGGATGGACGGATCGTCACGGCCAAGCCACAGGCGTACATCGACTTCGCGATCGAGCTACTCTATGCGGCCGGACTACGCGCAAGCTGGTCTGAGAAGCACCTCCTCGAGTTGGGACAGCTCACTGACGCCGACACCCGCGAGGTCAGGATCGAAGCCGTCAAGGCCCGGTATCGAGCCATTTGGTCGAGTTCTCAGTGATGCATCCCTCAGGCTTTCGCCCACTTTCCCCTTTGCCGTTCCGTGAGATGATTTCGCGGGGTTCTCAAGCTGTCTTGCAGAGCATCCTATCGCGCAATTCAGCGTGCTATTTGCCTCCTTCCGGACATTCTGTACGCTCTCTTCTTCGTCTGGTCCTGCAGACGAAGCCACAAGGGGCTCTCAGACGTGCGTTCACATGGATCCTGTTCGCCACGCTTCTGACGTCTCTTGCCGCTGTTGCGATCCAACTGCAAGACCCACTCACGCCTCTCGAACCTCTCGTTGGAACCTCGTGGATCGGCCGATTCGTGAGCACGCCAGCGCCACCATTCGACCATGAGATCGAGTGGACTATTGCGTTGGACGGACACGTCGTCCGATGGATGAAACAGGTCGACGAGATCGGCTTCACCATGGAGACGGTCTTCTACTGGGATGCAGAGACCGAGGCTATCGCGTTCACGCAGCTTTCCAACAACGGAATCCACGGCAGAGGCACGGTGGTATCGGAGAATGGGATGATCACCTTGGTCGGCAATTCGATTCGCGTTGGAGAGCTGGCGGAGTTCCGGCAGACCTTCGAGATCATGCCCGATGGCACGCTCGAGGATTGCTACTACCGCAGGGCATTCGACAGCTGGATCCCCGAGCACATCATCCTCTACGAGCAACGCCCATGAGGTCCTAGGCCTTAGATCGCCCCAACCCACATGCGCCGGTGTATCACATACTGCAAACTCGGCCGGTAGCGGACACATTCGTGAGCGGTCAGAGCGGCTACTGCATGGTCTCCTTGGCTTGCTCGAACGCCTCCTGCGGCAACGTGCCAAAGCCCATCACGCCGACGAGCTCTTCCACCTGATCCACCGTGCGGAAGCCGGGGATGGGAATCGTTCGCTGATGCCGCGCCCAGATCCAGCCGATGGCGCCCTGCACGTAGCTACGCCCCCCTTCGGTCACGAAGGGGCGGATCGACTCCGCTCGATCGAGTAGTCGAAGAATTCTTCGTCCTTGAACCAATCGCTTCGGCGATCCTCCTCGGGAAGCGAACTGTCTCGGTTCCATCGGCCGGTCAGGACGCCGATCAGGAGCGGAACCCGATTGAGAGGCTCGCAAGATCCTCCTCATCGCAGAGCGCGAGCATCTCGGTCGCCGCCATGTCGTGCAAGATGTTCAGTCGATGTTCGACAGCCGTACAGTGCTGTCCCTGCGAGAAGAACCTCGCTCGCTCAGGATCGTCAGTGCTCCAGCCGTAGGAGCGAATCTTCCCCTTCGCTACAAGGTCTTCCAACGCATCGCGGATGCCCGCAGTCCTGTCCAGTGGATAATCTGTTAGGTGGAACAGGTAGAGGTCGACGACCTCCATGCCAAGCCGTTGCAGGCTCCGATCACAAGCCAGCTCGACGTACTCCGGAGTAATTTCAGCACCTTCGATTCCTTCGCCTGTTCCCTCGTCAAATATCTCTCCGAACTTGGTCGCAATGACCACTTTCTGTCGGATTCCCTGGAGGGTCTCATCGAGCAGCGGCTCAGATCTTCCTGCACCATAGATGCCCGCCGTATCGAAAAAAGTGATCCCTCGATCAACGGCCACACGGATGGCCCGCTTCGACTCCTCGAAGGTGCTCGGGGACACATGCGTCTCCCTGTCCCCCTTGCGCGAGAACCCGAGTCCTCCAACTCGCGCAGTCCCGAGACCCATCGAGCTAACCTCGATATCGCTTCTTCCCAGTCTCCGCAGCATAGCTTCACCCGACTTCCCGGCGCCCCGCGACACTAGAAGGCCTTCGCCCAGGCCCTTCCGATCTCCTGATCGGTGAATCCACACGACTCATAGAGCGTGCCAGGCACCGGTTCGTACCAGGAGACATAGGCGGCAATGCCCCCCAGCCAATGCAAACGCCGAAGCGTCTCGGTGACAACGGCCTTTCCTAGCCCTTTTCGCTGATGCGCTGACGCCGTGCCCACGAGAACGATGGTGCCGGTCCGTAGGACATCATCGAAATAACACGTCGAGAAGGAGACGATCTCACCACTCATCTCGCAAACTGCAACAACATCAAGGTCGCGCCGATAGGTAGGCGCACGCTGGACATTTCGGTACCAGGACCCTTCTGGATCGGCTTTCTCGTCGGGTTCGTCCGGGTGGAAAGCACGCCACGAGGCCAGACCGCGCGAGGGATGTTCATCGACATCGCCCATCGATCGAAGGATGTAGCCCTCGGGCGCTTCTGACGTCATTGGAGCATCTCGTAGGGACTGCCATCCGTGATACTCCATTGCATGATTTCTGGAATGGCGCCCGTATCCACGAGATTCGAGCACGGAGTTCAGTAGGTCATCCTCGTCGTCCGCCCACGCAAACAGACCTTGCCGACCATCGCCAAGCGGCGTCAAGAAGGCAGACTCAGCGACACCAAGCATCTCATGAAGCAGATCCTCCGTCGCAGCCTTTGGATCGGCCATCGGATGGCAAACACCTGGATCTCCCTGGACGAGAACGGCAGCGATTCGCCTGTTTGGCGTTTCCCAATACCGAAGCTCGTGCGGCGGTCGCTCCACCACGTTCTCCAACCAGTGCCATCGCCAGTAATCGAAATCGCAGACGTCCCATTTCTCGCTGGGCCGCGGGTCGGTGACGCGCAGCGCACGGAAGAACGCCCGTGCTCGCCAGTAGTCTTCAGACGTCTCGTATCGCTTCCTTGTCGGATTCATCCATCTCCTACCGTTTGGGTCTTGGCCATCGTATCGTGCGGCCGTCTCTCCCGCGTTGATTCTCAAAGCGGATCGTTCACCCACGCCATCGGACGCGTTTCGGCAGGTCTCATCGGATGTCTGTTGAACGCACAGGCCTCTCTCAGATAGACTGGCTCTATGGATCCACACGAAATCGCCATCCGTCCGGCGAATCCAACCCGAAAAGAAGGCCTCCTGTTTGCGCAGCACATGAACGCGTCATCGGATGGAGGGTTTCGGAAGATGTTCGGCAAGCGATTCGAGGAGATCATCTCCACAGCGTATGTCAAGCCGAGTCACGACCTCTCCTATGAGACGGCAGTTTTCGCAGAAGCTGGCGGTGAAATCGTTGGAATGGCGTCCGGATACACTGCCGAGCAGCACCATCGATTTGACAAGAAGGTCGTGGATCGAGCGGCGGGGCGTAGCATGATTCGAATCGCGATCGTCTATGCGCTCATCTCCCCGATGATGCGATTCCTGCACACATATGACGAGGGCGACTTCTACTTGCAGTTCCTCGCGGTCGACGAGGCGTTCCGCGGTCGGGGAATCGGTTCGTCCCTCCTCCAAGCGATGGAAGAGCGAGGACGCGAGCTCGGCTCGACACAGTATGCCATTGACGTGTCCGGGCGCAATAACGGCGCACGCCGTCTGTACGAGCGCTATGGGTTTGCGGATCACGCATGCTGGCCGCGTCTTCGATGGATGCCCACCATGATCCATCGGTTGGTGAAGCCGTTCTAGGCCAGCAACAGGCGGAAGACCTCTCAACGCAAGATGCCACAAGAAGTTGGAGTCGCTGAATGGAATCGCCTACAGTAGGCGCATGACCAAGATGCGCTGTGCGTGGTGCGGAACCGATCCGTTGTACATCGCCTACCACGACAAGGAGTGGGGCGTGCCGGTCCATGACGATCGGAAGCTGTTCGAGATGCTTGCTCTCGAAGGGGCGCAGGCTGGCCTGAGCTGGTCGACGATCCTCAAGAAACGCGACGGATATCGTGCGGCGTTCGACGGGTTCGAGATCGAAACCGTCGCGGCGTACACCGAAGAAGATATCGCACGCCGGCTGGCCGATCCCGGCATCGTGCGCAACCGGCTGAAGATTGAATCAGCAATCCGGAACGCCCGTGGGGTGCTGGAGATCCAGAAGACGTTTGGCTCGTTCGACGCCTATCTGTGGCAGTTCGTCAATGGGAAACCCATGCAGAACGCTTGGACGTCACTGCCCGACATCCCGGCCCAAACCGAGGAATCGGCAGCAATGAGCAAGGCTCTCAGGAAACGCGGCTTCAACTTCGTCGGACCGACGATCTGCTATGCGTTCATGCAGGCTGTAGGCATGGTGAACGACCATGTCACCACATGCTATCGATACGGGGAGTTGTCTGCGTAGTTGCCCCAAGAAGAAAGCGCTGCGTTTCTTGATCAGATCAACGCTGATCCAACCACTGCGCAAGATCCGCCTCGAGGCTCTCGGCGGTATGGATCTCGTACGGTTCCCCGGTCTTGAGAACCCAGCGGAGCGAGTCGAAGAACTCCAGGCCGTGATACCAGTGAAGCATCGCCTCATCGAATCCCATGCGCTGGCAGTAGGCTTCCTCGATCCCCCGGCCGCGCAGTTCGGGCACGAGGAAGAATGGAAGCAGAAACTCAAAGATTGGGTCGGTACATCCGGCATGTTGCCAGTCGATGATTCCGACAAGCCGGCCGCCTTGAACGAGTAGATTCTCCGGCCAGAGATCCCCGTTACTAAACCGATCGCCAGGCGATCCGGGCCATGTCTTCTTGAGTCTCTCGTAGGCGGCCTCTGCAATCGAGTTCGGCTTCTCGAACATCGCGTAGGCTGCTTCCAGGACCTGGAGGGCCGATTCGTTCCCCTTGAGCGTCTCAAGACTGCCAGGCGGGAGATCGTCAACTGTGATCGATTGCACTTCACAGACGGTATCGATGTACAGCACATTGGCCCACGGCTCATTGGCCTTCATCGCATCGAGCAACGGATCGCCATCGATAAACGTGCTGATGAACAGCGGCATGCCGAGTGCTTCGCCATCAGGATCCCAGTGAAGGATCTTCGGTGTCGGCAACGGATGACTCTCCATCGCCGCCAAGGCAGCTACCTCGTTGGCGCTGCAGCTGCTTCCGAGGCGTACGAGAAGTCGATGATTGCTCTTGTCCGTCTTGAGATCGACGCGCCACGGTGTCGCACGCGAGCTGGCGCCAAGCGCCTTCACGCGGATAGAGCGAACAGACAAATCCATTGCACGCTCTAGTGCTTCAGCCAGAGCTTCCTCGGGAACAGGAAGCGAATACGACTCAGAAAACATGCCGTCTCTCCTCACACCGTTTGGATCTGGATGGATCGCAATGATCGTACCGCCGTTGGGACGCCTGCCAGCAAGCTCGCTTTAACCACGCACCGACTGCGCCGGAATTGCGCCCTGGACATGCGACTCCGACGTGGATCACCAAGTCCAGCAGGCAACCTGCCGCGACAGGCCGCCCTCACTCTCAGAATCTCCAACACCAAGCAGACTACCTCAAGAACACCGCCAAGTAGTACGGCCACACCACCAACCCAAGTATTGCCTTCCACCAGACGAGCTGCGCGAATCCCAACGTGAACAGCCACCCAGCGAACCACATTGATCCAGCCAGGCTTCCTCCACCAACTCTTCTCCCTGTCATGATTCCCCCTCCTCTCTGGATGTTTGAGATGATAGACAGCATGCAGTGCGAGGACAAACTCTTGGAGAGGCCCGCGAGATGGGGTGATGCCTGAGTCTATGCGCAATTGAGGCATGGATCCAACGACAAGGAGCTACTACACTGTCTGTCGTCAAACCGGTGTACCACGAGAAATACAGCTGTTCACAGGCAAAGGAGATCTATCCATGGCTTCACTCCCTGAATCGGTAAAACAGGCATGGGAACAACGAAACGGCCCCGTCATCCTGACGACCGTCAACGAGCAATCCTACCCGAATGCAATCTACGCGACCTGCGTTGCGCTATACGATGACGCGACGCTTGTAGTCGCTGACAACTATTTCGACAAGACCAAGCGGAACATCCTTGCCGGTAGTCGTGGATCGGTCCTGTTCATCACCGAGACGAAAGACGCGTTTCAGATCAAGGGAACGATCGCATATCACACGGACGGACCGATCTTCGATCATATGAAGACGTGGAACCCCTCGAAACTCCCGGGCCATGCGGCGGCCGCGCTAACCGTCGAAGAGATTTACAGTGGAGCGGAGCAGATTCTGTAGTGCCTCTTGCTGGGAACAGCAGGCGCGGATGTCTCGATAGCTCCCCCGCTATGCTCGAAAGCCGATCGGCGCAAAGCTTGGTCTCGCACATGAGGAAATCGCATGGAGCCGAGGATCCGTCCATACGTTCTGTCTGACGCCGAAGCGGTTGGACGATTGATCGCGGATACGTTCCGTTGGTTCAATCTCTCGTATGCTTCTCCCGAAGAGCAGGAGAAGCTTCTCGGACCGTTCCGCCATGCCGATTCCAGCGATGCCGAACATCGAGCCGCCATCGCCGCCACAATTGACGCACCGTGGGTTCTCGTCGCAGAGAATCCGCAAGGGATCCTCTCCGGCGTCCTGCGAGGGCGGCCCGGACGTCTGCACAGCTTATTCGTCGATGCAGCCTATCAACACTGCGGTATCGGACGGCGCCTGATGGAGGCATTCGAGCAACAGGTCCGCAAGACAGAAGCTGACAAGATCACGCTCCAATCGACGCTGCTCGCAGTTCCGTTCTATCAGAAGCTCGGCTACAAGCGGTCGACCGGCGTCCGGTCGGGCCGCTGTTTCGATGGGGACGGCTTCCGATACCAGCCGATGAAGAAGCTGTTGTAGATCGAGGCCATGCAATGCCTAGCGACATCCTCTCTGAACGTCGTCGTCTCCAACCGATCGCCAAGATGCCCAGCATCGGTTTCCGCACAAGCGGAGCCTCGGGTTCGAGCCATGCGGGTGTGGTCTCCATGACAGTCTTCCTTGACAACCCATTCCGTCGGGAATATAGTCCGGCCATCATGCACAGCACGTTGCAGGGTAAACACCTTCGTAAACGTACGGGTCTCCGTAGACGTATGGCCGGGTAGCCACCCGGGCCGTAAGTCGTTGTGTTCTTTCGTTTCACACCTTTTCTTCCTTGCTTCTTTCTGACGCACACCGCGGCACGGCAGGTCGGCTAACCCGGCACATCCGTGTTCGCCTCGACCTGCTGATCGCAGGTTGAGTTCACTCATCCACACAGAGACTCGTTGTTCGTTATGGAAAGAAGGTGCGTTATGAAAGGCAAGATTACAAAAGCTGTTCTGGCCTACTCGGGCGGGCTTGATACATCGGTCATTGTTCCATGGCTCAAGGAGAACTACGGTTGTGAGATCATCACCGTCACCGCTGACGTCGGTCAAGGCGTTGCGGAGACGGCCAACCTGGAGGCAAAGGCGCTGGCGAGCGGCGCCAGCAAGGCGATCGTCCTCGATCTGCTAGACGAGTACGTAAGCGACTACGCCTTCCCAACCCTGCAAGCCGGTGCCATCTACGAAGGTCTCTACCTGCTGGGAACATCTACAGCGCGACCCCTGATCGCGAAGAAACTGGTCGAAACCGCGCACGCCGAGGGCGCGGATGCCATCGTCCATGGATGCACCGGGAAGGGGAACGATCAGGTCCGCTTCGAACTTGGAATCAAGGCGCTTGACCCGACGCTCACAATCGTCGCGCCGTGGCGAGAATGGTCGATCCAATCTCGAGACGATGCTGTCGCATACGCCAAGGCACATGGTGTTCCAATCATGTCACAGGAAGAGTCGGTCTACAGTCGCGATGCCAACATCTGGCACATGAGCCACGAGGGTGGGATTCTGGAAGACCCGTGGGCCGAACCCGAAGAGTCCATGTTCTGCCTGAGCACCTCTCCGGAGATGGCCCCAGACCAGCCTCAGTACCTGACTGTGGGGTTCGAGCAGGGCATCCCGGTTGCAATCGATGGGGAATCGATGGGGGCTGTGAAGCTTCTCTCCACGCTCAATGAGATCGCCGGAGCACACGGCATTGGCCGGGCCGACATGGTGGAGAACCGACTCGTCGGCATGAAGTCACGCGGCGTTTACGAGACCCCCGGTGCGACCGTTCTGTACGCGGCGCTCCAAGGGCTCGAGGGGATCTGCCTCGATCGCGACACGTTGCACTACAAGCTTCTCGTCGGACAGAAATTCGCCGAGCTGGTCTACTATGGCCTCTGGTTCACACCGCTTCGAGAAGGGCTCCAAGCGTTCGTCTCCGAGATCTCGAAGACGGTGACCGGAACCGTTCGGATCAAGCTCTATAAGGGATCCGCCACCGTCGTGGGCCGGAAGTCCCCGTACAGCCTCTACAGCGAAGATCTTGCCACATTCGGCGAGGACGATGTGTACACCCAGAGTGACGCAGAGGGGTTCATCAACCTGTTCGGACTCCCGCTGACGGTGAAGGCGTTGATCGACAAGCAAGTCGCGACCCCAAGCCCAATCGGAGCATCACAGGGAGGCAGTGCATGACGCTTTGGGGAGGTTGCTTCGACACATCACCCGATCCGCTGCTAAAGCAGTTCGGAGACTCGCTGTCGTTCGATCAGCGGCTCGCCGCCGCTGACGTACGCGGCAGTATCGCGTACGCCGAGGCGCTGCTTCAGGTCGGCGTTCTCGACAAGCCCGAGCATACGAAGCTCGTCTCGGGGCTCGAGGCGATAGCAGAGGAGTTTGCCTCCGACAACTTCGCGTTCGCGCCGGATGATGAAGACATTCACACAGCAGTCGAGCGGCGCCTCACCGAACTGGTCGGCGCCGTCGCCGGGAAGCTCCACACCGGACGGTCTCGAAACGACCAAGTCGCAACCGACCTTCGTCTGTATCTGCGTGACGAGATCTCGATCCTTGCGGAGTCGATCGCTGACCTTCAGGATGCCATGCTCGCCAAGGCCGTCGCAGAAATCGATGTCGTGATGTGCGGTTACACACACCTTCGGCCGGCCCAGCCCGTGCTGTTCAGCCATTGGATGCTGTCGTATTTCTGGAAGCTCGCGCGGGACGGTGAACGCTTGTCCGAACTGAAGGGACGGGTCGCGTATTGCCCACTTGGTTCGGGTGCGCTTGCCGGAACGCCATACCCGATCGATCGCAAGCAACTCGCAGAGACATTGGGATTCGTCGCACCAACCGAGAACAGCTTGGATGCCGTGGAAGACCGAGACTTCGTAGCCGAGTTCCTCGTGTGGGCCGCACTGCTTCAAGTGCACCTCAGCAACCTCGCGGAAACGCTGATCCTCTGGTCCACCGAGGAGTTCGGTTTCGTGCAACTGTCGGAGACGTATGCCACCGGATCGAGCCTGATGCCTCAGAAGCGCAACCCCGATTTCCTCGAACTGATCCGCGGAAAGGCCGGACGCCTGATCGGTCATGCCACCGGCTTCCTGTGCACGCTGAAGGGGATACCGTCGGGCTACAACAAAGACCTACAGGAAGATAAGGAGGTGCTATTCGACACCATCGATACGCTGAAGCTCGAGCTTCCGCTTGCAGTCGGCATGATCCGCACACTTCGTGTCTGCGCGGCACACATGGCGACAGCGCGAACCGACGCATTGCTCGCGACCGACCTCGCGGACTACTTGGTTCAACAAGGAGTCCCGTTCCGGGAGAGCCACAAGCTCGTCGGGCAGGCTGTGCGGAAGGCCGAACAGGTCGGCGTCCCGCTCCAGCAGCTTGACCTGAATCAGTACCAGGCGATCGATCCACGCTTCGATGAGAAGCTCTACGACGTGTTCGACCACCACCGCTCCGTGGCGGCTCGAACTGCGCAAGGAGGGACCGCTCCCGAAGCGGTAGAAGCACAGATCGCCGCGGCAAGCCGCCATCTGCGGCAGGTAAGAACTCACACAGAACAGAACCAGGAGGTTCCATCATGAATGCATGTCCCGAATGCACTGCTGAACTGAAGATCGAAGAGACCATCCAGCAAGGAGAGATCATCGTCTGCCCCGACTGTGGGGTCGAACTCGAAGTCGTCGGCTTGGATCCAGTCACGCTTGAATTGGCTCCTGAGGTCGAGGAAGACTGGGGAGAGTAGCAACCGTGAAGATCGCTGTGCTGTGTTCCCGCGTACGGATCGAGGAGAAGCTGCTGCTTGCCGCGTTTGAAGCCCGTGGCGTGTCGGTCGATCGACTCGACACCCGCCAACTGGCGTTCGATGTCGCCGCAACGAACCCGTATCCGTACGATGCCGTTCTTGTCCGATGCATCAGCGATTCACGCGCGTTCTACCTGACGCGCTGGTTCGAGACGCTTGGCATGAGGACGATCAACCGTCATGAGGCGATCTCACTCTGCGGCGACAAGCTGCGCAGCGCGATTGCGCTTCAGGAGGCAGGGCTCCCGATCCCGCGCACGGTGTTCGCATTCGAGCCCAATCGGATGATCGATGCGATCGAAGAACTCGGATACCCCGTGGTTCTCAAGCCGATCCGCGGCTCGTGGGGCCGCCTGCTGGCCAAGGTCAATGATCGGTGCGCAGCCGAGGCGTTGCTTGAGCACAAGAAGACACTCGGTGGCGTGGCCCACGGCGTCTTCTACGCGCAAGAGTACGTCGACAAGCAAGGACGCGATCTTCGTATCCTGGTTGTCGGCGACGAGATCGCCTACGCCATCTGGCGCTCGTCGGAGCACTGGATCACCAACACAGCAACCGGAGGCGAAGCCACCGCCTGCGCTCTCTCCGAAGAGATGCGCGAGCTGTCGCTCCGGGCAGCCCGAGCAGTCGGTGGGGAGATCGTCGGGGTCGACCTGCTTGAAACGGCCGATGGCCGGCTTCTGGTGAATGAGATCAATCACACGCCGGAGTTCCACTCATCTGTTCAGATGCCAGATGTCAATGTCGCCGGCCAGATGGCCGACTACGTCATCGCAAAGATAGAGGAGGAGTCATGATACGCGCCGCTATTGTCGGAGCGTCGGGATATGCTGGGGGAGAGCTGCTGCGGTTGCTGCTCGGACACCCCGAGGTCGAGGTCGTGCAGATCACATCCGAGAGCTACGCAAAGCAGTACGCACACTTCGTTCATCCGAACCTGCGTGGGCACACCGATCTTCGTTTCACGCCGCTCGCTACGCTCGAACCCTGCGACCTGCTGTTCCTCGGTTTGCCGCACGGCAAGACCATGGCCGAGGTTCCCGCGTTCACCAAGCAAGCGGATCGCGTCATTGACCTCTCGGCCGATTTCAGGCTTCGGAACCCCGCGGACTACCCCACGTGGTATCAATGCGAGCACCCTTCACCGGAGTGGCTCCCGAAGTTCGTCTACGGGCTTCCCGAACTGCATCGCAACGAGCTCCAGACAGCCTCGTACGCCAGCGGACCGGGATGCAATGCCGCCGTCACGCTGCTTGCCCTCGCTCCGTTGTACCGAAGGGGCTTGGTGCGCGAGACCGTGGTCGATGTCAAGGTCGGCTCCTCCGAGGGCGGGAACAAGGCCACGGCAGCTTCACACCACCCGGAACGGGCCGGCGTGATGAGAACCTTTGCGCCAACCGGTCATCGCCATATCGCCGAGTTGTTTCAGGAACTCGAACTCAACCCGACCTCGCCCGGCCTTCGCTTCTCTGTGACGTCGGTGGGCACGGTCCGCGGCGCCCTGTCCACATGCCATTGCCTGTTGAAGGAACCCATCGACGAACAGGCAATCTGGTCGATCTATCGTGAGACGTACGCGCAGGAGCCGTTCGTTCGGCTCGTGCGAGCCCGACGCGGCATTCATAGGTATCCAGAGCCGAAACTGCTCTCCGGATCGAACCATTGCGATATCGGCTTCGCAGTCGATGACGACGGAAAGCGCGTTGTCGTCGTGGGAGCGATCGACAACCTGATGAAGGGAGCCGGCGGCAACGCCGTCCAGACGATGAATGTGATGTGCGGGTGGCCGGAGACGCTTGGTTTGGAATTCCCAGGCCTGCATCCGGCGTAGTGCCTACGCAAGGGAGGATGAGATGATCGTTGTCAAGGTGGGCGGAAGCGAGGGCGTGGACTTCGACAGCGTCTGCGCTGATTTGGCTGAACACATACGAGAAGGGAACAAGGCCGTCCTGGTCCACGGCGGCTCGCACGAGACAACCCTGATCTCCGAGAAACTCGGTCATCCGCCCCGCTTCGTGACCTCAACGTCGGGACACTCCAGCCGCTATACGGATCGCGAGACCATGGAGACCCTCGCGATGGTGATGGGCGGCCGTATCAACACCCTGCTCGTCGAGAAGCTCCAGCAGTTGGGTATCAACGCCATCGGGCTCTCCGGAGTCGATGGGAAGCTGCTCGTCGCGAAGCGCAAACCGACCCTCCGTGTCATCGAAGACGGCAAGACACTCGTCCTTCGCGGGGAATACAGCGGCCGGATCGAACAGGTGAATGCGCCGCTGCTGACGACATTGTTGGAGGCTGGGTATACGCCGGTAGTCGCCCCATTCGCGATCAGCCTCGACAGTGAACTGGTTAATGTCGATGGAGATCGTGCCGCAGCAGCAATCGGTGCCGCGCTACAGGCTGAGACGGTCGTCATTCTGTCCAACGTGCCCGGGTTGCTCGAGAACGTCGACGATCCGTCGTCGCTGATCCGATCCGTCCCTTCTGCAGAAGCGGAAGCGGTTCTCGCAGAAGTGGCCAAAGGTCGGATGAAGCGAAAAGTCCTCGGGGCAATCGAGGCCCTACAAAGCGGTGTTGGCCAAGTGATTCTCGCGGACGGCCGCAGGTCGCAGCCGGTTCACCAAGCGCTAGAAGGAGAAGGAACGGTCATCGAATGAACAGAGATCAAGTCATGGTATTGGAAGAGCAACATGGATGCGGCGTCTACGGGCATCAGCCGATCGTCCTCGTTCGAGGGGAGAGAGCCCAGCTGTGGGACAGCAACGGTCAGACGTACATCGACTGCATGAGCGGACACGGCGTCGCCAATATCGGACACGCGCACCCCGCCGTGGTCGAGGCACTCTCCGACCAAGTCAGCAAACTGTCCGTCTGCCCGAACGGATTCTACAACGATCGGAGGGCAGAGCTGCTACAAGAGTTGGTCCGCGTCACGCCTGACGGGCTCGACCGGGCGTTCCTCTGCAACTCGGGAACGGAGGCCGTTGAGGGGGCGCTCAAGTTCGCACGCGTCTCCACCGGGCGCACAAAGATCATCGCAGCCATGCGCAGCTATCACGGCCGGACGATGGGCGCGTTGTCCGCAACGTGGAACAAGGCGTATCGAGATCCTTTTGCGCCGCTGGTCCCCGATGTTACGTTCGTGCCGTACAACCGCATCGAGCCGATGGACAAGGCGATTGACTCAAGCACGGCAGCTGTGCTCCTCGAAGCGGTGCAGGGCGAAGGCGGCGTTATCCCCGGAGATGGCGACTATCTTCGATCGGTTCAGGAACTCTGCCGGGAGCGCAACGTGTTGCTGATCATCGATGAGGTTCAGACCGGGTTCGGGCGAACCGGTGCGATGTTCGCGTGCGAACACCATGGCCTATACCCCGACATCCTCTGTGCAGCAAAGGCTATTGCGGGCGGGGTTCCGATGGGCGCGATCCTGATCGGGGAGCGCGTCGGGGATCTTCCTCCGCGCGTTCACAGTTCGACGTTCGGGGGCAATCCGCTCGCGTGCGCGGCGGCCATCGCAACGATCCGGGCGATCGAAGCGGAGGATCTTCCCGAGTGTGCCGCCCAGCGAGGCGCGCAGCTTCGAGCCGGGCTGGAGGCGATCGATTCGCCGCTGATCCGCGAAGTCCGAGGGCTCGGACTGATGCTCGCCGTCGAGTTGAAGAAGAAGTCGTTTCCAATACTCGCCGCACTCGCAGAACGCGGCGTGCTTGCGCTGCCTGCGGGGAAGATGGTTCTTCGGTTCCTCCCACCGCTGGTTATCACTGAGCAGCAGATCGAAGCGGTTCTTGATGCCGTAGTCGCAGTCTTTGCCGAACAGGAGCTCGCCGATGCATGAGACCGCATTCCTCGAGTCGATGGTGCAAATTGCTAGTCTGTCCGGACAAGAAACGGAGCTATCGGAATGGCTCGTGTACCAGATGCAGGAGCTGGGGCTGATCGCCAGGCGCGATCCGGTCGGCAATGCGATCGGCATCGCAGGTAATCCGGATGCACCGCGGACGATCGTGCTGTTGGGGCATATGGACACCGTGCGAGGAATGATCCCCGTCCGGCAGGAGGGAGACGCTCTCTACGGCCGGGGTACCGTCGATGCCAAAGGCCCGTTGGCCACGCTTACGCTGGCCGCCGCCCGAGTCGCTCCGCAATTGGATCATGTGAGGATCGTCGTCATCGGGGCCGTCGAGGAGGAAGCTCATGGCCGCGGGGCGAAGTACATCCGCGATACCATGGACGCTCCTGATTGCGTGATCATCGGCGAACCGAGCAGCTGGGATGCGATCACGCTTGGGTATAAGGGGTGCCTCACCGTGCATCACCGATGGCACAGCTCGGAGGCCCACGGAGCGTCCGATCATCAGACGCCGGCGGAGAAGGCCGTCGATTTCTGGAAGCACGTTGAGGCACAGGCCGATCTCCTCAACGAAGAGCGCACCGGCGCCTTCCACACGCTGACCCCGTCACTTCGCGAAATCCATACGTTCAGCGATGGAATCCGGGCATGGTCGGAGATGGATATCGCACTTCGGTTGCCGCCGGCTCTTGCTCCGGACACGGTATGCGGATTGCTCGGCGCCCGTCATCCGGATGAACAGGTCTCGTTCCCATACAGCGAACCGGCGTACCAGTCCGGGAAGAACTCGCCACTCGTACGGTCGTTTCTCCGTGCGATCCGTTCGGCGTCCGGCCAGCCGCGCTTCAAGCTGAAGACCGGCACATCGGACATGAACGTCGTCGGACCCGCCTGGGGATGCCCGATTGTCGCCTACGGTCCTGGCGACTCAAACCTTGATCACACACCGCATGAGCACATCGACATCCCGGAGTACTTGCGAGGCATCGATATCCTCACCGACGCATTGAGCCTTCTATCCAAGGAGTTCGCCGCTACCCGAGAGGATTGCGTAGGATCGGTCGCTGGGGCAAAGTAGTCGTTCGGGATCGGCCCAACGTTGCAAGAGATAGAGGAGACTATGAATCCCGCGACATCAGTTCCAACGGAACATCGCACTGCACCGATCGGCGTCGAACCGACCGAGCCCGCCCCGGCGGCGCTTCTGGTGTTGGAGGACGGAACGGTCTTCGAGGGACGGTCGGCCGGTTGCCCAGGGGAGGTCTTCGGCGAAGTCGTGTTCAACACGAGCATGACCGGCTACCAAGAGGTCCTCACCGATCCGTCATACCGAGGACAGATTGTGGCGATGACCTATCCCGAGATCGGCATCTATGGGATCAACCACGACGACGTCGAATCGGAGAAGATCCAGGTCGCGGGCTTTGCGGTACACCATGCCATCGCCAAGCCGTCGAGTCATCGGGCCACGGGATCGCTCGTCGAATACCTGTTCGAGCGAGAGATCACGACCATCGAGAACATCGACACGAGGGCGCTCGTGCGTCATCTACGTTCTCGCGGCGCCATGCGCGGTGCGATCTCCTGCCTCGATCTCGATCCCGTCAGCCTCCGTGCGCGCGTTCTCGAGCACCCGTCGCTCGTCGGCCGTGACTTGGCCGGTGAAGTCACCACAGCCGGGCCCGTGAAAGCGGATGGGCTCCCGCAGGCCATGCGTCGTATCGTCCTCGTCGACGGCGGGTCGAAGGCAGGCATCTCGCGAGCGTTGGTGAAACACGCGGCGTCGCCGATCGATTTGATCCGGGTCCGGTATGACGCTCGGCTGGGCGAGATCCTTGCGTTGGCTCCCAATGGCGTGATTATCTCCAATGGCCCGGGCGATCCAGCTCCGCTGGCCGCGACGATCGAACTCGTGCGTGGACTCCTGGGTCGCGGCATCCCACTCGCCGGCATCTGCCTCGGGCATCAGATTCTGGGTCTCGCCCTTGGCGGATCCACGTACAAGATGCAGTTCGGGCACCGCGGCAGCAATCATCCCGTGATACATATGGAGACAGGTCGCGTGATGATCACAGCCCAGAATCACGGGTTTGCCATCGATCCCACGAGTCTCGGCATCGCTTGGGCCCCGCTTGACAACGCGTTCACTGCGGCGAAGGCAGATCTCCTGAATACCACGGTTTCCTCTCCTTCAACCGAGACGATGGCCGATCGACTCCCGAAGACACCGCTGGTCGGCAACAGCCCGATGGGGTTTGGTTCGGTTGAGGTCACATGCCTCTCGCTGAACGACGGCACCGTTGAGGGACTCCGGCTTCTCGATCGCCCTGCGTTGTCGGTCCAGTTCCACCCGGAAGCCTCGCCAGGGCCGCACGATGCTGCAGGCTTCTTTGCCGATTTCCTCGCCATGGTGGAGGCAGACCATGCCTAGACGAACGGACATCCAAACGATTCTGATTCTCGGTTCGGGTCCAATCGTCATCGGACAGGCGGCCGAGTTCGACTACTCTGGAACCCAAGCGCTGAAAGCGCTTCGGGCTGCTGGATATCGACTTGTCGTGGTGAACTCGAACTCCGCAACAATCATGACCGACCCCGAGCTATCGGACGCCGTCTACATCGACCCGCTCACCGTCGAGTTCGTCGAACAGATCATCGCAACCGAACGACCGGATGCTCTGCTTCCAACGCTCGGAGGGCAGACAGCGCTTAACCTCGCCGTCGGCCTCGTCGAGGCCGGCGTCCTCGAGCGGTACGGCGTCGAGCTGATCGGCGCTCCACTTGAGGCGATTCACCGTGCCGAGAATCGTCAGCAGTTCAAAGAGATGATGCTCTCGATCGGGCTCGATGTCCCTCGCAGCCAGCAGGTCGACACACTGCGCGACGCCGTCCTTGCCGCAGAGGAGATCGGGTATCCCCTCGTCGTGCGTCCCTGCTTCACGTTGGGCGGCGTCGGCGGCGGGATCGTCTTCAACGTCAAGGAGCTGGAGCAGCTCGTCGCCCGCGGACTCCGAGAAAGCCCGACAAGCACGGTACTCGTTGAGGAGTCGGTGATCGGATGGAAGGAGTTTGAGCTGGAGGTGATGCGCGATCGGGCGGACAACGTGGTGATCGTGTGCTCGATCGAGAACGTCGATCCCATGGGAGTCCACACCGGCGACTCCGTCACTGTGGCGCCGGCACAGACACTCACCGATCGAGAGTACCAGCAGATGCGCGATGCTGCGCAGGCGATCCTCCGCGCAATCGGCGTTGAAACCGGCGGATCGAATATCCAGTTCGCCGTTTGCCCGGAAACTGGACGCCTTGTCGTCATCGAGATGAACCCAAGAGTCTCCCGCTCTTCGGCGCTGGCTTCGAAAGCAACCGGCTATCCGATCGCCAAGGTCGCCGCCCTTCTCGCCGTCGGCTATTCGCTCGATGAGATCCCCAATGCGATCACCGAGCAGACCACGGCCGCGTTTGAGCCGGCACTCGACTACGTCGTCGTGAAGCTTCCGCGATTCCAATTGGAGAAGTTCCCCGGCACCCCCCCCGGTCTGACATCGCAGATGAAGTCCGTCGGAGAGGTCATGGCGATCGGCCGCACGTTCAAGGAAGCGCTCGGCAAGGCATTGAGGTCGCTCGAACTCGATGCGACACCGAAGCTGGATTTCGAACGGATCCGAACATACCTTGCAACACCGACGCCCGAGCGATTGGCCTATGTCTTCGCGGCGTTTCGCGCGGGGATGCCGCTCGATGAGGTCCGAGCCTTGACGAAGATCGACAGGTGGTTCCTTGGAGAATTGGCACAGTTTGTCGGGCTGGAGAGCCGCATCGTTGCCACTTCGGTTGCCGATCTCTCGGCTGACCTCCTCCACAATCTCAAGACGTGGGGATTCTCCGACGTCGAGATCGGTGAACGGGTCGGCTGTTCAGGGCGTGAGGTGCGGATGCGAAGAGAGAAGCTCGAGGTTTGCTCTGTCTTCAAGATGGTCGATACATGTGCAGCTGAATTCACAGCCGCCACGCCATATTTCTACTCGACGTATGCTGGAACAGAGAACGAAGCAAAGCCACTGTCGGATCCAAAGGTGCTGATCCTTGGGTCCGGACCGAACCGGATCGGACAGGGGATCGAGTTCGACTACGCCAACGTTCGTGCAGCTTGGGCGCTTCAGGAAGCAGGCTATCGGGTCATCATGGTCAACTCCAATCCCGAGACCGTCTCCACGGACTACGACACCGCCGACCGACTCTACTTCGAGCCGCTGACGATCGAGGATGTCCTGCCGATCGTTCGCCATGAGAAGCCGATCGGCGTGATCACCGGCTTCGGCGGACAGACACCGCTCAAGCTAGCCCGAGGCCTCGTCGAGGAAGGCGTTCCGCTTCTCGGCACACAGCTCGACAAGATCGAGCTTGCCGAGGACCGCGAACAGTTCGGCTCACTGCTCCGCGAGCTCGGGCTGAAGGCCCCGCCGTACGGAATGGCGAGGACAGCCGAAGAGTCTCTCGACGTCGCAGCCCGGCTTGGGTATCCAATCCTCGTCAGGCCGAGCTACATCCTCGGAGGACGAGCGGTTGAGATCGCGGACACGCCGGAAGAGCTCCGGCGACTGATGGAAGAAGCGCTTCGGATCTCTTCGGGCCATCCGGTGTTCATCGATCGATTCCTCGAGGATGCAATCGAGATCGACGTCGACGTTCTCAGCGACGGCACCGACGTATGGGTGGCCGGTCTCATGGAGCAGATCGAGGAGGCCGGGATTCACTCGGGGGACTCCGCTTGTGTCCTCCCGGCGGTCAGTCTTGCCGACGGGACACTCGAGCAAATCGAGCATGCCGCGGCTAGCCTGGTCAGAGGCTTGGAAGCGATCGGCTTGATCAACATCCAGATGGCGGTCAAGGGACGTGAGCTATTCATCATCGAAGCAAACCCGCGTGCCTCACGAACGGTACCGTTTGTCAGCAAGACGATTGGGATTCCACTCGCCAAGCTCGCAGCCAGGATCCTGATCGGTGACAGCTTGCGAGAGATGCTGGCCACACACTGTCCGTATCCGACCCGTAGCGGCCCTTGTACCGCAGAGGACCTTGAGCAAGCCCACGATGCAGGAGCTGTTCTCCCAACACCCCGTCCGTTGTTCTCCTCCGTGAAAGAGGTTGTCCTGCCGTTCGGTCGGTTTCCCGGATCGGACGTTCTCCGAGGACCCGAGATGCGGTCCACCGGCGAGGTGATGAGCTTCGGGCGTACCTTCCCCGAGGCATTCGCCAAGGCCCAAATCGCAGCCGGCGATCCACTCCCCACACAGGGAACCGTTCTCGTCAGCCTTGCCGATCATGACAAGCGAGAAGGTGTCCCGCTGATTGCCCAGCTCAAAGATTGGGGGTTTCGCATCGTCGCCACCGGCAACACCGCCCGCATGCTGCAAAGCATGGGGATTCCCACCGAGTCGATTGCCAAGGTTGGAGAGGGACGCCCGGACGTGGTCGATCTGATCACGCAAGGGAAGGTACACCTTGTGATCAATACGCCTTCCGCGGGATTGATCCGAGATCCGGCTCCTGCACCATTCGTGCCGACTTCGACCGAGGATCGGGGCCTGCATCTTCCGATCCACGGAGAGCGAAGCAGCGGGTTCCGGATGCGGATCGCCGCGTTGGAGAACCACGTCCCGTACATGACGAATCTTCTCTCACTTCGCGCTGCAGTCGCGGCGATCCGCTCTCAGTTGAGCGGCCCGTTCTCGGTTGAACGGCTGGGCGATCGGATGGCCTAGCTACGCTCCTCAATCGGGCGCGCGGTCTTGCCGATCGGGCCGGTGTAGTTCGACGTCGGCCGAATCAGCCGGTTGTCGGCGTACTGCTCCCGGATGTGAGCCAACCAGCCGGCAGTCCGTGCACAGGCAAAGATCGCAGTGAAATACGACTTCGGAATCCCGAGGGCATGCTGTACGATCGCCGAGTAGAAGTCGACGTTCGGGTAGATCCCCTTCCGGTCGAGGACCACCTGTTCGACTCGCGTTGCGATCGCACTGAGCTCAGCCATGTCGGCACGAGCACAGAGCGTCTGCGAATGGCTCCGCAACAGGCGGGCTCGCGGGTCTTCCACCTTGTAGACCCGATGCCCGAATCCCATCACCCGCTTCCCCTCATTGAGCATTCCGTCGATGTAGTCCTCGATCTCCTCGATCCCGTCGACCTTGCTGAAGATATTCAAGGCACGCTCGTTCGCTCCGCCATGCAGCCGTCCCTTGAGTGTGCCAAGCCCGCTCGTCAGCGCCGCATGCATGTTCGACAGCGTGCTTGCCGTGACCCGCGCGGCGAACGTTGAGGCATTGAACCCGTGTTCCAGATGGAGCATAAGCAGCAACTCAAACGCCGCAATCTCCTCCTCGGTGGGAAGCTTGCCCCGGAGCATGTACAGGAAGTTGGCTCCGAAGCTCATGTCGAGGTCAGCGGAGAGTACCGGGAGCCGGTGCCTCACCCGGTGCATGTCCGCGACGATCGTGATCGTCTGTGCAAGCAGACGGACCGCTTTGCGCTCGCACGCTTCCGAAGAGCGATCCTCGGCCTCCGGATCGTACATCGCCAGCGCCGAGACCGCTGTCCGCAGGAGATCCATCGGATGGGCGCTCGGCGGCGACAGCTTGATCATCTCGATCACCTGAGAAGGAAGCCGCATCTCGCCAACAAGGCGCGCCCTGAACGTATCCAGTTCTGCTTCCGTCGGAAGCTCGCCGTGCCAAAGAAGGTACACCGCTTCCCCGAATGATGCTTGTGCGGCCAGCTCTCGGATCTCATACCCGCAGTAGATGAGGGATCCGCTGCCGCCATCCACGGTACAGATTCGTGTATCCCCTGCAACCACGTTCTCGAGGCCTCGAACGGCCGTTTCGCGCTCGATCGTGCTCTCTGTCTTCCTGCTCATGGTTCTCCTTGTGTTCGCTTTCTGTTCCGGCGGAGCTTCCTCCGGCGGATGCACTTCCGCGTTCTGCGGACCGTCCGTCATAGCGGTTGGACTCACCTCCTCCAAAATGAAAAGACCGCAGGCGATGCCTGCAGTCATCATCGATCCCACGCCCTCCTGCCAATCCGTGCCGACAGAGGCCGCTAGGAATCCGGTTGAAGCGGACGCAGCGTTTGTAGGTTCTGATACTGCTTTGTCGTCCGCTTCATGATGCGATAACGATATCCGCTTTCGCGAGGCGTGTCAAATAGTGAGACACATAGAAGCTCCACCGGCTGAGACGGCCGTATGGCAACTGCCGTCCAACCCTCGCCATTCCGTGGCGATGAAGTTCTACTGTATTCGCATGATTCACTGCTTGGCGCTGCCTCTGCTATTCCTATCAATCTTTTCGGACACATCGCCCCGAAGCCCGGCTTGCCAAGCCAATCCACTTCCCCCTATACTGTAATTCATGGCACAGATCGGAGACACGCTGCGCGACCTGCGGCTCTCAAAGGGGCTGACGTTGAGGCAGCTTGCGGATACATGTGAGCTCTCGGCCAGCTTCATCTCCCAAGCCGAGCGCGGGCTCTCGGCCATCTCGGTTTCGACACTGGAACGGGTTTGTACTGCACTCGGCATGTCGATGCGCGAGTTCTTCGCGATCGCGGATCCACCGGTATTGTCCGACCCTCCTATCTCACAGGTCATCCACTCCGATGACCAACTGGCGGTGAATCTCTCCGAAGCGTCGATTCGATATCGTTTCCTCAGTCGCGACTTCCCCGGCCGCCTTTTCGAGGTGGTTCTCGGAGAAATCCCCACCGGATACACGTATCCACTCACAGCTCATGAAGGAGAGGAGTTCGGCTATCTCCTTGAGGGGCGCCTTAAACTCACGTTCGAGGCAGACGAGCACACGCTTTCTCCCGGAGACAGCTATCACTTCGGACCGTACACGATGCACGGATACGAGGCACTCGGCGCCGAAGATGTCCGTCTGCTCTGGGTGCAAACCTTGAAGGATCTGAAGATCCGATCCGGTCTCCTCAAGACACAGCGGAGAAACCCTGAGCCCAAAGGGACTTGAAGTCCATGCGCATTCTGTGTTGCACAAGCTTGTGGATCGGCCATCACTCGAGAAGGCACCTACTCAGAAGCCACAAGGAGATCCGTTGAACACCACACAGAGCCTAGATTGGTGTCCACCCGCAGACTGGCACACGATTCGAACCATCGACGCCCATGCCGGCGGCGAGCCGCTGCGGATCATTCTTGACGGTTTCCCCGAGCTGTCGGGCGCATCGATCATCGATCGCCGGCATGCAGCCCGCGCCCGCCACGACGCGCTCCGCAGAGTGCTGATGTGGGAACCCCGTGGCCATGCCGACATGTATGGATGTCTGATCGTCCCCGCGGTGTCGGAAGGCGCCGACTTCGGCGTGCTGTTTCTGCACAACGAGGGATGGAGCACCATGTGCGGTCATGGGATCATCGCAGTCACCAAGGTGGCGCTGGAAACGGGACTCGTCTCGATGCATGCCCCAGAGACGGTCGTGCGGATCGACTCTCCGGCTGGTCTGATCACCGCCACAGCTTGTGTGGAGAACGATCATGTCGAGAGCGTTCGCTTCCTCAATGTGCCATCGTTCGTTCTCGATCTGGATCAGCATGTCGACGTGCCCGGCCTCGGAACGTTGCGCTACGACCTAGCATTCGGCGGCGCATTCTACGCCTATGTCCAGGCAGCTGATGTCGGTCTGACATGCGCTTCTGACGAGTTCTCGCAGCTGATCGATATCGGAATGCGGATCAAGCGAGCGGTGATGGCCCAGCGCCCGATCCCCCATCCATTCGAAGAGGCGTTGGGCTTCCTGTACGGCACGATCTTCATCGCCCCTCCGATCTCAGCTGGCGTCGACAGCCGCAACGTCTGCATCTTCGCGGATGGCGAAGTCGATCGATCTCCAACAGGTACCGGCGTTTCGGGTCGAATGGCTCTGCATTATGCTCGGAATGAGATCGCGATCGAGGAGCCGCTGCAGATCGAGTCCATCATCGGATCTCGCTTCACCGGACGCGTCATCGAAGAGACGACATTCGGGCCGCACCAGGCAGTGATCCCCGAGGTGCAGGGTACAGCCCACATCACCGGCATTCACACGTTCTTCGTCGATCCCGACGATCCGCTAGGGGACGGCTTCATCCTTCGCTGAGCACGAACGCGAAATCCACCCGGTTCGAGCGTGGCTAGTGCGGTTTCGGAAGCAGACAGGCTGGCTACAGCTCCGCGTGTGCCGTACGAGCTATGACCTCCTCCTGAAGTCCTCGACTCAGGTTCCGGAAGTAGTCAGAGTACCCCGCCACGCGCACGATGAGATCTCGGTGCAATTCGGGGTTCTCCTGCGCTTCGCGAAGCGTTTGCGAATCCACGACGTTGAACTGAATGTGGTGTCCGTTCCACCGGAAATAGGTTCGAACAAGGTGCGCCATCTTGACCACATCTTCGTTCGTCTCAAGCACGGAAGGAAGGAAGCGCTGGTTGAGCAACGTACCTCCGGTCCGGACGTGGTCGACCTTGCCCGCCGATCGAAGGACCGCCGTCGGACCGAGCCGATCGGCCCCTTGTGTCGGAGAGATCCCATCCGACAGCGGCGTGCCGCCCCGCCTTCCATTAGCCGTTGCGCCAACCATCTCGCCAAAGAAGACGTGGACCGTGGTCGGTAGCAGGTTGATCCGATACGTACCGCCCTTGCTATTCGGCCGTCCATCGACCGCCTCGAAGTACGCATCAAACAAGCGTCGAGCGATCGCATCGGCGGCCTCATCGTCGTTTCCGTACTTCGGTGCGCTGTTCGCCAGGCGCCGTTGCTCCGCTTCATGGCCCTCGAAGTTCGAGTCGAGCATCCCCAGGAGCTGGTCCATCGTCATCGCGGCCCGCTCGAATACCTCCTCCTGGATGGCGGCGAACGCGTCGGTGGTTGTCCCAAGTCCGACGCCTTGGATGTACGTCGTCGGATACCGCGGACCGGGCCCGTTGTAGTCTTCGCCGTTTGCGATGCAATCGTCGATCAGCACCGAGAGGAACGGAACCGGCATCCGTTCGGAGAACAGCTGCTCGATGATCGTGTTCCCTTCGATCTTCAGGTCAACGAAGTGCCTGAGTTGCGTCCGGTACGCGTCAAACAGCTGCTCGAAGCTTACGAACCCACGCGGATCTCCGGTCTGAGGGCCAAGCTGTTTCCCACTCCGAGGATCCACCCCGTTGTGAAGCGTCAGTTCGAGGATTTTCGCCCAGTTCATGTACCCTGTAAGAACGCAGCTCTCCTTCCCGAATGCACTGATCGTCACGCAGCCGCTCGGCCCGCCGGCACGCGCATCCTCAATCGACTTCCCCGCGCGGAGGAACTGCTGCAGAATCGCATCGGCGTTGAAAATCGACGGCTGCCCGAACCCCTGCCGCACGACCTCCAATGCACGGATCAGGAACCGATCGGGGTTCGCCTTCGAGAGCTGGATACAGGAACCGGTAAACGGAAGCCGCATCTCCTCAATCACATCGAGGATCATGTAGGACAGCTCGTTCACCGCATCGGCACCGTTCTGGTCCACGCCGCCGGCGTTGATGAGCATGAAATCGTTGTACGTCGCACTCTGCTCGTCGGTAATGCCCACCTTGGGAGGCGCCGGATGCTGGCTGACCTTGATCCAGAAACACTCGAGCAACTCTTGGGCCTCATCGTGGGTCATGCAGCCCTCGGCCAAATCGCTTGCATAGAACGGATGCAGGTTCCGGTCGAGTCTTCCAGGATTGAACGAGTCCCACTCATTGAGCTCGATGATCACGCCAAGGTGAACGAACCAGTACATCTGCAGTGCTTCGTGGAACGTCCGTGGCGCGTGCGCCGGGACATGCTCACAGACTTCGGCAATCCGAAGCAGTTCCTTGTGCCGATCCACATTCGTCTCTTGTTCAGCCAGAACCCGTGCCAACTCTGCGTGCCGTCCGGCGAACCGGATCAGCGCGTCACAAGCGATCGACATCGCCTCGAGTTCGTTGGTCTTTCGCTCCAGATCCGGATCGTCCGAAGATGCGATCCGTTGGCGAGACGTCTCGATCTGCTGCTTGAAGTCGAGCAGGCCATGCCGATAGATCTTGTCGTCGAGAATCGCATGCCCAGGGGATCGTTGCTCCATGAATTCCGTAAACACACCTGCATCGAATGCATCGTGCCATTCCGCCGGGAGCGCTTCGAACACGTGATGCCGCATGCTCCGATTCTCCCAGAACGGCACGTACGTCTGCTCGTACGCCTGTCGAGTCTCTTCGCTCACGGTGAACGGGTTCCTCTCCCTCGTATCGAGAACGTGTAGATCGTCAAGCGAGTGACAACAGAGCTCGGGATAGGTTGGCGTCGCCTTGCGGCTGGGACCGCGTTCCCCGACAAGCAGCTCGTCCTCGTCGATCACGATCGTCTGGTTCTCAAGCAAATATCGGAACGCCTTCGCACGGAGGATCGGCACAGACTTCGCCGAACACGCTTCATTGCTCCGATAGAAGCGCGTCAGCAGTTCGGCCCGTTCAGCACTCAACGATGGCAGTGTATTCACACATCTGTCCCTAAGTCTCGCAATCCGTTCGTTCATCGGCCGTTATCCTCCCTTGGTTACCGGGATATCGAGTCTCTCCGACAGCAACCGGATCGTCCGATCGACGGCATCCGGAACCTCTTGCATGTCGACAGCATCCCATGCTTCGCGCCCCAACCCTTGCTGTTTTGTTTCGCCTCCACGGTGATACGGAAGGACCTGCAACGCTTCGACCGAAGACAGCGTTCGAACCAGCTCGGCCACATGGACCAGATTCATCTCATCGTCGTTGATTCCCGGAACCAGCGGAACACGGATCCATATTCTTGCCCCCCATCGATTGAGGCGCCGGAGGTTCTCAAGCAACAGACCGTTGGAGACGCCTGTCACTTCCCGATGTCGCCGGTCATCGATCAACTTGACGTCGTAGAGGAACAGGTCGGTCCCATCGGCCACGTCGCGAAGCGCTGCTTCCTCGCCGTGTCCACAGGTATCTACAGCGGTATGAATTCCACGCGCTTGACACCCACGCAATACGGCAGCGCAGAAGCCAGACTGCGAGAGCGGCTCGCCGCCCGAGCACGTCACGCCACCGCCTGATTGCTCGAAGAAAAGCGTATCCTTGGCCAGTTCATCGACCAACGCGCGCACCGTCCACCGCACGCCAATGACCGACCGCGCATCGTTGGGACAGACTGAGATGCAGGCGCCACAAACCGTGCAGCGCTCGCGCTCCGTGAGCGCCAGACCATCGTGCACTCGGATGGCAGCTTCCGGGCAAGCCGAGACACATGCTCCGCATCCGGTACACCGATCCGAGTGAAACGACAGTTCGAGATCGGCATGCTGACTCTCGGGGTTGTGGCACCACAAGCAGGAAAGCGGACACCCCTTGAGAAACGCGGTAGTTCGGATTCCCGGTCCATCATGAATCGCGTATCGCTTGATGTCGAACACCAAGCCTTCCCTGTCCTCAAGATCGCCCCGCATCGATGTTTCCGTATTACTACACTTTCGATCGATCATGACCTTCCCTTGCAAGCGGACTACCATACTACAGATTAGCTCGATCTGCAATCCCTACAGCAGAACTCCACTTGTCTCCGTGCAGTAACACTTCATTTTCGTTCTCGACTGCAGTGCCTCACCAAGTAGATCGTCGCCGCCTTCGTGAAAGCGTTTCTTCGAAGCCATGCTGTCGTTTCGCTATGATCCTTGCCATAAAGCAAGAAGGAGATGACATCGATGGCAGATCCAGCGGGCGCAAGACAGCGCCATGGAGATCGTGACGATCTCACGGGCGAGCATGCGTTCACGGATGTCGGACAGCTCGTACTTGCGATTCTGTTCGTCGGCATCTGGATTGCAGACTCGTTCTTTCTCACGATCACAACGTTTCTGAACCTGTATTTACCGCTTGCAGTGAGGATCCCTGCGGGAGGCGTTCTTCTGGTACTTGCCTGGTTGCTGTCGAGGGCCAGCCACCGGGCGATCTTCGGTGAGGCTCGAGATGAACCTCAAGTCGTCCGTACGGGCGTGTTCTCGTTCGTCCGACACCCGATGTATCTCAGCGAGATCCTGCTCTATCTGGGCGTTCTTGTGATGAGCCTATCCCTCATGGCTGGGGCTGTTTGGCTTGTGACAATTGGTTTTCTGTACTTCATCGCACGCAAGGAGGAGAGACTCCTTCTGGCACGCTTCGGAGATGCGTACAGTGCGTACATGCACGACGTACCGATGTGGTTCCCACGGATTCGGATGCGATAGGTTGGACTGGCAGCATCGGTTGCAGCAACTGAGCCGGGATCAAGAAACGGGGTTGACAATCGAGACATCGTAAGAGAAGGAGCAAGCAGATATGGCCAAGGAATCCGAGAAGATGGAGAGCGTCCCCGCCGCGACCGCCAGCAGTGGAAACGGCAAGTCCGATGCGAAGCGGCGGAAGTTGCTCGGCATCGAGCCGGTTGAGACGCAACACGAAATCTCGCTAGAAGACCGCAAGCTGACGTACACCGCAAGGGCTGGCATTATCCCTCTGGTGGATGACTCGGGCGAGACCGAGGCAGAGATCTTCTTCACCGCCTACGATCTCAACGGGTTCGACGATCGAGCCGACCGGCCGCTGTGCTTCGTGTTCAATGGCGGGCCGGGATCTGCATCGATCTGGCTGCACATGGGTGCGTTGGGGCCCAAGCGGGTCGTGATGGAAGAAGAAGGGTGGATGCCTGCTCCTCCGTATCGATATGAGGACAACGCCTACACTTGGCTCGACCAGACCGATCTCGTGTTCATCGATCCCGTTGGAACGGGATTCAGCCGCGCCGCCAAGGAGGATCTCGACAGCAAGTTCTGTGGCTTCAAGGGGGATATCGAATCGGTCGGGGAGTTCATCCGCTTGTACCTGACTCGCTACAAGCGATGGAGCTCGCCGCTGTTCCTCTCCGGCGAGAGCTACGGCACAACACGCGCCGCCGGACTCGCAGGACATCTTGTCGACAGGGGGATTACGTTCAACGGGATCGTCCTGATCTCGACCGTGCTGGACTTCGAAGCAATCCGTTTCATGCCGGCAAACGATCTCCCGTTTCAGCTTTTCGTCCCGACCTATGCCGCGACCGCATGGTACCATGGCAAGCTCAATGCGGAGCTTCAGGGACGTGCGCTCGCCGATCTGATGGCCGAAGTCAAGGCATGGTCGGAAGGTGATCTGACGGTTGCGCTGATGAAGGGAGATCGCCTGGCGAGTGATGAGCGGCAAGCTGTGGCCAAGAAACTCTCGGCGTACACCGGACTCAGCCTCGAGTACGTTCTCGGAACCAATCTCCGCATCAACATCTTCCACTTCTGTAAGGAACTCCTTCGGGGCGAAAAACGAAGCGTCGGTCGACTTGATTCGAGGTTCAAGGGGATCGAAGCGCTCACGGTGACCGAGCACCCGGAGTTCGATCCATCGATGCTGGCGATCACGCCGCCCTACACCTCTGCGTTCAACCACTATGTTCGCTCCGAACTGCAGATCGAGACGGACCTGCCCTACGAAACGTTGAGTCTGAAGGTCAATGAGAAGTGGGAGTGGGAGAAGGGATCGATGCCCGCCACCGGCGAAACGCTCCGCGGTGCTATTGCCAAGAACCCCTACACGAAGGTCTTCGTCGGGCAAGGCTACTATGACCTGGCGACGCCGCATTTCGCCACCGAGTACATGCTCAGCCACATGAACGTCGATCCCGACCATCGCGACAACATCCAGATGGTGGACTACGAGGCGGGACACATGTTCTATCTCGACGTCAGCTCGCTATCCGCGTTCCGGGAGGATGTGAGGCGATTCGTTCACGAAGCGACCCGAAGATAACTGAGCCTATCTCTGATGGCTTCATGTGCACCGATGCGGCGTGGTGCCAAGTGGTAGAACCCGGTGTCGTTTGCCGCACAATCTCTTCGTGGCCCGACCTCCGGGCGGAAAGCAGGATCATGCAAATGCCGAAGCTGAGCCTACGCTGTGTTGGATGTGGGACAACGTACGCGCCCCCAGCGTTGCACTGCACTCGCTGTGACGGCCTATTGCGTTCGGAGTATGCCGTAGCCGATTTCCGTCCGCGCAAGATCGAGGGACTGTTCGCATTCCACGACTGGCTCCCACCGGCTGCCTCGATCGATACACCGGTGGGACCCCAAGTCTATCGAAGCGAGAAGCTCTCCGCGCAACTCGGACTCCATGATCTTGCGATCGCGTTCAACGGCTACGCTCCCGCCGTCGGAGCAAAGAATCCGACCGGCTCGTTCAAGGATTTCGAGGCGCTGCCCACCGTGCTCTACAGCAGGGAAAACGGCATCGACGCCTTGATCCTGTCGTCGGCGGGCAACACTGCGCGGGCGTTCGCCCATGCTGCGACGAAGCTCGACTATCCGGTGGTTCTTGTCGTGCCAGAACGCGCGGTCCCGAGGCTTTGGCTCCCATGCAGACCATCCGCCGCCGTCCGCCTCATCGTCATTGAAGGGAACGATGACTACGCGTTTGCCATCCAAGCCTCCGGATTGATCTCCAGAACGCTCGACATTGCTCCAGAGGGGGGCGCTCGCAACGTTGCACGTCGCGACGGGATGTCCACAGCCATCCTGGAATACGCACGGTGTTTTCGTGCGCTGCCGGCACACTATATCCAGGCCATCGGCAGCGGCACCGGCGCCATCGCCGTGTGGGAAGGAGCACAACGGTTGATCGCTGCAGGTGTCGGGACCATGCTACCCGCGCTTCACCTTGCACAGAATACGCCGTTCACACCGATCCACGATGCATGGACCACTGGAAGCCCCATCGACCCGAAAGCGGATATCGAGCGGCAGCTCGCTCAGATCGCACAGATCGATGCGCTCGTGCTGGCGAACCGCACGCCGCCGTTTGCCATCCCTGGCGGCGTGCGCGACGCACTCGCAGCCTCCAACGGTCAAACGTATGCCGTGAGCAACCCAGCGGCACGCGCCGCGGCCAAGCTGTTCCTCGATACCGAGGGACTCGCCATCGGTCCAGCCGCCGCAGTCGCCACGGCAGCCCTGGCCCATGCGGTTCGTGCAGGGCGCATCGCTGCCGATGACTCGGTCCTGTTGCACATCACGGGCAACAACGAGCACCTGATCCGGCGTGACTTCACGCTGCATCCGATCGAGCCCGTTCTCAAGCTGCGCCCGCATGAGGTCTCGGAGATCGCCATCCGTCGACTCCGGGATGTGATTCTTCCCTAGCCAGCTTCCAGACCGGTGGGATGGCCGTCTCGAACCGTTCGCGCGGGCTTCCTGTTCCCATGCGAGCAAGCCGGGTCGAATACATCCACCCTCCCATAGATCGCTGGCTGTGGCGTCGACAAGATCGTACACTGATCGGACTGAAGGAGGCTTACATGCGAATTCGCTTTGCTTTGATATGGGTAGTCCTGTTGCTTGTTTCCTTGTTGCTGATCGGTTGTGACGATCGCCCTGAGTCCACGCCGACCGAGGCTCCGATCGAGACCACCGAGGCGCCAAACTCAGCGCAAGAGCCTCCAGTAGCTCAGCACAGCGACCCGGAAGAGGCGCCAAGCTCAGAGCAGGCGCCTCCAGCAGCCCAGCATGACGACCCGGAAGTTGTTGCTTACGTCAACGGCCGCCCGGTATACGCCGACGACTTCGAGGTCGCCAAGGCCTCCGTAACCAGCCAGTACGCGCAGATGTACGCCCAATTCGGAATGAGCATCGACACAATGATGGTGGGCGCCGACGGCAAAATGTTCCAGCTATCGCTGGAAGCCCGAGCGCTGGACCGCGCCATGGCTTCCGTGCTCGTCGAAGAGGAGGCGGAGCGCCGAGCGCTCGAGCCGACGGATCAAGAGGTCGAGGCAACGTTCGAGGAGCAGTACACCCTATTCCTCGCAGACCAGGGTTGGACGCAGGACGATTTCGCAGCCTACCTCGTCGAACAGGGAACCTCTTTGGAGGACTTCAGGACAACTGGGCTCAGCTCCATCGCCTGGCAGCTGACGCTCGAAGCAGTTCGGAAGGCTGTGACCGGCCCAATCGAGATCTCGGACGATGACCTCGCAACGTATTTCACCGAGCACAATGCCGAGTATTCCCAGCCGGCACAGGTCAGAGCATCACACATTCTGGTCGAGACCGAGCAGGAGGCCGAGGAGATTCTCGCAGAACTAGCCGCCGGAGCCGATTTCGCCGATCTTGCGCGAGAGCGTTCCACATGCTCGTCGGCATCCGCCGGAGGGGACCTCGACTGGTTCAGCACCGGGATGATGGTTCCGCCGTTTGAAGAAGCCGCCTTCGCTCTTGCCGTGGGAGAAACCAGCGACATCGTACAGAGCGATTTCGGTTTCCATATCATCCGCCTGACAGATCGCAAGGACGCCTTGGAACCAGCGCTGGAAGACGTCATTGAGCAGGTCCGAGCCGATCTCGAAGAGACGCTCCTCAATGAGGGGATGCAGACATGGTTCAACGGAGTTTATGACTCCGCCAAGTTCGAAATCCTCCTCCCCCTCGTCGCCGCGGCAAGGGCTCAAGAGGAGAGCATCGATCTCGGAATCGAAGCGTTTGAACGCGTCCGCGAGGAAGGAACCGTCAACGAGCCGTACCTTCCATACATCATCGGGACGCTCTACGAAGCCAAACTAGGGACAGCCCAATCGCAAAGAGACGCCCTGGAAGCCGACGCTGATGACACACCGGAGCGCACGGCCGAGATCGCAGCGCTCGACACTGAGATTCTTGACTACCGGAACCAAGCCTTGATCGAGTACCGTCGCGCGCTGGAAGCGGTGGGAGAAGATCCCACGATTCAGGCGAGGATCGATGGGCTGGAGGGAGAGCAAAGCGCTGACGCGGAACCATCGCCCGAATCCTGAGGCGTCGGGCCACACCCAGCCACCAACGGTCTTCATCGCGCAAGCCAGCTCAGGGCCCCACGGGATCCGTCTACTGCGACTCGGCGGTCAACTCCTGTTTCAGGTGCCGGTCGAACCATGCGATGATCTCTTCCAACCGTCGGATACGGTGCTTCGGCTTCCCGCTCCGGGATAGTTCGTGGTTTTCCCCGCGGAACATGACGAGCCGGGATTCGACCCCGTGGTAGCGAAGCGCTGTGAACATCTGAATCCCCTCGGGGAGCCAGCAACGATAGTCCTGCTCGGAGTGGATGAATAGGGTCGGTGTCGTAGCTCGATCGGCGTAACGCAGCGGCGAGTGCCACCACATCGTCTCGCTCCCTCCTTCTGCCCATGGCGTCGTTCCGAGCTGATCCGCGTTGAAGTAGTAGCCGATGTCGGTGGTACAGAACTTGTGGATCCAGTTCGCGATCGAACGCTGCGAGACCGCTGCACGGAACCGATCGGTGTGGCCGATCGCCCAGTTCGTCATGAAACCACCGTACGATCCCCCCATGATACCGACGCGCTCAGAGTCCAGGAACCTGAACCGATCAAGTGCTGTGTCGACCACCGCCATGAGATCGTCGAAGTCCTTCTTCCCGTACTCGCAGCGGATGTCGGCGAAATCGTTCCCTCGCCCCGAGGATCCGTGTGGGTTGCAGATAAGGATCGCATACCCTTGCCCGGCAAGCACCTGCATCTGATGGAAGAAGATCTCCCCGTACGCACCGCGCGGCCCGCCGTGCACTGTCAGAATCGTCGGGAATTTGTCGCTTGGATCGATCTTCGCTGGCCGGATCAGCCATGCGTCAATTCCGTCGCCATCCGCTGTCGGCACAGCAAACCGTTCGAGCGGGAAGACGGCTCGCTCCGACAGGTTCAACGCATTCAACTCGCTGAGCCGCGATTCGCCCCCTCCCTCGTGGAGATACAGTTCCTGCAGCGCATCGGAGCGAAGCCCGATGCTTAGTGCCAAGCCGCCGTGCACGTCGTACGCATCGATCGAACCGGTAGCTTCTACCACGCGATGGATCTCTCCGTCCGGATCGATCCGCAGGAGACGCCCGTTCGTCCGCGCCGTCACCGAGACATAGACCTTGCCGCCATCGACCCGCAACGTCGGGCCACCGCCGTGGCGGCAATCGGCGGCGATGGAGTTGCCGACCGAACAGTCCCAACCGGGCGTGCGCGACGTCACCGAGCCGGAGGCAATGTCGATCGATAGCAGCTCCCGATTCTGGTTTAACCCATACGGTTCCATGTCAGACCCAAGCACCACCAGCGTCTCCTGATCGAAGAATCTGACCTCGTCCAACGCTAGATCGCCAACCGGAAGCTGCCTGGCAGACCCACTCTGGAGGTCGATCATCCACAGTTCTCTAACGATCTCCGCTACGCCTTCAAACCGTCGCCCAATCGCTGCAACGCGGTCTCCCAAGGCATCGTATGCAACCGTCTCTAGATGCGGATCGAGAAGGCTACTGGTCTCCGCTGTCGCCGGGTCGAACAACAGAAGCTGCTTCCGTCGCCCGTTGGTGAACCCTTCACCGTTCATCCAGAAGGGAATCTCATTGAGCACTTCGTAGTCGGCCGCGTCATCGTTCGTCAACTCGTCCGCCGGCTGGGTCCGCGCCGTATAGAGAAAACGGCCGTCAGCCAATCGCCGGATCGTTTCAGCTTCATGCGGCAGAACGGCCACCCGTTCGGCTTCGCCGCCGTTGAGTCGAATACGGTACAGGAACGACTTCCCTTCCTCCTCCTCACGCTTCGAGAGGAAGTACAGCTCCGATCCATCGTTTCCCCACGTGTACGGACCGTCCTTGCCGCTGCTCGTCAACCGCGAGACCGCACGCGAAGCAAGATCGATCGAGTAGATGTCGGACCGGTATCCGTTCTCCTCGAGATCAGCCTGCTTGACGACGAACGCGGCCGATTGGCCATCGGGTGAGAGATCGATCGCAGACAGAAACTTGTACGACAGAAAGTCTTCCAGCTGAACCGGCTTCATGACGCCTCCTTGTGGAGGCCGAGTGTATCCACCGGATCCCCAGCGGCACAACAGACTACTACGAGGGCACGGCACCCGCCGCGGCCGTGCCCTCACATTGAGTCCAGTCTCTCGAAATACGCGCAGTCCGCGCGCACTCGACGGCGAACCGCTACGTACCTAGCAGGGCGTCAACTGCATCGCGAATCTCGAACCCACGCAATTCCTGATAGGCCCCCTTCGGCCTTCCAAACGGGTCGGGGGTTAAAATCCACGTCTCGTCCATTGCGGCAATCATTCCGTTGGCTTCGATCACGAAAGCGCCAACCGATCGCCTATACAGTTCGTTGATCACTGGATCGCAGACAACGTATGCCGGAATCCTCAAGCCGTCCTGGGAGCTGAAATCGTCTGGCAGGGGTTCCTCCACAACGACCACAAGTGCCACCTCTTCCGCGAGACCGTGGAGAGCAGCTCGGACATCGTCAACCCGCTTCCACGACAGCAGAGAGGGAGATGAACACTCTCTGCAATCCGGCGATAGAATACGCCGAATGAACAGCATGACCGTGATCCGTCCATCGCGCAGAGGGACTGTGATCCGATCACCATTCATGGTCGTGGCCTCAAACAGCGGCGCAGATTCTCCCCTTGCGATGATCGGTCGAACCGCGCCATCGTCTTCCCGGCGAAGCTGGAACTCCTGACCTCCAGGACTTGCCCAGACAATGGCGTACGTCCCAATCGGAAGAACGACCGGTTCGCCGGGGCCGAACACCTCATGCGAGTAAGGGAGCGTATCCAACCCACCATCGCGATCTAGGTCGACTGCAATGACGAGGCTGGAGAGGTCGTCGTAGCAACCGGTCGATCCCATGTTCTCGACCGCGATCGGATAGCATTCGCCCTCGATCATCGCGATCCCTCGTCTATGGGAGTATCCGCCGTAGTGGTATTCGTACGACTGCAACTTGTACGAGTACTCCGCGTACACCGAAATCCGGTACGGCAAACGCACTACATCTCCTCCCTCTTCGTACTCCAACGTTAGCGTTGCGAACCACGTGTAGTTTCGCGGACCGTTTCGTTCGTCCGGTGATCGCCACACGTCGTCGTCGAGCAATTCGTTGTTATCCGCATCGAATAGCAGCAACGGCGGACCGCCCGGTTGTGCATATTCAACAAGTGTGACCCCGGGATCTGCTCCTCTTCCCAACCGTAGCAATCCGAACCGAACCGGTTCGACTCCACCGATCCAACGAACCTCCTCGACTGCAGTGTCTCTCAGCTCCAAGGAATCACCGGTGATCGCCGCGCACTGCATCGGCCAGGGCACCATCTCGCCGAGAAGGGCAACCTCGTCGCCTCTTGCTGCCACTACGCACACTGCAGCCAGAACGCACGCGACGATTGCACCACGTCCTATTCCTCCGAACATGAGCAGTAGCACTCGTCATCGAAGCAGCTGCCGGCGAATACTGGGTTGATGTAGCATGTCGCGCTGGCAGATGCTTTCCCGCTCCCGCTTTCCGTCTCATGATCGGTGCATGACTGGGTCCAGAAGTGCACGTACTCACACTCGGCATGCGCGACGATCTCAATCGGAAATGGAATCTTCCCAGGCATTCCATAGCGTTCGTATCTGACGGATTGCCAACACATGCAGGATGACCCGCTGTCGTTGCAACCGTGGCTCTCGTACGTCTCATAGCATCCTGTATCCTCGTAGCGGGTCCTCGAGCCTTCTTGTTGTGCGACGATTCCCCATGCAATCGATAGACATAGCACAACGCTGATCACAACCGTTCTCTGGATCATTCCGAACCTCCTTTGGCTGTTGTGTGTAGTAGTCTATCATGGAGAACCATTGAAGTCAATGTCTTATCCTGACGGTTATGTTATGAGGCAACGACCCTACAGTATCTCTCGCGCCTTCGCCACTCTGGGCTAGCAGGGAGGTCTCCCTCGTCCTATTGATCGCACGAAACGACCCATGTCCAGGCTGCTGGCACTTGATCGGAAGAACGACAAACCGCCGCAGGCCCGGTTGGCACTCCAATCGGCTGCGGCGGCTAGCGGCTTTCGGTATTTCTGCTGTCTGCTAGAAGTAGTACTCGCTGACGTTATCGATCTCGAGCTCACTACACCCTCGGCCGGTGTACTCGAGCGCCAAGATCACGAGCTGTCCTTCCATCGCCACATCGAGCAATCCGTACGACAGGCCCGTCGATCCGATCTCATTGTCGAGCTGCACGTACTCGGACTCGTAGGGGCCCAGAATGAACTCCTGCGAGTAGACCGCCTCACCGTTCCCGTCGTAGATTGTCACAGCACATGCCCCAGTCGTCGCCCATGGATTCATCACCACGAACGCCGTCGATGCATCGCCGACTTGCGTGTAGTACGTTCCCATCCAGTACAGCTCGTCTTGGTTGATCGTCGGAACGCTGCTATACACCGTATCCACCGAGACAAGCAGATCATCCTTGTAGTATTCGAGACCGATGATCACTTGATCCTCGCTGTCGACGGTCACCACGCCCCAGTGCGTCGCTTCTGCTACGATGCTTTCTCCCAATCGGACGTACACCGTGGCATTGCCATCAATCGAAGCCGCCGATTCCCAGATCAGTCCTCCATATGCATCGTGAACTTCCACGGTCGTATCGTTCGTCCACGGCATGGTGTTCATGATGTTGACCTCAAGGTCCTGGCCGCCTGAAAGGTCGTAATAGAACGCGTAGTGAAACTGCCCCATCGCGGCAAGGCCCACTGCCAGGATTATCGCGCCAACGGCGATCGTCTTCCTCATCACTGCCTCCCTTTCCGTTTTGCCCGTACAGACAGATTAGCCCATCCCGACAGCTTTGGGAAGAAGCCGCACGATCTCGCCGTCGCCGGTGCCCGCCCGTCTCCCTGCACATGACCTCCGACGTGTGATTGCGCCGCAATGGAACGGTTTGTCGGTAGTGCTCTTTATGCCAGCGGAATCTGCTCCGCCGTCGGTGCCAGATGCGGCCGAGCGGATGTCGCAATCCCGTGCGATGCGCACAGCGCTGCAAACCAATCGGACAACGGCTTGGCATTGGGCGATGGACACGAATAGGCGTTCCCATACGCGGCTTCGTATCTCGTCCGAAGTCCCGGGAACAGTTCATCGAGTCGCGCGTAGTAGTAGCTTCGTTGCCGATCGCGCATGCTCATCCCGAACCATGGCACGATCGTCTTCACCCCACATTCCTGGGCACGCTCCACGATGCCCGAGACGTTATCCCAGCTGTCCTCGATAAACGGGAGCGTCGGCATCAGGGCGACCCGCGTCTCGATACCATGGGCTGCGAGCTGTTTCAACGCTCGAAACCGTGCCGAAGGCGGCGGAGAGTGTGGCTCGACCTTCCTGGCCAGCAGATCGTCGCTCGTCGTAATCGAAAGCGACACGGCCGCGCCAACTCGGGCGATCTTCTTCAGGATCGGGATATCGCGCACCACAAGGTCGCTCTTCGTCACGATGTGGACACCGAACATCTGCTCTGCAATCACCTCAAGCGCCCGTTGCGTCAGTTTGACCGACGCTTCGAGCGGCATGTATGGATCGTTCATTGAACCGGTTCCGATGATGCCTTTTCTTCGCTTCCGCCCCAGCTCTTTACGCAGAAGCTCGACCGCATTCGCCTTGATGAGCACGTCCCGGTCGAACTGCTCGATACCGTAGCACTCGCTTCGAGAATCGCAGTAGATGCAACGATGCTGGCAGCCTCGATACAGATTCATGCCGTAGTCGAGGCCGAAATACGTGTCGATTCCCTTGACCCTCGAGACGAGCGTCTTCGCCTTGATCTCTTTGATCATCGCTCCATCCTAGCAGATCGCTTCCTCACCGACGGGCCGTCCGAAACGATTCGATCGGGTTCGTGTAGAATACTGGACTTCGAGGGCAAGAATACCCGACCCCGTCCGGACAAGAATGGAGGAATACTCGAGTGACGATACGACGCGCCCTTTCAATGCTCCCGATTGCCGTCGGCATGGTGTGCCTGACAGCCTGGATCGTCTTGCCCAATACACCGCCCATCGCCGACTTCGAGGTGCAAGCCGGTTCCGATGGCACCGAGACGTCTGTGCGGTTCGATGCGTCTCCCTCGCGTGACTCAGATGGCATAATCGTCACATACCAATGGCTTTTCGGCGATGGAACGACCGGGTCGGGAGCGACGAAGGAGCACACCTATCCGGCCGTCTCAGCCTTTGTGGTCACCTTGGTCGTCACCGACAACCACGGCGCAAGCCACTTGACCAGCCGTACGATCAATCTGTCTCAGCCGCTGGCGACACCAGCCACCGCTCCCCGCCCCCAAACGGTCGCCGCCCCTGCCGCCGCGGCGAATGTCCCCGTCGGAACCCACGTGGGAGCGCGAGCGCCCGAGTTCGCATTGCCTGATTTCGGTGATTCGATCGTCCGTTTGTCGGACTTCCTCGGCCAGGTGGTCTTGCTCGAGTTCTGGTCGAGCGGCTGCTCGGCGTGCGTCGCATCGCTTCCCTACCTTGAGTCGCTTCGGCTCGCGTACGGGGATCGTGGATTCGTTGTGCTCGACGTGGCGACAAACCGGGACTACCGCGAAGCAGCCAACCTCCTCGCCAAAGGGGGCTACACGGAGTTCATCTCCGTTCGCGAGGTCGATGCAACGTCGAAGGAGACCGCCACGGCATACGGCGTCGTGCGGATTCCTCACGCCTTCCTGATCGATCGAACTGGAGTCGTGCGCTTCAACGGGCATCTCAGCTACTTGCGAAAAGACACGATCGAAGCGTGGCTCTGACCCGCACTGCACTTCCCCCGCACGTCAAGACTGGCCTGCGTCTTGCCCCGCAACCGTCACACAGGATCTCCATCCTCCACTCATGACCGTTTGACAGTCGCTCTCTACGATGCTCCCTGTGCGGATGCGGATGGGATCCGCAACTTCTCGATCCCTTGAGCGACAATCGTCAAGCGGTCGAACCAAGGGTGGTCTCATGCGCTGGCAGTCGATCCTCACAACCATCTTCCTCTTTCTCCTGGGCGCGCACACCTGTTTCGGTCAAAGCGCGATAATCGAGCAGCAGTACGTTTGGCAGTACGCCGATCGCGCCTGGAGCATGACGCACCAGTTCTCTACCGAGTACTACCAGTTCTACCGAACACTTCCGAGGATCCTTGGTTATTCGGCGTATGCCGACTACGTGAACGACTTCCGAGACGACCAACAACTCCAGCCATTGGTCGACAAGCTCGAGCGGCTTGGGGCCGACGCCGGACTCGATGCGTGGGAGACGCTCAACCTGATCCTCGCCTTTGTGCAATCGATCCCCTATGCCATCGAGTCGTGTGAGTATCCACGCTATCCGCTAGAGACGTTGGTCGAGCAGCAGGGCGACTGTGAGGATACAGCGATTCTCGCCGCAGCACTTCTGGCGCAAATGCGCTTCGACGTCGTCCTTCTTGCCTTCCTTGCCGAGGATCATATGGCCATCGGCATTCGCGTGGATCCTCCATCTCCCCGCACGGCTCCCCCATACGTTTGGAACGGCAGAACGTACTACTATCTTGAACCCACAAGCGTCGGCTGGGAGATCGGGGAGGTTCCCGACCGGTATCGGTCGCAGCCGATCATCGTCCCACTTCAACCGGTGGTCGCCTCGCGCGGCCGCTAGGGCGTTTGCGCCTTCATAAGCGGGGTCGGCGCAATGTGGTTCGGCTCATTCCGATTCGATGCGATCGAGAAGATCTCCGGCCCAAGCTGACTCCGGCCATCGGGTTCCACGTTCCTGGTTCAGCCGATCCAGGTAGCTTCGGACATCGGCTGCACGATGCCCGAGTCGCCGCAAGACGCCACCGATGACGGTTCCTGTACGCCCTGTTCCCCCAGCACAGTGAACAACCACCCCATGACCGCGGCGGAGTGCTTCAAGAACTCGATCGACGGCTTCGATGATCCGCGCGGCTTCGATCGTGGGTTCGGAAGGCGAGCGTCCGCCGTACAGATCCTCGAGGGATCTGGCATGAAGCAGCTCGATCGGTGCCGGATCATACGTTGCCTCATCATCGGTCAGGCAGACCACGTATCTGAATCCCGATCGCAGGAGATGCTCCCAGGGTGTTCGATCGCTTGGACTCACCATCCCCGCGAGGCACCCCGGGGCCTCGAGCACGGTATAGAACTCCTTGGGCGTCGCCAGTCCGTCGATCGAGGGCATTCGACCGACGCGGATCGGATCCGGTCGTTGTACGTTCGGACGCTGTGCAATCTCTCCCATCCTCGAACCTCCCTTCTTCTCACCATCATCATACCGCCGCACGCCTGGAACACCGTCGAGTCACTCCTTATAGTTGGAGCATGATCGAGCCATTCGCCGTTGAGAAGCCACTGATCGGAATGCTTCACCTTCGACCACTCGCTGGAAGCGTGAACTACATACAGGGCAGTGAGAGCGCCATACTCGAAGCGGCGTTCCGGGACCTCTACGCGCTGGAGAGCGGCGGCGCCGATGGGGTCATCGTGGAGAACCTGGCCGATGCACCGTTTGCAGTTACCGCTCCGCCCGAGACGGTCGCGATGATGTCGGTTGTGGTCCACCAGTTGATCGAGAAATCCCATATTCCGGTCGGCGTCAATGTGCTCCGAAACGATGGGCACGCCGCACTCGCCATCGCCGCGGCAACCGGTGCTGCATTCGTGCGGGTCAACGTCTTCTGCGGTGTCGCGTTCTCCGATCAGGGGATCGTCGAGGGACAGGCAAGAGATTTGCATTGGCTCCGCCGGAGCCTTGGCATAAACACGAGGATCTTCGCCGATGTCCACGTCAAGCATGCTGCGCATCCTACCACCCTTGTAGAGGCCGCCATCGACAACGAACGCAACCGTCCCGATGCGATGATCGTCTCAGGCATCGCTACTGGGCGTCGCACATCGCCGGACGACCTCCAAACGGTCAAAGGCGCTACTTCGCTCCCCGTGCTCGTCGGAAGCGGCGTACGCCTCGACAACGTATCGACCTATCGCGAAGCCGATGGCTTCGTGGTCGGCACCGTCCTCAAAGAGCAGGCTCAGGTCGACGCTCCGGTAGATGTCACCCGTGTTCGGGCACTTGCCGATGCGATCGAAGTCCTGCGATCCAGCACGTAGGTTTCACGTAGCCCAGGCCGGAGCCGGTGTCGTCCTACGCCCGACCGGAGCGTCAAAGCGATCCGACGATCTCCTTGATTCCTTCTTCAACGCCGCATACTCTGAACCGTTCTGAATTGGAACGAGAGGAGAGGAGACCGATGGATGAGTCTGCATCCATTCTTGTTGCGGTCGTAGTAGGTGTGCTTCTCATCGCCACGCTGATGCTGTTCTACATCCCGGAGCCTCCTCACGCGTCCTATGTCACCGATACGAGATTCGATGTGGCCGTCTTGGGTTTTCGCAACAGCTCGACATGGCCTGGTATCGAAGAGACCGTTCGATCGCGCGTCGAGGCGAAACTTGTGGGCGCCAACGGGATCAACGTCTTCTCTCGCACGCAGCTCGACGCCTTGTTGATCGAACGGGCACTCGACGCTACGAACCCCATTGACAGCACAACCGCAATTGAGATCGGATCGCTCACCGGTGCAAGCAAGCTGATCACTGGATCCGTCTACGCCGTGGACACGCGCGGCGACGAGACAACCATCTGCACCGATTGGACGGGCGGAGAATGCGTCACCCGCGTTCCGGGTACCAAGTACACTGCGCACATTCTTGCCCAGATCGAGATCATCGATGTGAACACGGGCATGATCGAGCAGGTCTTCGACCTGGACGGCGCCGACAGCACGTCGCTTCGAGCGGACAGCATGTTTGGCGGCTTCGACACGTTGCTCGCCGGTTCCGCAACCGAGATCGCACACGAGATCGTGTCCACACTGACAACCTTCTACTTCCGAGAGCTTCGTCACGGTCTATTCACGGACGTTGAGGAGAAGCGCGGTGGATATGTCGGCCGACATGAGACGGATCGGTTTCGCGTCTCTGACGAAGTCGCACATCTGCTGGTCCATTTCTCCTCGATGCAGGACCGTGAGCTGTTCGACGTAGATTGGGTCACGTCAAGCGGTGAGGTTCTCCACCACATGGAGGACATCATCGGCGAGGGCGATTGGCGCGTGTACACCTTCGATCTGACAGCACGTTCTCCCGGCCGGTACTTCGTCCGTGCATTGCTCGGCGGAACGCTTGCGTTCCAGGAACCGTTCACCATACTCCCGTAGGAGATCGTCCGATGGCAACGCTGCGAGCACTCCTTTGGCTGGCCGTGGGCGCCGCCGTAGTTGCCGGCGGCTGGCTTCTCATGGAACCCAGGATCTCCCCTCCCGATTGGTCAGCGATCGCCAGCAACCCTTCCGTGATCGGTACCCCGACCGATCACTTCGCCTACACGGGAGGCGAGGCGATCGTTTCCGTCGATGGATCCGCGAACCTACAGATCGGCCCAGACGATCGAGGCACACTACATGTTGCGGTCGGGTCATCTGGGGTCGATTTGCCGTTCGTGTTGCGCGATGGATCGCCCCCCGGCCGCGCGCTGGATCTCGTATCGGTCGCGGGCAAGTCCACCAAGACATGGATCTCGCAGCCGATCCATGGAGACTCGGGAACCGGAGATGCCCGCTTGCCGAGAACGATTGCGCAGATCGCCGGCCAGAGTATGTTCGACGTAGTGATCGACGGAGATCGTCAATGGGTTGGCCTAACCGGTGTATGGTCGATTGCCGATGCCCTTCGCCAGGCGGACGGCTCCATCCGACAACAGGGGCTCATCTTCAGCCCGCTACTACGAGACAAGACCGGTTTCTCCGATCCGACACGATTGGAACTGACGCTGCTTCTGTATGAAGACGGACCGGGAAGCGAAGTCCTTCTTCATCTTGTGTTCGAATCCGTCGAGCTCGTTCGATCTCCCGGCGCTACCTAGCCCTGCGCTACCCTTCCGGTACGTCGGGTTCAACGATCTCCTCGCCCAACGCTTCTTCAGTCTTCGGCTCTTCTTCTACCGCCGTATCAAGCCTTGCGAGCGCCTCCTCCGCTGCCGCCGAGCTTCGTCGTCGTCGATGCAGCAGGCGCGCGGCAATCCCTTCCTTCTGCCCGAGTAAATCCGCCGCTCGCGTGACCCCGTCAATCGTTCCAACAACGAGAACCTGATCCCCCGGCAGAAGACGATCCCTGCCGGTCGGGAACAGCAGCCGTCCTCCCTCGCTTCGAAGCAAACCCGAGATCGTGCACCCTCTCGGGAACCGGCGATCTCCGCGAAGTTCATCGAGTGTCTGGCCGCTTGCGGACGACCCATCGGCCACGGTGATCCATACGATCACGCCTTGCCCGTCGGCGATCGTAGCAACCTGGTGCACCGGCGGACGCTCGATCTCCAAGACGAGCCGATCGAGAAACAATCCCGTCGCATCGAGGATGCTCGTCACGCCGGCCCGTTCATACGCCGCGCGGTAGCGCGGGTTCGGCATTCGCGCGATGATCCTTCCGGCACCTGCACCGTGGGCCAGGAGCGAGAACGCCAAGTTGTCCGCTGAGAGCCCCATCAACGCAACGGCAACATCCGCCTTTCCGACCTCCGCCTCCTCCAACGTCACGATGTCCGTTGCATTGCCACGGATCGCAACGAGCCCGTACTCCGCGCTGACCGCATCGCACAGCTCTCGGTTCAGATCAATCACCGTGACATCATGACGGCCGCTCGCCAGCCGCGCCGCGAGCCGCCTCCCCACGACACCCGCACCTGCAATCACAACCCTCATGCGAACACCTACCTCCAGACCCGGCGAGAGAAGATCAGCAGGAACGGCAAGATCTCCAGCCTTCCCGCCACCATCGCAAGGATACCGCACAGCTTCACTCCGGGACCAAGCCCAGCGAGCGTAGCCCCATCCACCGCACTCGGTCCGATGTTGCTGACGAACGAAACCGACATGGACAACGACTCCCAAGCGCCAAGCTTCGAGAGCAACAGCATGGCGGCCCAGATCGCGCCGATCGATAGCATCCACGCCATAGAGATCGCCACCGTTCGATTCATCTCCGGGGGGGCAACGATCTGCCGATCGAATGTCAGCGGGTTCGCCTCCCGTGGCGACCGACTCACATCGCGTAACTCTCGATGAAGCAGCCGACCCAGCATGGCAACCCTCCGAACCTTGAGCCCACCGGCCGTCGATCCGACGCATCCGCCAACGATCATCAGCACGAAGAAGACCTGAGTGGACAACGGCGAGAACCAAGGCGAGGAAAGCTCGTGAAGCGTGAATCCCGACGTCGTCGCAATCGAGACAACATGAAACAGGGATCGACGCACGTGCTCATGGATGCCGATCTCTCCGATCCGCCCTCGGTCCCCTATGATCACCCATGCCGCAGCACACAGGAGGAGAGCAAGCCACACGCGCAGCTCGGTGTTCCTCCACACCGCACGCCATCGTCGGCGCACCGCTCCCCAGTGCACGAGGAAGCTCGTTCCTCCAAGAAGCATGAACCCGAGGATCGTATACTCGATCGCCACCGCATGTCCGATCCCAGCCGATGCGAAGTGGGCGATGCTGTCGTCGTACGTCGAGAACCCTCCCGTAGACAGGGTTGTCAGGGCGTGCACAGCAGCGTCAAATGGACTCAATCCTTCGGCCCATAGGCACAGTGCACAGACCGTCGTCAGCCCGCCATACACCAGCCAAAGGATGCGAAGCGAGCTGAACACGCCTGGAGCAAACCGTTCGGACCGCGCCTTGTGCGCCTCCGCGCCAAGCAGAACATGCCGCTGCCCGCCTTCCCGAATGACGAGCAGGAATAGCGTAAAGATCCCCAATCCGCCGATCCACTGTGTCATCCCGCGCCAGAGCAGAAGGCTCTTGGGCAGCAGTTCGAGCCCGTTGAGGATCGTCACTCCCGTCGTTGTGAACCCGCTGACGGTCTCAAACAACGCATTGATATACGGAATATCCAGTGCCAGCCAGAAGGGGATCGCGCCAACCAACGAGAGCACAAACCAGCCCAGCGCCCCAATCGCCATCGCCGATCCGCTTGACAGGATGCGTGGGCGAAACACGGCAATGAGTCCTACGCCAAGCCCTGCAGCAATCGCCGCCGGCAACACATAGATTCTCATCGGGAATCGGACCGTCTCGTTGAAGATCGCGCTGACAATGAGCGGCGCCATCTGCAACACCGAGAACGCCACCAAGACAACACCAAGGTAGTGCAAGGCAGAGCTTCTCGTTCTCAACGACCGGACCTCCTGTAGCGCATTGTAGCGGCCGTTCGGACGTTGTGGAGAGATGGGGCCGTCAGCGGGTGACAACTCGGCTATTTCGCGAGCACCAGGACGAACGCACGCCCCTCCGGATAGGAGACCCAAACGTAGTACTTCCCGATGGCTGCGCTGTGGAGATCCGCATCGAGCGATTGTCCGCTGTCGCTCCGGCACGTGGAGATCTGAGGCAGCTCGATCGTGCCGCCGCTTCCGGCGAGCTTGTCTGGCGCCGTGGAGATTCGAATCGCAGGCGCCGTAGCCGAAGAGGCATCAGGCAGCGAGACAGTCACCGTGTCCTCCACGACATCCGCAACCACTGTCATTTCAACCAGTCGGATCAGCTCATCCAGCGATGGGCTGTTTGGCCTTCCCACGGTGGCAGACAACGGAGCGCCACTCGCATCTCGACCGCTCATCAGCACGCCCGGATGTGTCTGCCAATTCCCCTCTTGATCTCCGATGTCCAGCCGAATCCGTTCCATCGTCGCCGCCTGCTCGCAGCTGCCGGCAGGCCATCCATCCCGATCTGATGGCCACGCGTTGGCCGAATCAACCACCGTCCCGTCAGGTGAGAGCAAGAACATCGCCGCCCCGCGATCAGGAAGTCCGAGCGAACCATCATAGACCTGATCGGCAGGCACGTCGGCAATCGCTTCGTCATCGCCTCGCTCAAGCAGGAAGTATCCAGTGGACTTGGACGTCGCGCTACGCTCCCAATGCGGATCGATCCGCCACACGGTTCCCGCTTCGGCACCCTCCTCGACCCTGGAGAAGCTCGGCACGGTCCTCGCGAACGATGCCCCCAGGATTGGATCGATGGTTCCCTCCAGATCGATCTGCCGCCACGTCCCGTCGCGCGGCGCAACGGATCCGCTCTTCTCGTACCAGCGAAGTTGCCACCCGGTCAGATCAACCTTCGCCGGACCGAGATTGGCAAGTTCGATCCACTCTGTCAGCGGATCGCTGGGCGTTCCAGCCCAGCCGATCTCGCTGATGACCAGATTGCGGTCAGACGACGGCGCATGATTTGTGGACCCACCGCCACCATGCGCATCGGAGATCAGTTCGATCCGAACCATGGCTTCTGCCTCCAACCGTTGGCCTCCGCGAGTGAACCCCGATGCCGTAGCCGTGTGGACCAACGGTCCGGGATAATCCGTCTCCCGAACGATCTGCTCGAACGTTGCGACGACCTCCTCTCCCCGATCCAAGCCGGGTCACCGGAAGCCGGATGCGCCCCAAATGATCGTCGCTCAATGCCAAACTGATCACGGGCGCGTTGCCGCCATTGGTCAGGGCATACTAATACTCTACCGTGTCGCCGACAGCCGCCTCGACACACTTCGCCACAGCTTTCAAGGTCAATCGCGACTCGCCCGCCACAACATACAGGGCTGTAGATTCCGTGTTGGATACAGGGCTGTCGGTCGGATCCAATGCGCAGACTTCGACCATGATCTCCCACAGGTCCTCCCCAAGCGAGGGTTCGACGAGGATCTCGAACTCGATCGATGCGGATTCCCACAGATCGAGTCGGCTGGGATTCATTCCGATCGTCTCCCCGCCGTCCAGCAATGCCGACAGATCCGTCAGCAGCGTCTGCCCCGTGTTGGTCACGGCAACGCGGATCAGGATCGTCTCCCCGAACGGCACCGCATCCCAAGGCAGCAGAGGAAACCCTTCCCCATCCGACAGATCGATTTGCACCTCAAGCGACCCATGCGAAGAAACGGCCCGACGAGGCAAGACCTCGACCCTCAGGTCATCGAAAGCGCTCGCCCCACAGTCGTCCGAGACCGTCACTCGGAATCGGAGAGTCTCGTCAACCTCGACGTCAGGAGCAACGAACCGGACCGTGGCCGATCGAAGATCCGGCTCCATCGACACCGCCGGCCCCTGTGTCTGGCGCCACCGGTACTCGGAGATCCTCCCGTCCTCATCGTATCCTTCCGCTGCAAGAATGACGGTCTCCCCTCCCTGGATCTCCCGATCGTCCCCGGCGTCAACCGTCGGTGCGGCGTTTTCATTGCGGACAAGCAGGATGAGATCATCGCTTCCACGCGCTCCCAGGTCGTCCGTCACCGTCAACGTGAGCCCGATTCCTACGTCGCCGCAACCGTCCAGGCGAGGCGGCCAATAGGTGGGATCCAGCAGATCGGCCGATGGGTCAAACCGGCCACCGGCCCCACGGTCATCCCATTGCACGCCGGCGATCCAACCGTCCTCGTCCAGGTCCACCGCTCCCACAAGGTGAACCGCTTCGCCCTCGTAGACCGATCGATCCGGTCCAGCATCCACCGACGGCGCCCGATGGACATTCCGTACATGCAGGACCAGCGAATCGCTCCCACTCGCCCCCCAGTCGTCAATCGCGATCAATGTCAGGTCGATGTCACGGTCAGTTCGCCCTGCAAGCTTGGGCGGGACATACACCGGCTCCAACACGATCGACGACGGCTCGAACCGCCCGCCGGCTCCGCCGTCGTCTCATTGGAGCGAGACGATCCAGCCGTCCTCATCCGATATCGATGCTCCAGACAGGTCGATCGCCTCGCATTCATCTCCCGAGCGATCGGATCCCACATCGACAATGGGAGGGGAATCGACCCGTAAGCGTAGTGAGTCGTTGGCACGCCGCCATCGAGATCGACTGCATCCAGGGTGAGTTCGACTACACCACTACATGCCGGCGGCGTGTACGTTGGATGCAGAGTCGCTGGATCGTCATACGTTCCGCCGGCTCCATCATCGCTCCAGCTGTACGTCGCGATGCCGCCCCCCCCGTCTCGTACCGAGGCTCCCGCTAGCTTGGCGGACGTCCCAAGGTGAATCAACAGATCCGCTCCCGCATCGACCGAAGGCAGGACATTGATCCACGCATCCGTCTAGACAAGCTCTCCGCCGACGTCATAGACACTTGCCGCCACCGAGAAGGATTCCGGAGCAGCATGCTCGACGAGCGCTCGAATCTTGACCGTGCGTTGCTTCGACGCCGGCATCGGGTCGAGTGAGATCAGCCCGTTTGCCGGATAGGCCGTCCACGCGGCATCGTCGATCCGCACCTCACTCGTCCATTGGTCAAACCCAACCGGGAGTGGAAAACGCAGTGTGGTTCCTGCAAGCGAAGTCGAGCCTGAGCAGTCGAAGGCCGCCGTGATCATGAGGATGTCCCCACGAACGACAACGGGGGGCTCGAAGGTCAGCTCAAGGCTTGGTTTCGCGATCGCGACGCCCGCGGCGCCAAGGAGTAGGCCAATGGAAACCGCCACGGCTCCCAGGATCCGAGCTTGTCGTGTCATCACGCGGTGAGTATCCCTACCACGATGCACCGTGGTAGGGGTGCATGTTCGACGGAACACGCACGGCGGTCATTTGCAAAGGCGACAGATGCGCTACACGAACAGCTGCCGCGAGCGGTAGAAGTACTCGGCGCCGGAGATGACAGACATCACCAATGCAAGTCCGATGCAGGCGCTCTTTGCAACCGCTCCCCAGGAGCCAAGAGGAAACGATCGAGCAACCAAGATCACAAGGACGAGCGCCACGTGCGAGATCGTCTTCGCCTTTCCCAGCATGCTCGCCCCGATCGCCTCTCCCTCGGAGATCGCCAGGATCCTCAGGCCGGTCACGAGAAACTCTCGTGCGATGATCACCATCACAACCCACGCACTCAGCTCTCCAAGTTGGAGGAGGGCGATCAACGCTCCGGCGATCAGCAACTTGTCCGCAATCGGATCGGCAAACTTGCCGAACAGTGAGGTCTGGTTCAGGCTTCTCGCGATGTATCCATCCACTGCGTCGGAGACCGCTGCGAGAAAGAACAGGACCATGGCAAGGATTCTCGTAATATCCGACTCAAACAGGATGAGGAACATCAACAAGGGCACAAACGCTATCCTGGCAAGTGTGATCTGGTTTGGGATCGTCCGCAGTGTGTTCATCCTCGTGCCGCCAGCTCCCCCCCAACCTCAACGATCTCCGCGAACGCCTCCGGATCAAGTGACGCACCTCCGATAAGCGCTCCGTCAATATCCGGCTGTCTGAGAAGTTCCAGAGCGTTTGACGGCTTGACACTTCCGCCATATAGGATGCGAACGCATGCAGCAGTTCGTTCATCGTATTGCTCCTGGAGCCAACCACGGATTCCGCAGACCGCACCCTGTGCCTGTTCGGGCGATGCGGTCTCGCCTGTTCCGATCGCCCAGACCGGCTCATAGGCAACGACGATCTTGGAGAGCGTCGCAGCATCGATGCCGTCGAGCCCGGTCAAGAGCTGTCGGGTTAATACGGCATCCGTATCGCCGGCTCGGCGCTGTTCGAGTGTTTCTCCGACACAGAGGATCGGCGACAAGCCCCCATCAAGCACCGCCGACAGTTTCCGCGCGACAATGCTGTCGTCGTCTCCGAAAACGTGCCGACGCTCGGAATGCCCTGCCAGAACATACCGGCATCCACATGCGGCCACCATCTCCACGGAGACCGCAGCCGTGTAGGCACCGGATCCCTCGTAGAATGCGTCCTGAGCTCCAAGTCGAACCGGCGAGCCCGCCAGTCGGTGTCCCATCGGCTCGAGGCTTGTATACGGCGGGATCAGCAACACTTCCAGATCGTGCAGATCGCCAAGTTTCGACAGAAATGCCTCAAGGAATGTGAGGGATTCCTGCGGTGTCTTGTTCATTTTCCAGTTTCCGGCAATCAAACTGCGGCGCGTCATCTGTTCCTCCCAACTATTCCCCTAACGCTGAGGCAGAGTATATCGAACCATGCACCTAGGACACACAATTGACACAGCCCCATTCCCCACCTACCATCCGAGCGGACCGAAGCACGTTTCTCACAAGGAGGCGAGAGCGTATGTATACGGTGTTCGGAGCGATTGCTGTCCTCGTAGTGTTGTTCTTCGCCAACGCGATCAAGATCGTCCGTGAATATGAGCGGGGGGTTATCTTCCGACTCGGCCGACTCGTCGGCGCCAAGGGGCCTGGCATTTTCCTGGTCATCCCGGTCATCGACAAGATGGTGAAGGTCACGCTGCGCACAATCACCCTCGATGTTCCTCCTCAGGAAGTCATCACCAAAGACAACGTGTCCACGCAGGTCAATGCCGTACTGTTTTTCCGCGTTCTTGACCCAAGTGCTGCGGTCGTCGAGGTGCAGAACTACATGGAGGCCACACGTCAGATCGCCATGACAACGCTCCGGAGCGTCCTCGGCGGTTTTGAGCTCGACCAAGTCCTCGGCGAACGCGAGAAGATCAACATGCAGCTGCAGCAGATCGTCGATGAGCAAACGGATCCGTGGGGCATCAAGGTCAAGAACATGGAGATCAAGGACGTCAAGCTTCCCAGCGACATGCAGCGCGCGATCGCCCGACAGGCCGAAGCCGAACGAGATCGCCGTGCCAAGGTAATCAACGCCGAGGGTGAGCTCCAGGCCGCAACGAAGCTAGGTGAGGCTGCCGGCATCATGGAGAAGAACCCTGCCGCACTCCAGCTCCGGTATCTCCAAACGTTGAACGACATCTCCGCCGAGAACGCATCAACAATCGTCTTCCCCGTCCCGATCGAGCTGCTCAGCTGGCTCCAAGGGAAGACTAAGGACTAGGATCCCCGAACCGGAGACCCCGAGAAGCATGAAGCAGTACGATGTGATCGTCGTCGGCGCCGGCCATGCTGGCTGTGAAGCGGCGTTGGCTGCCTCGCGACTCGGCGTGTCCACCGCGCTCATTACCATCAGTCTCAATGAGATCGGCAAGATGCCGTGCAATCCGGCGATCGGCGGCCCCGGCAAGTCGCAGCTGGTCCGGGAGATCGATGCGCTCGGTGGTGAGATGGCCCGGGTGACCGACGAGGCGATGCTGCATATCCGCAGGCTCAACACGAGCAAGGGGATGGCGATGCAAGTGCGCCGTGCACAGACCGACCGCGCGGCGTACAAGTCGATCTGGAAGCAGATCCTCGAAGCCCAAGATGGCCTGGACCTAATCGAAGGAATGGTCGATCAGCTTGTCGTGCGTGATCAGCGGATTGCGGGCGTTCGACTTCGTGAGGGACTCGAACTCTCCGCATTCGCGGTGATCCTCGCTGTTGGAACCTTCCTACGAGGGCGGGTCCTGATGGGTGAGATCGGCTACGATGCGGGGCGCGCCGGCGAACCTGCAGTTCACGGGCTCGCCACATCGCTCGAGGAACTCGGATTCACGTTGGAGAGGCTCAAGACCGGCACGCCGCCTCGCGTGCACCGCCGCACCGTCGATGTTGCGCGGCTTGAGCGCCAACCGACGGCAGATGAGCCACTCGCGTTCTCCTATTGGAACGAACCACGGACGCTACCAGACGAGTTCCCTGTCCTCGTCACGCACACCAATGAGGACACCCACCGGATCATCCGCGACAACCTTGCCAGAAGCGCAATCTACGCCGGACTGATGCACGGCGAGGGCCCGCGTCACTGTCCGTCCCTGGAAACGAAGATCGTCAAGTTCCCAGAACGAACCAGCCACAAGGTCTTTCTTGAACCGGAAGGCCGACAGAGCGCTGAGATCTACCTGCAGGGGATCTACACAGCCATGGCCCCAGAGGTCCAAGAAGCGATCGTCCATAGCATCGAGGGGCTTGAATCGGCCCACATCGAACGCTACGGCTACAACATCGAGTACGACTTCATCGACCCGATTCACCTTCGTGACTCGCTCGAGACGCGCCAAATCGACGGTCTGTACTTCGTCGGTCAGATCAACGGCACGACCGGATATGAGGAAGCCGCCGCCCAGGGGCTGCTCGCCGGCGTGAACGCTGCGCGATCGATTCGAGCGGAGCAACCGATTGTGCTGTCGCGAGGCGATGGGTTCATCGGCGTGCTCATCGACGATCTCGTGACGAAGGGGATCACCGAGCCGTATCGGATGCTCCCTTCACGCGCCGAGTATCGGATCTCCCTGCGCGAGGGGAACGCCGACTTGCGACTCTCAGAGATCGGTCACAGCATCGGCTTGCTGCCTGAAGCCCGCTACGCGCAGGTCATCGAACGACGAGAGAGGATCAACCGACTGATCTCGGAACTTCAGGTGACTCGAATCGGCCCATCCCACCCTCTCAACCAGCAACTTGCCGCCTGCGGAAGCTCGCCGCTTCAGTGCAACGGAGCAAGCTTGTTCGACCTTCTGCGCCGCCCGGATGTCAGTCTACGAAAGCTCCTGCCGGAGAGTCGGCAGCCACAAGACGTGCTTGATGAAGTAGAGATCGAAGGGAAGTACGCCGGTTACGTGGCACAGCACGAGCGCGAGATCGACCGGCTGCGCCAGATCGGGCAACTCGCCATTCCGGAAGAGCTTGAGTATGGCACCCTTCACAATCTCTCTATGGAGGGACGTGATCTGCTCGCACGCGTACGCCCGCAGTCGTTCGGGCAGGCGTGTCGAGTGCCCGGTGTCTCTCAGGCAGATCTCTCGATGCTCGCCATCCACCTGCGGCGGTAGCACTTCAGTAGGCGTTCGTTGGTACGAGTAGCTCCTTGTGGATCAGGCGAGATGCGGTCTCTCGGAAGATCTGTCCTGCCGTGTATCCGCCCCATACCGGAACAGTCTTGACCTCATCAAGGACCACCAGAATCACGTACTCGGGATCCTCGGCTGTTAGAATCCCCGAGAATAGCGACGTGTACTTCCCCTCGACGTATCCGCGGCCAGGGATCGCTTTTTGCGCCGTCCCCGTCTTTCCGGCAATCGGGAAGCCTTCGACCGCAGCTTGCGTTCCTGTTCCGCTTTCGACAACGCTCACCATCAGCCTTCGCATCGTAGCACACGCTACGCTCGATGCGATACTCCCCGAATCGGTATCGCGATGCCCCGCTGCCTCCTCAATGAGGATATGGGGCACAACAGGCTCGCCGTCTGCGGCCATCGATGCCATGGCGCTTGCCAGCTGGATCCCGCTGACCGCGACCGATTGGCCGATCGATGTCGATGCCAACGCCAAACCGGACCATTGTTTGACATCCCGAAGGATCCCGCCAACCTCGCCGGGAAGCTCGATCCCAGTTGGTCGCCCGAACCCCAACGCCGTAAGCATGGCATGCAGCGGTTCCTCGCCAAGCCGTTGCGCTACACGGATCATCGCCGTATTGACCGAATGCTCGATGACCTCTGCAAATGTCACAGTCCCATACGAGTGATGCTCGGAGTTGTGCATCACGTGTCCATGGATCTCGATCCCGTCGTCACCGTTGAATGTATCTGTAGGTGACACAACCCCCGCCTCAAGCGCCGCCAACCCGGTGAACACCTTGAAGATCGATCCCGGCTCAAACAGGTAGGTCACTGCCAGGTTCTTACGCTGATCGACGGTCGAGGTCCAGAATCGGTTCAGGTCGTACGTCTTGTCTTGGGCCATCGCGAGCACGTCGCCACTCCTCGGGTCGAGAATAACGATCATCCCGTTGTTGGCGCGAAACGTGGAGACACCTGTTCTGATCTCTTCTTCGCAGATGAACTGAAGCCCTGCATCGAGTGTCAGTACAAGATCGTTCCCTGGGCACCCCGCTTCGAGAACCTCCAGCTCATAGGCGCGACCGTCCGCCCCTTCCAGAATGTGGAGCCGGCGAGCCTCTCCTCGGAGATACTCATCGAACATCAGTTCGATCCCTTCAAGGCCGGCGCCATCTGTTCCAACGAACCCAAGCACGTTCGACGCCAGCGAGCCCTGCGGGTAGCAGCGCTTCCACGTGTCAAGCAGGATCAGGCCGTACAGTGATTCCTCATCCGCCCGCCGTTCGATCCGCTGCGCCGTGTCGATATCGACCCGACGATCGATCCAAGTGAAGTACCGGTCCCGTTGGATGAGATCGCGGATCTCATTCAGCGGACGGCTCAGCTCTTCTGCAAGAATCCCGGCCAATCGATCGGGATTTGTCGCATTGACACCGTCGACAGCGATCGCTTTGGCCTCCACGTCACAGGCAAGCAATTCGCCGTTGCGATCGGTGATTGACCCACGTTGTGGCGGCAGCTCGATCGTTCGTTCCTGAATCGCCGCCGCGGCTGCCGACCAGAACCCATGCTGGAGTATCTGCAGCTGGAATAGTCGCCCCACAACCACGGCAAGAAGGGCGATCAGCAACGCCGCGGCGATCCGCCCTCGTCGCTTCGTCGTCTGCTCAGTTGGATTCGCTCGTGGAGATAGGTACATAGTGAATGATAGTCGGCTCGACCATTCCCAACTGCGTGCGTGCAATCCGGGCGATCCGCTCCAGTGAGAACGCTTGCTCAATGCGAAACTCAAGCACTCGGTTGACGCCTTCAATATCGGCAAGCAGCTCTGCGGCGCTATGATTCGACGCCGTCAGCTCATGGATTCGCGACGTCTGCCACAGATGCAGGAAGCAGAGCCCCGCAGCCAGTCCCGCCACAAGAATGCACGCGATCGTGCCCATTGATACCGCCCGAACTCGTGACAACGTATGCGGACGATGCGGCGAATGGACAAGCGATCTCGACCCCGATCGATACGGCATCTCGAACCAGAGGATAGGGCAGAAAGGCTATCGCACAGCGGACACGTGTCGTATTCGAGCCCGAACTAGACGACCTTCCGAACCGCGCGGAGCTTCGCGCTACGCGCACGTGGATTCGCCTCGATCTCATCCGCTGCGGCTGTCAGCGGGCGCTTCGTCAGGATCTCCGCCTCGACCTTCTTGTCACAAAGGCACTCCGGTAGCTCGGGCGGGCAGACACAGTCAGCTGCCTTGTGTTGAAAGAACCGCTTCACAATCCGGTCCTCCAATGAGTGGAAGCTGATCGCGGCCAGTACACCGCCGCATGTGAGACGATCGAATCCAGCACACAACCCCTCCTCCAGCGCGTCCAACTCTCCGTTTACGCGGATTCGTATCGCTTGGAACGTCCTAGTCGCCGGATCGAGCCGTCCGTGTCGATAGCCTGCAGGTACGGCCCTACGAACGATCTCCGCAAGCATGCCAGTCGTCGCAACCGGTTCCCGGCACCGCGCCTGATCGATTGCGCGTGCAATCCGTTCCGCGTAGCGTTCCTCGCCATACGTGCGCAACGTCTCAGCGATCTCCATCTGCGAAGCTGTCGCAAGCCATTCGGCGGCCGACGATCCACCGGTCCGATCCATCCGCATGTCGAGCGATCCATCCCCGCGGAAGCTGAAGCCGCGCCTCGCATCGTCAAGCTGAAGCGACGAGACGCCCAGGTCGAGAAGCAAGCCATCGATCGCGTCGACATCGATCTGATCGAGCAGTCGCTCCAGATCGCGGTAGTTGCCATACACCAACCTAGCACGCGATCCAAACCGAGCAAGCCGCATCCGGGCTCGATCGAGCGCCTCGGCATCGCGGTCGATTCCAACCAGCTGCAGGGTTGGGTCGGCGTCAAGAATCGCCTCGGCATGTCCACCCAACCCGACCGTTCCGTCAACAACCGTACCGCCTGGATGCTGGGTCAACAAGCCAACGGCATCGGAGCACAATACCGGGATGTGATCGATCGATCGAGAGTCAGTCATCGAACGCTCCGTTCAGTCGATCCGGCTCCGCAGGTCCGCCAGGATGCGAAGCGCATCAAGCGGCGTGATCCGCTCCGGGTCGATCTTCCGCAATGCTACGATGACCGGATGGTCTTCCACGCCAAACAGCGACAGCGGGGTTTCCTCAACCGCATGACCGCCAAGCTGGGACAGCGGTGCCTCCGCGAGCAGCTCGGCGAGGATTCGATCCGCCGTTTCCGTCACATGTTCCGGCAGGCCGGCGAGCCTCGCCACATGAACTCCGTAGCTCCCCGCCGCCGTTCCCGGCTCGACACGGTGAAGGAACACCACCTCCCGGCCAACCTCCTTGACCGCAACGTGTAAGTTCACCGCATTCGGGATCTCATCGACAAGTCTCGTGAGCTCCTGGTAGTGTGTCGCGAACAGGGTCTTGGCGCGAACGCGTGATGCAAGCTCCTTGGCCACCGCCCATGCAATCGAGACCCCATCGAAAGTACTCGTCCCCCGTCCCATTTCGTCGAGGATGATCAAGCTGTGTGCCGTTGCCCGCTCAAGGATCGCCGCGACCTCAAGCATTTCCATCATGAAAGTGCTGATTCCAGCCGAAAGCATGTCACTCGCGCCAACACGTGCGAACACTCGGTCGACAATCGGCAAGGAAGCCTCGGCGGCCGGCACGAATGATCCGACCTGTGCCATCAAGCAGATCAGCGCCGTCTGCCTGAGGAAGACCGATTTCCCAGCCATGTTCGGGCCGGTAAGGATCACCAGATCACGCCCCTCGCCAAGATCGAGATCGTTCGGAACGAACTCCTCGATCCGTTCGACGACAGGATGACGCCCCCCGCGAATCAGAAACTCGTGCTTGTTGTGGAATCGCGGACGAACATACCCGTATCGGTGTGCGTTCTCGGCCAACGCAAGCCCCACGTCAAGCTCGCCAAGCGCATCGGCGAGCTGCTGGAGCTGAGGAATCGCTTCGGTGAGGCGCTCGAGGGATTGTTCGAACAGATCGATCTCAAACGCCTTGACCCTCTCATCTCCACTCGAGATCCGTTCCTCAAACGCCTTGAGTTCCTCGGTAACGAACCGCTCAGCATTGGCCAAGGTTTGCCGGCGATGATACGCCTCGGGCACCCTATCCAAGTGCTTGCGCGTTACCTCCAGGTAGTATCCGAACACTCGATTGAATCCAATCTTCAGCGACGGGATTCCGGTCCTCTCGCGTTCAGCCTGCTCCATCCGCACAAGACTGTCGCGGACCGATTTCGTCTCCTGGCGAAGCGCATCCAGATCTTCGTTGTAGCCGTCTCGGATGATCCCTCCATCGTGCGCTTCAGGCGGCGGTTGATCGACAAGCATTCCGGAGAAACGCTTCGCAAGGTCATCGAGCTCCGGATCGGTCAGCTTCCCAACGATCTCGCCTAGGCGCGCGACAGGACGATTACCGTTCACATCGCGTACTGTGTCAGCAATCCCGGCAATCGGATCAAGAGATCGCATCAACCGGAGCAGGTCAATCGGTCGCATCCTCCGTGCGCCCAGCTTGCCG